>ENA-UEQS01001949-UEQS01001949.1-human-gut-metagenome-genome-assembly--contig:-NODE-1949-length-12060-cov-8.349829_pt1 | contig 12060 bp, 10 predicted proteins | sample MGYA00242953_ERZ507953 | MGnify/ENA primary metagenome ERZ507953 (study PRJEB26167, sample SAMN06115474) | human gut metagenome | host: Homo sapiens | place: China:Jiangsu | collected 2016-07-06...
ACTTAGCGTAGCGCTGCTACGCTGCGTTTCACTCCCGTTAGCCAGAATGAAAAATTCACTTCGCATCTTGGCGCATTTTCATTTGGAAATAGTATAAAAACAGACCGAGAGTCGACAAAAACCGACCAACATCTCATAAAAACCGACCTGAAGTCGGGGAAACAGACAGAAAGGAAAGCAAATGGCAGGAAAGATTCAGCTCCTGTCCGATGAGGTCATTGGCAAAATCGCGGCAGGCGAAGTGGTGGAGCGTCCTGCCGCCGCCATCAAGGAATTGGTGGAGAACTCGCTGGACGCGGGGGCCAGCGCGGTTACGGTGGAAATCCGCGACGGCGGCATCAGCTATTTCCGCGTGACGGACAACGGCAGCGGCATCCGCGGCGAGGACATCCGCATGGCGTTTGAGCGCCACGCGACGAGTAAAATCCGCCGCACGGATGATTTGTTCAGCATCCAGACGCTGGGTTTCCGCGGCGAAGCGCTGGCGTCCATCGCGGCGGTGGCGCATGTCACCTGCACAACGCGCACGAAGGCAGACCAAAGCGGCATCAAGGTGCAGAACAACGGCGGAACGATTGAGTCCATCGAAGAAGCCGCCTGCCCTGAAGGCACGACGTTTGTCGTCCGCGACCTCTTTTTTAACACCCCAGTGCGCCTGAAATTCCTCAAAAAGCCGGTCACGGAGGCAGGCTATGTGTCCGACCTGATGATGCGGCTGATTTTGTCCCGCCCGGACGTGTCCTTCCGCTACGTCAGTCAGGGCAAAACGCTCTACCACTCCGCGGGCGATGGCAAACTGTCCTCCGCCGTGTTCAGCATCTACGGGCGCGAAATGCTCCGCTCCATGCACGAGGTGGACGGGCATCAGGCAGGGCTGATATTGAAAGGCTTCGTCGGCGTGGGCGAAAGCGGGCGCGGCAGCCGAAACCACCAGTCGTTCTTCATCAATGGGCGATATATGAAGTCGTCGATTTTGTCTGCGGCGGTGGAAGCAGCGTGCCGGGAGCGCGTATTGTCCGGCAAGTACCCGACGTGCGTGCTGCACCTGACCATGCCGTATGACACGGTGGATGTCAACGTGCATCCGAACAAGCTCGAAGTCCGCTTCCAGAACGAAGCGGCGGTCGCGGAGGCGGTCGAGGCGATTGTGGCGGATGCGCTGGCGGACAAGGCGCCCGTTGAGCAGCCAGAAGTGCTGCGCCTGACGCCTGAACCGCCGCCGACGGTGCCCGTGACGGTCGTTCGGCAGCCCGTGACGGCGAGTGAGACTGCGCAGCCGGAAGCTGCTGTTCGCTCGGCTGTTCCGCCGAAGGCAGAGAAAAAACCGACCGTCGGTACGGAAATTCCGCAAAAGGCGGCAATTCCTGCGAAAAACCCGCCGATTCCGACAACAAGCGCCCCGCCGGAAAAGCCGTCCGCGCCGCCGAAACCCGCGCCGGATGATGCCATTCCCGCGTGGAAGCAGCCTCTGGTGATGCGCAGCCCGTCAGCACTGGCGCAGCATTACAACGCCGAACCCGCCGTACCGCCGCCTGCAAATCTGCTGAAACCGACCGCAAGTCTGGTTTCGCCGATACCGGTGCAGCAGACGATTCTGCCGAATGAACAGACGAACATGCGCATGATCGGCACGCTGTTTGACAGCTACATTCTGGTGGAATATGCGGACAATTTGATGCTGATTGACCAGCAGGCGGTGCATGAACGCGTGATGTTCGACCGCATGATGAAGGCGCTCGACCAGCACCGCTGCGGGCAGGAAATGCTCGTGCCGATGATTGTCAGCCTGACGCGCCGGGAGCAGCAGCTGCTCGATGAGCACGCGCGGGAATTGGCGGACATCGGGCTGGTGGTCGAGCCGTTCGGGGAGAACGAGGTGTCGATTCGGTCGATTCCGATGATCCTCGGTCAGCCGCAGGCGGCGGGACTGCTGCGCGACATCATCGACCAGCTGGAGAATGAGCGCGGCGTGGTTTCGCTGGAAAAGCGGCGCGCGGCGATTTTGGCGCTGGCGTGCAAGCGCAGCGTACGCTCCGGCGAACGTTTGAACGACGCCGACATCCGCGAACTGGTCAGCCGCGTGGCGGACAAGCGCGTCATCCCGGCGAGCCCGCGCGGTACGCCGCTGGTCATTGCGCTGAACAAAACGGACATCGACCGGCGATTCCGGCGGATGCAGTGAGGTGACAATATCATGAAGGAAACGTGCTGGGTGCTGACAGGCCCGACCGCGAGCGGCAAAACCGCGCTGTCGCTCCGTCTGGCACGGACGCATGACTGCGAGATTGTCTGCATGGATTCGATGCAGATTTATCGCGGCATGGACATCGGCACGGCGAAACCGACGGCGGATGAACGCGCGCAGGCGGTGCATCACATGGTAGACGTCGCCGACCCGACGGAGGATTTTTCCGTCGCACGCTATCAGGAGATGGCGGAAAGCTGCATCGCGGACATTCAAGCGCGCGGGCACCGGGCGCTGCTCGTCGGCGGCACGGGGCTGTATCTCCGGGCGCTCCGGCAGCCGATGGCGATGGGCGAAGCGGCGGCGGATGAAAGCATCCGGCAGGAATTGCAGCAGATCGCGGACGCGCCCGGCGGCAAAGAGCAGCTTCATCAGCAATTGGCGGCGGTTGACCCGGACACGGCGCAGCGCCTGCACTTGAACGACGTCCGCCGCGTAATTCGCGCCTTGGAGGTCTACCGCCTGACAGGCCGTCCGTTCTCGCAGCAGCCGCAAATAAAAACCGACAGTCGGTTTTCTTACCGTGTTGCGTCGCTGACGATGCCGCGAGACATCCTCTATGCGCGGATTGAGCAGCGAATCGACCAGATGCTGGCGGGCGGGCTGGCGGAGGAAGTCAGCCGACTGCTGAAAAGCGGCGTTCCGCGCGACGCGAAGGCGATGAAAGCCATCGGCTACAAGGAAATGATACCGTATGCTTTGGGCGAAACGACGCTGGATGAGGCGGTTTACGCGCTGAAGCTGAACACGCGGCACTACGCCAAGCGCCAGCTGACGTGGATGCGCCGGGAGGAGGACGTCCTGTGGGTGGACGCGCTCGAACCGGATGCGTATGATAAATTGGAAGCGTATTACACGCAAGGAGAAGCAAAATGACCATTGAAGAATTGATTGCACAGGCGGAAAGCGGCTTGACGGCGCAGTTCGCCCGCATTGACCGCATGGAGGAAATTGGGACGCGCCGCGTGCTGGACGCCTTCCGGGAGCATCAGGTGGCGTACCGGCATTTCGCGCCGACGACGGGCTACGGCTATGACGACGTGGGGCGTGATACGCTCGAAAAGATTTTTGCGGAGCTGTTCGGCACGCAGGCGGCGATTGTCCGCCCGCAGATTGCCAGCGGCACGCACGCCATCAGCCTGTGTCTGTTCGGTCTGGTGCTGCCGGGGGACGACATCGTGTCCGCGACGGGGATGCCCTACGATACCTTGCAGGACATCATCGGCTGGGGCGAGGGCGACGCGCCGGTCGGCTCACTGCGGGAGATGGGGGTGAGCTTCCATCCCGTGGCGCTGCGTGGCGGCAAAATCGACCTTGACGCGGTGGAGAACGCCATCACCCCGAAGACGAAGCTCGTCATCGCCCAGCGCAGCCGCGGTTATGACTGGCGGCCGTCGCTGATGCCGGAGGAGTTTGCGCCCTTGGCGAAGATGCTGCACGAGAAGCACCCCGGCGTTCGCCTGATGGTGGACAACTGCTACGGCGAGTTCGTATGCGAGGAGGAGCCGAGCCACTACGGCGCGGATGTGTGCGTTGGCAGCCTCATCAAGAATCCGGGCGGCGGACTTGCCCCCACGGGCGGCTACATCGTCGGCACGCAGGATGCCGTCGAGCGCATCGCCTACCGCCTGACCGCGCCGGGCATCGGTCTGGAGGTTGGTTCGTATGCCGCAAGCTACCAGCCATTCTATCAAGGATTGTTTATGGCGCCGCATACCGTTGCGCAGGCGATTAAGACGGCGTGTCTGGCGGCGCGCGTGTTTGAAATCCTTGGCATGACGACGACGCCCGCGGCGGATGAGCCCCGCGCCGACATCATTCAGGCGATTCAAATGCGCACGCCGGAGCGCCTCGTCGCGTTCTGTCAGGGGATTCAGATGGCTTCCCCGATTGACTCGATGGCGCTGCCTGAACCGTGGGATATGCCCGGCTACAATGACCAAGTCGTCATGGCGGCGGGCACGTTTGTCGCGGGCGCGTCGATTGAGCTGTCGGCGGATGCCCCCATGCGCGAGCCGTACACCGCCTACATGCAGGGCGGCCTGACCTACACGCACGGGCGAATCGCGCTGCAAATGGCGCTGAACCGCATGGTGGAACAGGGCGCGCTGACGCTGAAATAATTATGAATTTAGCACGATAGATTTAGATCATACCCCTGCTTTTCCCGGCATACGATGTGCTGGAAAGGCAGGGCTTTTTGCTATGAACGAAACGAAACAGACGGAACTCCGCGTGCGCCCAAGGCGTACAGAACTCGCAGCCAGCAAGCCGGACATCGAGTGGGTGAAAACACCGAAAAAGCATTGGCAGGAGCGGCTGCTGCCAAATCTTGCCATTGCGTCGGCGCTGATGCTCTGCGCGGTTGCGCTGAAAACCGGGGCGATTCCGCCGCTGACGGATGCTGTGCAGTCGGTCATGAGCGCCGCGACGGATGATTCGCTCTTGAACGGCGATTTGGGCAAGCTGTCCTTTGTCAGCAGCATTTTCCCGGAAGCATCGCTCGTTTTCGGTGAATCGGGCGGCAAGCTGACCATGCCGGTGGAAGCGGCAAGTGTCGTGCACGCGTGGTCGCAGAGTGAACCGTTCATTTCATGGGACGCGCAGACGAAAATTGTCACGTCCGCAATGGCGGGCGAGGTCATCGGCGTGTACCACGGCAATGAGGACGAACGGCTGGTGCAGGTGTTAGGCGCGGACGGGCTGAGCTGCTTGTACGGCAATTTGGCGAGTGTGACGGTCAGCACGGGCGACATGGTGCAGACGGGCGACCCGCTGGGGACGCTGCTGGACGGTCAGCCGTGCGTGATGGAGGTACGGCAGGACGGCTTGAGCGTTGATCCGGCGGTGATGATGCGGCAATGAAGCGAAAAATCGCGACGCTGGGAGAAACGGACATCACGGTGCATCCGGCGGCGGGTATTCTCCTGCTCCTTGGACTCCTGACGCGCTGGCGGGCGCTGCTGATTTGCACTTACGCGAGCATCATCCTGCACGAAACGGCGCACGCGGCGGTCAGCGCGCTGTGGCATCATCCGCCGCAGGAGGTAGAAATTACGCCGCTGGGCGCAATGATGCGCTTGGAGGACGAGGAACGTCTGCCGCTGACGGCGCGAATCAGCGTGATACTCGCCGGGCCGCTGATGACGCTGATTTTGTGCGCCTTGTCGCTGTGGCTGACGCAAAACGGCGTGATTCCGCGGGAAGCGGGGCGGCTGATCTTCCTCGGTAACGCGGGGATTTTGCTGGTGAACTTGCTGCCCGCGCTGCCGCTGGACGGCGGACGGCTGCTGTCAGCGGTCTTGCTGCGCCTCCTGCGGCGGGAAACGTGCTGGCGGGTGATGCGCATCATCGGCACGGCGGCGGGGGCGCTGCTTGTCGTCGGCGGCGTGGTCGGCGCGGTGCGCAGGTGGCAGGGCAGCTGGTCGCTGGCGGCAGCGGGTTGCTTCCTACTATATAGCGCGGTCAGCGCGACGACGAGCACAGCGCTGATGGAGCTTCGCGCGCTGATGGACCGAAAAATCCGCATGGAAACGCGCGGAAAACTGCCGATTCAGCCTATGGCGATGCTCTCCACGCGGACGCTGCACCACGCCGTGCGCGCCCTGCACCCAACGCGCATGACGCAATTGTACATCATCGAGCCGGGGACAATGCGGCTTCTCGGCATACTGACGGAGCAGCAGCTGATTGCCGCCTACCTGAGCGCGCCGCAGCGGACATTGGCGGAGGAGGTGGACGCATGACGATTGCGGAACTTGCGCCGGGGCAGTCGGGTGTGATTGCGGCGTATCGCGGGGCGGACGCGGAAGAGCGGCATCTGCTGGACATGGGGCTGACGCCGGGCGTGCGGGTGCGGCTGATTGGCACGGCGCTCCTTGGCGACCCGCTGATTCTGCTCGTGCGCGGCAGCCGCGTGTCCATCCGCCGGCGTCTGGCGCGGCAAATCATCCTGTCAGGTGGTGAGGCGGAATGAAAACGATTGCGCTGGTGGGCAGCCCGAACTGCGGCAAAACGACGCTGTTCAACGCCGTCACGGGGCTGCATCAGCATGTGGGCAACTGGGCGGGCGTGACGGTGGAGCGCAAAGAGGGGACGCAAAATGGCGTCAAGTGGGTGGACTTGCCCGGCGTGTACGCGCTCAGCCCGTATTCGGCGGAGGAAAAAGTGACCATCGACTACTTATCCGGCGGTGATTATGATGAAATTCTGCAAATTGTGGATGCACCCGCCCTCGCGCGTGGGCTGTACCTGACGCATCAGCTGACGCAGCTGTCGCGCCCGATGACGATTGCGCTGAACATGATGGACGAGTGCCGGAAGCGCGGCATCACCATCGACACGGAGGAATTGTCGGCGCGGCTGGGCATTCGCGTGCTGCCGATGAGCGCGCGGGATGGCGCGGGCGTCCCGGAACTCCTGCGCGCACTGAAAGACGGGGCGAAAACGCCGAAAAGTCCGCCGAGCGCGCCGTACACCGCCATTATCCAGCGGATGAAAAGCGCCCTGCCGGCGGGAAATCTCCCGTCGGAGTTCCGTGCGTGGAAAGCGCTGGAAGGCGACGAGATGGGCGCGGCGGAGGCGGCACGGGCGGGGCAGGCGCAATTGCGGGCGCAGTTCGGTATGTCGGCGGCGGCAGCGCTTTCGGCGCTTCGCTATGCGTGGGCAGATGATCTATGCGCGGCGGTGCAGCAGGGGAATCCTGACAATCCGACGCGGACGGACGTTATCGACGCGCTTGTGCTGCACCCTGTGCTGGCGCTGCCGATTTTGGCGGGGCTGCTGGCGCTCATGCTGTCGCTGGCGTTCGGACGGTTCGGCAGTGGGCTGTCCGACGGGCTCACGAATATCATCCTGATGATACAATCGGCGCTGGATGGCGTGCTTCGGCACTGGCAGGTCGCGGAAGCGCTGCGGCGTTTGATTGTCGAGGGTCTGATGACGGGCGTGGGGAGCGTCGTCAGCTTCCTGCCGATGCTGCTGATACTGTTTGCGTGTCTGTCAATGCTGGAGGACAGCGGCTATATGGCGCGGGCAGCGTTCCTGATGGATCGGCCGATGCGGGCGCTGGGTTTGAGCGGGCGGTCGTTCATCCCGCTGCTGCTGGGGTTCGGGTGCTCCGTCCCGGCGGCGCTGTCGGCGCGGTCGATGCGGGGCGAACGCGATCGGCGTTTTACGCTGCTGATGATTCCCTTCGTCTCGTGCAGCGCGAAAATGCCCGTTTTTGCGGCGCTTTCGACGCTTCTTCCCGGCGGCGCGTGGATGATTTTTGCCCTCTGCGCCCTGGGAATTTCGCTGGCGGCGCTGATTGCGCAAATCCTGCGGAAAACGTTGTTTCCGGGCGAATCCGCCGCGTTCGTGATGGAACTGCCGCCGTACCGCCTGCCCTTGATGTCGAGCGTCCTGCGCAAGGTGCTCCGCCGCACGGGCGAGTTCCTCAGCCGCGCGTGCAGCGTGATTCTGCTGTCGTCGGTGGCCGTCTGGCTCATTGGGCGATTCACCTGGACGGGCGCGTGGGCGGCAAGCACGCAGGAGAGCATCCTCGGCAGCATTGCCGGGGTGATTGCGCCGATTTTCGCGCCGCTGGGCTTCGGAAGCGTGGCGGTAACGGCGGCGCTGCTGACCGGGCTGCTGGCGAAGGAGAGCATCATCAGCACACTGGCGGTCTTGGCGGGTCAGGGGAGCATCCGCGCAGCGCTGGCGGCGTCCCTGCCGACCCCGGCTGCGGCGCTGGCGCTGATGACGTTCGTGCTGCTGTATCCGCCGTGCGCCGCGGCATCCGCAAGCATCATCAAGGGTCTGAAAAGCCGGAAACTGTCAGTGCTGATGGTCACGGGGCAGTGCCTGCTGGCGTGGATATGCGCGTGGATTGCGTACCGTTTGGCAATCGCTTGACAAATTTCGCGCAGGACAGATTGACAACGCGGCAGAATGCGGCTATAATGAAGATAATGAAATACTGCGGCATCGTGAGGAGCGGCGGCGCAGGATCAGAGATAGAGGAGGTACTTTGATGGATATTCAGGAACTCCAAGAGGTCTGCCGTCAAGTGCGGCGGGACATCATCATTATGACCAACAAGGCGGGTGCTGGCCATCCCGGCGGATCGCTGTCTGCAACGGAAGCGCTCGTTGCGCTGTATTTTGACGTCATGAAGGGCATTGACCCCAAGGACGACAAGAATCCGAACCGCGACCGCTTTGTGCTGTCGAAGGGTCACGCGGCTCCCGCGCTCTATGGCACGCTGTGCGAACGCGGCTATTTCGGACGCGAGGAGTTTGACCATTTCCGTCAACTGCACGGCATCCTGCAGGGGCATCCGGACGTGAAGAAGTGCCCCGGCGTGGATGCGTCGACGGGTTCGCTCGGTCAGGGCATCTCCATCGCGGTCGGCATGGCGCTGGGCGCGAAGAAGACGGGCAATCCCTGCCACGTCTACACCATCATTGGCGATGGCGAATCGCAGGAAGGGCTTGTGTGGGAAGCGTCGATGGCGGCGGCACACTATCACCTTGATAACCTGACGGTTATTTTCGACCACAACGGCCTGCAGATTGACGGCTCGAATGACGAGGTGATGTCGCTGGGCGATATTCAGGCGAAATTCAAGGCGTTCGGCTATGACGTGATTGACGTCGCCGATGGCAACGATATGCAGCAGGTGCTGGACGCGCTGCACGCGCCCGCCTGCCCCGGCAAGCCTCGCCTGATTCACCTGCACACCCTCAAGGGCAAGGGCGTTTCCTTCATGGAGGGGCAGGTCGGCTGGCACGGCAAGGCTCCCAATGCAGAACAGACGGCGCAGGCGCTGAGCGAACTGGAGGGCTGAACAAATGGAAAAGAAAGCAATTCGTGTGGCGTATGGCGAGGCCATCGTCAAGCTCGGTGCGGAAAATGACAAGGTGGTCGTGCTGGACGCTGACCTTGCGGCGGCGACCATGACCAACGGTTTCAAGAAGGCGTATCCCGACCGCTTCATCGACTGCGGCATTGCCGAGGCGAACATGGTGGATATGGCGGCGGGTATGTCCACGATGGGGCTGATTCCGTTCTGCTCCACGTTCGCGGTGTTCGCGGGCCGCAGCTACGACCAGATTCGCAATGGCGTGTGCTATCCGAAATTTAACGTGAAGTTTGGCTTCTCCCACGCGGGCATCACGCTGGGCGAGGACGGCGGCTCCCATCAGGCGATTGAGGATATCGCCCTGATGCGCGTGCTGCCGAACATGACGGTGTTCGTCCCCAGCGACGCGACCGAGTGCGAGCAGTGCGTCCGCGCGGCGGCGGAAATCAACGGCCCGGTGTACATCCGCACTGCTCGTCTGCCTTCCCCGGTGTACGACGCGCGCCCCTTCACGGTGGGCAAGGGCAACGTCATCAAGGACGGCAAGGACTGCGTGATTTTCACCTGCGGCATCATGCTGGAGCACTGCCTCGAAGCGGTTCAGCTGCTGGCGGAGCAAGGCATTGACGCGGCGCTGGTGTCCTTCCACACCCTGAAGCCCTTTGACGACGAACTCGCCCGCACCTACGCGGCGAAGTGCGGCAAGGTGTTCACGGTGGAGGAGCACTCCATCATCGGCGGTCTGGGCGACGCGGTGGCTTCCGCCATCTGCGGCATGGGGCTGAAGCACTTCGAGAAGATTGGCATCAACGATGTGTTCGGTCAGTCCGGCAAGCCCGCTGCGCTGCTGGAAGAATACGGCCTGACCGGCAAGCAGATTGCCGATCGGATTGCGAAGGCATAATTTTTGCAAGAGATACTGCGGACAGCACTCCGGTGTGGGCGCTGTCCGCTTTGCGTGAGTCTAAATTCAGGAGAACAACAACAATGCGTATGCTGATTGTCAATCCAATCGCTGGGTGCGGCTATGCGCTGAAAGTGATGGAACAGGTGCAGAGCGTGCTGACCGCGCGAAACCTCCCGTTTCGTGTGATGCGGACGGAATACCCCGGCTACGCGGCGAAACTGGCGCGGGAAGCAGTCGAAATGGGCTGCGAAGCCGTCTACGTCATCGGCGGTGACGGCACGTTCAGCGAGGCGGCGCGTGGATTGGCGGGCAGCGGCATTCCGCTTGGGCTGATTCCGGCAGGTACGGGCAACGACTTTGTCAAGACGCTCGGCACGCCGAAAGAGCCGATGGCGGCGCTCGATTTCATCCTCAGCCACGAGCCGCGCCCGTGCGACGCGATTGACCTGAACGGGCAGATGTTCTTGAACGTCGCCGGAGCGGGCTTTGACGTGACGGTGCTGGAAAATGTTGCGGATTTTGGCGGGAAAATCCGCGGGCTGCTGCCGTACCTCATTGGGCTGATTCGCGCGATTTGGAAGCATCAGCCGCTGAAACTGACCTACACTGTCAATGGTGAGACGCGGACGAAGGATGCGCTGCTGTGCATTGCGGCGAACGGGAAGTGGATTGGCGGCGGCATCCCGATTTGCCCCGATGCTGTGCCGAATGACGGCGAAATCGACTTCATGGTCGTCGGGCATCAGCCGCGGTGGAAAGTGCCGTACTATCTCGTGCGCATGATGATGAAACAGATTTTAAACTTTCCGTTTACGGAACATGTTCTTTGCGACAAAGTGACGGTGTCGTCGCCCGGAATGCATGTCGAGGTGGATGGCGAGATTATCGCCTGTGAACATGCGGAATTTACCATGCATCCCGGCGCGTTGATGCTGTACTGGTGAGGTGCGTATGGCGACGATCAGCATCATCCGCGTGGAAAATCCGGCAGAAAAGGCAGAGATTTCCGCGCACATCCTCCATGCGCTGCCGGATTGGTTCGGCTTGCCGGACAGCACGCAGAAGTACATCGACGACAGCCGAAACATGCCGTTTTTCGCCGCTGTGCGGGAAGGGCAGGCAGTCGGATTCGCGGCGCTGAAGGCAACCAGCCCCTGCGCGGGGGAAATCTACGTCATGGGCGTATTGCCGGAATATCACCGGAGCGGCATCGGGCGGCAGCTGTTTGCGGCGATTCGGGCGGAGGCAATCGCGCGAGGCTATCGGCTGCTGCAGGTCAAAACCGTGCAGACGGGGCATTACGAGGAGTATGACCGCACGAACGCCTTTTACCAGCGCATGGGCTTTCTGCCGCTGGAGTGCCTGCCGACGCTGTGGGATGAATGGAATCCGTGTCAGGTGTATGTGCTGCCGCTGCAAAATCCGTAACTTTTCCTGTCAAAAAGAAGGGATTTCCGCATTCTGTGGCGAATATATAGAAATATCCGCAGAAAAGGAGGCAACGTTATGGCTGATATTGGCAAGACAGTCAAAGAAATCTGGGAACAGAGCATGAAGGCAGTCAACAAGGCGGCGACGAACATCGCGACCAGCACGAAGCAGAAGGTCGATGAGATGAACATCGTCACGCGTCGGAAGGAACTGCAAAACCAGCTTGGTCTGCGGCTGTATGAGCTGTGGCAGGCGGGCGAGGACGTGCCGGAGACGCTGAAAGCGACGCTGGAGGAAATGCGCGACCTGGAAGTGAAACTGCAGGAGCTGCGCGAGAGCAAGACCAACGCGCCGGAGGACGAGAAGAGCGCCGAGACGCCGGATTCTGCCGCCCAGGCGCCTGACACGACGGACGTGAAAGTGCCGCTGGAGGACGACGACGTGCCGACGATTGAGATGCCGGACATCCCCGAAAAACCGGAGCGCCCGATGGAAGCGCCGAGTATCCACACGGACGACGAAACACCCGCTGAATAATACTAATTCTCATCTAAAACATGTCATTCGCACAGCATCTTTTCCGCCCTGGCTTTGCTTCGTTCCGCTCGCGCGTACCTCCAGTACGCCTCGCTT
>ENA-UEQS01001950-UEQS01001950.1-human-gut-metagenome-genome-assembly--contig:-NODE-1950-length-12059-cov-9.480721_pt1 | contig 12059 bp, 8 predicted proteins | sample MGYA00242953_ERZ507953 | MGnify/ENA primary metagenome ERZ507953 (study PRJEB26167, sample SAMN06115474) | human gut metagenome | host: Homo sapiens | place: China:Jiangsu | collected 2016-07-06...
CGCGCGAAGCGGACATTGGCATGGCGGGCGGCAAGCGCGGCGGCGTACTGTTCGTCAAGGGGCAGGAGCCGATGGTGGTCGAGGAGAATCTGGCTGACCGCTTGATTGAGCTGGCACGGAAGATTGCGGCGGAAAAAGCAGGGAAATGACGCTTTCTCGGCGGAAAAGCAGGGAAAAGGGCTTTTCGGCTGATTATAAACTTGATTTTGATTGTTGCAGAGGGTTTCGCCTCTGCGGAGGTGAAACCTTGAATAAACACGCGAGAGTAGTATGAAGAAGTGTACAACTCAATCGCGCGAAAGGGTCAAGGGAGGAACTCCCTTGCGGAGTCCAGAGGCAGAGCCTCTGGTGGGGTCAAGGGGGAGATGAGATGGGACGAAGTCCCCCCCTTGGCTCGTCGTCGTTATAGGGAAGGAGGAAGCAGCATGAGTTACGATGAATTGCTCGCGCAGGTGTATGCCGCGCTGCCGCAGCTCAAGGGGCAGCTCCATGCGCCGCGCGTGGTGTATGTGCAGTCGCAGGGCAAGGTGTACATCACGTTTGAGTCAAATGTGCTGGTGGAGGAAGCATCGTTCCTGAAGCTGGAAGCGCTTCTGCGGCGCGTTTTCCCGCAAAAGCCGCTGGCGCTGCGCGTCGTGTCGCCGGGACTGAAGGACGATTTTCTGGAGAACATCAGCGCGTATAAGCAGGTGCTGACCGACTTCCTGCGCCGCAATTATCCCGCGTCCGCCAGCTGGATGAGCCAAATCGACTGGCGGTGCGACGGCAAGCGCATCACGTTGACCTTCCCCGACGCGTTCAGCCTGGAATACATGGGGCGGCAGAACGTCGCGGCGCGCCTGTCACAGGCGGTGAAGGACATTTTTTCCGCCGAGGTGATGGTGGAACTGACCGTCGCGGGCGATCAGGAGAAGCGGCTGGCGGAAATCCGCGAAGAGCGGCTGCGCGAGCAGACCGTCACCTACACGCCGGAGCAAATCGCCGCGATGACGCAGGGGGATGCCAAGCCCGCGAAGGAGCACAAGGAGCGCAAGCCGTCCGCGCCGCGCGAGAAGAAGCCGGAGCAGATAACGCCGGAGCGCGATCCGATGCTGCCCGTGATGACCGACCACGCCATCGGCAAGCCGATTATGGGGCGCGCAATTGCCGATCCGCCGATGGAAATGAAGGAGCTGGCAAGCGACGCGGGGCTGGTCGTCGTGCAGGGCGACATTTTCAAGCTGGAAACGAAGGAACTCAAGGGCGGCGAACTGCTGCTCGTCACCTTTGCCATCACCGACTACACGTCCTCCATCCTCTGCAAGGCGTTCATGCGCTACCGCCGCCTGCCCTTCGGCAAGAAGAAGGACGACGACGCGCCGCCGCCGCCGATTACCGACGAGGAACGTCAGGCGGTGATGGACAAGGTCAACCAAATCAAGGTGGGGCTGAACGTCAAGGTGCGCGGCGAGTGCATGTACGATAACTTCGCGCACGAGCTGTCCATTTCCATCCGCGATATGGTGCCGATGGAGCGCATCAGGCGCGAGGACACGGCGGAAGAAAAGCGCATCGAGCTGCACATGCACACCAACATGTCCACCATGGACGCGCTGACCCCGGCGGGCGACCTAATCAAGCGCGCCATCGAGTGGGGGCATCCCGCCGTCGCGATTACCGACCACGGCGTGGTGCAGGCGTTCCCGGCAGCGTTCAATGCCGTCAAAAAGCAGCCGATTAAGCTGATTCCGGGCTGCGAGGGCTACCTTATCGACGAAACGCAGGTCGTCACCGATGAAGACGACCGCTCGATTGATGATACCATCGTCGTGCTGGACTTTGAATCTACCGGGCTGGACACGCTGAAAGACCGCGTGATTGAAATCGGCGCGGTGAAAATGACCGGCGGCACGCTGGTGGATACGCTGTCGATTCTGGTGAACCCGAAAATTCCCCTGCGGCCGAAAATTACCGAAATCACGGGCATTACGGACATGATGCTGGCGGACAAGGAGACGGCGGAGACCGCTATCCCGAAGCTGATGGATTTCATCGGCGATGCCGCGATTGCCGCCCACAACGCCGCGTTTGACGGCAAGCTGCTCAAAGCGGAGCTGCGGCGGCTGGGGCGCGAGTTCAACGCGCCGATTCTGGATACGCTGTCCCTGTCGCGCAAGCTGCTGCCGGAACTGAAGTCGTTCAAATTGAAGAGCGTCTGCAAGGCGCTGAGCGTGAGCCTCAAAAACGCCCACCGCGCCGTCCACGACGCAACCGCGACGGCGTACTGTCTGGCGAAGATGTTCAAAATCGCCAAGGAAGAGCACGGGTTCACCAAACTTAGCGACCTGAACACGCTCAAAGGCGGCGCCATCGGCGAAAGCTACCACGTCATCCTGCTGGTGAAAAGTCAGGAGGGGCTGGTCAACCTCAACCGACTGGTGTCCATCGGGCATCTGGACTACTTCCGCCGTCGCCCGCACATGCCGCGTTTCATGATTGACCGCTACCGCGAAGGGCTGATTATCGGCAGCGCGTGCGAGGCGGGTGAACTCTACCGCGCGGTGCTGGAAAATGAGCCGTGGGAGAAAATCAAGGAAATCGCGTCGTGGTATGACTATCTGGAAATCCAGCCCGTGGGCAACAACGCGTTTCTGGTGCGCGAGGGGCGCGTGGCGGACGATGAGGCGCTGCGGGACATCAACCGCAAAATCGTCCAGCTGGGCGACGAGCTGGGCAAGCCGGTCGTCGCGACGGGGGATGTGCACTTCCTTGACCCGCACAACGCCATCAACCGCTCCATCATTCAGGCGGGCATGGGCTACGATGATGCCGACATGCAGCCGCCGCTGTACTTCAAGACGACGAACGAGATGCTGGAGGAATTTGCCTACCTTGGCGCGGAAAAGTGCCACGAGGTCGTCATCGACAATCCGCGGAAGATTGCGGATCAGGTGGATAAGCTGCAATTGTTCCCCAAGCACCCCAAGGGCGAGGACACCTTCCAGCCATTCTGGGAGGATGCGGCGGACAACATTCAAAATATGACGTGGGGCACGGCGAAGGAGCTCTACGGCGATGAGCTGCCCGAAATCGTCGTGAACCGGCTGAACAAGGAGTTAAAATCCATCATCGGCTATGGCTTCGCGACGCTGTACAACATTGCCCAGCGGCTGGTCAGCAAGTCCAACGCGGACGGGTATCTTGTCGGCAGCCGCGGTTCGGTCGGTTCGAGCCTCGTTGCGCGCATGTGCGGCATCACGGAGGTCAACGCGCTTCCGCCGCATTACCGCTGCACCCATTGCCGCAAGGGCTTTTTCGATGTGGACAAGAGCCAATACAAAGTCGGCGTTGACCTGCCGGACAAGGACTGCCCGATCTGCGGTCAGAAGCTCGTGAAGGACGGCTTCGACATCCCGTTCGAGGTGTTCCTCGGCTTTGAGGGCGACAAGGTGCCGGATATTGACCTGAACTTCTCCGGCGAATATCAAAACCGCGCGTTCCATAACGTCGAGGAGTTGTTCGGGCATGACCACGTTTTCCGCGCGGGCACGATTACGGGTCTGGCGGAAAAAACGGCATATGGCTATGTGTCGAAGTACTTCGAGGAGCGCGGATTGCAAGTCGGCAACACGGAGAAGGAGCGTCTGGCGGCGGGCTGCGAGGGCGTGAAAAAGACGACGGGGCAGCACCCCGGCGGCATGGTTGTCGTGCCGAAGGAATACGAAATCTACCAGTTCACCGCCGTGCAGCACCCTGCTGACGACCTCAATTCCGACTTTACCACCACCCACTTTGACTTCAACTCCATGCACGACATTCTGGTCAAGCTGGACTGCCTCGGTCACGACGACCCGACGGTTTTGCATATGTTGGAGGAACTGACGGGCATCGGCTACAAGGATGTTCCGCTGGATGACCCAGACGTGCGAAGCCTGTTCTCGTCGCCCAAGGCGCTGGGCGTGACGCCAGAGGATATCGGCTGCCTGACGGGTACGTTCGGCGTGCCGGAATTCGGCACATCGTTCGTGCGCGGGATGCTCGACGAAACGAAGCCGACGACGATGGAGGAGCTGCTGCGCATTTCCGGCCTGTCCCACGGCACGGACGTGTGGCTGGGCAACGCGCAGGAGCTGATTGCAAACGGTACGGCGAAATTGAGCGAGTGCGTCTGCTGCCGTGACGACATCATGAACTATCTGATTGACAAGGGCGTTGCGCCGAAGATGGCGTTCACGACGATGGAGAGCGTCCGCAAAGGGCGCGGTCTGAAGCCTGAAATGGAACAGGCGATGATTGAACAGCACGTTCCGCAGTGGTTCATGGATTCGTGCAAGAAAATCAAGTACATGTTCCCCAAGGGGCACGCCGTGGCGTATGTGACGATGGCGCTGCGCGTGGCGTGGTATAAGGTGCATCGTCCGCTGGCATATTATTGTGCGTACTTCACCGTGCGCGGCGACGGCTTCGACGCGATGACGATGCTGATTGACCCCGCGACGATTCGCGAGAAAATCAAGCAGATTAAGGCTGACCCGAAGGCGTCCGCGAAGGACAAGGAAGCCGTGACGAGCCTTGAACTGGTGCTGGAGATGAACATGCGCGGCTTCAAGTTCCTGCCGTGCGACCTGTACAAGAGCGACCTGAAGAAATTCAAGATGGAGGGCGAAACGGGGCTGCGGTGTCCGTTCACGTCCTTGGGGGGACTGGGCGAATCGGCCGCCATCAACATTGTGCGCGAGCGCGAGCGCGGCCCGTTCATGCCGGTGGAGGACTTGAAGGAGCGCACACGCATTTCCAGCGCGGTCATTGAGCTGCTGCGGACGCACGGTTCGCTGGAGGGCTTGAGCGAAACCAGTCAGGTGTGCATGTTCTAAAGATTTCGCCGCTGCGGCGGCGACAAGGGGGCTTTGCGCTCGCCCCCTTGACCCCTTCGCCCGTCGCCCTAAAGCAACAGTACGGTTATGCTGCTTGGGGGTACGAAAGGCACACTAACTAAAAAGCAACGATAACATCCAACAAACTTATATGGGGATGCGAAGCAGTCCAGAGGGCGACCGCAGACTTCGTCTGTTTCCATTGCCCTCTGGTCGCTCCCGCAGGAGCGAAATCCTCGCATAAACACGCGATAGTAGTATGAAAGTGTCACCAACTCAATCGCGCGAATGGGTCAAGGGGCACTGCCCCTTGCTGGGGAGGTATCTCAATGAAGGAATTGCATCGGGCAAGGGTCGTCGCCATCGGCAGCGAAGAGGATATGGCGGCTGTCTGCCGCACATTGCTCGCAAACTGCGATTGGCTGGAAATCCCGGATGATCGCCCGCCGTATTCGCTGGAGGAGCTGCGCCAGCAGGTCAAACAGCACGCGGAGGAGCTGGGCGGCGAGGAGAGCGGATTCTACTATGGCATGGTCGCGCGCTATACCTATGGCGACGCGGATAACCGCACCTGCCGCTTTGACATTGCGCGCCAGCCCAGCGGATTGTGGACGGCGTGCTTCCATTATGATGGCGAAACGCCCTTCCAGAGCGAGGACTGGCTGTACCTGCATGAACACGCCGGGCGCGTGCCGATGCTGGCGATTCATGCCTGCGCGGATTTTGCGGCGGATAAGGGGATGACCGTCTTTACCGGCGGGCAGACGCTGGATGAGTGGTCGCAGATGGCGGAAATCTGGTTCTGGCTGATGGAGCAGTACGAAATCGGCAATCCGCCGGAGGAAGCCGTGCAGCACCTGAAGAAGCTGGAAGCTATCATGCGCCAAAGCGACTTTGACATGACCATCCCCGAACTTCTTCGGGGGTGCATCGACCACCTGAACGACGTCATGGCGCACACGAATCAGCCGGATGAACTGCGCCGCCTGATGGACGAATGCGCCGAAAGAAAAGATTATCAGGGGCTGTTCGTCGTGCAGTGTCAGGTGGCGGAAACGGTGTTGTGGGACTGCGCGCACGTTGATTTGTGGCTTGCGAACCTCGAAAGCATCCTGCGCGAGTGGCAGAAGGAGAATCCGGCATAATCGGCAATCGCCGCGCATACCCTGACAGCAGGAGAGGGGGGAGCGCACAGTGAAAGAGCCGACAGTGCCGCAGAAGCCCTGCGGACTGGTTATCGAGAATCGCAAAAAGGCGGTTCTCACCGGGGTCAAGGAGGTTGACCGCTTCGATGAAACGGCGGTCGTGCTGGAAACATGGGGTGGGCGGCTGACGCTGACCGGCAGCGGGCTGCATGTCTCCGCCTTGCAGCTGGAAGAGGGCAAGCTGCTCGTGGACGGCGATATCGACGGCGTGCAGTATGAACAGGGGCGCGCGCGGCGCAAGGGCGGCTTCCTCCGCCGTGCCATCGGATGACGCTGGAGGTGCTGTTCGCGCAGCAGGGACAGGCGGAAACGTTCCTGCGGATGGTGCTGCTCGGCGCGGCGTTCGCCTTGGCGCTGACCCTCGGCGGCGTGTGGCGGCATCGGCACGGCCTGTCCGACGCGGCGGATGTGCTCTGCGCGCTGATGCTGACATTTCTGGCGCTCCTCGTCCTCATCCATAGCGGGGAAGGGCTGCGGCTGTACGCGCTGCTGGGGCTGCTGCTCGGCGCAGTGCTGTGGGAAACGGGCATCCGGCGCATCCTCCGCTGGATTGGAAAACGGCTGAAAAAAAGTTTTCCGTCAGGCAGGAATATGCAAAATCATAGCGAATAGATAAGAAAAAGAACACTTCCGATTCTGGAGAAAAGGAGTGAGGGCGTTGGGGCGCAGGCTGGTGCGTTGGAAGGCGGTTGTCATCCTGCTGGTGGTGTTGGGCATCATCTTCTATGTCGTGATGGCGCAGTCGCGGCAGCGGCTTGACGCGCTCTCGACGCACAATGAGCAGCTGCAGCAGCAGTATGCGGCGCTGGATCAGAAAAATCGGGACTTGCGCGAAGAACTGACGTATGTTGCGACGGATGCGTACATTGAGGAAACCGCGCGCAACGAGTTCGGCTATGTCCGCGACGGCGAAATCCACTTCCACTTTGCCAGCATGGATGTGCTGCGGGGCTACACCGAGGCGGAATGGAACGCGCTGCTGGATGAATTTCGGGATTAAAGGGGGACTTTGCGTCTGCAAGTCCCTTTTTCGTTACACATATTGTAAACCAGAAAGACAGGAGAGGTGAACCATGAGGGCAGCAGTCATCGGGATCGGCTCCAATTCGGTGAGGATGCTTGTGGCGGAAGCAGCCGACGGGGAGATCCGCCGCATCAGCCGCGACCGCGCCGGCACACGCCTGTTCGCCGGGCTTGACGAAGCAGGCAACTTGTCGCGGGAGGCAATGGCGTCCTCCTGCGCGGCGGTCAAACGCATGGCGGATTCCGCCCGCAGTCAAGGCGCGGAAAAAGTGCATCTCTTTGCCACCAGCGCCACGCGCGACGCCGCCAACAACGCGGATTTCGCGGCACTGCTCAAAGCCGAAACCGGCTTGACGCTCGAAATCTGCTCCGGCGATGAGGAGGCCGCGCTGTCCTTCTTCGGCGCGACGGATGGCGGCGATTCCGGCGTCATCGACATCGGCGGCGGATCAACCGAAATCATCATCGGGCAGGGGATGAACATCCGCTGCTCCTTCTCGTGCCAAATGGGGGCGGTGCGATTGTTCCAGCGGATTCCGATTCGCGACCACGGCGATTTGGACGCGGTGGAGCAGATTGCTGCCGATATTCTGGCAGACAAGCTGCTGGATTACCCTGTGCTGTCGATGCCGGGCAGCTGGCGCGGCACGGGCGGCACATTCACGACGCTCGCCGCGATGGTGAAAGGCATTTACTGGACGGATAGAACCTACATGCACGGCACGGTGCTGACGGAGGCGGATGTGGCGCGCTTTGAGCGGCAGCTGGCGGATATGACGCTGGAGCAGCGCAAGCAGCTGCCGGGATTGCAGCCGAACCGCGCGGATATTGTGGTGCATGGAATCTGCATTTTGCGGGCGATTATGCGACGGATGCATATTGGGCAGATTGTGGTGAGTGAATATGGGAATCTGGATGGGTACTTCAAGAGGGAATACATAATGAAAAAGAAATAAGGGGGCAAAAAGAGGATAAACACGCGGAAGAAGTAGGAAAAAGCGACCAACTCAATCGCGAAAAGGGGTCAAGGGGGGACTTCCCCCCTTGCAGGGTCAAGGGACAGCGTCCCTTGTGGGGTTTGGGGCAACGCCCCAACCGTTCCGCGGGCGACCACTCCAAAGGGAAAGTCAACAAGGCGCAGGCAGCGAAGCGTCCCTGCCAGTAACTTCGCGCGTCTTCAGACGCGCCCCCAAGCTGCTTTATCGACCCACTGTGCAGTGTCGCGCCAAATGGGCGCGACCACATAGCCTGCCCGCCCCTATCAGCGCAAACAAAACCCAGCGGGAGGATAGCCAGCATCCTCCGACTTACCTGACCCCTCTTTTGCACATTTGCCATATACCAAATTCGCCCCGGAAGCATCAGCAGCTTCCGGGGCGAAAATCATGCGAAAAAAATGCGAGCGTGACCGTAAGCCGAGTTCTGTCGAGGGACGATCATCTATCCAGACCTGACGTTGCCGCGCAGGTTCAAGCGATGCCGAGGACGCGACGGGCAGCCGCATGTGTCCTCATACGCATCTTGCACCAGATGGGGTTTACAGCACGGACAAGTCGCCAAGCCGTGGGTGAGCTCTTACCTCGCCTTTCCATCCTTACCGCACCGAAATGCGGCGGTATATCTCTGTTGCACTCTCCTTGGAGTCGCCTCCACCGGCCGTTAGCCGGCATCCTGCCCTGTGGTGCTCGGACTTTCCTCATACCATTGCTGGCACGCGATCGCCTGATCACCTCGCACAGGTGTATCATAGCGCAAAAGGCGCGGTTTGTCAAGCGCTCCTGAGGACGGCGGCTTTGGCGGAAAACGCCGCCACCGACGCGAAAAAACCTGCTTGCAAAACGCCACGTTCTGTGCTAAAATGCCGAAGCATCCACATTTTTCGGAGGATTTTTCCCCATGGCGACCTTGCTCCTTGTCGTGATTTACCTTTCCTTCATCAGCCTTGGCGTGCCGGATTCGCTGCTCGGCACGGCGTGGCCCGTCCTCTACCGCGAACTCGGCGTGCCGCTTGCGTCCCAGAGCGCCGTGAGCATCCTCTGCTCCCTCGCGACGATGACCTCCAGCATGAACAGCGCGCGCATCATCTCCCGCCTTGGCACGGGCAAAGTGACCGCGTTCTCAACGCTCCTGACCGCCGCTGCCCTGCTCGGCTTCTCCTTTTCGGGCAGCTTCTGGTTCATGTGCCTGATGGCGATTCCGCTCGGCCTGGGCGCGGGCTGCGTTGATTCGGCGCTGAATAATTATGTTTCCATCCACTATAACGCGACCGTCATGTCCTTCCTGCACTGCTTTTATGGTGTTGGCGTGATGGTCAGCCCGTACATCATGTCCGTCGTCATTAACAGCGCGGTCGGCTGGCGCGGCGGCTACCGCACGGCAAGCCTGATTCAGGCGCTTATCGGCAGCATCCTCCTGCTGGCGCTGCCCTTGTGGAAAAAGGCGCACGGCGAAGAGTCTATTCAGGCGGAAAAGAAGATGAAAGTCCTGCCGATTTCTCAGACGCTGCGGATTCCGGGCGCGCTGATGACTTGCCTGCTCTTCCTGACCTTCTGCGCGATTGAGGTCATCTGCGGCGGCTGGAGTGCAACGTACATGGTGGAAGCGAAGCACATGTCCGCGGATTTGGCGGCGCGCGCGACGATGTACTTCTACCTTGGCATGGCGCTGGGGCGCTTCCTCTCCGGCGTTGCGGCGAAAAAGCTGACCCCGTGGCAGATTATCTTTATCTCGATGGGCATCCTCGGCGTGTCGCAGACGACGCTGCTTGTTTCCGGCAACAACGTCCTGACGATGGCGGCGCTGCTGATGACGGGCTTGGGCGTTGGCCCGCTGTACCCGAATTTCAACTACATGACCCCCCTGCATTTCGGCAAAGACGTCAGCCAGTCGGTTATGGGGATGCAGATGACTTTCGCGTCCATCGGCACCATTGCCGCCCCCGCCCTCTGCGGCGTGCTGGGACAGCTGCTCGGCATGGGCATTTTCCCGGCGTATTTGATGATATTCTACGTCCTGACCGCCGTCGGCATTATCGCCCTGCGCCGCACGCTCCGGCAGGTGGGACGGCTTCAGCAATGAGCAATGAACAATTAGCAATGAAAAGCGCGCCCGCAGATTTTGCAGACGCGCCTTTTTGTAACGGGAAAGACCAGTAACAGGAAAGCGATTCCCGTTGCAGCAAAACAAATCAAGAAACATGGGAGAGACCGCACCGAAGGTTTCCAAAGGGCGATCGCAGACTTCGTCTGTTTTCATTGCCCTTTGGTTGCTCCCGCAAGAGCGAAATCCCTGCGCAGCGATAAAAATCAACTATGGAAATGTGCACTGCGAAGGGGTCAAGGGGGCGAGCGCAGACTTCGTCTGTTTTTATTGCCCCCTTGTCGCTCCCGCAGGAGCGAAACCCCTGCGCCACAGGCAAGCAGTGCCTGAAAAGCAGAATTACGCCGCAATGCCGCGCATTGTCTTTCTAAACACATGCATAAACAGCGTCACCGTGCACAAGACCGCGAGCACATCCGCAATCGGTTCGGCGAGGAAAATCGCAAACACCGTGTCCGGAATGAACAGCGGCAGCAGATACACCAGCGGAATCAGCAGAATCAGCTTGCGCAGGCACGCCAGAAATAGGCTGCACTTCGCATTCCCCAGCGCCACAAACGTCTGCTGACACGCAATCTGCGCGCCGAAAATCGTCACGCCCGCCATGTATAGGCGCACGCATGGAATTGCGTACTCCCGCAGCGCCGCGTCCGGGGTCAGCAGATAGACAAAAATCTGCGGCGCAAAGATGCACGTCAGTCCCAGCACCGCCGAGAACGCCAAGCACGAAATCAGCAGTATCCGGAACGCGGCTTTCACCCGCTCCGGGCGCTTTGCACCGTAGTTGAAGGAGATAATCGGCTGCGCGCCCTGCGAAAGCCCCTGCAGGGGCAGCAGCGCAAACTGCATCAGCGTGGAGCAGATGGTCATCGTGCCGACGGCGAGGGTGCCGCCCGCCGCGCGCAGCGATGTGTTGAAGCACACGGACACAAGGCTCTCCGTGCTCTGCATAATGAACGGCGCGAGTCCCAGCGCCACGCACGGCGCAAGCAGCTTCCAGTTCAGCCGCAGCAGACGGCGCTTCAGGTGCAGTATCGTCTGCCTGCCGGTCAGGAAGCGCAGGACGAACGCCGCGCTCACAGCCTGTGAAATCACCGTCGCCAGCGCCGCGCCCTGCACATCCATGTGGAAAACGAAGATGAATAGCGGGTCAAGCAGCGTGTTCAGCACCGCGCCAATCAGCACCGTCAGCATCCCCGCCTTGGAGAAGCCCTGCGCGGTGATGAACGGGTTCAAGCCGAGAGACAGCTGCACGAACACCGTGCCGAGGCTGTAAATGGCAATGTAGCGCTGGGCGTAGGGCAGGGCATCCTCCGTTGCGCCGAACGCCAGCAGAATCGGCGTGTAGAAGCAGGACAGCACAACCGTCAGCACTGCCGAAACGCACAGCAGCAGCGCCGTGCAGCTGCCCAAAATCCCCTCCGCCTTCTCGTGGTTCCGCTGCCCCATGGCGATGGACGCAAGCGGCGCGCCGCTGGATGCGCACAGCGCCGCGAACGCCGAAACCAGCAGGATAATCGGCAGGCAGACGCCCAGCCCCGTCAGCGCGAGCGTGCCCACGTCGGGAATGTAGCTGATGTAGATGCGGTCAACAAGGTTATAGAGCATATTGACGAGCTGCGCGGTGATGGTGGGAATCGACAGGCGCAGCATCAGCCGCCCGACGGGTTCATTCGCGAGGTCGGGGCGGCGCGGTGCAGTGGACATAGAAAGCCTCCTTTTTTGTAAACATGGGATAATTCGCCGTCAATGCCCGGAAATCCTCTTGCTTTGCGGAATTTTCGTGTTTATACTAATTCTCATCTAATACTATTTCCAAATTCACCTGCGCCATCTGCTCGCGCCTTTTCCGCGCTTGCGTCCGCTCATTCCACTTAGC
>ENA-UEQS01001953-UEQS01001953.1-human-gut-metagenome-genome-assembly--contig:-NODE-1953-length-12052-cov-6.308643_pt1 | contig 12052 bp, 6 predicted proteins | sample MGYA00242953_ERZ507953 | MGnify/ENA primary metagenome ERZ507953 (study PRJEB26167, sample SAMN06115474) | human gut metagenome | host: Homo sapiens | place: China:Jiangsu | collected 2016-07-06...
CGGAGTCTCCCTCTGGCTATTACGCTGATTATTTTGAGCGTTATATTGCCCGCTATGCCGATGCGAGGTCGATAATAACGATCCGGCATTACCGAACAGTCCTGAATAAGCTGAAGCAGTATGAAAAGATGATTCGGTGTCGTTTGCAATTTGAAGATATCAATATCAATTTCTATAATCAGTTCCGGATCTGGATATATAGGCAGGGATATTCGGATAATTATTTCGGCAGTCTTATTAAAGTGATCAAACAGGTTTATAGGGAGGCCCGGGAGGTGGATCACCTGCATAATTTGAATGGCACAGCTCATAAAAATTTTATCACGGTAGCAAAAGAGAGTGATCCTGTCTATCTTTCGGTTGACGAACTGATGAAGTTGTATAGATTGAGAATCACAAAAAACACAGTATTGAATGAGTGGCCGGATCTGTGCGGAGAGAAAGCAGTCAGGCAGCGCATAGCTACATGTGAACTGGTACGGAACCGGTTTCTTATCGGGGCATTTTCGGGCATGAGGGTGTCTGACTTTAGTCGTTTCAGCGAGTCAAATATTGTTGATGGGATGATTATGATGCGTACCCGTAAGACAGATACCCCGATTGCGATTCCACTTCATCCCGTGATACAAAGAATCCTCGAGAGCGATTTTGACCTGTCAAAAACGATTTCAGACCAGAAAATGAATGTCTATATCAAAGTGGTGGCGAAAATGGCAGGGATCGACGAAAAAGTGACAATTTGCGAACATCGAGGGGGCGAGTTAAAAGAGATTAGGGTCGAGAAATATACTTTGATCTCTACGCATACTGCTCGCCGATCTTTCGCCACGCACCTCCAGCGTTCCAAAGTTCCGCTTACTGCGATTTCCAAGGCCTTGGGGCATAAGAAGGTTACTACGACAATGCGTTACCTGCGATTGGGGGTGGATGAGAATGCTGCTATACTTGCGGGAAGTTCCTTTTTTAAGGATTTTGAAGGGGAAGAGTAATTCAATTTATCCTACATTTTATCCTACACAAAAAAAAGGACGCTGATAATCAGCGTCCTTTGGTGCCCAGGACAGGAGAGCGACGACGACCTGGTATGGCTGGCCGACTACGTGCAGACGGACAACCCCTCGGGCGAACGCTACTACCAGGCCCGCACCCACATCCGCCATCCGAAAGCCTCCCTCTCCGATGCCGAGATCCAGAAAGGCGAAATCGACCAGGACTACTGCTACTGGGCCGGCGATGCCGTCGTATATGACGACCCCGCGCACGGAAAAATCCTGCAAATGCTCTGGACGGGCGTGGAACCCGGGTCGCTGAAAAACATCGACGGATGCCTGCGCGAGTACAGCCTCGAAGGCGAGCCGGGCGACGGGCAATACATGTCGGTGCTTTCGACCGACTACAATTTCAAATCCGACGGCCTGGGTTACGGCTCGACCATGTTCGAAGACACCGAAGGGGGACATATCTACCTCTATACGACCAAACAGGTGAACCTCGTTTCGCGCGTGCTGGTGGCCCGCACAGAGACGCTCGACCTGGGCAGCCCGTGGTCGTACTACATCCGCGACCTGAGCGGCGACTACCATTGGCAGAGCTCCGTGCCGAGCAACGAGGAGATGGAACGTTCCTACATCACGGCCGAATCGGGTTCGATGCCGTGGGTCTTCGAAAAAGACGGCGTCTACTACATGTGCATGGAGGCCTTCCCCTTCGGCCGCGACATCTACCTCTTCCGCAGCCAGACGCCTTACGGCCCCTTCACCGACCGGACGCTGCTCTTCACGCTGCCCGCGACGCTCGACAAGCTGGGCAGTCCCTACCACCAGCGCTGGTACATGATCAACCTCCACCCGGCGCTTTCGCGCCAGGGCGAGCTGGTATTCTCGACCAACAGCGACCCGGCCAACTTCTGGGACAATTTCAACCGCGTCGGCAGCGCCGATTTCTACCGGCCCTACTTCTTCCGCGTATATAACTGGGAACACGTTTACGACTCGGACGACGATTCCGGCACGGGAACGGAGGAATAGCGATCCGCGCGCACTCCGTTCCCCCGCCGGAGCGGAGTGCGCACCCTCCCCCGTCCGAAAAAAACGCACGCCATGATAAAACGAATTTTCGCACTCTGCCTTTCGCTGCTCGCCGCCGGCGTCAGTGCACAGGAATGCATCCCGCTCGACAGCCGCAGCGGACATATCCGTTGGGAGGTACGGCCGTCGGAAGGCGACGCCCTGCCCGCCGTCCCGGCCATCGTGCCCGGCTGCGTCTTCGCGTCGTACGTTGCGGCCGGCGTGGAAGCAGACCCCAATTTCGGCGACAACGCCTACCGCACGGACAAGAGCCGCTACGACCGCAATTTCCGCTACACGGGGCTCTTCCCAACGCCCCCGGTCGGCGAAGGCCGCACCCTGTGGCTCCGCTTCGAAGGGGTGAACCGCAAGGGTACCGTCCGCCTCAACGGCCATCAGTTGGGGCACCTCGACGGCTTCATGCAGCCGGGGGACTACGACATCACCCGGCTCGTGGCACCCGATGGGGAGAACCGCCTCGAAGTCGAGGTCGAATGGGTGGGATACCCCGTGCCCAATTTCCGCAGCCCGACCTATATCTCCAGCGCCGGGTGGGACTGGATGCCCTATGCCCCGGGGTTGCTGAGCGGCATCACCGACGATGTCTACCTGTCTCTCTCGGGCGACGCACGCCTCGTCGAACCGTGGGTGCGCACGAAGGTTCCCGACCGCGAACATGCGAAGGTCGAACTCCTTACCGACGTGGAGAACCGCTCTGACAAGGCCTGCGAGGGCGTGCTGCGGGGCGAGATCCGTCCCGGAGGCATCGCCTTCTCGCACCCCGTCCGCCTCGAAGCGGGCGAGCGGCGGACGATCCGGCTCACGGAGCGCGAGGTTCCCGGCCTGGCCGTAGAGCATCCGCAGCTCTGGTGGCCCAACGGCATGGGCGACCCCGCGTTGTACACCTGCCGCCTGGTGTTCGAAACCGACGGGCGGCAATCGGACGCACGGACAGTAACGTTCGGCATCCGCGAATACGGCTACGAGTGGCACGACGGCATCTTCCGCCTGAAGATCAACGGCGAACCGGTCTATGTCAAGGGCGGCAACTGGGGCATGAGCGAATGGCTGCTCCGCTGCCGCGGCGAGGAGTACGACACCCGCGTCGCACTCCACCGGCACATGCATTTCAACATGATCCGCAACTGGATCGGCTCGACGACCGACGAAGAGTTCTACGATGCCTGCGACCGCCACGGCATCATGATATGGGACGACTTCTGGCTCAACTCGCACCCCAACCTGCCGCACGACCTGGGGGCCTTCCAGCAGAACGCCGTGGAGAAGATCAGGCGGCTGCGCAACCATCCTTCGATCGCCGTCTGGTGCGGCGACAACGAAGGCGTACCGCAGGCCCCGCTCGACGACTGGCTGCGCGGCGACGTCGCCCACTACGACGGCGGCGACCGCCTCTACCAGTCCATATCCAATGCGCAGGGACTTTCGGGAAGCGGGCCGTGGGCCAATTTCCACCCCGGCTGGTACTTCGCTGCCTACCCGATGCCCTACGGTTACAAAGGCCGCCCGGCATGGGGTTTCCGCACCGAAATCGGCACGGCGGTATTCACGACGTTCGAGAGTTTTCGCAAATTCATGCCCGAGGAGTCGTGGTGGCCCCGCAACGACATGTGGGACAAACATTTCTTCGGCAAGTCGGCGGCCAACGCCGCCCCGGACAAATATTTCGAGACCGTGGCCGAAAACTACGGCGAGGCAGACGGGATCGAGGATTTCTGCCGCAAGGCGCAGCTGCTCAACCTAGAGGTCAACAAAGCCATGTACGAGGGCTGGCAGCATCACATGTGGGACGACGCCACGGGCATCATGACCTGGATGAGCCAGCCGGCCTACCCGTCGCTCGTATGGCAGACCTACGACTATTACCTCGACCCGACGGGTGCCTACTGGGGCATACGCAAGGCGTGCGAACCGGTGCATATCCAGTGGAGCCATGCCGACAATTCGGTCAAGGCAGTCAATACGACGCGCGAACCGCTCGAAGCGACGGCCACGGCACGGGTCTACGACCTCGACGGGCGGCTCCTGCCGCAATTCACGCAGCAGCTCAGGGTCTCGCTCGCGGCCAATACGGCCCGCAGCCTGTTCGACCTGAATTTCTCGGAGGGCAACCTGGCCCGCAACCGGCCCGTGAAAGCATCCTCCTCATCGCCCGACGGCGCAGGTGCCGGGGCTCTCACCGACGGCAACGATTCGAGCCGCTGGGCGAGCGAGTACAGCGACGACCAGTGGATCGAGGTCGACCTGGGCGAGCGCCGCGCCTTCACCGAAGTCGTGCTCCGCTGGGAGGACGCCCACGCCGCAGCCTACAAACTGCAACTCTCGGACGACGGCCGCACGTGGCGCGACGTCTATGAAACGCAGGACGCGCAGGGCGGCGAACAGACGATCCCGCTGCCGTTGCAGCAGGCCCGCTACGTCAGAATGCTCGGACTCCGGCGTGCCACGCAATGGGGCTACTCGCTCTATGAAATGGAAGTCTACCGCCGCGACGCGAAAGCGCCGAAACTCTCGCCCGTGCATTTCATCCGGCTGGAGCTCACCGACCGCGACGGGCGCCTGCTCTCGGACAACTTCTACTGGCATGCGACCCGCCGCGGCGACTACACGGCGCTCAACACGCTCGCCCCTGCCAAGCTGCAGGTACGTTCGCAGCTGTCCGCCGCAGGCGGCCGCAAGGTCATCCGCACGACAGTCAGGAACGTCGGACGTTCGGTGGCCTTCGCCGTGCACGTGCAGCCCTACCGCCGATCCGACGGCGAACGCATCCTGCCCTACGTGGCCGACGACAACTACTTCACGCTCCTGCAGGGCGAAAGCCGGCAGATCGACTTTGAATTCGATGCCGGCCTGCTTCCCGACGACCGCTACACGGTTCGGGCCGAGGCTTACAACCGCTGAAAACGACAGCACAAAATTTCGAACCCATGAAAAGAACCCTGCTATACCTGCTCCTGCTGCCCGCGCTCCTTTCCGGCACCTGCCTCTTGGCGGCCGGTCCGGCCGGCAATGCCGGGCACGGCGCAAAGCCCTGCCTGCGGCGGCTGACCTGCGAAGGGCTGACCGATCCGCTCGCCATCGACACGGCGACACCCCGCTTCGGGTGGCAGCTCCGCTCCGGGCGCCGGGGCGATGCCCAGCGCAGCTACCGGATCGAGGTTGCCTCGGACAGCCTGCGGCTGCTGGCCGGAGACGCCGACTTGTGGGACTCGGGCTGGGTACGGTCGAAGCGTTCGGTGGGAGTCGCCTACGAGGGGCTTCCGCTGACGGCCCGGACGCAATGCTGGTGGCGCGTCACTGCGCGCACCGAAAAGGGCAACCGGAAAGCCGTCTCCCCCGTCGCCCGCTTCGGCATCGGCCTGACCGACCCGGCATCCGTCTCGGGTGAATTCATCGGCTGCCCGGAATCGGGCGCCACGGCCGTGCTCCTGCGCCGGGCATTCACCCTCCCGGCATGCGGAGACGAAGCGTTGCTGCACGTCAATTCGCTGGGATACCACGAAATATGGGTCAACGGCCGCAAAGTCGGCGACGCCTGCCTCGCCCCCGCCCTCTCGCAGCTCGACAAACGCTCGCTGTGGGTGACCTACGATGTCCGTCCCTACCTGCTCGAAGGCGACAACGAGCTGGTGATCTGGCTCGGGCAGGGTTGGTACAAGCGCGGCACGTTCGGACGCTGGCAGCCCGACGAACCCTACACCGAACCGCTTGTGCGGGCACAACTGGACATAGGCACCGCAAACACCTGGCAGACCGCCTGCCGCACGGACACCGCATGGCGTGCCGCGCTGAGCGGCTACCGCGACACGGGGTCGTGGAACGCCCTCGACTTCGGAGGCGAAGAGATCGACGCCCGGCGCAACCCGCGCTCGATGTCCCCCTCCGACCTGGACGCGCTGGCATGGCAGCCGGTAATCACGGCCCGGAAGCCCGGGCACCGGGCGACGCCGCAAATGGTCGAGCCCGACCGCATCCAGGAGCGGCTGACCGCCCGCGTGCTGGACGAGGCGGCACCCGGCGTATGGCGGATCGACTTCGGCAAGGTCGTCACCGGCTGGCTGGAGGCTCATTTCTCGGGGCTTCCGAACGGGGCGCGCGTCGAGATCGAATACAGCGACGAGACGGACGGCGACGGCAACCTCATCGACCAGCGGCAGCGCGACACCTACATCGCCCGCGGCGACGGCCGGGAGCGGTTCTGCAACAAGTTCAACCACCACGCTTTCCGTTACGCCGAGGTGCGCGGACTGGCGCAGAGGCCCCGCCGGGAGGATTTCCGGGCGCTCGCCATCCACACCGACTACCGGCCCGAAGCGACGTTCACTTCGTCGGATAGCGACCTGAACGCCATCCACGACATGATCGCGCACACGCTGCGCTGCCTGGCCTACAACGGGTACATGGTCGACTGCCCCCACCTCGAACGCGCCGGATACGGCGGCGACGGTAACTCGTCCACCGAGATCCTGCAAACCCTCTGCGGTGCGGCCCCGCTCTACCGCAACTGGGTGCAGGCATGGGACGACGCCATGCGCCCCGGGGGCAGTCTGCCCCACGTAGCCCCCAACGCCGGTGCGGGAGGCGGCGGCCCCTACTGGTGCGGGTTCATCGTCATGGCCCCCTGGCAAACGTGGCTCAACTACGGCGACCGGACGCTGGTCGACCGCCACTACCCCGCCATGCGGGAATGGATGGGCTATGTCGAACGGTACATGAAAGACGGCTTGCTGACCCGCTGGCCCGACACACCTTACCGGGACTGGTTCCTCGGCGACTGGCTCGCCCCGCACGGGGTCGACACAGGCAGCGAGGCTTCGGTGTCGCTGGTAAACAACTGCTTTGTGAGCGACTGCTACGCCAGGATGGCACAGATGGCCCGGCTCACGGGGCACGACGACGAGGCGGCCGCATTCGAAGCGCGGCGCGAGGCGCTCAACCGCACGATCCACGCCCGGTTCTACGACCCGGCGACGCAAACCTACGCCACCGGCTCGCAGCTCGACATGACCTACCCGATGCTGGTGGGCGCCACGCCCGATTCGCTCCGCGCCGGCGTGGAACAACGGCTTTTCCGATTGACGCACGACGTGATGAAGGATCATATCGGCGGCGGACTGGTCGGCGTACCGGTCATCACTCGCTGGGCGGTCAGATCGCACAACCCCGAATTCATCTACCGGATGCTCAAGCAGCGCGGCTACCCGGGCTACCTGCATATGATCGACCACGGTGCGACGGCCACCTGGGAGTATTGGAGCGGCGAGCGCAGTCGCGTACACAACTGCTACAACGGCATCGGCACGTGGTTCTACCAGGCCCTCGGCGGCCTGCGCACGGACAGCAGCCACCCCGGCTACGAGCATGTATTCATCGACCCCCAGATTCCCGAAGGGGTTGAGTGGTGCCGGATCGGCAAGGAAACCCCCTATGGCCGGATCGACCTGGGCTGGGAGATCGCGGACGGCGAACTCCGGATCGACGTCACCCTGCCCCCGGGCGTCACGGCCACGGCGATCACACCCGCCGGCGCCTGCCGGGGGCGGCTCGACGGCCGCAGGCTGGCCCCGCAATCGCCCGGGACGAAGATCGCAAGCGGCCGCCACCGGCTGGTCTTCGGCCTCGCCCCGCAAAACGAAAGGCAATGACCGAAAAAGCCACGCACGGACGAAAACCAGCCGACGATACGAAAAACCGCCACCGTCCCATAAACGAATCCTAAAAACCGCTTTTGCCTATGACGCAATGAACAGACACCGGAATTTCCCCGTTGCACACCGGATCGGCCCGCCGACCCGAAACATCCGATTCAACCGAACACCTAATAAACCCATCATTTTATGAAAAAATACGCAATCATCCTTACCGCCGCGCTCTTCGTGTGCGCATTCTCCGGATGCGACGAAGAGACAACCCTCCCCTACATCCCGGTCGAAAAGCCGGACAACAACACGCCGCCCGAAGGAGACGACCCCGACACCTACACCGTCACCTACCGGCTCGACAAGGTGCTGCTGTGCGCGCCCGAGAATCCGAACGGCACCGACATCTACGGCAAACTGGACTATTTCCCTTCGCTGCGCATGACGCTCAACGTGTCGCCGCTTGCAACCACCGTCACGTTCGACAACGGCGACATCCCTTTCGTACCGTTCCCCGAAGCGCTGTCCGAAGGCCCCATCCAGTGTGTGCTGGACAGCAACGTCATCCCCAACGGGCTGCGGGTCAAAGGTTCGGACACGGTCATCGCCACCTTCGAGCAGGACGGCTTTACGACCCAGTTCCAACTGGACAGCAAACTCCTGACATACAAATACAAATTCAAGAGCCTCTAAAATTCCCCGACCATGAAAAAACTCAACAAACATAAAATACTCTCCGCGGCGTGCATCGCCGCGCTGCCGCTGCTCGTAGTCGCCTGCCTCGAATTCGACGGCATCATCCAGCCGGGCCGGGCCCTGACCGACTCGGAAATCGAAGTGACGGCCCAGCTCCGGGTCTCGCCGGGCGAAGACGGCTCGGGAAAGGTCGTATTCGCCGTATTGGCCCCCAAGGCATGGAACCTCCGCGACAATGCCACGCTCTATTTGACCACCAAGGACTACAACGCGATCCAGCACCAGCCCGAAGTCGTGAACGAACAACTCACCCTGATGCCCGCAGAGGAGAAAGACCCCAAGAACGGTCTTTCGTGGGCGGACTCCTTCATGAGCGTCATCGGCCGCGGCGGCAACGACCCCCAAACGGCAATGGAGTGGGTCGTATGGCGTTCGTCGACCACCTTCATATTCGACGACAAGATCGAAGTGGACGGACAGGAGGTCGAGACGGCCGACGTGCATGCCGACGTCAGGATCAAAATGAAGACCGGCGCCGTTCCCCTGACCTGCGAACTGGGTTACTCGTATTGCTACGACACGTTCGGCCTCAAACGCGACGAACAGCGTTTCGCCGAGGCATTCAAGCCCATCGAAACCTACAACCAGGTGTTTACCACCACGCCCTCGGTATTCCGCTACGGCGACGTCTTCGGCATCACCTTCTCGCACGGAGGCACGGCACTGAAAGACGCCGGGGAGGTATATCTCTGCGGCACGGCAATCCATGACGGCGGGCAGAAAGCCGAGGTCTCGGCCGCAGTCCCGCGCAACCGCATGGAACTGATCAGCTCCCGTTTCGAGAAATACCTCTACCCGAAGGATTTCTTCGGCCTTCCGTCCGACGCCGTGATCGAAGAACTCTACTTCTATTTCATCAATGCCGACGGCAGCATCGTCGTCAAGGACGATGAAAACGGCGGGCAGGAGTTCTTCGTCGAACAGTCCGACGAATAACCGCCCGCCCGGGATACCACCCCTCAGAGACGCGAAGCCTGTGCCGCACCTTGCGACACAGGCTTCGCCCGTTTCCAGCCCTGAAAACGGCGGCGGAATCCCCCGTCCCCACGCCTAAGGGCAGCCCTGCCGCCCCACCTGACGGCGATCTGCCGGGACAAAAAAATCCCCGGGCGGCGATGCCACCCGGGGAAAATCATGCGGCACGAGCGGCCGCCCGTCGCAAATTACTTGCGGTAAATCTTCGTATAACCGTAGATAGCCTCGTCACCGAGCTCCTCTTCGATGCGCAGCAGCTGGTTGTACTTGGCCATACGATCCGAACGCGATGCCGAACCGGTCTTGATCTGACCCGAGTTGGTTGCCACGGCGATGTCTGCGATCGTCGAATCCTCGGTCTCGCCCGAACGGTGCGACGTAACCGACGTGTAACCTGCACGGTGAGCCATCTCGATGGCGTCGAGCGTCTCGGTCAGCGTACCGATCTGGTTTACCTTGATCAGGATCGAGTTGGCGCAACCGGTCTCGATACCCTTCTTCAGGAAATCTACGTTGGTCACGAACAGGTCGTCGCCCACGAGCTGGCATTTGTCGCCGATCTCGGCGGTCAGCAGCTGCCAGCCTTCCCAGTCGTTCTCCGACATACCGTCCTCGATCGAGTCGATGGGGTATTTCGCTACGAGCGACTTGAGGTACTCGACCTGCTCCTTCGAGCTGCGCTTGGCACCCTTCTCGCCTTCGAACTTGGTGTAGTCGTACACGCCGTCGGCGTAGAACTCCGACGAAGCGCAGTCCATGCCGATCGACACATCGCCGCCTTCGCATTTGCGGCCGGGCTTGTAACCGGCCATCTTGATTGCCTCGAGGATCGACTCGATAGCGTCCTCCGTACCGTTCAGCGCGGGAGCGAAACCGCCCTCGTCACCGACCGCCGTCGAAAGGTTGCGCTTGTGGAGCACCTTCTTCAGGTTGTGGAACACCTCGGCGCCCATGCGGATAGCCTCCTTGAACGAGGGGGCACCCACGGGACGGATCATGAACTCCTGGAATGCGATCGGGGCGTCCGAGTGCGAACCGCCGTTGATGATGTTCATCATCGGGACGGGCAGCGTCTTGGCGTTCGCGCCGCCGATATAGCGGTAGAGCGGCATGCCGAAATAGTCGGCAGCGGCACGTGCAACGGCCAGCGACACGCCGAGGATGGCGTTTGCGCCGAGCTTCGACTTGGTAGGCGTACCGTCGAGCGCGATCATGGCCTTGTCGATACCCACCTGGTCGGCAACGTTCATGCCGATGATGGCCGGGGCGATCACCTCGTTGACATTCTTGACGGCGTTCAGTACGCCCTTGCCCAGGTAACGGCCCTTATCGCCGTCGCGGAGCTCGAGCGCTTCGTGCTCGCCCGTCGATGCGCCGCTCGGAACGGCTGCGCGTCCGAATGCACCCGAAACGGTGCGAACTTCGACCTCGATGGTCGGATTGCCTCGCGAGTCGAGGATTTCCCTTGCGTGAATCTCTACAATCTGCATAGTTGTAAACGTTTGAATTTATGGTTTGAAATAATGACTTCCTTTTTTGCACCGCAAAGGTACAAAATAATTGTGAATTGAGGTTTCCTAATTGTTATTTTTTTCACGAACGGCGCCTCGGGTTTCGGGGGAATCCCATAAATTATTATCTTTGTCCCCGAATGCACCCCATATATCTCTAAACAACTATCAATTAATGCGAAAAGTCCTTTCCTTTTCCTTGTTCCTGATGCTGGGACTCGTCATCTCCCAACTCCTCCCGGGGGCGCTCGGTGCAGGATACGCAAGCTTCAAAACCTGCTCCGACACCCTGCTTTACGTCTGCCTGGGGTTCATCATGATCAATGTGGGGCGCGAATTCGAGATCGACAAATCCCGCTGGCGATCCTACACGGCCGACTACTTCATCGCCATGGCCACCGCGGCGCTGCCCTGGATACTCATCGTACTCTACTATATTTTCGTCCTGCTGCCGCCCCCGCTGTGGGGCAGCGCCGCGGCCTGGAAGGAAAACCTGCTGCTGAGCCGTTTCGCAGCCCCGACCTCAGCCGGCATCCTCTTCACGATGCTCGCGGCGCTGAGCCTCAAGCAAAGCTGGATCTACAAAAAGATACAGGTGCTGGCGATTTTCGACGACCTGGACACCATCCTGCTGATGATCCCCCTGCAAATCCTGATGATCGGCCTGCGGTGGCAGATGTTCGCCATCATCGCCATCGTCGTCGTGCTGCTGGCCGCCGGCTGGCGCTGGCAGGCGCGGTGGAACGTACGGCAGGACTGGAAAACCATCCTCGGGCTGGCCGTCGTGGTCTGCGCCCTGACGCAGGCGGTCTACATCGCCACGGCGAAGCTCTACGGCCCCGAAAACAGCATCCATATCGAAGTGCTGCTCCCGGCTTTCGTCGTGGGTATGCTCATGAAACACAAGCACATCGACACACCGACGGAGCAACGCGTCTCCACCGGCATATCGTTCCTCTTCATGCTGCTGGTAGGCCTCAGCATGCCGCTCGTCACGGGCGCCCCGGCCGACACCGCGGCCGCCGCCTCGGTCACGGGATCGCAACCCATGATGCCGTGGGGCACCCTCCTCCTGCATGTCGTGACG
>ENA-UEQS01001992-UEQS01001992.1-human-gut-metagenome-genome-assembly--contig:-NODE-1992-length-11850-cov-4.937654_pt1 | contig 11850 bp, 9 predicted proteins | sample MGYA00242953_ERZ507953 | MGnify/ENA primary metagenome ERZ507953 (study PRJEB26167, sample SAMN06115474) | human gut metagenome | host: Homo sapiens | place: China:Jiangsu | collected 2016-07-06...
TTTATCAGGACGGCATAACGCCGGGGCAGAAAATCACGATCCAGCACAATGTCTCCTACAATGACTGGCGTGCTGCTCCGCACCTTGCCCCGCTGGTAAAGCTGACGGATGCGGAGATCAATCAGCGGAAAGAGGCCAGTATCACGCTGGAAAAGGAACTCTATGCCAAGCTGAAGCAAATCGCGTCAGAATGGGATGAGCAGGCAGCACATACGATGCTGCTGGAGCGTGCGCTGGAATATGTGCATACCCCGGAGGTAGAGCATACCGCCAATGAGTGGAAAGAGCGCGAGAACGGCGTGTGGGAGATCAGCAACCGCACCTACAAAATGCGTTATAAAATCTCCTACGCAGATGCCACCGACATTTATCTCGTCAGCTGGGGGATCATCTATAACGCACCCAAGCAGCCAAACTCCAAGTACGCAAATTACTGGGGCGACAGCATCTATGTTGCAAGACAGGATAAGAAAAAATATCCCAGCATGGAAGCGGCACAGAATTATATCCAAGGCCGGTTTGACCTGTATTCGCACCTGTTCCGGGAATTGTCTCCCCCTATCCCCAACGAGTGCAAACGGATGTTCAGCATCAATGGCTGCCTGGCTCCCGGCTATACGCTGGCGCCGCCGGACAAGGAAGAACCCGACAAGCAGGCGGTGGATGATCTGCTGGCCTGTCTGGATGATACCGATGCCGCTGTGCCGTCGGAAATACAGAAAGTCCCGGACAAGCCTGTTGAAAAAAACTCCAACGGAAAGAGTAAAAGCACTGTCAAAAAGAAGCACGCCCCGACACGGTAGGGCAGCGGCGCTCTGCGTCGCTGTCCCAGCCAGCATGGAATTTTGACATCAAAATTCCGCCGGTTAGGGGCGCACCCCTAAAACCCCGCGCTATGAAAGTCGAAATGCGTCTCGAATTGAGACGCATTATTTTTTGAGAAACGGAGTGATGCCGATGCAGCCGAACTACTCGCCGTGGGGCGAGATACAAGCCCTTGACACGATCTATCCCGGCATCCATCTTATCACAGCTCCCGGACACGGCGGTATCGCCGTGGAATGGCCCACCTATCTTGAACTGTCATCTGCTGCACGCAAATGCGGATTTCGTGAGGGAGGGTGCTTGTGGTTTGAGGAAGATTGCTGTGAACAGGTGGTGCTTCGGGAACTCATTGACCGCGGAATGTGGACGCCTCCCAGCAGGATTACAGACCCCGCAAAATTTGAACAGGAAATTGACCGCGTTATTCGGATATACCACCCGGACTACTGGGCGGAACGGGAAGCAGGCCATACCGTTCCCCAGTCCACGAAAGCGGCCAAGAGAAGAAAAACGGAGCCTGCCCGCTGAGAGGAGGAGCAAATGAAACCGTATAAGACGATGACTCTGCGGCTCAATGCCACCGAGTACGCCCATCTGTGCCGACAGGCGGAAGTGACCGGCTTGAAGAAGGAGCCGCTGGTGCGGCAGCTCATCATGGGCGTAAATCTGCGCCCCCGTCCGCCCGACGCCTATGCAGACCTGCTCCGTGCTTTGTCTGCCATCGGCAACAACATCAATCAGCTGGCCCATCAAGCCAACGCACGGGGCGCGGCCACCGGCGATGAGATCACAGAGGCTCTGCTGTTGGTACAGCAGACGGCACGGCTTGTTCGGGAGCGGCTCTGAATGGCTTATACAAAACTCATCGTCATTCATAGTCGGCTGGACAGGTGTTTGGACTATACGCAGGATGAAGAAAAGACCTCTTTGGAAACGGTGCTGGACTACGCCATGAATCGGGACAAGACGGAACAGGACTGCTTTGAAACCGCCCTGAATTGCAGCCGGGAAACAGCCTATGCGGACATGATGGATACCAAGCGCCGCTGGGGAAAGGTCAGTCGCAAGCGTAAAGGGTATCATGTGATTCAGTCCTTTGCCCCCGGAGAGGTCACGCCGGAGCAGGCGCACGCCATCGGCGTAGAACTTGCACAGCGGCTTCTGGCAGACCGATATGAGGTGGTCGTTTCCACCCATCTGAATAAGGCGCATCTGCACTCTCATATCGTGTTCAACAGCGTGTCCTTTGTGGACGGCGCAATGTACCGTGACCGTATCAAAGACCTGCTGGGCGGTGCCGGAGAAGGTATCCGCGGAACATCGGACGCGATCTGCCTGGAGTATGGCCTGTCCATCATCGAACCCAGTGAGCCGAGCGTCAGCCGCGCCGAGTGGGAGGCGCAGCAAAGCGGAAAACCCAGCTTTCGCAGTACCGTCCGTGTGGACATCGACACCGCAATCGCCGGTGCCTACACCATGCGCTCGTTCTGGAGCGAACTGGCGCGGATGGGCTATCAGATCAAGCGGTATCCCCAAGTGACCCATGCGGCAGTCAAGCCGCCGGGCGGTCAGCGATTTTTGCGACTGGACAAGCTGGGAGACGGTTACAGCGAGGCGGAGATACTGACGCGGCTGACCGCCGGATGAATTGGGGCTGCACCGCCCATCAGCGACCATACGCCGATCTTGCCGCAGCGGTATGTTTCCCGTGGGCGGCGATACCGGGTTCGCGGCAAACTGCCGCAGGCTGGCCGACCCAAGGGTTTCCGTCTGCTCTATCTAAAATATTTGTATCTGCTGAGAACGCCATCCCGCCGTAAGGCAGCTATTGTTGTACCACGGGAAGAGGTCATTCGGTTTGACCGCTATCAGGAGCAATTCTATTACCTGTGGGAAAACCGCATCGACAGTGTAGCGCAGCTGACGATGCAGCATGACGCGCTGCAAGCGGAGATCGACGCGCTGACTGACCACCGAGCCGACCTGTATCGCCTGCATCGCAGAGCGCCGGAGGATACAGCCTGTGCTGAGGAGATCAGCCAGATCACGGCAAGGCTCCGGGTGCTGCGCCGGGAGTTGAAGCTGTGTGTCCGTATCGAGGGAGATATCCCCACCGTGCAGGCACAAATCAAGTTGCAGGAGGAAAGGAGCCGCCATGAAAAAGTTGATAAAAGCAGACCTGAGCCGCGTGCTGGAACTGACCGCGGATCACCAACCCATTGACCGAGCTGCATTGGCCGCAGCGACAAAAAGCCTGTCACAAAGCCGATCCAACGACTACCTGTTTCTGGTGCGGAAAGACCGTTTCCGTTTGATGGATCTGTCTGAGGTCTATGCAGACGGCAGCGACAGCAATTCTTTTCTCGCTGCGCTGGAAACACAGACCTGCTGGCCGGTGTTGGCGATGCTGCTCCATGTGGAGTGCGTAGAACACGGCGTTCACCGCGGCAGTGTGATTCTGGCGGATCACTCCGATTTAGTTCGGGATGTGGCCTTTGCCGCGGCGCTTCCCGATGCCCAGCGTGAAGCGCATATCCGCGAAATGGTACGCCGCTGTGTGCGCTATGCGTCGCAGTGTACCATGATGGAACTGATAACTTATCTGAAAACCGGGAGGTGCGATTGAATGGACACAAGCGGAGAAGCGGCTGATCTGGTGGTCAAGGAGAGCATCCAACTGACCGAGGCCAGTATCAAGCTGCTGGCGGCAGGAAGTAAAAATCTTGCCGCCTTTTTATATGCCCTTGCCAAAGATAATAAAAAGCTGGTCGGCAAAACCAGCATGAACCGTCTGCTGCGAGAGGGCAAGGAACTGAAAAGTTTTTGCATCAAGGAAGAAGATTTTGCGGAGTTCCGCAAGTATGCCCGGCCTAATGTCCTCTTTGCGGCCGTCCAGGACACCAAGGCGAATGACGGGCTGGTGGCGCTTGTCACCAATACGGACTTCGTGCCGCAGGTCAACCTGTTCATGCAGCGCCGGGGTTATCCCGCCCCGACAGAGGAGCAGGAGGAGCCTGCGGCAAAAAAAGACGCACCCCGCACTCAACAAAGGAACTCCTCACCAGAGCGCGGGAATGGCTCGACAGCATCGAGGACGAGCCAGACGATGAGGACTACTGACACGGCGGAGAAGATCAGTGATATTCCCACCGTAAAAGGCCGGTTGGCGGTCTTGCAGAAAACCGCAGAGGGGATGCGGGAGGGGCGGCCTGCTCCGCAACGCTCTCATTCGTCCCCGCAGAAATCAAGATAAATGGAGGAATTACCATGGCAAATCTGGAACAGATCGTAAGCAGGAAAACGGAGAACGACACCAAATGGAAGGAACAGCAGCAGGCAGAACGGGATAATACCACTGCCATGCAGGACGCCGGGGTGATGGAGATCACCACCAGTCCCGATGCCTATGCGCGGTATCTAGAGATGCAGGGAGACAACCCCGCATACAGCGCCGGAAATATCGCGCTGGTCATGTTCAGCGACCCGGAGGCCACCGTGTTCGGCACCCGTGACCGCTGGAAAACGCTGAATCGCTCCGTCATGGACAGTGAGAAAAACAATGGCGTCAAAATCTTTGCCCGCTCTCCCATGGGGCGCGGCTATACGCTGGCTGATGCCTATGACATTCGCCAGACGCAGGGCCGTGAGCTTTCCCGCATCTCTCTGAAAAATGACAGCAAAGAGATGGAAACGGCGCTGACCACCGTTCTGAACTACGCTGTCGTGCCAGTGGTCATTGATAAGGAGCTGCCATCGCCTGCTTTCTACGATGAAACCAATCTGGAACTGGCGATCAACCCGGATTACCCCGACAACGAAGCCTTTGCCGCAATCGCCGCCGAGGTCGCGCACAGCCGCTTTCATGCCAAAGGTGCGAACAGAAGTTATGACCGCGGCGAGTGCGATCTGGACGCACAGAGTATTTCCTACATTCTATGCCGCAGATATGGGATCGAACGCCCCATGCCGGATATGACGAATCTGGCCGGACTTTATGAAGGCTGGGAGCCGCAGGAACGGCGACAGGCGCTGGACACCATTCAGGACACCAGCAAACAGTTTGGCCGTTCCATCGAAAAAAATCTGGAGATGGGAAAGCAACGCAGCCGCGCCCCGGTGCATCGTCCGACCCGATAAAGTCCAGTGGTGGTGGGGGTGTTTCCCCTTCGGGGAGTATGAGCCGCCGCGCACCCCTGTCAAGGCCGCACGATTGCTGGCGCAATCGTGCGCGAGTCGGCCAGTGCGCCCACTGGCCGAGCCTTGACCGTGCTGCTCGTCAGCTCATTGGGTAATCAAGGGGAGAACACCCCAAAAGCCGCTGACAGCGGCTTTTGCCATATTGGGAGCGCGGTGCGTCCAACCGAGCGCCTGCGAACCCGCTGCCCGCCCCGCCGTGAGCCGTCGGCGGGGCGCTTTTGAAATGCGGCTCAAATTGAGACACATTTCTACATGATACGAATATGGAGGAACTGTTATGAAACGCACACTATCCCTGTGTTGCGCCGCACTGCTGTCCTGCCTGATGACCTGTCCGGCACTGGCGGCAGACGCATTGCTCCTGACGCCCAGCCTCTATCCCACAGAGGTCAAGGAATATGCCAACGGAGAAGAAATGCGGCTGGAGCGCACCTATCTGCTGTCCTCTGCGGATGATCCGGCCAACATCCCCGTTGGCGATTTTGACCGGGAGGGCTGGCATTATACGCTGCTGGATGTGACCCGGCAGGAAACCGTCAAAAGCGACGCAAAGGACTATGCCGAAACCTACACGCTGGACACGGACACAAAGGACATGGAGAAGATCATGCCCCAACTGGCAGCAGAGCGCACTGTCACCACGGAGGACGGCTACACCGGGACGCTGATGCTGGACACTGCCAGCATCAAGGTCGAGGCCGCAGGCTACAACACTTCCACCCGAACAGTCACAGCCGCAAGGACTTATCCAAATTTGTCCGACGCCGATGTGTCGTTTGTGCCTAAAAGCATCACGGATAATGGCCGCACCCTGGAGCTGTCCGATGTGCAATGGCAGGAATCCGAAGGCTTTTACCACGCCTCTGCCACCTATACGGGAAAGGCGTCCAGCAAATATGCTACCGGATATATCGTCACTGCGGACTATTCCGGCGAGGTAGTTCGTACCACTGCTGATGATACGGTCTACACCGCTGTTTTCAGCGGGACGCCGATCCAAACAAAAACAGAGACGCCCGATTGGAGATGGCTGCTGATCCTGCCCGTCGGTGCCGGTGCAGCTGGTCTTGGTGTACTGGGAAACAAGTGGCTGAAAAAGCGCAGAAACGAAAAGAAGTGGGAGGACTACACAAAATGAAATGGAAAACACTGTGCTTGTCTGCGGCGCTGACTGCCGCACTGACCGCAGTACCCGCCTACGCGCTGGACTACACGGTGGATGCCCCGGAGGATCACCTCTTCGGCAGGCCGACCAGCGTAGAGACGGCCACGGAATATGCCGCTTCCAATGTGGATCGCAGTAAGAATACGGCGCTGATCCCGCCCGCTTTTGGCAGCCCCACCAGTTACCTGCCGAATACGGGTGAGCCGCTGACACCAAACCTGATGCCAGGCGCGCTGAGTGGCGGCCTGCTCAATTCTGCCGGAGGGACTGGTACGGTGTCTTACCCTAAAGTGGACAGCGGCAGCTGGAGCGGAACGGCCTACACGCCAGTCACCTCTGACCTCTATTACAGCGGCGGTGATCTCGGCACGCTGAAGATCCCGGCCATTGGCCTAACAGTCAAGGTCTATGAAGGGACGGACAGTGCCGCACTCCGCAAGGGTGCAGGCCATTTTGCCGAGACGAGCATCTGGAACGGAAATGTCTGTATTGCCGGACATAACAGAGGCGTGAACAACCACTTTGGGAAGATACATACCCTCAGCATGGGCGATACCATCACCTACGCAACAAAGCTGGGAACGAGAACTTACACCGTCACCAGCGTTTCCAAGGTGTCGGAAATGGATACCGGCGGCACGGCGGCCAGCTGTGATAACCGGTTGACCCTGTATACCTGCGTCAGAGATCAATCCGCTTATCGCTGGATGGTCTGTGCCGTAGAACGGTAAAACTACTATAAAGCGGCTGCTGAAATGTGGCTCAATTTGAGACACATTTCGACAGCCGTTTTCTCTTGCGATTTTCACAAGTCATTCACCTAATTTTTCAGCGGAAGGAGGTCATGCGAAAATCGCATAGTGCTTCCTTCTGCCCATTTTTAAGGAGGCACTATGAAAAAACGATTGATCTCCATGCTGCTGTTGGTGGTCATGGTGCTGGGGATGCTCCCGGCCACCGCTCTTGCCGCCAGCAGCGAGGAGGAAGCCCTTGGTGAAGTCAATATCTACAACGGCGAGCAGAAACTCTCGTATCTCTCCATCAACGGACGCATCCGGGAGCTGATCTATACCTATTTCAACTATGTGGACAGCCAGGGCAGAACGAAGGAAATTCCTGCCTACTGCGTCAACCCCAACACCAAGGGCGTCCCGCGGACAGTGGCTCCCGGCCAGAGCATCAAGTATATGGCCAAGGAGAAAGGCAGCGACCCGAAGGTCATGGGCATCATCGCCAACGGGTATCCCACCCGCGGCCTTTCGGAGCTGAAGCTGGAAAACAAATATCACGCCTACTACGCGACTAAAATGGCGCTGTGGTGCTATCTGCTTCCCAACTGGAACATCAATAACCTGAAAGTCAACCCCAACCTGACCGGCACAGAATTGCAGCGGGCGCAGGCCATTCTCGCCGCAGCTAAGGACATCTATGTGCGCGGCACGGCGTGGAGCAAGGTGTACTCTCCACGTGTTACTGCCACGGCTGACCGGGATACCGCTTATGCTGTTACCGTGGGTGGTCAGCAGTATAAACAGCAGGTGTTCACCGTCCACTCTGACACATGGGTATGCAACTATGCCATCCGCGTCAGCTTCTCCGATCCCGCCGCTGTCCCTGCCGGAACGCGGATCGTGGACATGGACAATAAGGACATTACCACCATCACCACCTCCGGCACCGGGGACGGCTACGGCGGCAAATTCAAGGTGCTGTACCCCGCCGCTGCGGTGGCAGGCAAGACCGGCAGCGTCCAGTTGTCCTTTACCACCGATGTTTACAAATATGCCGTGTTCTACGCTACTTGCGCCGAGGTCAGCAAATACGGCCAGCTCCAGAATTATATGTGCGACACCGATCCTACTACCACAATGAGACTGTCCACATACAGTAATTACAGCGACGGTGAGAAAACCGAAGAACCCGACACCGGCCTGAAAATTATCAAGCTGGAGAAAGGCACGGACACGCCGCTGGGCGGAGCGGTCTTTGAGGTGGTCGGTCCCGACGGAGCCACTGTCGGCACCTTCGCTACCGGCTCGGACGGTACTGTGACCATCCCCCTGACGCTGGCTGGCAACTACACTGTGTATGAGCGTGTAGCGCCTGTGGATCACCTGCTCAGTGATAATCCCGCGCAGAATATCAAGGTGGAGTATGGCAAGGTGGCGGAGCTGACCTGCTGGAACGAGCCTTACGGCACGCTCCGCATTGAAAAGCTGTCCAACACCGGCGCACACCTGCCTGGAGCGATGGTGCAGGTCAAGCACATTGAGAGTGGCGTGACCTACACCGCCGAAACCAATTTTGCGGGCTATGCCATCTTTGACAACATCAAGCCCGGTGCTTACGAGATCAAGGAGATCACCGCCCCCTCTGGCTGGCTGAAGGACGACGCCACCTATACGGCTGCCGTAGCCACCGGCGAAACCACCACTTTTTCGCTGGTAAACAAGGAACTGCCCGGTCTGCGGATCATCAAGTATGACCGCAAGAACATGGTGGCGATGGCCAATGTCACCTTCGAGATTTTCCGTGACAGCGTTTCTCTCGGCAAATTTAAGACGGACGAGTTTGGCGAAATTCTCCTGACGGACGCTGCCCCCGGCACCTACCGCGCCGTGGAGGTGGACACCGGCAGCGATGGTCACATCCTCAACACCACGCCGCAGGAGGTGGAGCTGTCTGCCGGCGACGGCATCAAGGAGCTGCTGTTCTTCAATGATGTGAAGCCGGGACTGCGGCTGGTCAAGGTGGACAGCACCGATCCCAGCAAGGTCATCCCAAACGCCGTTTTTGAAATTCGCTCCGTAGCCGGTGATTACGGCCCCAAGGAATTTACCACCGACCGGAACGGCGAAATTGACCTTTCCAAGCTGCCCACCGGCGCGTATGTGGTGACGGAAAAAGCCTGTGAGGGCTATATCATCGACCAGGCGCAGCGTATTATTCAGCTTGACGCCAATGAGGACGCACAGTTTGTTTTCACCAATACCATCAAACCTTCTCTCCAGATCATCAAGACCAGCTCAGACGGCTCTCGACTGAAAAATGTGACTTTCCGAATCGCCAAAATTGAGGACGGAACGCATTATCTCGACCGCACCACCAATGAGCAGGGCGAAATTCTGATTGCTGATTTGGAACCCGGCGTGTACTCCGTGCGCGAAACGGCCACGGATTCCTCTCACATTCTGGATGTGCGGGAGTACCACATGGAACTGTTTCCTGGCAAGACCAGCACTCTGACCATCGAAAATCAGAAGCGCCCCAATTTGACTGTCTACAAGCATGACGCCGACACCGGCGAGCCGATTGCGAACACCGTGTTTGAAGTCCGTGCCGCAGACGGTCACAGCGTCGATCAGATCAAGACGGACGGCGGGGGCAAAGCGGAACTGAAAAATCTGCTGCCCGGTGTGTATGAGATCTCTGAAAAATCCGTGCCGTCCCCCTATCTGCTGGACGCGCCCAGTCAGCTTGCCACGCTCTATCCCAACCGCGACCACACCGTTTATTTTGAAAACCATCAGAAACCCAGCCTGACCGTCAAGAAGGTGGACAGCGTGACGGGAGATCCCTTGCAGGGGGCAAAATTCCAAGTAATCTACGCCAGCAACAATACCGGCAGCGGCGAGATTAACGACCTCGGCACCTACTATACCGATGAAAACGGCCAGTTTCAGTTGACCGGTCTGCGGGATGGCTGGTACAAGGTGACGGAGCTGGAGCCGCCCACCGGCTATTCTATCAAGGAGGCCACGCAGGAGGTCTATATCCAGTCCGGCACTTCCAAAGTGCTGACCTTTGAGAATATCCCTCTGTCTGCGTTGGTGGTGTGGAAGTACGATTCCGTCACCGGCGAAGCGGTGCAGGGTGCAGTGTTTCAGGTGAAGTATTTGACCGGAACCTCCGGCACAGGCGGAACGGTCATCGGCACCTACAAGACTTCTGCCAACGGCAGCTTCACAATCAGCAATATCAACCCCGGCACAACGCTGGTGGTAAAAGAAACCCGCGCCAAGAGCGGCTATGTACTGGACGATACGCCGCAGACGGCCACCATCAAGGCAGGTCAGACCGTGACGCTGGAGTTCCGCAACGCGCCACAGGGAAATCTCATCATCAATAAGCTGGATTCCGTGACAAAGAAACCGCTGGAGGGTGTTCGTTTCAAGATCACCTATGCCGACGGTAGCTTTGTGGACAATGGCGTGCTATCCAGCAAGGGCGTCTATTTTACTGACCGTAGCGGACAGATCATCCTCAGCGGCATCACCGGCACCGTGATTGTGACAGAGGAGGAGACGATCCGGGGCTATCGCATTGACGAGGCATCCCACACTCAGACCGTGGAAGTTCGCACAAATGACACCCAGCAGCTATGGTTTTATAACACGCCAGTTTCCGGCATCCTGATCCATAAAATTTCCAGCGTAGACGGAAAGGAGATCCCCAGTGTGACCTTCCTGCTCTATGACAGCACCAATACACCGGTTGCACAGGCCACCAGCGATGACCACGGCTACGCTTGGTTTGAGGACTTGCCCGCTGGCCGCTACTTCCTGCGTGAATTGGAAAACGAGGGCTATGTACGGGATACGCAGAAAAAGACCGTCTATGTGAAGCCCGGCGAGACTACTGAGGTCGAATGGGAGAATACACCCATCACCGGACAGATTCAAATCACAAAGCGTTCTGCGGACTACAACTCCACCAATGGCCTGCCTGCCGGGACGCTGCTGGAGGGCGCGATATTCGAGATCACCGATAAGGCCGGAAATGTAGTCGATACCATTCGTTCCAACAGCCGCGGACTGGCCATCTCTAAGCAGCTGCCGCTGTCCCGCTATTTCGTCCGCGAGGTGAAAGCGCCGGAGCATTACGGCATCAGTGAAAAGGATCTGACGGTGTATCTGGAATATGAGGGCCAGATCGCCCACCTTGAAGTGGAGGACAAGAGCCTGTCCACCGGCGTATCCATCACCAAGACCGGCCCCAAGGAGATCATGGCAAATCAGCCGGTACGCTTTGCGTTCTCGCAGATCGCTAATACCTCCAATGTCAGCCTGAGCAATTTCTATTGGCGCGATACCATCCCCGCGCAGATGCGGCTGGAGAAGGTCGTGACCGGCACTTACAACTTCCCTGGCGCTTATAAGATCGTCTATCGCGTCAACGGCGGCGATTATCACACTCTGGCCGATAACCTTTCGACTGGAAAGAACTACACGCTGGCTGCATCCTCTGTGGCGCTGGGGCTGGCCGCCAATGAGCGCGTGACGGAGGTTATGTTCGTATTCGGACAAGCTCCGGCAGGCTTTGCCCAGGTGGAAAGCCCCTATCTCTACTGTAAGGCCGTGGCCGGACTTCCGGCTGGCTCCTTTGTCAATGTGGCGGATGTCGGCGGAACTTATAACGGAACATGGGTGCAGGCAGTCAGCCGTTGGGTCATTTTGGTCTATGAAAAACCGACTGTTCCCAAGCTACCCCGCACCGGGTATTGATGCTGTCGAAATGTGTCTCAAATTGAGCCGCATTATTGGGGCCGCTCCGAAAAGGGAGCGGCCCTTCGCTGTGCAAGGAGGCGCACATGAGACGGAATCAGAATGACAGTCCGCTGCTGTGGCTTCTGCCTGTCCCTGGGGTGATTTGGCTGGCAGCAC
>ENA-UEQS01001997-UEQS01001997.1-human-gut-metagenome-genome-assembly--contig:-NODE-1997-length-11833-cov-15.831490_pt1 | contig 11833 bp, 10 predicted proteins | sample MGYA00242953_ERZ507953 | MGnify/ENA primary metagenome ERZ507953 (study PRJEB26167, sample SAMN06115474) | human gut metagenome | host: Homo sapiens | place: China:Jiangsu | collected 2016-07-06...
GGTGGGAACAATAGGACTCGAACCTATGACCCTCTGCTTGTAAGGCAGATGCTCTCCCAGCTGAGCTATGCTCCCATAAAGTTATTGTTATTTGTAAAAGCACCTCTTACGAAGTGCTTTTACAAAATTTGGAGGCGACACCCAGATTCGAACTGGGGAATCGGAGTTTTGCAGACTCGTGCCTTACCACTTGGCTATGTCGCCGAAATGCTGTAATCTCAATCAGCGATATTGATTATATCAAATACGGATCGATTTGTCAAGCATTATTTAAAAATTATTCAAAAATTTTTTACGAATTAAAAAAGCGGGTTTATCTGTTTATAAGTTTGCCGATATTTTTAAGTGCGATTGAAATTGTGCCGTCGTTGTTGTTGATAAACTCAATATATCTGTCATCTTCAAAATATTCTACGGGTACGGTTATTTCTATGCCCGTATCGGTTTTTATTTTCTGACTTTTGCTGGCTCTTACGGCAGATGTTTTTTCGATTTTTAAGTCTTTGGGTATTTCTTTTTCTTCGATTTTCTTTTCAAATGCCTCTTGCATAATTGGTGACTCCGAAAAAATATTTTCGGCAAGTTCCTGCGTGGAAATGGTGTCGGATTCCTCGCAGTTTTCGACAATGTAGCTTTTTGCCTTTGAAACGGCGACTGCCGAGTTTACTCCGTATTCTTCGGCGACCTCGTTTGCGGTTTCCCTTACGATTTTTACAGCCTCTTTTGCGGAAACGCCCGACGAACATTCGAGCAGTATTTCCGGAAGTACATATACGCTGTTGCCGTCGATTTGGCGCTTTTTATCCGAAAAATGTATTTTTCCCGTTTTCATATTTATAATCGCATATGAATCTATTTTTTGCGACGGGGCAGGCAGGATAGCGTAATGCTTCATAATTTCGTTATGAATACCGTTTTCATCTGTAATTACCTGATGAGTATAGGCGGATTTGTTGGTTATAAGCAGAATTGCAAAGTAGTCGGAATCGTCATTTATATAATCTGCAGCAACAAAATCTATTGCGTCAAGTTTGTCGGAAAGAGAAATATTCTCATAAAGAACATTGGCAATTTGTGAAGTGAAATCTATAAATTCAAGACCTTTGTTGCCGTATTCCGTCAGCGCCGCCGCAAAACCGCTGTCGGCATTAAAAGTACCGCTTTTTCCCGCGGAATCCTTGTGAAGTTTTTCAAGGTGCTTTTGAAGAAATGTGCTTACCGTATCATCTGTACAGTCAAGTTCGCTTTGAGAAAAAACGCTCATTCCCGAATTGAAGTCAAGTATATGTAAAACAGCTCTTTTAATAATCATATCATTTTTCCTAATCTGTGTAATATTTTGTTAAATAAAAACGAATATCGAATAATCAGGCACAAGCCGCCGACATTCCGTTGAAATTTATTATATTCTCATATTAAATAAAAATCAAGAGATACAGAAAAACCCGTACCGAAAGTCATAAAAACAACTCTTCGGTGCGGGTTTGGTTTGGCGTGCCAAAAGGGAATGAACCCCCGACCTTCTGCTTAGGAGAAGCCTCGGAGGGGCATTTTTTATTCCCTCGAAATCCTCAAAAATCTTTGATTTTACTGGCTTTTCCAGGGGTTCACTGTCAATAAATTCTCGTCTAAAACCTGCTAATTTTTCGTGGTTTTTTGCCTTCCTTTTAGCAGGTTATTAGCAAATGCAAAGAAATATGGGAAACATCATTGAGTTAATCTGTAACCCATAAATCACAGGAAACGCATTTCAAGTTTAAGCATTCTCTTATGCAAATAAGAAATCTGTGTCCAAATATTATAATGGCTTTTCGTCTTGATTTCAAGGTTTTTCAGGCATTACAAAAGGCAACCCTGACGGATTGCCTTTTTTTGTATGACTAAATTGTTTTTGCTAAAGCCTTTAACAATGCTGCTGTATCCGGGTTTGATAACAGTTTTGCGAGCAAGGCAGCGTTTTCGTCTGCACTGTTTTCAACAGGCTCTTCTTCAACTTTGCTCTCTTTTTGAACCTCTGCCATCGGGTCAAGCAATTCAACCGAAGTTTCAAACTTGGGCATTGGAGCAGTTTTTCCTTCCTCCACATTTTTGAGACCTTTTGCATTGTAGAACTGTTCCTCAAACTTCTGTGCATTGTATCGCCTGTCCTCGTCAATGATATGGCTGTAAACATCGGCAACCATATCCATTCGGGCGTGTCCTGAGTCGCCCTGAACCAATTTCATATCGCCGCCGTTCCATTTCAGCTTGTAGCTTATACTTGCGTGACGGAAGCTGTGAAACACCACATCGGGTAAGTTGTTGTACTGTATCAGCTTTTTCAAAGCACGGTTGATTACCTGACCTTCCATCGGTTTGCCAGACGAATGGCAGAATACCAAGTTATAATCCAAATACTCATCACCGAATAGCTCTTTCATTTCGTCAATCTGCTTTTTCCTCTCTAACAGCATTTGAGCTACGGTTGACGGCAAGAAGATTTTTCTCACACTGGTTTTGGTTTTCGGTGTTTTCAAAACAAGTGATGTTTGCGTATTTGACAGAGTTCTCGGAAATACACGGATAATGTCCTTATTATCAAGCACCTCCATTACATCTCTGTTTACTCGCTGAAGTTCCTTATCTACATAGATGGAAGCATTGTTGTCTCTCAAGCTTTCCTCCGATATATCAACACAATCCCAAGTCAGTCCGAGCATTTCTCCAATTCGTAGTGAACAAGCAAAGGAAAGATTGATAGCTAAAGAGAGAATATCATCGTCGCACACTTCGAGAGCGTGCATAAGCGTTTCCGCTGTCCAAATCTCTCATTTTTGATGTTCCTCTTTCGGTAGGGTTGCATTGATAACCGGATTTCTTGTCATCAGCTCCCATTTTACTGCCTGATTAAAGGCAATTCTTAAAAACTTATGGATTTCTCTTACTGTATGTACAGTCAGATATTCGTTCTTTTGCAAAGGTATTGAGAGAACCGTTGGTAAACAACTCAATGGCAAGGGCAATTTCTCTTGCTTCCTGTTCGTCCTGTTTAAGAAGCTCTGCACGGAAGTCCTGTAAGGTCGGCACAGTACCGGTATAATTTCTCTGCTGATAGTCACGGTAAACGCTTGCCGTACAACGGTCAATTATGGATTTCTGCTTTGCTCCGAGATTTGTACCGCCGATAAGCTGTTCGCAAAGGGACATAATGAACTCGGATTTGAGAATTACCGGGTTTGCACCGTCACCGTATTCCTTGTTCATATTCATCGCATTGATATGGCTCGGAGAAGTAGCGGAAATATTGATGATTTCGCCGCCGAGAGCCTTGACAAGCTGAGAATATTCTCGCTCAGGGTCGATGATAATAACATCTGCGTCGGAGGAAAGAATGATATTTTCAATCTCTCCCTTTGCTGCAAAGGATTTACCGCCACCGGATACGCCGAGGATAAAGGAATTACAGTTAAGGAGCTGTCTGCGGTCGGCGATAATCATATTTTTGCTGATAACATTCTGACCGTAGTAAATGCCGTTCTCGTGGTAAATGTCCTGAACACGGAAAGGAATAAATACTGCAAGGCTTTCCGTAGTCAAGGTTCTGAAAGCGTCAATCTTTCTCGTTCCAAATGGCATTGCAGTGTTTAGTCCGTCCATCTGCTGATATTTCAGTACCGCAAACTGACACAAATGCCTTCTTGCCGTAGCAAGCAGAGCTTCGGTGTCGTTATCGAGTTGTTCTTTGGAGTCCGCAGTATGAACCATAGTGAGTACAGCGAACATCATTCGCTGATCACGAGTGGTAAGGTCATCAAGGAACTCCTTCATTTCTTTCTTCTGCTGCTCTATATCATACGGAACTGTGGCAGAAAAATTGTTATTCATATTCTGCTTTCTCTGCCAGTTTGTAATGTTTGTTTCCACACCGAGAAGTCGGCTCTCGGCTTCTCGTACCGCTTCGTCCGTAGGAACAGGGATAATGTCAATGGACATCATCAAATTGCGGTTAAGGTCGGTAAGTTCGGCAACCATACTGTCTTTGATATAGGAAGCGTACTCACGCAGAAAAAGGACTCTCCCGTAACGGTCTCCCATTTTGAAGTAGTCCTTTTCAAATTCCATTGTATCCGGGCAGACATAATCCTTGAAGTCGTGTCCCTTTCTTCGGTTTCAAGTTCAACACATTTGCTGCCCAGTCTTGCAAAGTGAGCAATCAAGTCAGCACCCACACGTGCAAAATATGTTCTTGCGTCCTCAAAGCTCTTTTTATTGATTGAGATAGTGACATACTTATCCTGAACGGTAGCATTGGCACCGGTAGCCTTATCAAGAAGCATTTTGTTGTATTCTTCTCGATACATATCCAGCTTATCTCCGGCTTCGGGAATAAGTATAGTTTTTTCAAAGTCCAAACGGTTGAGCCGTCTGTTGTTAATAGTGAGTTTTGTTGTAGCACCGCTATCCAAAGAGTTAAGCAGTTCGGAATATTCAAGGAACATAGCATCCTTATCCTCACGACTCGCAACGGCGTAGTTAATATCCGTAAACTTAAAGGTCTTTGAATATTTATCTCTGCCGACTCTGAAAATACCGTCATCATAGATAGCGTAAATTGGAATACAATCCTGCACTCCCTTTGGCACTACAAACTTTTCTTTATCCTGCTTGAACAGGTTTGAAAGTGTTTTAATCATTGTTCTTATATGCCTCCTTCTGTTTATTTCCAATAATTGGTTTCATCAGTTCGTAGTAAGTATTAGTGGAATGAAAGACGAGTTTCTTAGGCATAAGAAATTCCGACTTAATAAAAGCCCATAAAAACTTTTCAGCGGTCATTCCGTTGTATTTCACAAAACCGAGAGCTGCAAAGGGTGCTGCTCCCAATATACAAACCCACGATACTGTTTCTGTTCCTAAATGCGGTTTCAACAGGAAATACAATCCTACCGCAACACCGCAGGCAAGGACAGAAAAAATGAACTGTCTTAACGACAGTCCAAAGAACATTGACTCTGTGTAATTTCGTATTTATCGGTTAATTTTAACTTCCATAATAATCCTTTCTTGCAAAAAGAAAAACATCAACCATTTCTGATTGATGTTTCCACTCAAAGCATATTCAGTTTTTAATCAAATTCATACGGACCTTTGCTAAAACACATCCAATCCAAATCAGCAACATAATCAGGATGTTCTTTACCCTTTTGTTTCTTAATTTGTTTTTGGTTTGTTACTTTGGCTTTGTATGCTTTGTTGTTAGGATTATGCTGATTTGCATAATCATCTAACTGTTGTTTAGTGTGGGTTTTACCCGACACGCCCTTGTTTCGAGCCATAGCGTTTACCTCCTTTCTTCGTAGCAGTTTTTATCAATAATTGCATAATGAAACGGTCGGTTACCTAGAACCCTTTTTGAACCTTACTACGGAAATACGAACAATTTTTCATCAGTAGTGAATCTTGCAAATCATTTTTCTACGACAGGAGTGATTTACGCTTGATATATGCTCGCTCTATCAAATGTAAATCAAACAAGTATATTATAGCTCAATTATATGAAAAAATCAAATTACAAGCCCATCATCTCACAAATGATTCGGTCACTCATTTGTTTCACCTCCTTAAAGATTTGGGGCATACCTTAACAGTAGGTACATTCCATAAGATAACTGTGTTCTTTAACCGGCAATAAGGTTAAGAATTTCCTTTGCAAAGGTAATGATGATACCGCCTGCAAGGGTAAGGAAACCGTTGGCTCTCTGAGATGGGTCGTGAGACTTCAAAGAGAGACCGACCTGAACGATACCGAAGCCAAGCAAAATCATAATCATACCGATTGCACGAATGAGTCCGAAGATAAAATTGGACAAGTTATTGACTACTGCAATAGGGTCATTTGCCGCAAATGCAGTAATTCCCATACTGCAAAGGGCAGTAACAGCTACCACCGCAGCACAGTAAGTACGGAAGCCTCTTTTAACCTTTCCGGTCATAGGGAGCTTCTGAGTTGTTTTCTTTTCATTGTTCTTATTAAAATTAGTCATTGTAAATTTCTCCGTTAGAATAAGTTTTTATTGACTTCAAAGTCCTCATCGGACAGAAGTTCATAGTTTGTTTCTCCGTAATTAACCTCAGGAATTTCATTCGGGTCAATATCAAGAACGGAGAGAGCTGAATGTTTGACGGTAACTTCGCCGTGTTTATAGGCAGCAGCTTTACCGTCTGTGGTAAGCGCCACATTTGGGTGTTTCAAAATATCGTATTTGAAATCCATAACCGGGCGTTCTCCACGAATAAATAAAATGGCATATTGGTTATCGAGCATACGAACCTCGTCGGGAGTAAGTAACTCTCTACCTGAAATTTGATAATTGGTGGAGTAGTTTCCGCTTCGACCGGTACTCTTGCCGTAGGTGTTGGTATCAATCGTTTCTTTGCCGAGAAGCTCGGACACATACTTATGTGTACTTTGCTCATTACCGCCGAGATAAAGGAACTCGTCGCAGTTACCTACGATGCTCTCCCATTGCTTTTCAAACAAAGCCTTGAGCTGTGCAAGGTTCTGTAAGATAATACTGAGCGATACACCACGGGAACGCATAACCGACAAAATCTTGTCGAAGTCATCGGGAAGCGATACATTTGCAAACTCGTCCATAAGAAAGTGAACCGGAACAGGTAACGCTCCGCCGTGAATATGGTCTGCCAAATAGAAAAGCTGTTGGAATAACTGTGTGTAAAGAATTGATACCAAGAAATTGAAACTCGAATCGTTGTCAGGTATCAGGGCATACAACGCAACCTTTTTCTCACCCATAGAAGGCAAGTCAAGCTCATCCGTACAAGTCAAAGCCGCAAGACTTTCAAGGTTAAACTTTTCAAGTCGTGCGGCAAGCGTAATCTGTATTGACTTTAATGTTTTAGCTGAGCCTGAATAATAGGAACGGTAATATTTGAGTGCAATATGGTCAGGATTTTTCATTTCAAGCTCGGCAAATAATTCGTCAAGGGGAGAAGGTCTTGTATATTCCTCGTCCTCCGTGAGCGTGATACCTTTCCCGCAGTGCTCGTGGTTGGATGTCCAGCTTGGCGGCATTGCCGTTCCACGAAATGAAGTTGGCTTCCTTGGTATAGCCTTTGCCATTCTCTCCGAGGACGGCGAGGGGCTTGGTAATCGTGCTTGTAATGTCTTTCATTTTCGTACCTCCGTAATTCAAGTGTTGCAGAAGTTAAAAAGTCGGGATAGTAATGGAAGGGATTATCTTTCCCAATCATTTCTGCCCCGACGGTGTTTGGATTGTTCTTTTCGGGTGGCGGCTCTGTCCTCCCATTCCTTGCGCTCCTGCGCTTCCTTGATGCTGAAAAGCTCCTTGACCTTCTCTACAAAGACTTCCACCAGCTTTGGAAAGTGCTCCAGTGCCTGCAAAAACGGCTGGCATTTTTCTTTGAGCCGGTCATAGCGTTCCTGCAATCGTTCCACGGCAGAGGACGCATTGAAATATTGCCTTTGATAGTAGGAAACGCTGCTTTTCAAATCTTGGATTTCTCTGCGGCATGTGATGCCCTCCTTTGCAAGCGCTGTGAGCTGCTGATAATCGTCCTTGGAAACGGCAATCTTACCGGTGAGGGTTTTCTGCCCCATACCCTCAATCTCTGCCATTGTCTTGTGGACTTCGTGAGCAGGTTCATAGCGTACCTGCTCGGCTTCAATGCGTTCCTGAATGTGGGCAAGTCGTTCCTTATCCTTTTGAATTTGATAATCCAGGCTGCTCAGATTCTCCGCTGTGCTGCCTAATACGCCACGCTCAAAGCCGGTGAAGCCCGCTTCGGTCATATGCGCAAAGAGCTTGTCTTGCAGAACGGAATAGGACTTGCGGAACATCGGCTTTCCGTATTTGCTGATAACCTGCTGCCCGTTTTCGTCCAGCAGAGGAACGGTGTTCTTCCACTTCTTTGAGTGGGAAACTTGGTTGATGACCTCCTTGACCGTACATCTCAGGGCTTCGTCCTTGCAGCGTTTCGACCACAGGATTTCTTTTCGGACGGTGGGGATTGCCACGATGTGCAGGTGGTAGTGGTAGACCGGCTTGCCCAGTTCTTCGGACACCGCCTTGTTGATTTCATCGGCGTGCATAACCGCCGACACGATGTTCTCCTTGCCGTAAATCTCACAGCCGAAACGGTAGGCTTCCTCGTAGAACTGCTTAGCGTATTCGTAGCCGCCGTGTTCCTCAAAGTACCTTGTGTTCACATCAATGACCAACTCATTAAAAATGGTTGCACCGGCTTTCTGTCCTCTTGTGGAGATTTTGCCCTCGTCAATGAGCCGCTGGAAATACTCGTTGTAAGTCAGACCGCCCGTGTTCTTGAAGTGAACATTGTGGGCAATTTGCTCGGTGTCTACATTAAGATTTGCGTAGCTTTCATTCTTGCGCTCATTGTGTCGCTCGGTTTTCTGCGCTCCCTCTGCGGAGATTTTCTCTACTCGGATAACGCTCCAAATTCCTTCCGCCATTCTCATCACCGCCCGCCAGCAGGGAACGGATAAAATCCGTTGCCGCTTCCTCACGGGCATTCGGTCTGCCCATCCTCGGCGCAGAAGCAGAGAAAGCATCCTCCGCACTTAGCTCCATCTCATCAAGAAAGTTTACGCCCTTGTCGGCTACCTCAAAGAGAATAGCCGACCCCATCGGTGCAAGATTGCTCTTGACCTGCACCAGATAGCGCTCGGCGGGGATCTGCTTGTTTGCCGTGCGGGTGACAGCAAGAATGCTTCTCGCTGCACCGGCAATGTCGATAGAGCCGTTGGTACGGTGTGTCCTTTGCCTTGTTCATATGGGCGATGATGACGATGGCGCAGCCGGTGTCCTTGGCAACGGCAATCAGGTGGTTAAACTCGGCTCTCGTTTCGTTGGCGTTGTTCATCGAGCAGATGTCACCGATATACGAACTCATCGGGTCGAGGCTCAGTAGCTTGGCGTTGTACTTCTCCACGGCTTCACAGATACGGTCGTCCCCGAAGGTCAGGCTCTTTTCGTCCTCCTTGATGAAGATGAGCCTGTCTCCATCACCACCTGCCGAATTAAATCTCGGCACAACGGTATCGTCTGCATCGTCCTCGGTGGTCTGATAGATAACGGTCATCGGCTCGCCGCTCTCGTCCTCATCGGCAAAGGGAAGCGGTGCTCCCTTGGAAAGCAAAGCGGCAAGAGAAAGCATCAGCTTACTCTTGCCGTCGCCGAGGTCGCCTTGCAGCAGTGTGACCTTGCCAAAAGAATATACGGATACCACAGCCAGCGCACCCCCTTGGGTATAATTTCGCTTGCCATGATGATTTCCAGCTTTGCTGGGGTGTTGTTCGGATAGTCTGTCATTGTCTTGTTCTCCTTTTTGATAGATAGTGCGGGCATTGGATAACGGCGGCACGGAAGCTCTGCTTGCAGCTCCTTTCGCATTTCCTGCAAAGCTCGTAGTATTTCTTCCTGCCACGCTCATCAAGAAAGAACGCCCATTCTCTCTTGAGGTATTTCGGCATACGGGGCATAGGGGCCACCTCCTTATCGCTGCCTATTGCCGATTTGCTCCCGAAACGCAGAAACGCCCAAAACCTGACCCCGCTGTATGGTTTCGGGGTGATTTTGGGCGTTTTCTTTCGATATGAGCGGCTTTATTTTGGCGGCGGTATCCTTTATCGTCCGTCATTCAAAAGCCGCTGTTTGTCGCTTCCGGGTAACAAAAAAGCGCCGTATTTCTACGACGCTTTTGTTTTGCTCGGAAGCTGGAGCAAGGGAACGCTATTCAATTATCTGTTGTACTTTTTCTTTCTGCTTACAACCGTTGTACCAATGGCAGCACCGCCGCTGACAAACAGCAAGGCAATCCACAAAGCAAGGTTGCTTGTATCGCCGGTCTGCGGAGATTTGGAATCGTCCTTCAGCTTCGCCGTTACGGTGTCGGCTTTTTTGATTTCCTTTGTACCGTCCTTGTCGCTGTAATATTTACCACAGCCTTCGCAGTACCAGTACTCGATATTGCCCTCGGCAGTCTTGGTCGCCGCCACTGCCGGGAAGTGTTTCAAATCAGAGTGGTTGTTTGCATTCAACTCTCCGTAGCTTTCGCCACAGAACTCACACTTTGCCTTATCCTTGCAGGTGGCCTTACCGCCGGAGTGCTCACTGAGTGCCTTGCCACAGAGATCGCACTTGTGATCCTTATTGGTATCGGTGCACTCACTCAAAACCTTGTCGCAAACATCGCACTTATGATCCTTGTTGGTATCCGTGTGCTCGGCTTCATCTGTTTTTGCTCTGCACTCGGTACACTCGTGCCAATGGCTTGCTTCACCCGTTGACCACTTGACTGAATAGCTGTGCGGCTTCAGATCGCCGTACTTCTCACCGCAAATCTCACAGGTTGCCTGCTCCGTGCAGGTTGCTGTTCCGCCGGAATGTTCGTTCTGAATGGCTACGGTCTTTTCGGCAGAGAACTCAAAGCCGTCAGCGGTCTTTGCACTTACGATCAGCTTGAAGCTGGTTTCTTCTGCCGGATAGGCGGCGGATTTTATAACGCCGCAGTACATACCGCCTTCAAAAGTAGGGGTAAGAGGACCGTCGCCCAGACCGATAAACTCGTATCCGTAGGCTGCGTCGGTAGCACCCTCCGGCAAAGTAAAGCTGAATTTGTAATCCTGCATCCGGCAAACCTTATCTGCACCACTGATGTTAATGGTCGGAATATCCTTTTTTGCAGTTTCGTGATTGCAGAATTTACACTTCTGCCAATACTGCCCGTTTTCGCTCTGCCACTCGTAGGTGTGTCCGTCGTTCACGGTTACGATAACCCTTGTTTCATTGCCCGCCTTGTCGGTGACAACGATTCTCTGCTCGCCGTCTGCGGGAGCGAGGGTAAAGCTGCCGGTTGCGTCAAGCGTGACCGCCGTGCCGTTTACGGTAACGGTATCCACATATTTCTCGGTGATCGTGACCGTCTGCGCCTCGCAGTAGGTCTTGCCGTCCTCAATGCCGGTGATCACCGGGCTTGTGCCGTCAAGCACAATGCCGTCCGAGCAGATGTAGTCCGTATTGCCTGCATTATCGGTCAGTCTGACATAGATAATGTATTCGTTATCGGGGTCAATGCCAAACGGTGCAGTGTACGCTGTGAAGGTCATGCCGTCAAACTCCGCTTTTGTCAATTCCTTATCTGACAGCAGATATTCAACCGTTACCGTTTCACCGCTGTTGTCGGCGGCGTTTATCGTCACCGTTTGCGTGTCCTTAAAGAACAGACCGAAGGTGATATTGTTGAGGAACGCTTTCCAACTGTTCTCGTTGATTTTAATTTCGCCCGTGGGCTTTTCGCTGTCTTTCCACCGTGCTTTAAGCGTTATATTCTCGGCAGGCATGGTCACGGGAATATCCCTATCCCAGCCGATAAAGGTGTAGCCCTCTCTTGTCGGATTGTCAGGGGCGGTAATTTCTGTACCGTAATCCTGTGTAATGGTTGCAATCTCACTTCCGCCGTTGGTATCAAAGGCTATTGTATACTGATTGATTTCCCATTGTGCTTTAACCGTTATATTCTCCGCCGGCATGGTTTCGGGGATTTCCTTATCCCATCCCTTAAAGGTATAACCTTTTCTTGTCGGGTTGGCGGGAGCGGTAATATTCGTGCCGTAGTCCTGCGTAATGGGTGCAATCTCGCTGCCGCCTGCGGTGTCAAAGGTGATTGTGTACCGATTGATTTCCCATTGTGCTTTAACCGTTATATTCTCCGCCGGCATGGTTTCGGGGATTTCCTTATCCCATCCCTTAAAGGTATAACCTTTTCTTGTCGGGTTGGCGGGAGCGGTAAT
>ENA-UEQS01002007-UEQS01002007.1-human-gut-metagenome-genome-assembly--contig:-NODE-2007-length-11800-cov-7.322699_pt1 | contig 11800 bp, 8 predicted proteins | sample MGYA00242953_ERZ507953 | MGnify/ENA primary metagenome ERZ507953 (study PRJEB26167, sample SAMN06115474) | human gut metagenome | host: Homo sapiens | place: China:Jiangsu | collected 2016-07-06...
GCCGTGCAGACACCGCAGCCGGAGAAGAAACCCCGCGAGCGGGAGACTCCGGGACAAACTCCGCAGCGCAGCGACGCCACGGACACGGCAGTGGTCCTTGACCAGAACGCGGCCGAACCGCTGAGCCTTGCCGATCGCCTCGGCGATTTCTTCTCTTCCATTTTGGAATATTTTCGATAAGCCAGCCTGTATGATAGTACTATCCCCGCAGGAACAAGGAGACAGACATGGCGAATGAAACTTCCGGGCGCCGGGACAACCGCGTGCCTTTTCGTGCAAGTACCAAAACACCGAATATCATGATGCTCCGCCGCACACGCTTCCTTTTGATTGTGTGCGGCATCCTTGCATTTGCTGTCCTTGGCATCAAGCTGTTCAATGTCATGATCGTACACCATGACGAGTACGAAAAAATGGCGATCGACCAGCAGGTGCGCACGACGGAGATCACGGCCTCGCGCGGCGCGATCTACGATACGAACGGCAAGATCCTGGCCATGAACGCCTCGGCCGATACGATCTTCATCAGCCCGGCCGAGATCGTCAAGAACAAAGAAGATCCGCAGCTGATCGCACGCGAACTTTCCGAGATCCTCGACGTCGATTATGATAAGATCCTGGCCATGACGAAGAATACCGACCGCTGGTATGAGGTCGTCAAGCGCAAGGTCGAGCCGGAAGTGTCGGAAAAAGTGCGCGCGTTCAAGAAGGAGAACAACCTCACCGGCGTGAAGATCGAGCCGGACACGAAGCGCTATTACCCCTACGGCAATCTGGCCGCGCACGTCATCGGCTTCGTCGGGCAGGACAACAACGGCCTCTACGGCCTGGAGCAGCGCTATGACAGCTATCTGACCGGCAGCGCCGGGCGCATCATCCGCGCGACGGATAACCGCGGCACGGATATGCTCTTTGTCAACTACGAGGACTACTACGATGAGACAAAGGGCGACGACATGAACCTGACCATCGACGCCACGATCCAGTATTACCTCGAAAAGCACCTGCAGCAGGCGGTCGAGGACTACGACGTGCAAAATGGCGCCGCGGCCATCGCCATGGACCCCAACAGCGGCGCCATTCTCGGCATGGTCTCGCTCGGCAACTTTGACCTGAACGACTATCAGAAGGTCAGCGACAAGGATCAGGAGGCCATCGACGCCGAAACGGATCCCGACAAGAAGACCGAGATGCTCTCCGCCGCGCAGACGAAGCAGTGGCGCAACAAGGCCCTGTCGGACACCTACGAGCCCGGCTCGACGTTCAAGATCATCACGCTGGCCATGGCGCTCGAAGAGGGCGTGGTCAATGAAAATTCGTCGTTTTACTGCGGCGGCAGCACGAACGTGCTCGGCCGTACCGATCCACTCAAGTGCTGGAAAACGACTGGCCACGGCAGTCAGAACCTGACGCAGGCCATCCAGCACTCGTGCAACGTGGCGCTCGTGCAGATCGGCCAGCTCATCGGCGCGCGCACCTTCTACAAGTACGCCGAGGCGTTCGGCTTCCTGAACTTGACCAGCAACGTGGACAGCAACCTCACCGCCAAGACCGGCATCGACATGTCCGGCGAGAGCGGCAGCATCTGGTGGAGCCAGAACACGTTCTACGACCCGGAGAACCTCTCCCAGCTCGCGGCGGCCTCCTTCGGCCAGACGTTTACGATCACGCCGCTGCAGCTCATCACGGCAGTCAGCGCCTGCGTCAACGGCGGCTATCTCATGAAGCCGTACGTCGTCAAGAGCATCGTCAACAGCGACGGGGAAGCGGTCGTGTCCAATTCGCCGACCGTGGTGCGCCAGGTCGTGAGCGAGCAGACGAGCGCCACCGTGCGCCAGATCCTCGAGCAGGTCGTCGGCGACCCCATCGACGGCACCGGCAAGAACGCCTACGTCGCCGGCTACCGCATCGGCGGCAAGACCGGCACGTCGGAAAAGGTCGCGCAGGACGCGGCCGGCGGCGCAAAGGAGTACATCGTCTCGTTCATCGGCTTTGCGCCGGCGGACGACCCGCAGATCGTCATCCTCGTGCTGCTCGACACGCCGAGCAACAGCACCGGCATCTATATCAGCGGTGGCCAGATGGCCGCGCCCGTCGTCGGCAAAATGATGGCGGACATCCTGCCGTACCTCGGCGTGGAGCCGTCGTACTCCGAGACGGAAAAGGCGCATATGGATAAGACCGTACCGAACGTGACGGGCCTGTCCGTTGAGCAGGCGAAGGCCGCGCTCGCGGAGGTGGGCCTGCAGGCGCGCATCTACGGTGATGGCAGCACAATCACGGCGCAGCTTCCGGGCAGCGGCGCGGTCGTGGCCAACGGCAGCACCATCCTGCTCTATGCCGGCAAAGAGCCCTCGGCCGACAAGGAGACGATGCCGGATCTGTCCAATCTCAGCTATCAGACAGCCCGCGACCGCATGGCCGCACTGGGGCTGTATATCAAGACCAGCAGTTCGATCACGGATACCGCGGCGCAGGTCATCTCCGGCCAGAGCGTCGCCGCCGGCACCCAGATCGATCACGGTACGGTCGTGGAGGTCACGCTCGTGACCAGCGATTCGGGCATGCTGGGCCGATACTGACGAACAACGGAGGTACGTTTATGAAACTCAAGCGACTGCTGTCCGTTCTGGACGTGTGCGAATGCACCGCCGATCCGGAACTGGACATCCGGGATATCAGCTTTGACTCGCGCACCACGCAGCCCGGCGACCTGTTCGCCGCCGTCTGCGGGTATGAGTCCGACGGGCACCGGTTCATCGGCGCAGCCGTCGAGCGCGGCGCGGCCGTCGTGCTCTGCCAGCGAAAGCCGGAGGTCGAGATACCGTATATCCTCGTGGCCGACAGCCGCCTTGCGCTCTCGCGCATCTGCTGCGAATTTTTCGATAACCCGTCGCGCGAGCTGACCATGATCGGCGTGACCGGCACGAACGGCAAGACCACCGTCACCACGCTCATCAAGCATATGCTTGAGCAGTGCCTGCACACGAAGGTCGGTCTCATCGGCACGAACGCGAACGTCATCGGCGACGAGGTGCTGCACACCGAGCACACCACGCCCGACGCCTATGAGCTGCAAAAGCTCCTGCGCCGGATGGTCGACGCCGGCTGCACGCACGCGGTCATGGAGGTGTCGTCGCACTCGCTCGTGCTGCACCGTGTGGAGGGCATCCGCTTCCGGGTGGGCATCTTCACGAACCTGTCGCAGGACCATCTGGACTTTCACAAGACCATGGAGGCGTATGCCGCGGCCAAGGCGCAGCTGTTTGCGCAGAGTGACGTCGGCATCGTCAACGCGGACGACGATTGGGCGCACGTCATGCTCGAGCACGCCAAATGCCCGATGCACACCTATTCCGCCAAACGCAACGACGCCGACCTCGTGGCCAAGGACATCCGCCTGAGCGCGTCGGGCGTGCGCTTTGTCGCCATGCACGGCGATGCGATCGCGCGCATGCGCCTCGGCATCCCCGGCATGTTCTCGGTCTACAACGCGCTGAGCGTCATTGCCTGCGCCTGCGCGCTCGGCGTTTCGCTCGACGACTGCGCCGCCGCGCTCGACACGGCAAAGCCCGTCAAGGGCCGCGCCGAGGTGCTCGAGACCGACGGGGATTACGCCATCCTCATCGACTACGCCGTCACGCCCGACGCCATCGACAACATCCTCACGACGGTGCGCGAGTTCGCACCCGCGCGGCTCGTGTTCCTCTTTGGCTGCGGCGGCGACCGGGACCGCGGCAAGCGTCCGAAGATGGGCCGCATCGCGGGCCAGAAGGCGGATTTCGTCATCGTCACGAGCGACAATCCGCGCACGGAAGACCCGGAGGCGATCATCGCCGATATCCTTCCCGGTCTCAAGGAGACGCACACACCCTATGTCGTGCGGCCCGACCGGCGCGAGGCCATCGCCTACGCGATCGAGAATCACTGCCCCGGCGATGTCATCATCCTCTGCGGCAAGGGCCATGAGGATTACCAGATCATCGGCAAGACGAAAGTGCACATGGACGAGCGCGAGATCGTCGCCGAAATACTCGAGAAGAGGAAGAGAGAGAAATGACACTGAAGCTGATACTGGCGTTCGTCATCGCGTTTGCGGTGTCGGCCGTCGTCGGATTTTTCCTGGTCCCGTATCTCAAACGCATCAAGGCGGGCCAGAGCATCAAGGAAAACGGCCCCACGTGGCACATGTCCAAGCAGGGCACGCCCACCATGGGCGGGCTGATGTTCATCGCCGCGATCGCGGTCGTGTGCCTGTCGGTCGGCTTTGAGTGCATGGCCGAGGGCGAATACGGCCACCTGTTTTGTCTGGCGTTCGCGCTCGTGTTCGGCGCGATCGGTTTTCTGGACGACTATGAAAAGCTCAAAAAGAAGCAGAATCTCGGCCTGACGGCCGGCAAAAAAATGCTGCTGCAGCTGGCGGCGGCCGTGGCGTTCATTTTCCTCATGCGCCGTTTCGGCTATGTCGCGCTCGACAGCCTGTACATCCCGTTCTGGAACAAGACGGTGCCGGTCTCCGAGCCGCTGTATGTCATCTTCGCGGCCTTCGTCATCGTCGGAACGGTCAACTCCGTGAACCTCACCGACGGTGTGGACGGCCTCGCCGCGAGCACGACGATGCCGGTGTGCATCTTCTTCGCCGTCATCTCCATGCTCTGGGGCGAGCGGTTTTTGTCCCTTGGCGTGTTTGCCTCCGGCCTTGCCGGCGGCCTGCTGGGCTTTTTGATCTATAACTTCCACCCGGCGAAGGTGTTCATGGGCGACACGGGTTCGCTCTTTCTCGGCGGCGCGGTCGCGGCGCTGGCCTTTGCCTACGACATGCCGCTCATCCTTGTGACGCTCGGCATCATGTACATCATCGAGGCGCTGTCGGATATCATCCAAGTCGGCTACTTCAAGCTCACGCACGGCAAGCGCGTGTTCAAAATGTCCCCGTTCCACCACCATCTCGAGATGGGCGGCTGGACGGGCCACAAGTGGAAGGAAACGCAGATCGTGGTGCTGTTTGCCGGCGTGACGGTGCTGTTTGCAGTTTTGTCGTTCATCGGCGTGTTCCACCGCTTCGGCGTGTGAGGCGCGCGCCGCGGTGCAGGGAGGTGCTTATATGAATATTTCCGATCTGAGACTTCCCGCGCGCCAGGCGAAAGCGTCCGCCGGGCCGAAGCGCGGCAGCTTCGACCTGCCGTTTTTCGTGCTCACGCTGCTGCTGCTGACGATCGGCGTCATCATGGTACTCTCGTCGAGCTTCGCCCGCGCGTATGCGCAGGGCAAGTCGCCGACGTATTACTTCGTGCGCCAGGCGGCCTTTGCCGTGGCCGGCGTTGTGGCCATGATCTTGCTGTCCAAAGTGCGCATGGTGACCTACCGCCGTCTGTCGCTGCTGGTGCTGGGCGTGAGCATCTTCCTGCTTGCCGTCGTCTGGATCCCGCACATCGGCACTCGCGTCAACGGTGCGCGCCGGTGGCTGAGCCTCGGCTTTACGACGTTTCAGCCGTCGGAGATTGCAAAGATCGCGGTCGTGCTGTTTTTCTCCAGCATGATCTGCACCTATAAAGAGCAGATGCAGACGTTCCGCTACGGTGTCGTGCCGTTCATGGTCGTCACGGTCATCATCGTCGGCCTGCTGATGCTCGAGCCGCATCTGTCGGCGTCCATCATCATCATGGCGCTTGCGATCGTGATGATGTTTGTCGGCGGCATCAAACTCTCGTACCTGCTCATCGGCATGGGCAGCGCGGGCGCGCTGCTGCTCATCGCAAGCAAATTCGTGCCCTATGTGCACAAGCGCATCGTGTCCTGGCGCGACCCGTTTGCCGATACGAGCGCGGCCGGCTATCAGATCGTGCAGTCGCTGTATTCCATCGGCTCGGGCGGCTTTCTCGGGCTCGGCCTCGGCCAGAGCCGGCAGAAGTACCTCTATCTGCCCGAGGAGCACCATGACTATATCTTTTCCATCGTCTGCGAGGAGCTCGGCTATGTCGGCGCCATTGCGATCCTGATCCTGTTTGCGCTGCTCATCTGCCGCGGCTACTGGATCGCCGCGCACTCGCCCGACCGCTACAGCTTCCTCGTCGGCATCGGCATCACGACGCTGCTGTCGATCCAGGTGTTTTTGAACATCGCAGTCGTCACGAACCTCATCCCCTGCACGGGCATCTCGCTGCCGTTTTTCAGCTACGGCGGCACGGCGCTGCTCATGCAGCTCGGGGAGATGGGCATCATCCTGAGCATCTCGCGCGACATTCCGACGAAAAAGGCGCGCTAGTTTCTGACTTTGAAGTGTATATCCGGCAGCCCGCGGCGGTCTTCGGCGCGGACTGCCCGATTTCCGTTTTTGATCCTGGGAGGCATTGCTATGAATTTTCTCTTTACCTGCGGCGGCACCGCAGGCCACATCAACCCCGCGCTCGCGGTCGCTGGCATCCTGCGCGACCGGATGCCCGACTGCGGCATCCTCTTCGTCGGCGCCAACGGCAAGATGGAGACCGACCTCGTCCCGCGCGCGGGCTACGACATCGTGACCATTGAGGTCACGAACATCCACCGCAGCCTCAAGCCGTCGGAGATCGCGTACAACTTCCGCTCGCTGCACAACGCGCGGCAGGCGACGAAGGACGCGCGCAAGATCATCGAGGACTTTCAGCCTGACGTCGCCATCGGCACCGGCGGCTATGTCTGCTACCCCGTGCTCAAAGCGGCGGCGCAGCTCGGTATCCCCACCGTCGTGCATGAATCCAACGCCGTGCCCGGCCTGACGACGAAGATGCTTGCCGGCGCGGTCGACCGCATCCTCGTCGGCTTCGAGGAGAGCAAGCAGCACTACAGCGAGCAGGAAAAGGTCGTCGTCACCGGCACGCCGGTGCGCGGCGCGTTCACGGCCTGCTCCAAGGCGGAGGCCAAGCGCCAGCTCGGACTCGACCCGGACAGGCCGCTGGTCGTGTCGGTCTGGGGCTCGCTCGGCGCGTCGTACATGAACGAGGTCATGACGGCGTTCATCACGCGCGCCGCCGTCACGGACGCGCCGTTTGCGCTCATCCACTCGGCCGGGCGCAACGGCTATGAGAAGATGCACGCGGCCCTGCTCGAAAAGTGCCCGGCCGATCTCGCCGCGCACGGCATGGACGTGCGGCCGTATATTTATGACATGCCGCTCGTCATGGACGCGGCCGATCTCGTGCTCTGCCGCGCGGGCGCGTCCACGCTCGCGGAGCTCTCGTGCATCGGCAAGCCCGCGATCCTCATCCCGTCGCCGAACGTCACAAACAACCATCAGGAGCGCAACGCGCGCGTGCTCGAGCACGCCGGCGGGGCGAAGGTGCTGCTCGAGGGCGCGTTCACGGCGGACGATCTGTATAACCTCGTCAGCGACCTGCTCGCCGACCCCGCGCAGCTTGCGCAGATGGCGCAGAACATGAAATCCGCCGGCGTTGCCGACGCCGCCGAGCGCATTACCGATCTGGTGCTGAAACTGGCCGACCGGCACGCAAAATGACAATCTCGCGTTTCTCTGCATAGGATGGCATGAATTTGCTGTGCGGAGGAAAGATTATGAGCATATGGCACATTTACGGCGGAAACAGACTGACCGGGAGCACCCAGGTGCAGGGCGCCAAGAATGCGGTGCTGCCGATCATGGCGGCATCCGTGCTCGCCGGCAGTGAGACGGTTCTGCACAACGTGCCCGACCTGAAGGACGTGACGATCACGCTGCGCATCCTGCGCCATCTCGGCTGCACGGCGGAGCGCGACGGGGACACGGTGCGCATTGATTCCCGCGGCATGAACCGCGACTTCATCCCGCACGATCTCATGCGGGAGCTGCGCTCCTCGGTCATTTTTCTCGGCGCGATCCTCACGCGCTTCGGAACGGCGAGCCTGTCCATGCCGGGCGGGTGCGAGCTCGGCCCGCGGCCGGTGAACCTGCACCTCGACGCGCTGCGCGCGCTCGGCGCGGAGGTCACGGAGCGCGGCGGAGACATCGTCTGCTGCGCGCACGATCTGAAGGGGCGGCGCATCCTGCTGCCGTTTCCGAGCGTCGGCGCGACGGAAAACGCCATGCTGGCCGCCTGCGCGGCGGCGGGGGAGACGGTCATCTGCAACGCCGCGCGCGAGCCGGAGATCCTCGACCTGCAGTGCTACCTGCGCAAGCTGGGCGCGCGCATTTCCGGCGCCGGCACGTCGACGGTCACGGTCAGCGGCTTCCGGCCGCAGCCGTTTGTGGAGCACACGATCATGCCGGACCGCATCGTCGCGGCGACGATTTTGTGTGCCGGAGCCGCCTGCGGCGGCGATGTGGAGCTGCAGGGCGTCGATCCGGACCATTTTTTGACCGTTCTGGACTCGCTTTCCGAGGCAGGGTGTGCTATAATAAAAACGGCGTCCACCGTGCGCCTGACATCGACCGGGCGGCTCACCGCGCCGCGGCCGGTCGTCACGCAGCCGTATCCGGGCTTTCCCACGGATGCGCAGCCGCCGCTCATGGCTGCCTGCCTGAAGGCGAAGGGCACCACGGTGTTCACCGAAAACATCTTCACCAACCGTTATCGTCATGCCGAGGAGTTCCGGCGTCTGGGCGCAGCCGTCAGCATCGAGGGGCGCGTGGCCTATGTCACCGGCGTCGACCGGCTCACCGGCGCGCCGCTCACATCGAGCGACCTGCGCGGCGGCGCGGCCATGATCGTGGCCGGCCTCTCCGCCGAGGGCGAGACCGAGATCCTCGACAACGGCTATATCAACCGCGGCTACGACCGCTTCGATGCGTGCCTGTCGGCGCTTGGGGCCGATGTGCGCTGCGCGGCGCCGCGGTGAAAGGAATCACCTGCCTATGAAACAATCGAAGCAGCCCGGGCCGCGCCGCGCGCGCCGGCCCCGCCGCCCATCCGGCGGCCGGGGCAGGTCGCTGCTGCAGCCGCTGATCTTTCTGCTGATCTGCGCGGCGCTCGTCCTGGGCATGAGCGTATTTTTCCGTGTTGCAAAGATCGAGGTCGTGGGCAACTCCATCTACACGGCCGAGGAGGTCGTCGAGGCCTCCGGCATCGGCACGGGCGACAATCTGTTTTTCATCAACCGTTTCTCGGCCGCCAGCCGCATCTTCAGCAAGCTCCCGTATGTGGACAAAGCGAAGGTCACGCGCGCGCTGCCCAACCGCGTCACCATCACGATCCAGGAGAGCAGCGCCATGGCCTATGTTCAGGCGGATGGCGGTTACTGGGTTTTGGATCAGAACTGCAAGCTGCTCAAATCCGTCACGGAGAGCGAGCTGACCGGCCTTGCCCGGGTCGACGGCATTACGCCGGTCGAGCCGAAGGTCGGCGAGGTGCTCAACGCCGGTGAGGCCGATGCGCCGAAGGTCACGTACCTCGCGGCGATCCTCGGCCAACTGCTCACGCGCGACATGGCGTCCAAGGTCACGGTCATCGACCTGTCGGATGCGTCCAACCCCGGCTTCACCTATGACGGACGATTCACGGTGCGCCTCGGCGCGAATGAAAATGTCGAGTACAAATTCGGTATGCTGCAAAGCGCGGTCTCCCAGCTCACGGCCAGCGATGCCGGCACCATCGACCTGTCGATCGACAAACGCGCACATTTCAGCCCCGGCTGATTGTTCACAAAAAAAGATTGACCTGATAAGGAAAACGATATAAAATGGGAAAGAATAAGAACAAACAGAAGCGCAACCCGCCAAAAAACGGCTTCCAGAGCGCGCATGCGCCGGCCGCCGATACAAATAGAAACAACAGGGAGGAACCGAATATGTCCTTTGCTACCGAGTCCGGTCCGGAAAATGTCGTCACCATCAAGGTCGTTGGCGTCGGCGGGGCCGGCAACAACGTCGTAAACCGCATGGTTAAGTCCGGCACTCAGGGAATTGAGTACGTGGCTGTCAATACAGATAAGCAGGCTCTGGCCGTTTCGAGCGCGGATCAGAAGATCCAGATCGGCGAGAAGCTGACCCATGGTCAGGGCGCCGGCAGCGATCCTGACGTCGGCAAGCGCAGCGCCGAGGAGAGCCGCAACAACATCGCCAAGAGCCTGGAGAATGCGGACATGGTCTTCATCACCGCCGGCATGGGCGGCGGCACCGGCACGGGCGCAGCGCCCACGATCGCGGACATCGCCCGCGAGGCCGGCATCCTGACCGTCGGCGTCGTCACCAAGCCCTTCAAGTTCGAGGGCAAGCGCCGCATGGATCAGGCCATGGTCGGCATCAACGAGCTGCTGGGCAAGGTCGACTCCCTGCTCATCATCCCGAACGACCGGCTGAAGTTCGCCACCGACCAGAAGGTCACGCTGGCCAACGCCTTCGAGATCGCGGACGATGTCCTGCGTCAGGCCGTCGTGAGTATCTCGGACCTCATTAAGAACACCGGCTTCATCAACCTCGACTTTGCGGACGTCACCTGCGTCATGAAGGACGCCGGCTTCGCCCACATGGGCGTCGGCCGCGCCGCCGGCAAGGGTAAGGCGGAGGACGCCGCCCGCATGGCCGTGGCCAGCCCCCTCATGGAGACGTCCATCAACGGCGCGCGCGGCGTGCTCATCAACATCACCGGCTCTGAGGATATGGGCCTGGAGGATGTCGAGACGGCCGCAAACCTCGTTCAGGAGGCTGCGCACCCGGACGCCAACATCATCTTCGGTGCGAGCTTCGATCCCTCGCTCGACGACGAGATCCGCGTGTCCGTCATTGCCACCGGCTTCGACGAGCCGGGCAAGGCGCAGGCAGAGCAGGCTGCCGCCGCTCCGGCGCAGGCCCCCGCTGCCGGCCTCTACACGGCCGCGGCGACCGCTGCCAAGGCTGCTGCTCCGGCTGCGGCCCCGGCCGCTCCGGCGACGCCGGCTCCGGCCGCTGCCCCGGCTGCGGACGCTGCCGCGCCCGCGGAGGAAGATCCGTTCGACAGCATCTTCAAGATCTTCAATTCCAAGTAATTCGACATTTTTTGACCAAAACCGCCTTCGCTCCTGTGAAGGCGGTTTTTGCATTCCAACGGAGGAGGCAGCCGCTTGAAAAACTGGCGTATTACCCGCGTTCTGATGTCCATGGCGGACACGTTTCTCGCCCGGCGCGTGACGCGCTCGGCGGCCGAGCTCGCCTACTGCATGGTCATGGCGCTGTTCCCGGCCATCATCTGCATATACGATCTGCTCGCGCTCATCCTGCGCGACCCGGCCGCCGTGCTGCGCATCGTCGAGACGCTCGTGCTCCCGCGCGAGACGCAGGCGCTCGTATCGGACTTTCTGACTTACGTGTCCGGCAACACGAGCGAGGTCATGTTCTTTGCCGCGCTGCTGGTCATGATCACGAGCGCGTCGGCCGCTTTCCGCGCCATGGCCGCCATCGTCGGCGAGATCCACGGCGGCAAACGCTTCGGCATCGTGCGCAGCACGATCGTGAGCGTGGCCTTTTCCGTGGCGTTTCTGCTGGTGCTGTACCTGTGCATCCTGCTCATGCTGACCGGCAAGCACTTTCTGCTCTGGCTCGATGCGCTGCTGCCGCATGTGAGCATCGTCTGGTCATGGACGTGGCTGCGGTTTTTGATCCTGTTTGCCATTCTGTTGATGATGATCCTGATCCTCTACCGGCTCACCACGCCGCGCCGGCCGCAGCACCGGGTGCTGCCGGGGGCAGTGTTTTCCGCCGTGGCGATCGTGTGCATGAGCATCCTGCTGTCGTGGCTGATCGGCAACAGCACAAAGTATTCCCTCGTGTACGGATCGCTCGCTTCGGCCGTGATCCTGCTGTTCTGGTTTCAGGCGTTCGGACTGCTGCTGATCCTTGGCGTGCTGCTCAACCATG
>ENA-UEQS01002012-UEQS01002012.1-human-gut-metagenome-genome-assembly--contig:-NODE-2012-length-11775-cov-4.937682_pt1 | contig 11775 bp, 8 predicted proteins | sample MGYA00242953_ERZ507953 | MGnify/ENA primary metagenome ERZ507953 (study PRJEB26167, sample SAMN06115474) | human gut metagenome | host: Homo sapiens | place: China:Jiangsu | collected 2016-07-06...
GATCAGAATCACAAGCTGGGAAGCCAGGAACTGATTCTTTGTCAGCCCCGAAATCCAAAGCCCTGCCCCTAGTGCCGTTAAAAGATAAATGCACGAAGATCCGATAATGACAGCCAATGAGCCCTGGATCGGTACCTCAAAAATGAATCGTGCCGCAAAAAGACAAAGGAACAAGCCGCCCATACCGACAATGAAATATGGAATGACCTTAGAGAGCAGAATCTCGGAAGGCTTAACCGGCGTCGAAAACAGCATCTCCATAGTACCGCGCTCCCACTCTCGAGCAATCACAAGCGCAGTAAGGAATGCACCAACAATTGTAATCACAACGACCACAAGCCCGGGCACGAAGTACCAGGTCGAAGAATTTGCGGCGTTAAACCAAAGACGAACAACCGGTACGGCGCCCTTACCCGATGAATAGCCTAATTTACCGAGACTGATTTGGACCGACTGCTGGATGTAGCGTTCAAGCGATGAGGCGCTCACGGTGTCCACACCGTGCACGATGAGCTGAAGCTTGCCTTTGCCGGCTTGAAATTGTCCTGCAAAGTTGCTCGGAATCACAACGATACCCTTGACGGTCTTCTTTCTCATCAGCCCTTCGGCTTCTTTGATGTTGCCGCAGTTAATCGGTGTGAGGTACGGCGACCCCTTAAATCCTTGCTCAATAGCGTAAGAAACATTGCCCGGCGCCTGGTTGATCACTGCGATCGGCGTATTGCCTAAGTCCAAAGACAGGCCGCTGCCGAAAATAAAGATCAAAACCAGCGGAAGCACTAGCCCCACGGCAAAGGAGCTCGGGTCTCGAACGAGCTGGCACCACTCTTTAATCGTCAGAGCGCGTAGACGGCGAAGAAAATCGGACTTAATCATCTGCAATCCCTGCCTTTTTACCGTAAGCCCTCACAATCTTGATGAAGGCTTCGTTCATACTCGCCGTCTCCGGCAGCCCGGCGGCTTCTTTAACCTCTTTAGGGCTTCCGATCGCAAGCATATGGCCGCGATCCTGAATGGCAATGCGCGTGCAGTACTCTGCTTCTTCCATGAAGTGGGTCGTCACAATAATGGCTTTGCCCTCGTCGGCAAGTTTGTTAATGCTTCGCCAGAACACTCTTCGCGCAAGCGGGTCAATCGAACTTGTCGGCTCATCAAGGAACAAAATACCCGGATCATGCATCAGAGCGGCAGCCATCGAAAGACGCTTTTTATAGCCGTCGTTCAAGCCGCCTGCTTTCTTGCCGAGCAAACCTGTCAGACCGAAACGCCTGACAACCGCATCCATAGCCGTCTTTAACTTGTCTCCGAATAATCCGTACGCACCGCCGTAAAACTTCAAATTAAATCCCACAGAGAAAATGCTGTACAAGGAGAAAAACTGAGCCACATAACCAACCGTTCGTCGCGCCGAAGCTCGAGCCGTTCGAAGGTCATACCCTGCCACTTCAACCTTTCCGGAAGTCGCCGGAATCAGACCGCAAAGAATGCGGAATGTGGTGGTTTTGCCGGCACCGTTCGGCCCCAGCAATCCGAAGATTTCTCCGCGTGTGACGCTAAACGATGTGTCATCGACCGCTGTAAAGTCCCCGAATTTCTTAACCAGGTTCTCAACCACAATCACAGGTTTGCTGTCATCACCTTTCGTATTCCGGACTTCGACGTTTTCCCCGAAATCTTTCTGTGGTTTATCCGCCGCAATCAGAAGAGACATAAAAGCGTCTTCCAGTCTCGGAGGCAGCGGGCTTAGAGACGGAACACCGAGTTCCTTTGCTGCTTCTTTCAGATCGGCATCTTTCGACAACAGCACTCGGACCCCGTCTCCTGACGGCGTGGAATCAAGAACAAGAGAAGCTTGGGAAGCGGCGTCGAGCATTTGGCGCGCCGTTCTGCCCTCGGATTGAGCAAAATAAACTCGATCTTTATAAGGCTCCGTCAGCATCTCGGGCGTACCCTTTGCCAAAATCACGCCTTTATTGATGATGTAGACGTCATGACACATGGCCGCTTCTTCCAGATAAGCAGTGCTCACGAGAACACTCATACCTTTCTGAGCGACCGCAGTTTTAAGAATCTTCCAGAGTTCCTGACGAGAAACCGGGTCAACACCTGCCGTCGGTTCATCCAAAATCAATAAATCCGGGTCGTGAATCAGGGCGCAGGCCAGTGCGAGCTTTTGTTTCATACCGCCGGAGAGCCGTCCGGCCAACCGGTCGGTAAATGGTGCAAGCCCGGTCATCGCGAAGAGCTGATCATATTTTTCTTTTCGCTCGTCCTCAGGAACCCCCTGAAGGTTGGCAAAAAGGTCCATATTCTCTTTAATGCTCAAGTCCTGATAAAGCCCGAACCGCTGCGGCATATAAGCGATTCGCTCTTGAATCGCTTCTGAATCCGTCACGGTGTTCATACCGAACACTTCCAACTCGCCGGAGGTCGGAGTCAGAAGCCCGCAGACCAATCGCATAAAAGTCGTCTTACCGGCGCCGTCCGGACCGACCAAAGCAACGAGCCCTCCCTTCGGTACCGTTAAATCAATACCGTTGAGCGCAATCGAATCAAGTGCCGGATTCTTCTTATTAACAAAAACTTTTTTAAGCGATTTTGCGAAGACGGCCGGAACGTTGTTGTTCTCTGCCATCAGCCGTCCTTATTTAAAGCCCACGGTTGCCGGCATACCCAGTCTCAAACGATTGTCTTTGTCGTCAACCAAAATTCTGACTTCGTAAACAAGGTTAGTGCGCAAATCCGGCGTCTGAACGGTCTTAGGCGTGAATTCGGCTACAGAAGAAATGAAGCCGACATGACCGGGAATTTTGTCATTCGGATAGGCGTCAATCGTCACGTAGGCTTCCTGACCCGGTTTGATCTTGCCGAGATTGACTTCGTTGACGTAGGCCCTAACCCATTTAGGCGAGTTAATCGCCAAAGCCAAAACCGGCACCTGAGCGTTTGCCATGTCGCCGGGCTGCAGAAGTCTGGAACGAACCGTTGTATCGAGCGGGGCATAAAGCGTACTCTGCTTTAATTTCAACTCCAGCTGATCGACCTGAGCTTTGGTCTGCTGCCATTGCGCATAGCCTCTGGCGACGTCTTCGGCTCGCGGACCGATCTTGGCTAATTCCAAAGACTTCTCTGCGGAAAGCAGTTCGTTCTTAGCAACTTGCAGCTGGCTGCTCTGTGTATCCAAGGCTTGTTTGCTCACGCCCTGCCCTCGGGTAGATTTATAAATGCCGTCCACGCGTTCAAAATCTTTCTGGGCCAGATGCAAACGAGACTGCGCTACTAACACAGCGGCTTCAGCCTTGGCAATATCTTCAGGACGAGTACCGTTCTTCAATGCTAAATAGGTCTGATAAGCAGCTTGTTCGGCTGCTTTAGCCTGTTTAATTTCAATCTTAAGCGTGTCGGTTTCCTGTTCGGCAACCGGTTCTCCCGCCTTAACGACGTCGCCTTCTTCGACCAAAATCGACTTAATACGTTCCGGCCAAAGGAAAGCCAGATTTACTTGGCGGATATCGACATTGCCGTAAAGCTCTAAATTCTTGGGTGTGGACTCATATCGGTAGTACATCCAGCCGCCTGTTGCCGCAGCAATAGCAAGAACGGATACGGCGATCACAGCTTTTAACTTCATTTTTATCTCTTTCTGTTTTTTCAGAGGCCTCAGTCGGCCTTCTGACTCATCCCACGGCGGCTTTTAACCGGCCACCCCTCAATTTGTTTCTTAATTGGTTTCCTCACTAGACCTTTGGAGCGAACATTCTATAGGTCCTTCTCCATAGTTTGCCCATCCTGAGAACCCTGCTCGGCGGGGATAGTAGCAATCTCCTGCCCTTCCCACAAATGACCAAAAATCTCCCAGAAATCTTCGATTTCCTGCTCCGAGATTTCTTTGTCGCCGTAAACCAGCGTTCTGAATTTCTCTCCGCGCCAGGTCTTCAGCGGGCCGATTTCTTTGAATCCGTTGCGATGGTAAAAACACAAGCGTTTAACACGTGCCGCTCTGTCCTTGCAGCCGGGATAAATGCCCTCGCAGTCTAAGAAGACGGTCGCACCATCCGCGTTCTTAATGACCGCGGACAAGATGTCACTGCCGATACCCTTTCCGCGTTTATCTTCGTCAACGGCAAGGTAAAAGAGGTAGTAATACTTTCCTTTTCTGAGTGTGCAGAAAAAAGCAACCACGTCTTCTTCGTCGCTTAGCGCAAAGATCTCGACACCGTCGGAAACGGAGTTAAAAAAGGGTTCCAGGGAAACGCGCTCAAAGAGCGGAAAAGACTTTATATAGATCCGCTGAACTTTCGCTTTCAGAGGACTGTCTTCAGTAACTTTCTCAATCTTGAGCTCAGCCATTGGTTAGCATCCTTATTTTTTCTATGCTCTCAATCTTATGTCACGGAAGTGTCATAAAGGCTGTAGTCTGCCCAACTAGAGGAGGAACAAATTCTGCGTCATGCAGAATCCTGATGAGTATGCGGCACCCCTCCGTAAAAGTGCGTGTGCCAGTGCTCATGCATTTCGGGCTTGGCAATCGATTCAATTCTGCAGTTTCGGATCGTCGCGAATTTAGTACACGTTGAGGACAGCATCTCGGGATCGTGGCTAATGATGATTTTGGCGGCATCGATCTTATTAATCTCTTCGATCAGTCTTTGCTTACTGTCAATGTCGAGTCCGTTCGTGGGTTCATCTAAGAGCAGCACCTGCGGTTTCATAGAAAGAACGCATGCAAGCGTGACAAGTTTTTTTTGTCCGCCCGATAATTCGTAGCTCAACGCATCTTTAAGTTCAAGGATGCCCAACGTTGACAAAGCCTCTTCGGAGACTTTTCTCGCTTCCTCTTCGCTTAAACCTTGGTTGAGCGGGCCGAAAGCTACGTCATCTATGACCTGTGGAAAAAATAACTGATCGTCAGCATGCTGGAGCACAAAGCCGACTTTGAGCCGCAGCGCTTTGAAGCCGGCTTCATCTGATACGGCTTTGTCCTCGAGATAAATATCCGCAGCCTGAGGTTTTAAAAGCCCCGTAATCACTCTGAACAGAGAGGTTTTGCCGGTTCCGTTGGGACTCCACAAAGCTTGGCTTTCTCCTGCTTGGAGACTGATTTCCGCATTCTCAAAAATCTTCTTTCCGTTCGGATAGGTCAGATTTAAATTTTTAATTTCCAGAAGACTCACTTCTTATCTCCAGCCAAGATAGGCAAACACTACCGAAGCACAGCAAAAGAACATTAAGAGGAACGTATCTTTATGTCTCCAAACTTCATGGTTCAGAGTTCGTATACGGCCGTCAAAACCCCTTAATTTCATCGCATCGTCCAGGACTCGGCTTCGCCGAACTGCTCGAACGAACAAAAGTGCAATAACCGCTGCCACGGTTTGATAGGTCCGCTTATTCGCTTTCATCTCAAATCCGCGAAGCTTTGCCGCCTCTTTCATCCGACGGTATTCGCTTTCAAAAATATCGATGCCTCTCGCACAGAAAAGCAAGATAACTATGAGGCTCTCCGAAAACTTGAGAGATTTAAGACCTGCAGCCAGCCGTGAGAAAGACAGCGAACTCACCAATGCATAGAAGACAAAGAACAAAGCATTGGCTTTAATCGTCACCAAAGATGAGAGGTAAACGCCCTCATAAGAAAAGATCCCGCCGGATCCGATCGAAGTTCCGGGCGTCGTCCAGGGAGTGAGCAGCCAAATGAAAAGAATAAAAAGATTGATTTGAAGCCAACGCTTAATAAGATGTTTAGCGTCTGTTGGGAAGAGAAAAATGATCAAAAAGGAAAAGAACAGCGCGCAGAGCGCTGCCGTGATATTCGGCAGCACTGAAACGACCACTCCGAAGACAAGCGCAGATGCGATCCTCGAAGCCGCTGAAAAATCCTTTTTTATTGTCATTTATTCTTTTGTCTGCGTGTCGATATCCAGGCAAACAGACCGCCCAATCCTAAGCACCAGCCCAAACCGCCGACGATATCGCGCCATGTGATTTTAGGCTGCTGAGCTTCAGCCAGTTGTTTCCTCAGCGGAGCAATCCCTTGCATCTCCGCCTGCTCTCTGGCTGCTTTCAGAGCAGCATCGAGTTCTTCCTGAGAGTAGATTTTTGGAGATGTTGTGTTTGTCTCAGCCTCTTTATTAGGGATTTCAAGCTTTACAGTGCTCACAGCCGTTTTGCTGTCGGCCCCAAAAGTGAAGTCTTCTTTACTCAGCTTCCATTGGTTCTGGTGTCCCTCCCCGGCATTGACGATCACTGTCAGAGGAGCGAGCTCAAAACCGTCAGGAAGCGCCATGCAGACTTTACCGTCCTGCTCGGTTTTTGCGGTTAAAAAGACCGCCCCTTCCTCTGTTAAGACGCGAACGTCTGCGCCGCGTGCGGGTTTGCCGCCTTGGAAACTTGTCTCGACACAAATCTCGTGCGCCTGACTATAGGCGAACACATTCAGCCGATGGGCGTTAGCGGCCGTCGAACCGCAGAGAAGAAACACAGAGGCGATAAATAAAGCTGAACTATTTTTCATTAAATATCCCAGGATCAGAATGTTTGAGGTATACAACTGCAAAGGCAGTAATGACACCTTCGACCACCATCACGGGCAAATTACTCAGAAAGATCAGCCATGCCGCGGTCACAAAACCTTCATTTGTGAACGCAAGCGCCAGGGCCGTCAAAATACCTGAGATCAGAACAGCGCTGAAGCCGCCGCAGAAACCTGCGAGCTTTAGCCTTTTGTTCGCCGACTTACCGGCTATAGCATAAAAGATCCCGTATGCCGCCAGCGCTCCGAGACCCATAGTGGCGGTGTTGACGCCGAGTACGGTAAATCCTCCGAACTGGAACAAGACAGCTTGTAAGAGTAAAGCCACAAAAATCACGGGAAAAGCCGCCCAGCCGAGGACAACGCCCAAAAAACCGTTCAGAATCAAATGGGCACTGGAAAAACCGATCGGCACGTGGATGAGGCTCGCAACAAAAAACGCTGCCCCGAGAAGCCCGGCCAACATGAAATGATTCGCCTGAATCTTCTTTAGTCCGTAGGCGACGCCTGCGGCAGCCACAACCGCACCGGTGATTAAAACGGGTGCGGAGAGTACACCTTCAGCAATATGCATTACTTAAATGACGGATTGACGAATTCTGTCCAAAGCACGGCACCGAGTTCCACATCCTTATCCTGGCCGTCTTTTTTAATCTTGAAGTCCGCATCATTCAAAGCGGCAAATCCCCACCAGCCTTCCCAAGGTACGGCATAAGAGAAGACACCGTTTTTATCGGTTTTGACCTGCTGTGTAATAAAGATGTCGTTCGGGGCTTTGATGCGATGATCAACGTTGTAGAACTCAACTTCCACCATCGTATCCGGAGCGGGTTTGCCGTTCAAAATCACCTGACCGCGGAATACATTGCCGACGTAGTTTCCGAAAGGACGAGTGAGCGGAAGAATTTCGGTTTTTGCACCGGTCGGAGCATCCCAGTCATCGTCCACACCGAAGACCGGAACCATGACTTTGGAGTAATGAATAATGAACTTATCTTCAGCCGGTTCCCAATAAGGCTGAGGCTCGAGTACGAATTTATAGCAGCCGGGACGTGCAACTTTGTATTGCGTCATCCAAGCGTCTTTGTCCAAGACCTGAGTCTTCTGCAGAGTATTCGTTAAATCGGTTTTCTTTCCGTCGACAATCACGGAGAAATTTTTAGGTTTCTCCATGGTCATGCCCGCTTGTTCCATCGGATGGTTGAATGCTGCCGTAATCGTCAGTGTAGAGTCTTTGGGATCCGAAACGATTTGCTTATCCGGGATCACACTTCCGAAGTGGGCATTTGCCAAAGTGCAAACGGACAAAAGAGCCAATGCAAGGACAGTTTTACTCATGAAACCCTCAATCAATAAAAATAACGGTACCCGTTACTTTTTTATTCTACGCCGCAAAAAATTACACGCGCACGAATCTCTTTTCTTAAGGCCTAATTCGGAGAACGATGTTTTTCTCGTGTCGCCGCCCAGCAGATAAAGGAGCCGAGGACGACGATGGAGACGCCGACCCAAAATTCGTGAGTCAGCTTGGCGCCGATGAGGAATGAAGCGAAAATACAGGACAAAACCGGTGTGAAATAAGACATGATCGACATGATTTCAATACGGCCTTTCTGAACACCGAAGGTCCACATTCCATAAGCCGCGCCCATGATCAAAGCAGAGCCGACAGCAAATAAGACCCCCTTAGTATTCCAAGGGTAAGAAGGCGCAAGATCCAAAAGCCAAATCGCATTAAAGAATATGGCATCTAAAGCAAAGATCAGCGTGGTCGGATTTTGTCCTTTCGCCCAGGCTCTCGTGAAGTTCGAATAAGCTGCCCAAAAAATGGCTGCCCACAGTGCTAGAAAATAGCTGATGGGATTGCTGGTGATGTGGCTCCACATTGCACGGAAGTCAATCAGCAAGTTACCCGAGAGAACAACAAAAATGCCGTAGATCGCGAGCAGCATTCCAATGCCGACCCACCATTTTGCTTTTTGACCGTTAAAAAGAACGGCAAACAGAATCGTCAATGTCGGCCATAAATAATTAATCATGCCGACCTCCATAGTCTGTGTCCCGTCTTTAGCCAAGCCAAGAGAGAACGCAAAAGTCATGGAGGTGCCGATAGCGCAGCCCAAGCCGCAGATGTAATACTTCAGCGGCATAGCTTTCAGATTCGGAACGCCGAATAGCAGAAATACGAAAACTAAGGCAATCAGATAATTGATGGCCAAGCCTTTTCCGACGCCCAGCGTCTCAGAAAGCGTCCTTACAAGCGAGACGCTCAGTCCCCAAAAAATCGGAGAAATACAGCCGATCAAAGTGGCTTGGTTTGTCGAAATCTTCATAAAACTACCGATCAGATACGACGTCTATCTTAGTGGGTTTTAGGCAAAGAAAGCGCCTTTCGAATGGTTTTGAGCATCCGAAAGGCGCGAAATCTATTTGCGGTTAGCGTTAACTCCAGCTGTGTTTCACTCCGGCACCTTCCAACCGGCTGACTCCGGGTTGAGCCGATCGTTTCACAACAATCTTACTGGGGATTCTCTCTTTAATCTGATCCACGTGAGAAATCAGACCGACCGTTTTCCCTTGCGCATTCAAGCTGCTCAAAGCATTAAGCGCTTTTTCCAAAGAGTCATCGTCAAGTGTTCCGAAACCTTCATCCAAGAAGAGCGAATCAATTCGGACATTGTTGCTGGCCATTTGGGCCAGACCTAAAGCAAGCGCCAAACTGACGATAAAGGTTTCACCGCCGGAGAGGTTGTCCGTAGGACGCTCCTGATCAGCCAAGTCTGAGTCAATGACTTTGATTTCCATGTCTCCTCCGCCTTTAGCCAAGCGGTATCGACTGTGGAGCTTGGTCAATTCAACATTGGCATTTTTAAGCAATGTCAAAAGCACCAAACTTTGCACATATCTCCGATACTTGTCTCCGCTGCTCGATCCGACGAGCGTGTTGAGACGATCCCAGACTGCAACCTGATGTTTCAGTTTCTTTAATTCGTCTTCTATGCCTGCCCGCTTGATGCGTGCCTCCTCGTCAGTTTTCAGTTCTTTCTGCAGCTCGCCTTTCTGTTCCAGAAGCTTCTCTTTCTCAGCAGAAGCCTCACGTTTTTCTGCTTCCAAAACCTCAAGCGATTTGTCCGTTAGTTTCTGAGATTCTTTTTCTGCCAACTTCTTGTCAGCTTCACTAAAGCGGTCCGCAGCACTGCGGGATTGGGCCTTGTAATCCGTGATTTCTTTGTGAAGGGCATTAATCGCTTCAGAATCTAAACGAGCTCTTCTCCAATCCTCTTCGGATTCAAATTTTTCCTTTTTAAGGGCATCCGTCCACTCCGTCTTTGCTGAAAGAAGATTTTTTTCAGCCTCAGCTGAACGCTGTTCAGCAGTTTTAAGTCTTTGTTCCGCAGCGGCCTGAACGCTTCGGGCTTTCGAAAGATTTTCGTAGGCTTGGTCTTTTGCCTCTGCCAACTGCGAGAGCAAACGTTCGTAGGCCTTCCGCTCGATTTCTACCAACTTGGTTCCGAAAAGCTTATCGCGTTGTAACTGCTTCGTCTTCAGTTCAGTCTGTAACTCAGCCGCCTGATCTGATTTTTCCCGAGAGCTTTTCTCCAAACGCTCAACGCTTTCGACGAGTCCAGGCAAAGTGCCTTTTTTGATCGCTAAACTATTCTCAATTTCTCTGCACGATTCCAGAAGCTCTTCGTACTTAGCTGCCTTAGCAATCCAACGTTTGAAGAGTTCGGGATTATGGGCAAAAAGCTCTCCGTCCGTGATGACAGAGCCGTACTCTTTAGCTGTTTTTCGCCAAAACTGCTCAAGCTCTGTCCTTGCTTTTTCTCTGCCGGTTTGAGCTTGCGTCAGTAGGCTTTTTCCCGACTCAACCTTCGTTTGGGCATTGCTAAAGGCCATCTCGGCTCGATAAAGCTCTTCTTTTGTACCGGCAATTTTTTCTTTTGCAGCGGTAGCCTTAGATTCTGCGTCTCTTGCTTTGACAATACGTTTTTTGATATCGATAAGAAGGCTTTCCTTCTTAGTTATCAAAACCGCCGCTGCCTCTTCCGTTACGCCTTCACGTGTCAGACCAGCTCTGCCGCATTTCAGCGTCAGCTCTTCTTCGGCCAAATCCAAATTCTTCCGAAGTTCTTTCAGACGTTTTTCAGAAACAAGGATCCGATCTTTAAGAACGTCAATTTTCCTATCAGCTTCTTTCTGATTTTTTTGTAGATCCGTCGATTCTTCCTTCACAACGGCCAGACGCTCTTTTGCCGTCGCAACCTCCGGCGGAAGGTTTGCCGCAAAAGGATGCTCCAGTGAGCCGCATACCGGACAAGGTTCCCCTTCCTTCAACTCAGCTCGAACCTTAGTCAATTCGTCAATTTGAACCAAAGCCTCGAGTTCCTCCTGCCTTGAAGTTAGCGACTGGATTTCCTTTTCATACCCCTCTTTTTTGCTGCTCCAATTGTCCAGTTCGGCCGAGTCCCTTTGCATCACATCTTCTTGACGGACGATTTCCTCTTTTTGGTCACAGACGGCTTTGAGCGCAGATTTGACGGCTTCAAGCAACGGAATTTGCTCTGAAAAGCTCAGTTGCTCTTGCGTAAGTTCATCGAGGGTCTTTCCGTCAAGAATTTCACTTAAACGCTTTTCCGCTTCTTTAAGTAATACTTTGTCCGCCTCAATTACTGAAGCTATTTTTTCCTTCCGGATTCTGAGCGCCTCTGCTTCTTTTTCCTGTGATTTGACGGTCTCGCTTGCTTTATCTGCTTTTCCTTCGGCGTCTGCTAATGCTGCTGAAAGGGTTTCGGCGGTGATTTTGCAGTCCCTTAATTCGTCCTTCCGCTGATAAAGAAATGCGCCTTTAATATCTTCTTTTCTCTCAAGGTCTCGTTTCTCACGGTCTTCTTCTAACTTCCGTATATCCTCTTGGGCTTTATTGAGACGACTCTCACAACCGGCAGTCTCCTTTTCTAATTTAGTTTTTTCTTCTTGTGCGCGTCTGCTGGATTTCATAAGCGGAGAAATTTCGACGTCCAAGGACTCGGTTTCCGAGAACAGCGCTAATTTCTTCGGCTTTTGAAGGTTCTCATTGTTCAAGGCCTCCTCTGCTGCCTTGAAATTGAAGTCCTTCTCTTTAAGAGACTTTGTCGCGTTAACTAATTCGTTCTCCGCAGAGGACTTCTCTTTGATCGCGTCTTCACGGAGCGATTGCTTATCTGTTAGCGAGCTAAATATTGGAAGAATTTTTTGAGCAC
>ENA-UEQS01002020-UEQS01002020.1-human-gut-metagenome-genome-assembly--contig:-NODE-2020-length-11748-cov-15.631051_pt1 | contig 11748 bp, 7 predicted proteins | sample MGYA00242953_ERZ507953 | MGnify/ENA primary metagenome ERZ507953 (study PRJEB26167, sample SAMN06115474) | human gut metagenome | host: Homo sapiens | place: China:Jiangsu | collected 2016-07-06...
CATGGACGCGGGAAGCTGCCGGAGATCGCGGCACACATTTAGGGCGGCACTTGATACAATCCTTTGCGGTGGGAGAAACCACACCGGAAGAAGCGCACAAAATCGGCATGGAACTTGCCGGGGCGGTATTAGGCGGCAAGTATGAGTTTGTTTTGACAACTCACGTCGATAAAGACCATCTGCATAATCACTTGATTTTCAACGCGGTTAGCTTCGTTGACTACAAAAAGTACCATTCCAACAAGCAAAGCTATCACTTTATCCGGCGCACCAGCGACAGGATATGTAAAGAGCATGGGCTATCCGTCGTCGTACCGGGACAGGACAAGGGAAAAAGCTATGCAGAATACACCGCCGAAAAGCAAGGGACAAGCTACAAAGCAAAGCTGAAAACGGCGATAGATACTCTCATTCCCCAAGTGAAAGATTTTGACGAACTGCTGCGCCGCTTGCAGGAAATGGGGTATGAAATCAAACAGGGCAAATACATTTCCTTTCGCGCTGCCGGACAGGAACGGTTTACCCGCACAAAGACGCTCGGCGCGGCCTATACGGAAGAAGCGATAAAGGAGCGTATCAAGGGCGTGTATGTTGCCAAAACAAAAACGCTGCGGGAAGATAAGAAAATCCGGCTTGTCGTCGATCTTGAAAACAGTATCAAAGCCCAACAGTCGGCGGGCTATGAACGGTGGGCAAAAATCCATAATCTGAAACAGGCTGCTAAAAGCATGAACTTCCTAACCGAAAACAAGATTGAGTATTATAGCGAACTTGAAAGCAAGATAGCCGATATTATGACCGCTCATGACGCGGCGGCAAAGGCGGTTAAGGAAGTGGAACAGCGTATGTCTGATTTGTCGCTGCTTATCAAGCACACCACCACATACCGACAGTTAAAACCGATTTACGATGAATACCGAAAATCGCCGGACAAGGAAAAGTATCTGCGGGGGCATGAAAGCGAAATTATCCTGTTTGAAGCTGCGGCAAGGGCATTAAAGGAAATGCAGATAAAGAAGCTGCCCGATCTCGCCGCGCTGCGCAAGGAGTATAGCAGCTTAAACGACAGAAAAAGCAAATTGTATGAGGATTACCGCCAAGCGAAAAAGCAAATGCAAGAATACGGCATTGTCAAAAAGAACGTCGATAGTATTCTTTACCCGTCCCAAAGCAGGGCGCGGGAGCAGGAGCGATAAGGCGCAAAACATGGGGTGGCAAGTGGAATGTTAAGGGCTGAAAACGCCTGTGTTTCTGCGGCTTCCAGCGCATGAAAACGACATAGACGATAAAGTATATTCAAACCCGCAAAAACGGCTTTCTAATTGTCCACGCAAGGACAAAAAAAGAACAGGGGCGCGGTGCCGGAAATCGGCAACCGCGCCCCTGTTCTCTATGGGCTATTCCTCGTCGGTCAAGATAAACTCCCTTTCGGAAAACTCGCTGTCCGTCATGGCTTGCAGCTTGTTCACCGCTGCGGCGGCAAGCTGGCGCATATCCTCGTCCATGTAGGGCATGGCGGCAAGGATATTTTCAAGCGTTGTTTCCCGGCTGTCCTCGGCGTAGATCGCAACAATGTTTTCTTCCTCAATGGTAAAGCGGGTATTCATGCTATCAAACCTCCAAATCCTTTTTATGCTCTTTCTGTTTATCTTTCGGCTGCTGCGCCGCCTGTTTCTTGTATTCGTCCAGCTTCTTCAAAATGGACGGTTTTTTCTGCGGCTGTTCCCGTTTCTCGGCTTTTACCGCTTTTGCAAGGTCGGTAACGGAAATCGCTTCCCCCGCCTTTGCCCGCTGCTCAAAATCTGCAACGGTGGGCGTTTGCGGCGTATTGTTGATAAGCCCGTCAAAATTGTTGTCGTTCTGCTCTATGGTGTCCTCGACGTGCTTTAAGGGATTATCCCGCTGCGGCTGCTCGGCGGCTATGGCATAAGCCTGTGTGCCATTCCCCATAATGAGATACTTCCCGTCCTCCGACGCATGGTGAAAACCAAATCCCGCCGCTTCGATCTGTTCACGGCTCATATCGGTAATATGAAAATTGCCCCTCGGCGTTCTAACGGTTTCACCCGTCAAAAGGCTGTCGGGGGTCGCTTCCGGCTGCTGCTTTTCAAGCTGCCCGTCCTTGTAGGAATATCCTTGCGCCGCGATTGCTTCAAGGGTCTTGCCCGTAACGTCGCCATAAATCCGCTTGTCTGCGTCAACCAGCATTTGCAAAGTGTCTTGTACGGTGTCGGACAAGGCTTGCTGCTGTTCGGGCGGCAGCTTGTCAAATACGGGGGTCTGCTGCTCCTGCAAAAACTCCGGCACTTGCTGAAAACCGATACTGTCTACATAGTGGGCGGTGTCCTCGTCGTTCTGATGAAGCACAACAATGTCGGAAACGGAAAGGCTATGCCCCTTAAAGTCGGCGGGGTGGTCGATATTAAACCTTTCCCAAATGTCGCCCAGCGTCATATCCTTTGTAAGCGGTGCAGTATAGACGAGTTCATAATTTACCCGGTCAATGGTAAGTCCAGCCGCTTGCAGACGGTCATAAGGCTCAAAGCGCAAGTCCCTTGTTTCGTCCCCGCGCTTTAACTGATAAATGGAAAAGGTATCGCCCTGCTCCTGCTCGGCTTGCCGCTGCTGCTGCAACTCGGTAAAATGCCCCTCAATCTCGGTAATGAGTTCCTTTGCGGTGGTCTGTATTGTTTCAAGGGACGCTTTTAACTCGGTCATTTCCTTGCCGCTGCTCCAACCAGCCACATAGCCGAAAGAGTAATCGGAAGTATCAAGGCCGAAATGCTGGCAAACCGTATAAGCGACGCTTTCCGCTTCTACCTCGCAGGTATGGCGGTCAACGCGGTTTTGCTGCTCCGGCGGGGCGTTTAAGTCTACGTCGTGCAGCTTCGCATGGGCGATTTCGTGAATGGCGGTCTTTACCGCCTGTAATTCACTCACGCCCTCTTTGATTGCAATACGCTTGTCGGTCAAACTGAAATACCCATTTGCGCCGTTTGTGATCTGCTCAAATGCAATCGGGACGGGGGACGCTTTTTCAAGGGCGGCGAAAAAATCCTCGTACTGCTCCACATCGGCAAGCAGCGGTTTAACGGAAAGGTCGGGAAACTCCTTGCCCTCGGTCTGCGAAATATCAAAGACGGTTATAACCTTAAAGGCGGGGACGGTGATTTCCTTTTCTTCCTTTACCACTTTTCCCTCGCGGTCAAGCATGGGCTTTCTCGTTTCGGGGTCGATTTTATCAACCAGCTTTTTCACCTTGTAGGGCGCGGGGGCAAAGATTTTAATGCCTTTCTCGCCTTTCTTTACATGGCGGTCAAACTCCTTTTCCCATTGACGGAAGCCCATTACCAAATTGCCGCCCTGCATAGCAATTAGGATAGTGTTATTCAAACTATAATCATGGAACTTTGACATAGCGGTTAGAAACTCTTTGTAGCGGTCGCTGTCAAAAATCGCCTGTACGCCCTGTTCCAAACGCGCGGTGATCTCCTTTACCTTTTCGGCGGGCTTTTCGGAAGTAAGGATAATGGGGACGACGGGGCGGGGCTGCTGCGGCTCTGCGGCCTGTGCGTCTGCTTGCTGCGTTTCGGCTGCGTCCATATAGGCTTTGTCCTGTTCGCCGCGCTCCGGCTGCGGGTAACTCATAATGCGGTATTCTTCCGGCACTTCGCGCCCCTCAAACTGCCGTTCCCACTCGTCGCCGCTTTCCACGATATAGCCGTACTCGGTAAACGCGCCTTTTTCCTGCGCGGCAGCGTTCCTGCCAAAAGTAGAAAGGTCAATGCCGCCTTTCCATTCTTCGGGCATTTGTACCATGCCGGATTGATTTAAGTAATAGTCGCCCAAATCGTGGTAGTTATGTACTTCGGGGATATGGACGTAGAAATCCACGTTGTAGGTGAAGTCAATTACCTGTCCAATATTTGCAAGCCCGTTTTTCTGCTGCAAAGCTGCGTTCAGCTTGCCAACCTCGGCGGGGTCAAGCTGTTCGAGCCGCGCCGCAAGAAAATTGAGTTCGTCCACGTCGGCGGCGCATACCATTTCATAAGGCAAGGCAATATGTTTCTCCGGGTCGTCGGAATAGCCGCGAATGGAAAAATCCTGCGGGTTGTCGGCGGTAATGCCGACGTTCCGCATGGCTTCGTGCAACTGCTCCTTTGTGGCGGGCATATCCAACCAATAGCCGCCGGGGTCGCCCGCGTCAAAGCGGCTGCGGTTGCCTATCATAATAGAAAACTGTTCGCTCATGTGTTCACGCTCCTTTTCCTGCCCGGTATTTTCGGGGATAGCTGCCGCCTGTTGCTGCTGCGGGGGTTCTTCGCCCTCTATGGTGTAGTCCGGCATGAGCATACCGTTTACTTTGAAATAGTCGGCGTACTCCTGCGGGATAGGCGGGGAGATTTCCGTAAACAAGCGGTCATACGCTTTGATACGCCCATTCAGATACTTTTCCATAGCTGCCTTGTCGGTGAAAACCTTTCTATCTTGTCCGGCAATCTTCGCTTGGGTTCTGCTTGGGCTGTTGGTGCGCACGCTCCATGTAAGCGTCCATGAATACGGGATAGATTTCTGCGCTTCTTTGTCGTAGCGGGTATTCTCGTAAATGTAGTAATTCATCTGATATACCCGGTTGCTGCGAATATGGCGGTTATGCTCGGTGGTCTGCCACTCGTTAGCGGTGTGCTGGACGTGCGGCGTTCTCACATATTCAAGTGTTTTATCCAGCAAAAGCGTTCTTCCCGCCTGTTCTTCCCATGCGGCGGCGCGTTCTTTAAGGTCGTCAAAAATCGCCTGTTCTGCCGCCGCGCTTTCGCTGCGCATGGAAAGTAGCTGCGCAATCGGCAAGGAAGCATAAGGGGCAATCTCCCTGTCCTTTGCTTCAAAATATATCCGGCGTTCTATCCGCATGGTTTCGGCGGTTTCCAATTTGTCATGGTCGTATGAGGAATACGGCATATTCTTTCATCACGTCCTTTCTCGGTCATATAAGGGTTTGGGACTATCCCAACAAGCAAAATGCCCGCGCTCTCTATGGGAAGCGCGGGCATTTCTCGCAAACGGGTACTCGTTTGCTGTGCTTGCTATGTAGTTGTTTTTATCCGTAAACGCCTGTTTCTCTCGCTTTGGGCTTTCTGTCTGCGGCGTATCTTTGCCGCGCAATCGGGGCAGTATTTCGCCCGGTTGCTGCCCGCCGCAAACGTGCTGCCGCATACCGCGCAACGCTTCAAATCGGTTTCCCCGCTGCGGGTGATCTGTTCGCAAAGCTGCCTGTCGGCGGGTAATACCGCTTCGCGGAAATAGCGGCATAGCAGCGAATAGCTGATACTCTGCACACAAACGCAAGTTTCCCCGTCGTCCAGCAGCAGACAATTCCCGCAATCGTTGTTTGCACAAGCGGCGCGGGTCATTTTCTTTACGGCGCGGTATTGCTTTTCATCAAGCCTTATCATTTTCGGTTCTGCTCGACGCGGAAGTTTACATACTTGCCGCCTGTGTCGGCAAGCAGCACAACTCCGTCAAAGGTCTTTCCCGTCTTGGTCGAGTACATACCTTTGATTTTTACCTTTCCGTCTTTCAAAAGGGCGGCGGCAATCGCCTTTGTGAAAGCCTTTTTGCGCTGCTCAAAAAAGCGGTCATTCTTCCACATCACAAAGCTGCAAGCCCTGTCGGAGCAGTAAAAGTTTTTCTTGCCCTCGTAAACCGCCGCGCCGCAACGGGGGCAAGTGCCGATTGCTTCCCGCTGCGGGGTAAACAGCTTCGCTTTATCCTCGGAAATCGCGGAATAGGTCTTGACAAGCCCCGCTGTCATTTCCTCAATCCCGCGCATGAAGTCGGCGGGGCTGTCGCTGCCCTTTGCAATCCCGGTAAGGCGCGTTTCCCATTCTGCCGTAAGCTGCGGGGACGTAAGGACTTCGGGCAGGATAGCGGCAAGGTTATACCCGTCCTTTGTGGGGATTAGCTTTTTGCCCTTGCGCTCGGCAAAGCCCGCGCTAATGAGTTTTTCAATGATACCCGCCCGCGTCGCGGTGGTGCCTAACCCTTTGCGCTCCGCGTCCTCCGGCGTGTCCTCCTTTCCCGCACTCTCCATAGCCGAAAGTAACGTATCTTCGGTAAATGCCTTTGGGGGCTGCGTGTAACGTTCGGAGATCTCCGCTGCCGGATTGTCAAAGGTCTGCCCCTCGGCAAGCGGGGGTAAAACCGCTTCCGGCTCTGCGTCCTCGTCCTGTTCCCCGGACGCGGCGCGGGATAGTCTTTCAATCTCGCGCCAACCCTCGCAAAGCGTCGTCCTGCCCTTTGCGGTAAAGGTATAGCCGCCGCAAGTGAAAACCGCCGTAACCGCTTCATACTCATAGGGCGCGGCAACGGCGCAAAGCAGTTTTGCGCACACAAGGGTCATTAGCTTTTTCTCACTTTCGGCAAGGGAAGAAAAGCCCGTTTTCACAAACTCCGCTGTCGGCAAAATGGCGTGATGGTCGGTTACTTTGCTGTTGTCGCAAATCCTCGCAAGGTCGGCTTGCAGCTTCACGCCCTGCATAAAGGGGAGAGCAGCGCAAAGGCCGGTGATAAGTTCCTTTGTGCTGCCCTCCATATCGGAAGTGATATATTTGCTGTCGGTGCGGGGATAGGTCAAAAGCCGTTTTTCATAAAGGGCTTGCGCATAGTCAAGGGTCTGTTTCGCCGTAAACCCATACAAACGGTTTGCTTCCCGCTGCAAGGCGGTGAGGTCAAACAGTTTCGGCGGGGCTGCAGTCTTTTTCTCTTTTTTAAGGGAAGTACAAACGGCCTGCGATTTCTCGCAAGCCGCTTTCATCTGCCGCGCCGCCGCTTCGTCGTCCTGCCTTTCGGAAAGGGCGGCAACGCCGCCAACGTCCAGCCGGACGACATGATATTTCTCTTTCTTAAAGCTGCTGATTGCATAGTCGCGGTTTACCAGCATAGCAAGGGTGGGCGTTTGCACTCTGCCGACATTCAATGTTTTATGGTAGAGGATAGAGAAAAGGCGGGTCGCGTTAATGCCAATGAGCCAATCGGCCTTTGCTCTGCAAAGCGCGGATTGATAGAGGTTGTCATAGCCGCGCCCGTCTTTGAGATTTGAAAAGCCCTCGCGGATTGCACTTGCTTCCATGCTGCTAATCCAAAGGCGGGAAAAGGGCTTTTTGCAATTCGCCTGTTCATAGACAAAGCGGAAAATGAGTTCCCCCTCGCGCCCGCTGTCCGTTGCACAGACAATGCTATCCACATCTGGGCGGTCCATCAGCTTTTGCAGGATACCAAACTGCTTTTTGGTGGACGCAGACACCAGATACTGCCACCTTTCCGGCAGGATGGGCAGATCTGCGATGCTCCACTTGACGTATTTGGCATCGTAGATATTGGGCGGAGCAAGCTCCACCAGATGACCCACGCACCAGCTTACCAGATAACCGTTGCCCTCAAGGTAGCCGTCCTGACGGTTGGTGGCACCGAGGACTTTGGCGTAGGACATGGCAACCGAGGGCTTTTCTGCTACAACTAGAATTGAAATAAGCGTTCCCTCCAATCTGTTTTCATTTGGATATGTACGGCGGCAAATGCCGCCTTGAAATCAGATGGGTTCGGTATCTTCCTCGCCGGTGTCCTCCAACTCGTCCTCAGTGGGAATCTCAAAATCGCCCTTGTCCTCGGTGTAGTTTGCATCGGGGTCAAGAGCTTCTTTTTCAGCCTGTTTCTTATTTTTCTGCTGGATGAAGAAATAGAAGCCGCCGCCAGCCGCCAGTGCAATCAGGGCAATGGCACCGAGAAACGTCGCAGCATACTTTGTGACCTTGTTTTCCTTGGGCTGTTCCGTGCCGGATGCCGCCGCTTCTTCTGCGGCTTTCTTGGCTTCTTCTTCGGCTTTCAGCTTATCCTGTTCAGCCTGCGCCGCTGCTTCTTTTTCAGCGGTATAGGCATCGGCAGCATCTTCCTCCATCAGAGCCAGAAGGTCGGCTTCGTCCACAAGGTTCATAAAGTGGACGGTCTGCTGCCCCTTGGCGTTGCGGTCAATCACCAGATAGAAAGTCGCACCCGACTTCGACACCAGCGTAATGAACTGCTGTCCGCTGCCATCGGAATAGTTGGTGTGGTAGTCATCCACCAGCGTCAGATTGCCCTCCGGGGTCAGGGCACCAGAGATTTCATCCGTGATGGTGACAACATTCTCCTCCACCACTTCCGGCAGAACAGGCTGCTCCACGGGGGCGGCTTCGCCCTCGAAGGCAAAGGCAGGAGCCGCCATACCAGCGCACAGTGCCGCCGACACCAACAGCGCACCCAGTTTCTTAATCTTCATCTGCACCGACCTCCTTCTCAAAAGTTGCACCCACAGCGGACAGCGCAGCCGGGTTCGGGGTAGTGGTGGCCGACTGCCGCAGCAGGGCGGCAAGCTGTTCCGGCGTGACCTTTGCAGTCCGCACCATCTCGTTGACCTCGGCGGAATCCTCCTCCTGAATGCGCCGTTCCAGAATCTCGATGCGGTTGTTCAGCTTGATGCGGCGTTCCTTCTCTTTTTCCAGCATTGCCCGCAGCTTATCCGATTTTTCGCTCATAAAACTCCTCCAATCATTTTGAAAGCCGTCCGAACCCGGCGAGATGCTTCTCCCAGTAGGACGAGTGAATGTTTGCGTACTTGATGGGGTCTCCGGCACTGACCATCATGCCGTTGCCGAGATAGATTCCAGTATGGCTCATGCCGGGGGTGTCATAGGTGCCTTTGAAGAAAACCAGATCACCGGGCTTTGCATCGGCTTCGGAGATGTGCTGGCTCTTGTTCCACAGACCGTTGGCGGTAGTGCGCCCTACATCGTAGCCGTTCTGGTTGTACACCCAGCAGACATAGCCGCTGCAATCAAAACCGGTTTCCGGGGTAGAGCCGCCCCAGACGTAGGGCGTACCCACATACTTTTGCGCCTCCTTGTAGATGGCGGCAAATTCGCTGTCCGTCAGGGCTTCTGCCGGAACCTGATAATCAATACCGGGTGTGCCGGAGCCATCGGAGCCACCGGGCGGCAGTCCGCCGTTGAACAGATACGGTCTGCCGCCCAAGGTGTCCTGAAAGATCTCGTAGCGTTTCCATTGGTCGTTGTCCAGTTCCTCCCGGATGACCACCTCCAAGCCACGGTTCACCAACTTGGTGTGGAAAATCTTGTACTCATACGGCACTTGGGTAGGAACAGGGATACCTGCCGGACTGATGACCCAGACCGTCTTATACCGAATCTGCACCTCCACCCATGTGGTCAGCTTGTACTGCTTTTTGAAGGTCTCCTTCAGCTTGCCCTGCACTTCCGACCGGGTGTAATCATCATACAGAGTGGTCAGGAATGAAGTGAGCTGCCACGGGTCGTGTTCAATGGGGTCAAGGTGGTACTGGTACTCGTTGTAGCCGGGGTGGTCGGTGGGGGTGCGCTTGATCTTTTTATCCAGTTCCTTTTCCAGCTTTTTGTAGTCCTGCTCTGCACCCCAGATGTCCCGATCCTCGGCAGAGTATATGGTCTGCCCGGACACCTGTGTGCCGCCCGAAAAGAGGATACCGCAGGAGGAAAAGCCCGACATCACCATGAGGACGAGCAAAAGAAAAACGCCCACGATCACCAGAACGTGTGCGTTGCCTTTTGCGGCATTCACCAGCCCCTTTACGGCGGTGCTGACGGCAGTTTTGCCCTTTTCTACCGCCTGTTCCACGCCGGACCGGGCAGCAGATGCACCGTTGGATGCCGCTTTGCCACCTGCGGTCTGCGCCGCCGTACCCGACCGGGCGGCAGCATAGTAGCTCTGCCGGATGTCTTGCTTCTGCCGCCATCGGGAAAGCCAGTTGGAACCGCCCTCGCCGGTGCCGGATGCGCCTGTATCTTGTGCCGCAGTTGGCTTCTGCACGGAAGATTTTGCGTTTCTGGCACCCTTCTTGCCCTGCATCTTGGCTTTCCTCTTGAGCTTCCGGGCATAGCGGCTCTTGGAAATATCCCGGACATTTCCTGCCGCCTTTTCGCCCTCGCTCAGCGCCTGCGTGCCCACATTGTCATCCTCGTACTGGTCAACTTCGTGATGCGCCGCAGACCGGGCGGCATGGGCAGCGTACATCTCTCGCTTCTGCGCCTTACTCAACCGGCTCAGTTCGTCCGGGGTCAGTTCCGCCTTGCCAAACCGCAGATGCTGTGCCTTTTCCGCAGCTTTATCTGCATCGGTTTTCAGCTTTTTCTTTTTGGGCACCGTCTGCTCTACCTTGGCTTTTTTCGGGGGAGAACGGGTCTTTTTGGTTGACGTTTCCTCTTTAATGTTCAGCTTCGGTTCACTCATTTCTGTGCGCCCTCCGAGATCTCGTTGAGTTTGGTCGTGAGGATGCGGTAGAGTTCAAGGTCTTTCGGGAAGTGGTCAACGAAGGGCAAAATCACGTTGCCGAAAAACAGCAGCCCTTCGCCTTCGCCGGAGTGGGTCACATAAGAAAGCTGGTGAGGCGAAATATTGAGCTGCTTTGCGAGAATCTGTCGATCACCGTTCGCCTGATTGAGCATATACACAAAGTCCGAATTCTCGAAAATGTTCGATACTTCAGGGCTTGCCAGCAGATCTTTGACGTTCTGCGTTAGGGCTGTGGGGATGCCGCCCCACTTGCGAAAACGCTTCCAGATCTCCACGGAATAGGCGGCGGTCTGCTCCTCTTTCAGCAAAAGGTGGAATTCGTCTGCATAGTACCGGGTGGATTTTCCGGCACTGCGGTTGGCGGTAACGCGCCCCCACACGGCATCCTGCACGATGAGCATCCCCAGTTTTTTGAGCTGTTTGCCGAGCTGCTTGATGTCAAAGCAAACGATACGGTTGTGGATATCCACGTTGGTGTGGTGGTTAAAAATGTTCAAAGAACCCTTGACGTAGATTTCCAGCGCAGCCGCCACATGACGGGCTTCCGGTTCGTCCTGCGTCAACAGCGCATTGTACAGATCTTCCAGCAGGGGCATATTTTCCGGGGTGGGATTCTCAAAATACTTGCGGTAGATCACATGAACACAGCGGTCAATGACCGTCTTTTCTACCGGCTGTAAGCCCTCTTTGCCGCCCACCACCAGCTCACACAGAGAAAGAATAAAGTCCGCCTTCAACGCCAGCGGGTTGTCCTCCTCACTGTAATTGCTGTTGATGTCCATGGGGTTGATATACTGAGTGCTGGCAGGGCCGATGTGAATAACCTGCCCATGCAGACGCTCCACCAGCGGAGCGTACTCTGCTTCCGGGTCGCAGATGATAATATCATCGTCTGTCACGAGGAATGCATTGCAAATTTCACGCTTTGCGCTGAACGACTTGCCGGAGCCGGGGGTGCCCAGAATCAGACCGTTGGGGTTCTTCAGCTTTTTGCGGTCAACCATAATCAGATTGTTGGACAAAGCATTCAAGCCATAATACAAGCTTTCTTTGCCGTTGTCGAACAGTTCCTGTGTGGTAAACGGCACAAAAATCGCCGTGCTGCTGGTGGTCAGACCACGCTGGATCTCAATCTGACAGTCTGCCAGTGGCAGGCTGCTCATCAGCCCCTGCTCCTGCTGAAAATCAAGGCGGCATAATTCGCAGTTGTGCTTCTGCGCAATGCTGACCGCCTGAAACACGTTGGTTTCCAGTTCCTGCTCAGTCTTGCCGGTGTTCAGGACAAGGAACGTCACCAAAAACATTCTCTCGTTCTGAGTCTGCAATTCTTTCAGCAGGGCTTTTGCGTCCCGCCCATAAGTCGCCAAA
>ENA-UEQS01002029-UEQS01002029.1-human-gut-metagenome-genome-assembly--contig:-NODE-2029-length-11696-cov-5.482486_pt1 | contig 11696 bp, 10 predicted proteins | sample MGYA00242953_ERZ507953 | MGnify/ENA primary metagenome ERZ507953 (study PRJEB26167, sample SAMN06115474) | human gut metagenome | host: Homo sapiens | place: China:Jiangsu | collected 2016-07-06...
CGTTGATTAACGAAATATGATGTATGATGAATCTTGTCAATAAGGGGAAAGGTCAGAGGGGAGGAAAAAACTGGGATGTGAGGGTATCTTTTTGAAAAGACAAAGAAAAACGGGTTAATCCTTTTTAAGGGATCAACCCGTGGCAAGTCTGGAAAGGGAAGGTGTTTGTGGATCGGATAGGCTGTTCCCGGCTTTGGGGCAAGGCCTTCTTCATATTTCAGAGCCGGTCAAAGGCGTTCCGCTCGGGAAAATTCTGAGCGGGGATTCGATACATGGAAAAGTCTTTTGGGGAAGGGAGGGATGGGGGAAAGGGAGGAAAACGCATGTGGACACGCCCCCTTTTTCTTCAGAAACGTTTTCCCTCCCTTCCCCAAGAGTTTCATGAGTTCAGCTTGTCCCGTTCCCTTCGCCCCAGAACAGGCGGATAACCTCCTCCGAAGCCGGGCGGCCGAACTTCGCGCCGATAACGAACGCCGCGAAGGCGACGATGGACGTGGGCACGATGGCGTGGATGCCGCCCATGCCGGGCTTGAGGATGCTGAGGGCGAAGAAGCAGGCGACTCCCGCCACGATGGAGGCGACCGCGCCGGAGGCGTTGGCTTCCTTCCAGTAGAGGCCGAGGATGATCGGCCAAAGGAAAACGGCCTCAAGCCCGCCGAACGCGAAGAGGTTGATCCAGACCAGCAGATCCGGCGGTTCGATGGCGGCGGCAAAAACGATGAGTCCGATGACGGCGGTACAGACGAGGCTCATGGTTTGCAGGCGTGCGGGCGTCATGCGCGACGCGTCGCCTTTCAGCCCGTAATGGATGTACAGATCCTTGATGATCGCGGCGGAGGCGAGCAGGAGCATGGAGTCCACCGTGGACATGATTGCCGCCAGCGGCCCGGCGATGAACACGCCAGCCCAGAAGGGTGAAAGCAGCTTCATGATCAGCGTGGGCATGGCCAGATCCCCTGCGGGCAGATCGGGGATGACGGCGCGGCCGAGCGTCCCGGCAAGGTGCACGCACAGGAGGAGGAACCCGATGATGAGCGTACCCATGATCATGGCGTCGTGCATGGACCGCGAATCTTTGTAGCCCATGCATTTTTGCGAGGTCTGCGGCAGGCCGAGGATGCCGAGGCCCACGAGTACCCAGAAGGACAGGATCATGGGCTGCGGGACCGCATCGCCGGGGCCGGTGGGCGTGATCAGGCCGGGATCGATGGCTTTGAGGGTGGCGACGCACCGTTCCATGCCGCCGCCCGCGTTGACCACGGCGACGAGCACCACGACGGAGGCGAAAACCATGACCATGCCCTGGATGGCGTCCGTGAGCACCACGGCCCGGAAGCCGCCCACGGCGGTGTACAGGATGACCGTGAGCCCGAACAGCGCCAACCCGACGATGTAGGGATAGCCGGTCACGGCCTGAAAGAGCCGCGCCCCTCCGATGAACTGGGCCAGCATGGCCGCCATGAAGAAGACCAGCAGGGCCAGCGAGCAGAGGACGACCACGGCGTCGCTGCGGTAGCGGGCACGCAGGAAGTCGGTCAGGGTCACGGATCGGGTTTTGCGGGCCATGATGGCGAAGCGCTTGCCGAGCACGCCGAGCGTGAGGAAAGTCGTGGGGACCTGGATCATGGCCAGCAGGACCCAGCTCAGGCCGAGCTTGTAGGCCACCCCGGGGCCGCCCACGAAGCTGCTCGCGCTGGTGTAGCTGGCGATGATGGACATGGCGAGCACGAAGCCGCCCATGGAGCGGCCGCCGATGAAATATTCCTCGATGAACCCGTGGGAGTCCGAGGTCTTTTGGGACTGTTTCCGGGCCCACAGCGCGGCGAGGAAGGACAAGGACAGGTAGATGACGACCGGGACGATGGTGTTGAGCTCGGCCATCAGAATGCCTCCGGGTGGCGTTCGTCGGTGACTTCAAGGCCTTCCCGCTTGGGCGCGCCGCCTTCCTCATCAAGGGGGATGTCCTTGAAGAACCGGCGGACCATGAACCACAGGAGCGCCGACAGCAGCGGATAGCCCGCGATGCAGCTCAGGAAGAACCATGCGGGGAGGCCGAAGATGTAGTCATACCCTTCCGGGTCGCCGTCGCCGAGCCCGTAGGCGCACGCGTACCACCAGACGAAGTACAGGCCGTAGGCCCCCAGCGTCAGCAGGGCTTCGCGGTTGGCCTGCGCGTAGCGCCAATCCTGCTTGAAAGGTTTATTCATGACGTTTCAGTGGGTTAGAGTGAAGGTCTGGATAGGGAGGCAGGCCGCACGGCGGAAAAACGGTTCGCGCTTGCGAGCGCGCTCACCATTCCCGCGTGTGACATGGGAATGGTGAGCGAGTGAACTGCCGGAAAGAGTTGTAACTTTTGAGGGGCGGCGGCGCAACCGCCTTTCGGTGGGGCAGGGACGCTAGGGCAGGATGCTGAGCCGTTTGAGCGCCGCTTCGGCGATGCCCCGGGCCCGCACGCCGGAGGCGTCCGGCCCTTGGATGTTCACGGCGAATGACCAGCGGTTGTGCGGGGTTTCCACGCCGCCGACGAACCAGCCTATGATGCCCCTGTCGGCGTCGTCCGAGCCTGAGCCTGTCTTGCCCATGAAGCGCACGCCGTTCCCGGAGGACAGCGTGATGTCCCGCTTGACGACGGCGATGTCCTCGGCGGCGAAGGGCAGGGAGCCGTTGAAGAGGGCGCGCAGGAGGCCGACCTGTTCGCGCGGGGAAATCTTGAGCGAGGACTGAAGCCAGAACCGGGTCAGCCCCCCGGAAATGTCGCGGTTGCCGTAGCCGATACGGTCCAGCCCCCGCTGCATCCGTTCCTCTCCGATGCCCGTTGCGACGCGCTGGAAATACCAGACCACCGAATGGCGCATGGCCGAGGCCAGCGTCTGGTCATGGTTCCACGCGGCGATGGAAGAGGGCTTGCCGTTCCATTTCATGAGGGTGCGGGCGTCGTCGCGGTCCAGAACGCCGCTGTCCAGCCCGATGAGCGCATGGAAAACCTTGAAGGTGGAGCAGGGAGGAAGGCGGGTTTCGCTCAGGGCTTTGTTGAAGACCGTATAGCGGTCGGCCCCTTCGTCATACATGATGAATGTGCCGTCAAAGCCTTGGAAGATATCCGCCAAATCGGTTCGCTCGACGGTTTCCGAAGCCCGCGCCACGGAGGCGAGCAGGACAAGCGCGAAGAGGGTGCCTATGATGTGTTTTTTCATGTCGCCTTCATAAAAAGGAAGCCCTCCGCCGAAGGTTTCGGTGGAGGGGAAAGGGCCTTCAGGACAACGAGGCCCCGGCTGTTTTGGTGATCACGGCTTGATGTAGGCGAAGTCTTCGCGTTGGAGGCGGACGATTTCCACGACGCCGGCGGGCACGACTTCGACGCAGGGGAGCAGGTCTTCCTTGGTGATGGGGACCTTCTTCATGGCGTTGGCGCATACGCGGAAGGAAACCCCGGCCTGAGCCAGTTTCTCGATGGCTTCGGTTTGCGCGTTGTCTTTCCCCGCCGTTGGCGCGCAGCACGCCGGTGCAGGGTCCGCCGTTCAGCGCGGCGAGATAGTTGTTGATATTGCCGAGAGCCATGACGAAGCGGGATTCATCAGGCAGATCCACATGCACGAGCAGGTCGTAAAACATGATAGTCTCCTTTGACAGGGTGGCCTGTCCTGTTTTTGATGATGCCTGTAGGCAGAAGTACGGAATATTCACCTATAAGGCAATATGGAATAAATAGTATCAAACGAAAGCAGGTTGTCTCATCATAAAGATTCGTTCCTCCGGCGTGCGGGGGGCGGGAACAAGGAGCACGTTTCATGTCCAATCCGATTCATTCCACATCCGCAAAGTCCGTCCTGCCCATGCTGGCCATGCGCGGCCTGGCGACGGGGCTTTGCGCCGGGTGCGTGGTCGGGCTTCTCCGGTTGTCCCACGATCGGGCCGCGGCGCGTGTGGCGCTTTGGCTGGAAGAGTGGCGCGAGGTATGGTGGACGGTACCGATCTGGTTCGGCGTACTGGTTGCGCTGGCCGTGATCCTCAGGCGCATCGTCAGGGAGGAGCCGCTCATCAGCGGCTCGGGTATTCCGCAGACGGAGTTGGCGCTGGCCGGGCGTCTTTCCTTTACATGGTGGCGTGTATTGCTCGCAAAATTTTTAGGGAGCTGGCTGGCGTTGTTCGGCGGGCTTGCCCTTGGCCGGGAAGGCCCGAGCATCCAGATGGGCGGGGCCGTGGGCGCGGGGTTTCATGCGCTTTGGAGGCCGGCGGCTCCCCATGCCCTGACCGGAAGCCCCTATGTTGTGGCCGGGGCCGTGGCGGGCCTTGCCGCCGCCTTTGGGGCACCCGCCGCCGGGGTGCTGTTCGCCTTCGAGGAAATGAAGTCCCGGCGGGATACCTCGCTGATTGTGGCGGCGTGTGCGTCGGCCATCGGCGCGCACCTCATGATCCGCATTGTCTTCGGCATGGGGCGCATCCTTCCGTTTGCGGGGTTCGAAGCGCCTCCGCTGTCCTCTTTCTGGATCGTGGCGCTGGAAGGCGCCGTCTTTGGGGTGCTCGGCGTGGGATACAACAAGACCCTGCTGTGGCTTCACGATAGGGAGGCCGGACAGACGCTGATCCCGGATCGCTGGAGGGCCTTGCCGCCGCTGCTGCTCGCCGGATGCCTCGCGCTGTTCGCGCCTCTGCTGATCGGCGGGGGCGAGAGCCTGATCATCTTTGTGGGCGAGCACGATGTGGCCCTGAAGACGCTTATCCTTTTGCTTGCGTTCAAGTACCTGTTCGCCCAGTACAGCACCGTCGCGTCCATCCCGGGCGGCCTCCTTATGCCTATTCTGTGCCTCGGCGCGCTGTGGGGGAGGCTCTGGGCGGAACTGCCCGTCTCGGCGTTGGCCGCGCACGGGCTGGCGTCCGGTTCGGTGCAGCCGTATGTGCTGTTCGGCATGGTGAGCTATTTTGCGGCAACGGTGCGCGCGCCGCTGACGGGCATTGTCCTCGTTACGGAGATGTCGGGCACGTACACCTGCCTTCCGGGCAGTTTGCTCGCGGGGCTGATCGCCTGTAAGGTAGCCAACCTCCTGCACTGTCCCCCTGTTTATGATTCCCTCAAGGAACGTATCCGGCTATAAGGGACACCCCTTTGCTCTTTTCGTTATTCCGCTTATGGTGCCCTTTCCCTGTTTTTAAGGAGTGTTCCGTGCGGTTCTCTTGCTTTGCCCAGAAATCATCCGAAGGCCCGGAGGAAGGTGTCGAACACCTTCTCTGGAACGGCCAATCCATCGCTTTTACCATCCGTCGCGGATCGCCCCGGCGCAAGCGCACGCTTATCCGGGTGACCCGCGCGGGGAAGGTGGAAGTCATCCTTCCCCCGTTCCTGCTTCGAAAAGAGGCTTTCGCCGCCATTCAGTCGCGAGGGGGGTGGATTTTAGATCGTTTACGTGAAATACAGAGTTGTCCACAGCCGTCTCCGTTGTATTACACAGATGGTGAGGAGCATCTTTTTTTAGGGACCTACTGCCGGCTTCAACTCGTTGTATGCGGCGTCAAAAAAAATTTTTTGTCCTCCGATGAAAAAATTGGACAGTCCGTTGTTACTGGAAGATCACAACTTATTCAGTTAAGAGTGGATTCGGACGATCCCGAGACGGTACACAAACAGCTTTTCTTGTGGTATAAGACACAAATACAAAAGCATATAGCGTATAGGTTAGCAGCGTTATGCCCCCGTATCCCTTGGCTTACGGCGGTTCCCACGTGGCGTGTGCGCACGATGCGGCGTCGCTGGGGGAGCTGCACGGGAAGCGGGGTGATTACGCTCAATACGCATCTCATCAAAGCGCCCCCGCAGTGCCTCGATTATGTTTTACTTCATGAAATAGCTCACTTGCAGGAACATAACCACAGCCAGCGGTATTACGCCGTCCTTGAGCGGCTGTTGCCCAACTGGAAGGCCGTCCGGAGGGAGCTTGAAGCTTGGTCTCCGCTCGTGCTCAACTGATGACGGGCTCCCTAGGAAAGCCGGCTGGAGCGGTCACATCTGGGAAAGGAGCTCGGGGTAATCGAGGATGACCTTTTCCGGGACGAGGCCGTGTTGTTGGACGGGGACGAAACGGACACGTTCTTCCACCGTACAGGCTTTTCCGGTCTGGAAGAGCAGTTCGCCGCATTCGGGAAAACGCCGTTTCAGGCGGGCCCTGATGACGGGAGAGGCTTCCGAGCCCTGTGTGGCGTAGACCACGAAGCGATAGGTGGCAAGCCACTCCTTCCCTTGCTTGTGCAGGCCGGAAAGGTGCATGTCGTCGCAATGGATTTCGGGAAGCGTCCAGGTCATGAGCAGTTCGAAGCGCTTCTGGAGCAAAGGAAGATCGGGCCGCCGATCCGGCCTGAGGAAAAGCCCGGCAAGCCCGGCGAGCAGGAAACACACGGAGAGCGGGAGCAGGATTTTCCAGCGCGTGCTGGCATTTCGGGCACAGCGCCGGAGCCCTTCAGGCCCGGAAGGGCCAAGTTGCGACAGGAGGGGGCTGATTTCGGCAGGGGTATTGGAAGGCACGGTTTTCCTCGGCGGCTACAGTGGCGATCGGTTCTTTGTTGCAGAATCCTTGGTAGGCGTCCATTACTTGAAGAGGGGAAAATTGTTAAATAGCATATTAGATATAGTTTTTCTGTTGATCTTTGTCAGCGCATGTGCTTTTGTGGGCACATTCGCATAGGGACGCAACTTCGGGAACACATTCCGGGACATACGGAATGGGTGCTGTTTCCGTAATCGGCTGGATGCCGGAGGGGCAACACGCTGGATGGGCTTCGGCGTAGGACAGCGCCGGGCCATGAGGGGAGTGTGGGAATACCGCGCTCGGGGGACCCTCTACACCAAAGATGGATATTGACATGAGACATCAGGAACGCAATGTTTCCGAGTTTGATGAAATCATAACCTATCCGCCGTCTGCCGCTCCTTCCGGGGAGAAACAGGTAATGAGCTACGTTCAAGCTTTCACGGCGGCACTCGGTTTCGCTATGTCCGCGGGATGGGACTGGCTTCCGTCGATGCACACATTGTGGCTTCGCGATTACATTGAGGCGGTCAGTATGCCGACGCCGTTCGGTTTCTTCGGGACGCTGTCGGGAAGTATTTTCTTTAAAATGATCATGCTGCTCGCGCTTTGTCCCGTCATGGAGCGTCTCTTTCTGGCGTTTCCGCTGGATCGAGTGGCCTTTCGCCGGAAGCCCTTTCCCAACGCCGGCTATGCGTTGCTCCCTCCGGCCTTAAGAGAGCGCATTTATTTAAGTACGCCTCTCATCCTCGCTCAACTCTGCGCCATCCTGCTGCTGTTGGTATTGACGTTTTCCTTGCCGCCTTGTCTGGATGGCCTCATGCCGTGGTTGCTCGGAACGGTTTCGGCTTTGTTCGGCCTGATCTGGTTTGTGCTTGTGACCCTGCTGCCCGGAGTTTGGAGCGGCATCTCCTATGGCCTGGCAATCACGTTCAGCATCCTTATTTCCCTGCTTTTGGATACGGCCCCGGCAGAGTCGCTGGCCCATTTCAGGATGCTGTTTCCCATTCTGGCGATCCCGTTGATATTCTTCGCCATGCCGCCTTCAGACGACATCCGGAGGCGTATCCGGCGCCACCACCGCCAACGCCTGTTCGCGCCTTGGGTCAAGGGCGTCCTCTTGCGCGGGCTTTTGCTGCGCCGCCTTTCCTATCTGGATATTCTCTCCAAGCAGGGAAGCGTCTATCTGGTTCTGTGCGTGTTCCCAATTATGTATGGTGTTCAGATTTTACTTGATTTCTCAATTGGTTGTCCGATGGTGTCCTTCAACCTGATGCTCAATCCGCCGTTGGAGCGACATGCCTTTCTCATCATGTCCGGAGAAATTTCCGGGGCGTTTCTCGCTTCGTCATTGATCGCCTTCTTCCCGAGCCACTCATTGCTGGTCCCTATGCTCGGCCTGTCTCTGTTCGGATGCGGTTCCCTGCTGACCTCGGTTTTCCCTTCCCAGCCGCTGAATTCCGTAGCCTTTTATATCATGCAGTTGTCTTCCGGCTGCTGCGCCGCGTTCGGCTTGTTTGTCCTGCACCAATTCTTCCAGAGGAGCGGTTTCTTGTTCCGCACGTTATCCAGGGCACTTTTCCTGCTGACGCTGTTTGGTTCCATGGGCGGGTATTTGCTGTGGAAGTTTGCGGACAATATCCATAACAGCTATCTCAGTTCACATGCGCTGTTCATGCATTTGCTGACCATCGGTGCCATTCTCGGTTTGTTCTTCGTGTACTTGATCCGGCGTCCGTTGCGGCACTTGATGGTCACGACGCCGAGGCGGTCGCTGGAAGAGGCGTTTGTGCCGATCATTCAGGAAGATCCGTTTGAACAACTGACGCCCCGCGAACGCGAAGTCGCCGAACTGGTGCAGACCGGCATGAAAAATCTGGAAATCAGCGTGAAGCTCAACATCACCGAGACGACGCTGCGTGTCCACCTGCGCCGCATTTACCGGAAGCTCGGTATTCAGGGACGCTCGAACCTGCGCGACTTCAACTCTCTGTAGGCACGCACCGCCCACTGAAGACGCTCCCTTGGCTCTCGGGGAACGCCTTCCGTTTCCGTTCCTTCCCGAGAGTTCCATTGAAGATACAAAAAAACGGTTCCGCATCGGGCTCGCCCCGCCGCGGAACCGTTTTTGATGGGAATATCCTTCTCAGAAAGAGGGGCGTTCAGGCATTACCGCCGCCGGGATGAACCCCTTCAGCGCGGCCTCCCCAAGCATCCATCCTACTCCCCCACTTATTTCCACACCTCTTGGCGTTCGGCGTAGATGGCTTCAAAGCGCTTGAGCTGATCCTGCTCTACGGGCGTTCGGGCAAGCGGGCGGGCCTGCTTGAGCCAGCTTTCGGTCTTGCGCTTGTCGTTCTGATACAGAGAGCTGTAGGCGAGATGCAGGTAGGCGTCGAACACCTTCCCCGCCTCGCCGAGCGAACGTCCATAGTAGTAATGCACTTCCGCGTCCTGCGGGAGCCTGCGGAGGACCTGCTGATAGTATTTGTGGGCGGAAGCCTTGTCGCCGCTGCCGTCCAGCAGCCGGGCGTAGAAGAACTGGGCCATGATGTCGTTGGGGTCCAGCTCCAGCGCCCGGAGCAGTGTTCTTCCGGCCCGGGCATCGCCCTTGTTGTAATAGAACCGCCCTGCCTCGCGTACGACGAGAGCGTCGCCGGGCGCACAGGCCAGCGCCCTGGAGAAGGCCGCGTCAGCGTCCTTGATCTGATTGCGGCGTTCGGCAAGGATGCCTTGCCCCATGTAGGCGAGGCAATCGGGCTTTTTGCCTTCAAGCTGTTTGGCGAAGAACCGGGCCGCCGCGTCGGGATCGCCATAGCGGGCCCAGATCAGCGTCTTGACGCGGTTGAAGCGCGTGTCGTCGTCCTTACGGTTGCGTACGGCGGCGGGAAGCCCCTGGATGCGGGCGTGGATCTCGTTGATACGGCCGCCCACGTCGGGGTGGGTGGACAGGTATTCGGGAATGTCGATGCCCGAGGCCCACTGCTTGCGGCGGATCTTCTCGAACGCGCCTTGCAGGCCCTGCGGACGATAGCCCGCCGAGGTGAGGTATTGCAGGCCGATCTGGTCGGCTTCGGTTTCATCCATGCGGCTGTAGTTGAGCATGGCGGCCTGCCCGGCGGCCACGCTGCCCGCGAAGATGGCCCCGCTGCCTTGCCCGCCGCCCAGGAGGGCGGCCGCCAGCGCGCCGACGAGGCTGCCGATGGTGACGGCCTGCGCCCGCTCCATGCGGGTGGCGATGTGGCGCTGGGTGACGTGGGCCAGTTCGTGGCCGAGCACGCCCGCGAGCTCGGACTCGTGGTCAAGCTGCATGATGAGCCCGGTGTGGACGAAGACGGAACCGCCCGGCACGGCGAAGGCGTTCATGCTGTTGTGCAGCAGCACGTTGGCGGTAAAAGGGAAGGGCTGCGGGGGGAAGGTTTTGGAGAGGCGGTCCACAATGGACTGGATGTAGCCCTTGATTTCTGGGTCTTCCACAAGCGGCATGCGGGAGCGGACGAGCACGTCGAACTTGCGTCCGAGTTCTTTTTCGTCCTTGACGCCGAAACTGCCGAAAAGCGCGGCCTGCACCGGGATCGCGCCCTGCAGGAACAGGGCGAATGAGAGGATTACGGCGCCGAGGCCGCGCCAGAGGCGGCCGGGAGCGTTCCCGGCCGCACCGTAGCGTGCGTTCAGATGATATCCCATACAGGGCCTTCGGGGGTGTCCCGGACTTCCACGCCACGGGCCGCGAGCTCGTCCCGGGCCCCGTCGGAACGGGCGAAGTCCTTGGCTGCGCGGGCTTCCTGCCGTTCGCGGAGGAGCCCGGCTACCTTGTTCATGTCCAATCCCCTGCGGCGGGCGCGGATTTCACGCAGGGAAGCGAGGAAGCCTTCCGGCTTTTGCGCGAACAGGCCGAGCAGGGTGTCCCATTTCGCGGTGGCGTCACGGAAGGCCTTGAGGATGTCGCGGCCGCCCTCGCTGTTGCGGAGCTTTTTGTCTTCGAGCACGCGCCCGGCGATGCGGACCATGTTGAAGAGGTGCCCCATGGCGGCGGCGGTGTTCACGTCGTCTTCCAGCGCGTCCATGAAGGACTGATCCTGCTGTTTCAGCTCTTCCACCAGCTCGGCGGGAGCCGCGCCGGGCTTCCAGTTCTCGCGGGCCAGCGCCTTGTCCACTTCGCGCAGGCATTCGTAGACGCGCTTCTGGCTGCGCTCGCTCTCGTCCATGTTGTCGAGCGAGAAGTCGATGGGGCTGCGGTAGTGCTTCCCGGCGAGGAAGTAGCGCAGGGTTTCGGCAAGGTAGCTTTCGAGGATGTCGCGGATGGTCTTGAAGTTGCCGAGCGACTTGGACATCTTTTCGGAATCGACCTGCACGAAGCCGTTGTGCATCCAGATATTGGCGAGGGGCTTGCCGAGCGCGGCCTCGGTCTGGGCGATTTCGTTTTCGTGGTGGGGGAAGATGAGGTCAAGCCCGCCGCCGTGGATGTCCAGCGGCAGGGGGATGTACTTCTCGCTCATGGCCGAGCACTCGATGTGCCAGCCGGGGCGTCCCTTGCCCCACGGGCTTTCCCAGTAAGGTTCGCCGGGCTTGGCGCTTTTCCAGAGGGCGAAGTCCAGCGGGTCTTCCTTTTCGTCGCCGGGTACGACGCGCGCGCCGGAACGCAGGTCGTCGGGCGTGCGGCCGGACAGCTTGCCGTAGCCGGGGAAGGAGCGCACGCGGAAATACACGTCGCCGGAAGGCGTGGCGTAGGCCTTGCCGTCGGCGATGAGGCGCTCGGTGAGGTTGAGCATTTCCTGAATGTGCTCGGTGGCCCTGGGCTCGATGTCGGCGCGGATCACGCCGAGGCGGTCCATGTCTTCATGGTAGGCCTTGATGTAGGTTTCCGCGATTTCGGTGCTGGAAACGCCCTCGTCGTTGGCGCGCTTGATGATCTTGTCGTCCACGTCGGTAAAATTGCGGACGAAGGTGACTTCATAGCCTTTATAGCGGAGCAGGCGCACCAGGATGTCGAACGCCACCGCGGAACGGGCATGTCCGATGTGCGACAGGGCGTAGGCCGTGATGCCGCAGGCGTAGACGCCCACCAGCCCCTTGCGGACGGGCGTGAACGTTTCCTTTTTTCGGGACATGGTATTGTAGAACTGCATGGAGTCTCCTTTGGACGCGGGGAAAGGGGGAGTCGGGGAGGGCGCTTTT
>ENA-UEQS01002034-UEQS01002034.1-human-gut-metagenome-genome-assembly--contig:-NODE-2034-length-11673-cov-9.379959_pt1 | contig 11673 bp, 10 predicted proteins | sample MGYA00242953_ERZ507953 | MGnify/ENA primary metagenome ERZ507953 (study PRJEB26167, sample SAMN06115474) | human gut metagenome | host: Homo sapiens | place: China:Jiangsu | collected 2016-07-06...
GTGGATTTGCGGTGTTTCTGTGCAAGATGCAGAATCCCATCCCATTTTACGGGTGGAAAACTCGCCTTCCCCGCTGCCGAAACGGTAGTATGGCCGTTTTCGGGGTTTTTATCCCTATATATAAAGAGAACCCTCCTTCCGCCATCGTCCCACGATGCCAAAAGGAGGGTTTCCTTACTTTTTCTTCAGCTGTTCGGCCAGACCGTCCCGTGGGGTGATGTACACGGTGGTGTACACCTCATACAGCACCATGCCGGGCTTGGCGCCGTTGGCTTTCCAGATGTTCTTCACCTCGGTGGTGTCCACCGCCACCTTGGCACCGGTGCCCGCCTTGTAGGCACTGGAATAGATGACTGCCAGCTCCGCTGCCTCCTGCTTGGTGGTGTCCGGGATGTCCTCACCGTGGCTCATGACTACCACATGGCTGCCGGGAGCTTTCTGCACATGGAACCACAAGTCCTTGCCGCGGGCGGTGTGCAGGGTGAGCTTGTCGTTCTGGGCGTTGTTGCGGCCCACCAGGATCTCGAACCCGTCGCTGGAGGTGAACCGCAGGAAGTCCGCAGGCTTCTGGCGCTTGTCCCGCTGCTTGTAGTACTTCAGATAGCCCTGGCTCTTGAGCTCTGCCCGGATCTCGTTGAGAGCAGCTTCGCCGGAAGCCATTTCCACCTCGTAAAGCACCGTTTCCAGATAGGCGATCTCTTTTTCGCCCTCGGCCAGCAGGTCCACCAGCATCCGGGCAGCGGTCTGCTTCTTCTTGTAGTTTTTAAAGAAGTTCTGGGCGTTCTGGCTGGGGGTGAACCGCAGGTCCAGCGGGATGGTCACCTCGTTGCCCTCATCGTACCAGTTGGGCACCGTGATGCTCTTCATGCCCTTCTGGGCCAGATACAGGTTGGCCGAGAGCAGCTCGCCGTACAGGCGCAGCTTTTCGCTTTTGCCGCTGGCGGCCAGCTCTTCCTGCCGGGCAGCCTGCTTGCGGACGGCACGCTCGTACATGTTGTGCACGGCCTTGTGCAGTTCCTTGCTCTTGGTACGCAGGCGCTCGGCGCGGTCCTTCTCGGCGTAGTAGCCCTCCAGCATCGCATTGAAGGACGGCCATTCCTTCACCGCGTAGTTTTCGCCGTACTGCTGCGGACGGAAGAAGGTGAACTCCACCGGCTTGCCGTCCGGGTCGGTCACGCTGCAGGGGCAGCCGCCCTTGTCGTGCAACTCCTTCAGCTGGTCGATGGCCGCCATCAGACTGCGCTTTTGCTCCTCGGTCAGCTCATTGGCCAGCAGGTGTTCCCCGTCAAAGGCGCGCCAGGCGGCTTCGCGGCAGACCACCGGGCCGACCCCGGCCACCGTTTTATTCAGGGCATCCGCCACCGGCAGGTCTCGCTGGCAGGCCGCTGCCACGATGGACGCAGAGCTTACCTGCAGAAAATCCGGCCGGGCCGGTTTGGGCGGCGTGGTGTAGGTCAGGCCCGGCAGCAGCTGCCGGATGTCGCTGTCCTCAAAATCCACCCGCTTGAGGGCGTCGATGATCTTGCCGTTCTGCACCAGCACCAGATTGGAGTAGCGGCCCATGAGCTCGGCGCAGAGGGTGTTGCGCACCAGGTCGCCCATTTCGTTGGTGCACTGGAAGTCGAAGTAGACGATGCGGTCTCCCGGCTCCATGTGCACATCCAGCAGCTTGCCGCCGGTGAGGTGCTTGCGCATCAGCATGCAGAAGGAGGGCGGCGTCTCCGGGTTTTCAAAGGTCTCCTCGGTCAGGCAGACCCGGGCGGAACCGCTGCGGGCCGACAGCAGCAGCGCGTAGGTGTCCGTGCGGGTGCGCAGGGTAATGACCAGCTCATCGCGGGTCGGTTCAAACAGTTTTGCGATCTTGGCGTCGGCCAGAACGGTTTTCAGTTCCCGGGCCGTCAGTTCCAGTGTCGCGGCATCCAATGCCATGTGTGTTACCTCGTTCTTATCATTAAAATGGCCTCCGCGTTCGCTTTGGCCATATTCAGCGGAATGTTCTTTTTTAATTACAATCGGAGCAGCCTGCGGGCTGCTCCGATTGCTTTTTCACGAAAGGGGCCGTTGCGGAAAGCTACAGCCCTCCCCTATTATAAATAAGTATACGGGTCCTTGTTGGCTGTGCTCACCAGCACTTCCACGCCGGGCAGAGCAGCACGCAGCTTCTCTGCCACGGCAGCGGTCACCGGGAACTCCGTGGCGTAGTGCCCCGCCGCGATCAGCGACAGCCCCAGCCGTTTTGCATCACAGGCGTGGTGGTGATTTGCCTCGCCGGTCAGCAGGCAGTCCGCGCCCACGGCAAGAGCCTCTTCAAACAGGCTGCCGCCTGCACCGCTGATGACGGCCAGCCGCTGCACCGGTTTGCCGGTGTCGGCAAATTTGACCTGCACCGCCGGGCCTGCGCCCGGTGCATTGCAGCGGGCGGCCAGCTCCTGCTGTGCCTTGCGGGCCAGCTGCGGCACCGTGATGGGTTCAATGCTGCCCACCCGGCCGCAGCCCTCGGCAAAGGGCTCCGGGTCCTGCATGCCAAAGATACCGGCCAGCACCTCGTTGACGCCGCCGGCAGCCGCATCCAGATTGGTGTGCATGCAGATGGCCGAGATGCCCACCCGCACCAGCTGGAACGGCACATCCTGCGGCCCCAGCTTTTTGAGTGGGTCAAAGATGACCGGGTGGTGCGCCACGATGGCTTCGCAGTGCTTCGCGGCAGCCTCTGTCACCACCTCCGGGGTGATGTCCAGCGTGACCAGCACCCGGGTCACTTCCCCGGCGCAGTCCACCAGCAGGCCGGGGTTGTCCCAGCTTTCTGCCAGTTCCAGCGGTGCCAGGGCCTGCATGGCTTCATAAAGCTGCTGTACGGTCGTCATAGTCCGGTCCCCTCTTTCAAAAGTCGGTCGATCTCGTCTGCCAGCGGGGTGCCGTCCGGCACGCCGAGGCGCATGCGGGGGAGCTTGGCCTTCTGCCAGGCCGCATAGCCCGCGCCCTCCGGCCAGCTGCCGGTGCCGCCCAGCAGACACTCGGAAAAGGTCGGTTCGCGCCGCTCCCCGGTGTACTCGGCTGCCATCACGGCATACCAGCGGCCTGCCGCCTGCACGGGGCGGTCGGCGGCAAACGCAAAGCCATGGGTCCACAGCCAGCGGCGCAGCTCGCTGTGACGGGTAGCCGGGATCATGATGATCCGCGGCCCACCCACCGTGAACACCCACGGAGCCTTTTCCAGGATCTCCCAGGTGGTCTGGGCCGAGACGCCCGCCAGCACGATGCTGCCCACCTCACCGGCCGACAACACAGAAAGACCGTCGCCGAGCCTCAGCTCAGCGCGGTCTTGACAATTGGCATGTTCCAGCGTCTGCCGGGCTTTGGACAGCGGGCCGGGGCGCAGGTCGGCCCCGATGACCTTGGGGTACCGGCCCGAAGCAGCCAGCACCGCCGTCAGCTTGCCGTGGTCGCAGCCGATGTCCGCCACCGGCTGCCCGGGGCGCACCAGCTCTGCCGCCGCCGCCAGACGCGCATCCAGTGTGGGCAGCACTCAGGCCTTCTTTGCGCCCAGGTGCTCGTTGAGCTTTGCGATCAGCTCATCGCAGTCCACGCCGTGCACCGCGCAGGCCTCTTCGATGCTCTCGCCGCGGGATGCAGGGCAGCCCAGGCAGTGCATGCCGATCTCCATGAAGTAGGGAGCGGTGCTCTGGTCCATGTCCAGAATGTCGCCGATGATGGTGTCACGGGTGACCTGCTTGGGGGCAGCGTTCTCTTCTTTTTTGAGCATATTGAAAATATCAAACATGATGGATTTCCTTTCTTGATCGAGTAATGTACGGCAAAACCTACCGTTCTTCTATACTATACCCCAACTGGCCTGTATTTTGCAAGTATCTGCGGGCAAAATCAGTCCTCCTCCTTGTAATCCTTTTCCAGCGAGAAGCCGCGGCCGCTTACTTCGGTCACATGGCTCACGATCATGAAGCAGGTGGGGTCGATCAGGTGGGCGATTTTTTCCAGCTTGGGCAGCTGCCGGTTGCTGATAACACTCAGCAGCACCTGTTCGCTGTTCCGGCTATAGCCGCCCTCACCGTGCAGGATGGTCACGCCGCGGTCCAGCTGGGAGAAAATGGCTTCCCGGATCTCGTCCGCATGCTGACTGATGATCTTGACCTCGGTACGGGTGGAACCGAAAATGAGCACTTTGTCCAGCACAACGGTGTACACGATGACCATCACGATGCCGTACAGGCACTGCTGCAGCGGGCTGAACGCCGCCTGCACCGCCAGAATGATCAGGTCGAACACCATCATGGTCGCCGACACCGGCAGGTGGAACCACTTGTTGAGCACCAGCGGAGGGATGTCCATGCCGCCGGTGGAGGCACCGGCACGGATGGTGATGCCCAGCGAGATGCCCACGCCCAGACCGGCAAAGATGGTGTTGAGCACCAGATCATCGGTGAGCACAAAATCTGCAAACACCCGCTCCCACAGGGCCAGAAACAGCGGGCTGAGGATGGTGCTGGCAATGGTGGTAAGGGCAAAGCGGCTGCCCAGTACCATCCAGCCCAGCACCAGCATGCTGATGTTGATGGCAAACAGCACCCCGGACACCGGCAGGCCCAGCACACGGTTGACTCCCAGCGCAATGCCGGTGGCGCCGCCGGTGATCAGCCCGGACGGCACCAGAAACAGCACGACCGTCAGCGCGTACAGTGCGTTGCCCGCAATGATGGACAGCGAGTTGAAGGCGATCTGCTGCTTATATGAAAGTTGAATCATCTTTACACCTCTGTTCCTGAATCACTTTCTTCTATCATAACGAAAAACTCCACGTTTATCAAGCTTTTGCCGACAAACGTGGAGAATATTCATCCTTTTTTGATTATTTTGCAGCCGGTTCTTCCTCTTCCAGCAGGCGCAGACCGGCGGTGTCGGTGACCGGCAGCGAGAACACGATGGCCCCCGCCCTGCGGTCGGCCCCGTCCATGATGGCTTTCATGATCCGGTTCTTCTGCACGGTACGGCTCACGATGAGCACCAGCTCCTTCTCGTTCACCAGTTCCATGCCCAGGAAGGGAGCTGCCCCTTCCATGCCGGTGCCCTTTGCGTGGATCACGGTGCCGCCGCCGGCACCGGCTGCGCGGGCCGCGTCCATGATGGAGCCGGTGTAGCCCTGGTTTGCGATCACCAGCAGCAGTTCATAGCGGGTATCCTTCAAGGTACTCTCCTCCTTCCAGGTCAGGGTCTGGTGCTCCGTGAGGAACCCAAGGGCCCGTTTTCCGCCGATGCTGCTCAGCGGCACGGTGAATGCAATGCCGGTGCCCGGCACGTCGATGCGCATTTTGCGGCGCAGGTCCCGCTGCACCTCCTGCCAGGTCTGGGCTGTGACCACCGCCAGCAGCACAGCTTTTTCGGTCTTTTCCAGCCCCAGGGTGGAAAGGGTCTCCTGCACCGCCGTGCCGGTACCCACCGTGCGCAGGGTCACGTTCACACCGTGGGCCTCATACAACTGCAGAAAAGCGTCGGCAGTGCGGCGGTCGGTGATGGTGCTCATCAGAAACAGCGAACTCACAGCGCTTGCCCTCCTTACAGTTCAATGATGTCGTCATCCGGCCAGTCGGCATAGGCTGCCACCCCGGCCAGCGCGGGTTCGGCGGCACGGGCAGCCCTGCGCCGTCCGGTTTTGAGTTGAGCGGCAAGGCCCATCAGCTGTACCGTGATGAGCGGCGTCATGGCCACCATGGCCACCACGCCAAAGGCGTCCGTAACGATGTTGCCGCCCACGGCCACGCAGGCTCCCTGTGCCAGCGGCAGCAGGAAGGTGGCCGTCATGGGGCCAGAGGCCACGCCGCCGGCGTCAAAGGCAATGGCGGTGAACAGCTTGGGCACCACAAAGGAGATGCCGATGGCCACCGCATAGCCCGGGATGAGGAACCACAGGATGGAAATGCCGGTGAGCACCCGCACCATGGCCAGCCCCACCGAAATGGACACACCCGCCGAGAGCGCCATGCCCATGGCCTGGGCCGAGATGGCACCATCGGTCACCTCTTCCACCTGTTTGTTCAGCACATACACCGCCGGCTCTGCCTTGACGATAAAGTAACCGATGAGCATGCCGATGGGGATGATCACCCAGCGGTAGCTCTGCCCGGTCAGCACCTGCCCCAGATAGTTGCCCGCCGGCATAAAGCCCACATTTGCTCCGGTGAGGAACAGTACCAGGCCCACATAGGTATAGGCGAGGCCCACCGCAATGCGGCCCAGCGTGCGTTTGTCCAGCCGCAGGGCCACGGCCTGGAACACCCCGAACATGACCACGATGGGCAGCAGCGAGGAAGCAATTTCCTTGATGTACTCCGGCAGCCCCTCATGGAACAGCTGCCACAGCTCCACCGAATCGCTCACCTCCGGCAGCACCGGCGGGATGTAGGTGCTGTCGGACGCGCGAAATGCGATGCCGAGGATCAGCACCGCCAGAATGGGGCCCACTGAGCACAGTGCCACCAGACCAAAGCTGTCGTCCGCCGCATGGCGGTCGCCGCGGATCGCCGACACGCCCACGCCCAGCGCCATGATAAAAGGTACCGTCATGGGGCCGGTGGTCACACCGCCGGAGTCAAAGGCCACGGCCAGAAACTCCCGGGGCACAAAGGCAGCCAGCACGAACACAAGGCCGTAGAACGCCACCAGCAGCGGCGGCAGCGCCACGCCCAGCAGCATGCGCAGGAACGCGACGGTGAGGAACAGGCCCACGCCCGCCGCCACCGAGAAGATCAGGGTCTGGTTGGGGATGGAGGGCACCTGATTGGCCAGCACCTGCAGGTCTGGCTCCGAAATGGTGATGAGGAACCCCAGCAGAAAGCCGACGCCCAGGATCACCGGCAGTTTGCGGCTCCGGGTGAGCACAGCACCCACACGCTCGCCCATGGGGGTCATGCTCATTTCTGCGCCCAGTGTAAAGAACATGATGCCCACCACGATGAGCACCGCACCCAGCAGAAAGCACAGCAGGATGCTGGGCGACACCGGCGCAATGGTAAAGCACAGCACCAGCACAATGGCCACAATGGGCAGCACGGCCTGCAGGGCTTCCAACAGTTTTTCCCGCAGTTTGGGGAGAGATGCTTTTAAAATCGCGTCCACCGCCTTTCCGTTCTGTACATTTTTGTGCAACGTATATAAAAAGTATACAAAGCAACTGCCGCCCCGTCAACCGACGGGGCGGCAAAGATACAGATAATTTACAATTCCTGCTTGGCCAGCACGTCGGAGGTGGGGGTCTGGAACACCGGGATGTCTGCATAGGGGTCGGCGGCATCATCGACCGGCAGGCTCTTCATGTAGGCGTCCATGGACTCAGCCACCTTCTTGGCCACGGCCACAGCCTCGACCACAGTGCGGGCACCCATCACGGCGTCGCCGCCGGCAAACACGCCCTCGCGGGTGGTGCTGCCGTCCTCACTGACGGTGAGCAGGCCTTTCTGGTTGGTCTCGATGCCGGTGGTGGTCTTGACAAGGTTGCTCTCGGAGCCCTGGCTCACCGACACGATAACGCCGGTGTGGGGGTAGAAGATCTCGCTGCCCTCCACCTGGGTAAACTTGCCGTCCTCGCCCTTGACGGTGTCGCGGCAGATGAGGCCGTTTTCCCGGATCTCCACAGGAGCCTTGCAGAAGCGGAAGCCCACGCCTTCCAGCTTGGCATAGCTCACCTCATATTCGGAGGCGCTGATGCAGCTCTCGTCGCGGCGGGCGTAGCAGGTCACATGACGGGCGCCGTTGCGGATGGCGGTGCGGGCGCAGTCCATGGCCGAGTTGCCCACGCCGATGACCGCAATGTCATCGCCCAGACGGAAGGCCTTGGAGTTGGCCAGATAGTCGATGCCAAAGGCCACGTTGCCCAGGCTCTCGCCCTTGATGTGCATGGCGTTGGCCTTCCACAGACCGGCACCGATGAATACGCTCTTGTAGCCGTCGCGGAATAGGTCGTCGATGGTGATGGTCTTGCCGATGGTGGTGTTGGGCCGCACCTTGATGCCCTTGAGCTCCAGATGGCGGTACTGGAAATCGTCCAGCACACTGTCCGGCAGGCGGTAGTTGGGGATGCCGTAGCGCATCACGCCGCCGATCTTGTCGCGGGCGTCAAAGATGGTCACATCGTAGCCCCAGCGTGCCAGCAGCACCGCAATGGTCAGGCCCGCCGGGCCGGAACCCACCACAGCCGCCTTCATGCCGTTCTTGGGGGCCGGGCCGGCGGTCATCTTGTTGGCGTAGGTGGTGGAGATGTAGTCCTCGATGATGGAAAAGTGCACCGGGTCGTGGCTGGGCATCCGGTTGCGCACGCAGTGGCCCTCGCACTGGTTCTCGTGGTTGCACACCAGACTGCACACGGTGGTGAGCGGGTTGTTTTCAAACAGCATCTGGCCTGCGGCGTCCATCTGGTTTGCCTTGAGCAGACGGATCACCTCGGGGATGTTGGTGTGGATGGGGCAGCCCTGCTGACACAGCGGCTTTTTGCAGCCGAGGCAGCGGTTGGCTTCGTCCAGAACATGAAGTGCCATGCGTTCCTCCTTGAATCGGCGAGGCCGATCTTCCTTCTTCTTCTCACATGTTGTATCCAACATTGCATTACTTTAATGATACACCCAATCCGGCACGGTTACAAGAGCGGAATTGCTGATTTTTTGCCAGAATTTTTTGTCAATTCGTCAAAAAGATATTTTTTTGACGATATATTCCGCCCATCGGGGCCGGGTTTGCCCGGCACAGGGCCCCAAAGTCGCTGGCCGCTGCCTGTGCCGCCGCCATCCGGGCACCGTCGGGGCCGGTCTGGGCCAGCTTTGCCAACGAGTGAGACACCGGAAGGGACACCTGCCCCAGCAGCGGCAGGGCGTCCTTCCGTGCTCCCAGCAGGTGCAGCGCCGGCGGCAGGGCCGGCACCGTGTCGGCCGTATAGCCCAATGCAGCATCCATGGCAAGGCGGCGCATCCGGGCCCGGGGGTAGCGCACCGTGGTCAGGGCATCCAGCAGCAGCGGCAGACTGGTGCTCTGTCGCACCGCGTGTTCCAACCGGTGTTCCAGCCCTTCGGACACTCCGCGCACCGCTGCAAAAGGCTCCGGCTTTGCGCAGGCTGCCCGCAGCAGTGCCAGCTCACACCGGCCTGCCGCGTCAAAATCCGTATACGCGCCGTCATTTTCCGCCGTTTTATACAGTTCAAACGCCTTTTCCGGCACAAACGGGGCCACGGCCTCGGCTCCACCCTCGGCCCAGAGAGCCCGCAGAGCGCTGGCACTGGCAAATTGCGCGTGACCGCTCTCCTCCAGCGTCTGCCCGTGGTTGGCCCCCCTGCGGGGCAGCGGCACCGGGGTCATGCCTGCCCGCTGCTCCAGGATGGCGCGGCAGTATTCCACGGCCAGGTTGTTGTTCGGCTGGCTCAGCAGCGCCGCCATGGCAGGGTCGGCTCCCACGGCCTGCACTGCCGCCTGCCGGGCTGCCGCAAAGTTGCGCGCCCCGGCGGCCAGCTGCTGCTTCAGTGCCGCGCGGTAGGCCGCACTGTTCAGCACCCGGGCGGTTTCCAGCAGCAGGGCAGCGTCCGGGGTCTCGGCCCCGAACACCAGGGCGTCGCACCCGGTGGCCGCCAGCAGATGCACCCCGGCCCGTGCAAAGGCCTCTGCCCCCGCGCAGGCCCAGGGGGCCGGCAAGGCAAACACGAGGTCGGCCCCGCACTCCAGCGCGGCGCGCACCCGCACGCTTTCCGGCAGCAGCGGCAGTGCTCCCCGCTGGGTCAGCCCGCAGCTCATGGCCACCGCCACACGCTGCGCCCCCAGCGCCCGCGCCTGCGCCAGCTGCCAGGCGTGGCCGTTGTGGAAGGGGTCGTACTCGGCAATGATGCCTGCAAATCTCATGACAATGCTCCTTTCCGGGCAAAAAGGGCCTCTCTCCGCCCCGGAAGATTGTTAAATTTATATCGTATATACAGAAAACCTACGGGTTTTTCTGCATTTGTAGGCAGGGTGTACAAAAGCCTTGTACACAAGTTTTACCGCTTTGCCCGGATTGTGCCTTGAAAAGGCGTTGTTCCTATTATATAATAAACACAGGAATCTGTAAAATTCTGTCCGCAGATTTCCAAAAAACGGCGGGCAGAGCAAAAACATACAGGAGGCAACACAGATGAAAGTTCTGGTTATTAACTGCGGTTCTTCTTCCCTGAAGTATCAGCTGATCGATATGGACGGCGAGAAGGTGCTGTGCAAGGGCCTGTGCGAGCGCATTGGCATGGAAAGCAGCATGATCACTCACGAGGCCAACGGCCACAAGGCCACTACCCCGGCCATCTTCCCCACCCACACCGAGGCATTTGCTGAGGTCGTGAAGAAGATGACCACTGGCGAGGGCAAGTGCATCAATGACGTGAGCGAGATCGACGCCATCGGCCACCGCGTGGTGCATGGCGGCGAGAAGTTCAAGAGCAGCTGCCTGATCACCGATGAGGTCATCGAGACTCTGCGTGAGCTGAGCCCGCTGGCTCCCCTGCACAACCCCGCAGGCATCCTGGGCATCGAGGCCGCCCGCAAGGTGTTCGGCAACATCCCCATGGTGGCCGTGTTCGACACCGCTTTCCACAGCACCATGCCCCCGAAGGCTTATATGTACGCCATCCCCTACGAGTACTACGAGAAGTACGGCGTGCGCCGCTACGGCTTCCACGGCACCAGCCACAAGTACGTTGCCCACAAGGCAGCCGAGTACCTGGAGGAGCCCATTGAGCGCCTGAAGCTGATCACCTGCCACCTGGGCAATGGTTCTTCCATCGCTGCTGTGGATCAGGGCAAGGTCGTGGATACTTCCATGGGCATGACCCCGCTGGCCGGCCTGATGATGGGCACCCGCTGCGGCGACCTGGATCCCTCTGTGGTCAACTACCTGAAGTACACCCTGAACATCACCGGCCACCAGCTGGACGAGATCCTGAACAAGAAGTCCGGCCTGCTTGGTGTCTCCGGCGTTTCCAGCGACAAGCGTGACGTTGAGGCAGCAGCCGCCGCCGGCAACCCGCGCGCACAGCTGGCCAGCGATATGCTGAACTACCAGATCAAGAAGACCATCGGCAGCTACATTGCCGCTATGGGCGGTGTTGACGCCATCGTGTTCACCGGCGGTATCGGCGAGCATGACGCTGACTCCCGTGCCAAGATCTGCCACCACATGGATTGGCTGGGCATCCGCGTGGATACCGACAAGAACGCCAACGCCCACAAGCAGAACAAAGATGTTGTGGAAATCACCGCTTGGGGTGCCAAGGTTCGCACCCTGGTCATCGAGACCAATGAAGAGCTGATGATTGCCCGCGACACCAAGGAAGTTCTGGGCAACGAAGGCTTGCTGTAATTGCACCTATATTCCAGCTCAAGCGCCTAAAACTGAACTAAGCTAAAAAATCCGCTCCTTTTGCAAAAAAGGGGCGGATTTTTGTCAGTATATATTACTTAAAATGCGTTCATTATTTATGTTTTCTACATCCGTTTAGTATACGAAATCTTCACAACTTATTTGGACATTGCAATAAGCGCAATATACTATACGCTGGTATACACGTTTCATATTATTATCTATCCACCAATAGTAATCCGCCTCTCTAATCACTGTATAAGTCTTGTCTCCATGTTTATTTACCCCATCGCATTTTA
>ENA-UEQS01002045-UEQS01002045.1-human-gut-metagenome-genome-assembly--contig:-NODE-2045-length-11634-cov-3.994895_pt1 | contig 11634 bp, 7 predicted proteins | sample MGYA00242953_ERZ507953 | MGnify/ENA primary metagenome ERZ507953 (study PRJEB26167, sample SAMN06115474) | human gut metagenome | host: Homo sapiens | place: China:Jiangsu | collected 2016-07-06...
TACATCATTCCGCTCTTTTTTCTTGTGCTGCTGATGATTGTGCCGGACAGCTCCAAAATCATTTTTCTTGTGCTGTGGATAGTGAGCCTGTTTGCTATCGCAGTTTATTTAATCGGAGTCGAGTATGTGGACTATAAGCTGCAGGAGAAGATGAATGAGATAAGCGGCAGTGATGCACAGAATATGAGCGTGAGTCCTGTTGTGCAGATTGAGGACAGGGTGCAGCAAATAGCGGAAAGAGTGGAGCAGAAATTTGATACGATGCAGCAAAGTACAGGGGAGGATGCCGAGCAATGAAAAAAATATTTCAAATATATCTGGCTGACCTGAAACGCATATCTACAAATGTGGTTGCCATAGTCATTATTATGGGACTTGGCATCATCCCGGCTTTGTACGCATGGTTTAATATTATGTCCAACTGGGATCCTTACGGAGAGGAAGCTACATCACAGATGCACATAGCAGTATATTCTGAGGATGAGGGGATGAGCGTCGGTGATTTAAAGCTATGTATGGGAGACAGTGTCATAAAGGGGCTGAAGGAAAACGATGCAATTGGCTGGATTTTCACAGACAGCAGTAAAGAGGCACTGGAGTATGTTTATAGTGGAAAGTGCTATGCAGCATTTATAGTGCCGAAGGATTTTTCAGCTGATATGCTTAGCTTCCTAAGCAGTGAGCCGGTCAATCCGCAGATAGAATACTATGAAAACAGCAAGAAAAATGCCATAGCAACAAAGATAACCTCAAAGGTCAAGACCACGGTGCAGCAGTCTGTAAACTCTTCAATGGTGAGCACGATTACAAAGATAGCGTCAAAGTCGGGAGAGCTCATAGTGGGAGACGGCAAATCAGGCGATAACCTGGCCGGAACAGTTGTTGATAAGCTAAAGGATATGGATACGACTCTTTCTACATATGCAGGCATGCTCGATACATTTGCCATGCTCACGGATTCAGCAGACAGCCTGATAGGCTCGACACAGTCACTGCTTCCGAGTGTGCAGGGGCTGATTGATGGGGGACAGTCATCGGTAAGCGGCATGCAGTCATCGGTGCTTTCGGGGGCGCAGACAGCACAAACCATCACACAGATGGTCGACATAAGCTTATCAAACATAAACAGCCAGCTCGATGTGCTGGAAAACTCTATACAGCTCTTAAATGCGTCGGGATTAGCGGATGCCGATACTGCGGATATATCTGTTTCTGTGGCAGGCTTTGATACGGTAGAACAGCTTGCTGAGAATACTCTTGCCGCCATTCAAGGCTTAAAGGGAGTGGATAGCTCGCAGATAGAGGCTGTCAGGAAAAATATCCAAAGCATTAAAACACAGATAAAAGACCTTAAGTCTGATACTGAATTGACGGCAGATAAGCTAAAGCTTCTTAAGGAATCAATAAAAGCCGATGTGTCAGGTGCCAAGTCTGCAATAGATACACTTAAAAATACATTTGACCATAGTGTATCACCGAATCTCACAGGAGCGGTATATGATATAGAATATGCACTTATTGAGACACAGTCCATGCTTGGTTCTTTGGACAACAGCTTCCCGGATATACAAAAAGCACTCGATGATTATTCGGTAGTTCTTAAATCAGGAAATGCAGATATTGTAAATACCAGACAGTATGTACAGCAGATCAGAGATGGTTTGCGGAATGTTATATCAGGATTTGATAATTTATCAAACGATGAGCAGTTTAATGAGATTGTAAAGCTGCTTCAGACAGATCCGACACTCATTGCGCAGTTTGTGACATCACCGTTGTCTATGGATGAGCAGAAGATATATGAGATATCCACATATGGCTCAGCCATGGCACCGTTTTACACAGTGCTGGCTCTGTGGGTGGGAGGTCTGATAACTGTTGCACTTGTGAAAACAAAGGTAAAGGACACTGACGATATAAAATCACTTGGCAAAGTAAACAGCGTACATAAGTTTTTTGGCAGATATATCACATTTTTCGTGATAGGACAGCTGCAGACACTTGTGACAGTGCTCGGTGATTTGTTCTTTGTCGGAATACAGTGCAGGCATCCGTTCCTTTTCTGGTGTGCAAGCGCACTGACAAGCTTTGTATTCACGCTTCTTATGTACTCACTCACAGCAGCTTTGGGCAATGTGGGACAGGCTGTAGCAGTAGTCATTATGGTCATTCAGGTGGCAGGCGCAGGTGGCACATTCCCGGTTGAGGTGCTGCCACAGGTGTACAGAGCACTGTATAAGTTCATGCCGTTTAACTATGCCATGAATGCCCTAAGAGAGTGCGTGGGAGGCATGTACCGCTTTGATTATTGCAAGGATCTTGCGATTCTTCTTATATTTATAGCAATATCGCTTGTGATCGGACTGCTGCTTGGGCGTCCGTTTGGAAAGCTTAATACAGCTATTGAAAAAAGTAAGAAAAAGTCAGGCCTTATATTATAATAGTAAAAAAAGCTATATAGAAACTTAAGTTATGGTTATTATAAAAAAATAGTACTAGAAATTTTTTTTCTATTGTACTAGAATGAGCATAAATGATAGTAGACCCGATATATGATAACGCTAGGTTATATCGGATCCGTAAAGAAACGGAGGATATAAAGATGGAAAAGAAGGATATCGATTGGTCAAACCTTAGTTTTGGCTACCAGGAAACAGATTACAGCTATGTTTCTAATTATAAAGATGGAAAGTGGGACGATGGACAGCTCACAAAGGATCATACAGTGACACTTAATGAGTGTGCGGGAGTATTCCAGTATGCACAGACATGCTTCGAGGGACTTAAGGCATACACAACAGAGGATGGCAGAATTGTCTGCTTCAGACCTGACTTAAATGCACAGCGTCTTAAGGATTCATGTGAGAGACTTGAGATGCCGGTATTCCCGGAGGATAGATTTGTAAAGGCGGTTGAGGAAGTAGTAAAGGCAAATGCTGCATGGGTTCCACCATACGGCTCAGGTGCTACACTCTATATCAGACCATACATTATGGGAACAAATGCAGTAATCGGTGTTAAGCCGGCTGATGAGTATCAGTTCAGAATCCTTGTAACACCTGTAGGACCATACTTCAAGGGTGGCGCAAAGCCAATCACAATCCGTGTATCAGACTTTGATAGAGCAGCACCTCACGGAACAGGACATATCAAGGCAGGACTCAACTATGCAATGAGTCTTCACGCCATTGTAGATGCACATGCACAGGGCTTTGCAGAGAATATGTACCTCGATCCTGCAACACGTACAAAGGTAGAGGAGACAGGTGGTGCAAACTTCATCTTTATCACAAAGGATGGCACATTTGTTACACCTAAATCAGACAGCATCCTGCCATCAATCACGCGCCGTTCACTGATGGTAGTTGCAGAGAAGTACTTAGGACTCAAGGTTGAGCACAGAGAGGTGCTCTTTGATGAGGTAAAGGATTTTGCCGAGTGTGGACTCTGTGGAACAGCAGCAGTAATCTCACCGGTAGGAAAGATTGTAGACCACGGCAAGGAAATCTGCTTCCCAAGCGGTATGGATGAGATGGGACCTGTCACAAAGAAGCTTCGTGACACACTTACAGGCATCCAGATGGGTCACATTGATGGACCGGATGGATGGGTTCACGAGATTAAGTGTGATTAATAATAAGAATATACATTTATAATAAAGCACCGGGTATTATGTTGCGTCATAATATCTGGTGCTTTTGTATTATTTTATGTGGCATAATAAGACGATTTGTGCTAATATACTCTTATATGTATGCAAATGTTTATAAAAGCTTGGAATAGATATATAAAAGCAAACAAAAGAGATAACCGGGGATAATTAAATGGACGAGTATGAAAAGATAAGACAGAGAAAGCGCGAAGAATATAGAAAGAGACACCGCGCCCAGGTCAGAAGAAAGCAGCTTATTAACAATGGCATTGTTATAGGCATGATAATACTTATAATTGCAACGATAATCATAGCGGGAGCTTTAAGGGGCAAAAAGGCAAAGCAGGAAGAGGTAAAGGCAGAGGTGACCAGTACGCTTTACAATCCTATACAGCCAAAGCTTGATGTACAGCTGCTGACACCCAATCCGTATTCCAGACCACAGAAGGCACTAGAGAAGGTAAACGGCATAGTTGTCCATTATACAGCAAATCCGGGTACGTCAGCCAGACAAAACAGAGACTATTTCAATGGTCTGGCAGAGACCAAAAAGACCAAAGCAAGCTCACACTTTGTTATAGGATTAGAGGGTGAGATAGTGCAGTGCATACCTTGCAATGAGATATCGTATGCATCTAATAACAGAAACAGTGACACAATATCGATAGAGTGCTGTATAGAGGATGAGACAGGAAAGTTCAACGACAGCACATATCAGTCACTTATAGAGCTCACCACATGGCTTATGGGTCGGTATGATCTGAGTGCTGATGATGTAATAAGGCACTACGATGTGACAGGCAAGAAGTGTCCGCTATACTTCGTGGAGCATGAGGATGCGTGGGAGCAGTTTCACAAGGATCTGGATATATACATCGAAGAAAATGGTGTGCCAAAGGAAGAGGCAAGCCAAAACTGACAATATACAATAAATTAAAGGATGATTTAAAAAATGAAGGAAATTATCGGAAATCTGTTAAAAAAAGAGAATGTACGTCAGAATCTGAGCAGCCTCAGACAGGAGATTAAAGATGAAAATGCATTAGCAGAGGCTCTAAAGCTGCTTGCAGGAGAAGATGAGCTGCTTGTGTCGTTTATGGGAGCAGACGATGCAAAAACCAGAAAGAACGCAGCGCTTCTGATAGGAGATCTTCATATGTCACAGCTTTCTGATGAGGTTTTTAAAGCATACGAGACTGAACAGATGCGCTTTGTAAAGGCTCATATCTGGCGGCGCTGTCACAGCTGGACTGCAAAGAGCTTTTGCCACAGCTTATGGAGCGTGCAAAAGAGCTTGAGCATATGACGGTCACAGCTGAAAATAGGAAGCATATTGAGGAAGAATTAAACGAGATAAATAAAATCCTGATTAAATATAATGGGATAAAGCACCATACACCTGTGCTCGAGGGAGTAAAGGCTGAGCTGCTTCTGATGACAAACCGCCTTCACAGAGAGGTGGTACGACGTCAGATACCGGTTAAGGATACAAAGCTGCATCCGCTTGGAGTGCTTGTAAAGACTGACAATATACCTCTTATCATGCAGGTGCGCACATTCAGAAAAATGTACTTTACCATACATGCAGCATCGCTTCTGCCAAAGGATGCACAGGAAGCAGCCGGACTTCTTGCAGAGTCAGATATGTATGATATATTAAGACGCATGCACCGAGAGGGTGGTCCGTTTTACTATCGTATTGAGAGCACGGCAGATGCGGCGTACCAGAGCAGGCTTGCGAAAGCTATCGATATGCATTTTGCGGGCAGGATGATCAATTCACCAAATGATTACGACGTGGTGATTAAGCTCATACCGACAAAAAATGACAATTTTTTTGTCTGCATGAGATTATGTTCCATACAGGATAATAGATTTGCGTACAGAAAGAATGTGCTTCCTACGTCGATGCATCCGTCACAAGCGGCACTTATTGTTTCACTTGCAAAGCCGTATCTTAAGGAAACGGCACAAATCATGGATCCGTTCTGCGGAGTTGGTACACTGCTTATAGAGCGCGCACATTTAGTTCCGGCTCGCGAGATATATGCTACAGATACCTATGGAGATGCAATCACTATGGGTAGAGAGAATGCTGCATTTGCCAAAACAAGAATTAATTTTATACACAGGGATTTCTTTGATTTCAGACATGACTACAAATTTGATGAGCTGATTACGGATATGCCGGTTCGTAACCGACAGACCAAGGCGGAGATGGAGCTTTTTTACGAGAGGTTTTTCGACAAGGCTGCAGAGCATCTGGTATCCGGCGGAATCATAGTCATGTATTCAAATGAGATTGGGTTTGTGAAGAAACAAATCAGGCTGCGTGTCGAATACCGTCTGCTTCAGGAGACATGTATTCTCGATAAGAATGACTTTTATTTGTTTGTTATCAGATATGAGGATTGATTTGTGTGAGTTTTTAGGAGGAAAATATGTCAGATTCCAAGCTTTTTCAAAAAATACAGGATTATTTCTGCATGGTCAACGGAATATATTTGTCGTGTCTGACAAAAAAGGATGGAGTCATGACAGAGGTGTGTCAATGTAACGATAAATGGAAGAGTATGCTTACCTTTATTGGTGAGGAAAAATACGAAAACCTTCTTTTGAGACTGTCGGACTGCAGGGTGGAGAATCTCATAGATGAACCTCTGGATAAGGACTATATCAGGCTGTATGGTCTGATTGTAAGAGTGGACAATACCCACGATATATATTGGGTTATAGCTGCGGCAATTGATGAGCAGATGTCTAATGATGAGAGAAACATGCTTCCTGATGGCATAATTATTACCAGTGAAGCACGTTTTAACAGAACAATTGAGTTCCTGGAGACTATGACCAGACAGCTTTTGATCACAATGAGAGATGAGGATGCTGCGAATGAGGCACTTTCGCTTATCAGGAAGTCAGATGAGGAAATTAAGAAACAGTTTCATATGCTTGGGGCTATCAATTCTGTTATAAAACTGCTTGAGATGGATGGAAGCTTTACTGATATGGCTCAAAAAGCACTGGAGAGTGCAGTTACTACCATAAAGCTTACCGGTGCTTTTATCATCCGCAAAAACGTGGACGGCATGCATTTGGATGTGATTGTAAGCTATGGCAGAAAGCCGTTTGATACAATATCAATTACCGAGGTGCCTTTTTTCACCGGAAAGCCTTACATTATATCATCAGACTCTGTGATGCCGGAGAAATTCCGCCTTTTCATGGAGAAGCAGGCTATGAGGGCAGCCATATTCCAGCCTGTAAATATAGATAACAGGACTCAGATGTATGTGTGCTTTTTTGATGAGAAGGATGACAGAAGCTGGGAAAAATATGATGTGAAGTTTTTAAATGATACGAAGCGCGTCATTCAAAGTATTCTCACAAAAAAGATAACAACCAACTCGCTTGCAGGCTCCTATGCTTCGCTCGAAGCGATACTGGAAAACTCCGGCTGCGGTATATACGTGGCTGATATGTCTAAGTCAGAGATACTTTACATGAATAATTACTGTAAGCAGCTGCTTTCAAATATTATCGAACAGAACAAGCTGGAAAAATATATTTTTTCCCATACTGCAGAGAGCCGGAGCTTTACAGAGGTCTACGTGACGGAGGAGGATAAGTGGTTTGATATTCATCGTACAGGCATAGTGTGGGTGGATGGCCGCAAGGTGCAGCTCGTTACACTGTATGATATCACACAGAAGAAGCGTTATCAGCAGCGCATTGAGAACCAGGCCAATAATGATTTCCTGACAGGGCTATATAACAGGATGAGATGTGAGCAGGATCTGGCTAAGTTTATAGATGATTCAGTGAAAAACGACACCAGAGGTGCGATGATTTATATAGATCTGGATGATTTCAAGCATATAAATGACGGGCTTGGCCATCAGTACGGAGATGTGCTTTTAAAAGCTATATCGCACAGCCTGACACAGGTGAAGGAAATTGAGAACCACTGCTACAGGATGGGTGGCGATGAGTTTATCGTCATAGTGACAGGCAGCTCTGTTGACAGGCTGGAGAGTATCATTAATGATATACAGCAGATATTTGTCAGACCGTGGTTCTTGAAGGGAGAGGACTATTACTGTACAATAAGTGCCGGAGTGGCATTTTTCCCGACAGATGCAAGCACTGTGGAGGATGTCATAAGAAGAGCTGATATAGCTCTTTTCAATGCTAAGAAAGAAGGAAAAAACCGTATAGAGTTCTACAACGAGGGTATTGATGGCACAAGCACAAAGCGCCTTGACCTGGAAAAGCACATGAGAAAAGCCACAATGAATGAGTGCGATGAGTTCACCGTGTACTTTCAGCCGATTATAAACGTGAAGGGGGAGGATGTCTGTGCAGGTGCAGAGGCTCTTGTCAGATGGAATTCAGCAACCATGGGCTTTATAAATCCGGTTGACTTTATACCGCTTGCTGAGTATCTTGGGCTTATAAACCCAATCGGGGAGCATGTATTAAGAGAGGCGGCGAAGCACTGCAGATACTGGAATGACATGGGACATCCTGACTACAAGGTCAACGTAAATCTGTCTGTGGTGCAGCTGCTGCAGAATGACATAGTCAAGAAAATCAAAGGCATAATTGACGAGGTGGGTATAGAACCGGGAAATCTGTGTCTTGAGGTGACAGAGAGTCTGGCAATCAATGACATGGTGCGCATGAAGCGGATACTCAGTGAGATAAAGGCGCTGGGTGTTAAGGTTGCACTGGATGATTTTGGTACAGGATATTCATCACTCAATCATATCAGGGAGATGCCTCTTGATATCATTAAAATAGATAAATGCTTCATTGAACATCTTGGGGAGGATGATTTTTCTGATGCATTTGTCAAGATGGTTACAGAGCTTGCCAACACAATAGGAGTACATGTCTGCGTGGAGGGAGTTGAGACTGACAGACAATATGCTATAATTAAAAAGATGGGAATAGATTACATACAAGGATATTTCTTTGACAAGCCGATGTGCATAGAAAGCTTCGAGGAGAAATATATCTGACGAAGAAGGTGTAGAAAAAAGCACATGCTGCTATACAATGAAGCAGATAGAAGAAACACTGGATTGATGATATTCCTGTTCTCCTACAGTGTCTGGTCAATATACAGGATCGGATAAAGGATGGGCTGGACTAGCTTAAATGCATAATAAATGAAAAATATATGTAAAAATAGAAATTAAGTGTTGACATATTTGGTTTGATTTGATATTATATCAAAGTCGCGTGAGACAAGCGACAGAAAATCAAATATATGCGGAAGTGTCGGAACTGGCAGACGAGCAAGACTAAGGATCTTGTGATTATTGCAATCGTGTGGGTTCAAGTCCCATCTTCCGCATTATAAAATTAAAAAGGGTTAAGCCTTAGGGCTTAGCCCTTTTTGATTTTAGAAGCGGAAGCGGACCTTGTCCCCATGGGTCCAAGGTCTCCGCTCCGCTTCGGTCGGCGCAGAGCAGGCATCCCCCGGATGTCTTGCGCCCCATCTTCCGCATGGCTTCGGTTGTTGCGTGGCAGGCGCCCATGGGTCCAAGGTCTCCACTCCGCTTCGGTCGTTGCAGAACAGACGTCCCCTGGACGTCTTGCAACCCATCTTCCGCATGGTTACGGTCGTTATGGGGCAGGCGCTTCAGGATTCAAGATTGCATACATATTAGATCAGAAAGAGAGGATAATCTTATGAGCCAGAAAAAATACAGTTTATTATATCCGGATACAAATGCGCAATACCGGACCTTAAGTGATGTGACTATGCATGATCTGGGGATGGATCAAATCTGCAAAAAGCTGTCAGCAAAGGAGCGGGAGCAGAACTACATCCAAAACGTGATGGCACGTATGTATGCAGATCCGGCGGTGACACAGTACCGTTGTGATATTTTCGAGGATGTCCTTCAACAGAAAAAAATGCGTGATGACCTTATGGAGATACTTGAGCGCATCAGCTTTCTGAGGGATTACGGCAGCTTTAACCGGGAATATGATGAGAGTGCCTGCATCTGGGATCTTTTGCATCGGCTGGACGAGCTTAATGATTATATCAAGTGTGTGGATGCACTTCATACATGTCTGGCAGCTTCGGACATTCATTCCGCAGGTTTTCTGGGTTTAAAAGCTTATGTGGAGAAAATCTATGCGGACAACGGATTTGCGGAACTGAAAAAAGATATCTCAGAACTGAAAATGGACACTTCACAGCTTAAGAGCATTACGGTAGGTATTAATTTGAATGACCGCTTTGAAGCGGACGGAATCGGTCTGATATCTGTAAACAGCAAATATTTTACCAAGTCCGGAATCCTGGGCAATTTTTATGACCATATTGCGTCAAAGGATCGGATTAATGAGGATACCATATGGAAAAAGAATTTCAAATTTCAGCCGTTTGATGTGAATGCAGATGCGGTGATTAGCACTCCTATGCAGAAGGTGATGGATACAGCTGTTATGCGGTCGGAAAGCCGGGGTGGCATTGTGAAGCTTCCCGAGGGAGATCAGGCAAAGGATGTGACTCGTTATACAGACCGAATCGTCAACCATATGATTTCCCATATGGTGAAAAGAGTCAGAGAAGTACTGAACAAATATGTTTCTATTACCATTACCGATATGACAGACTTGATTCCGGAGCTGCTCTACTATATCAAATGGGCGGAGTACATCCAGAAATTGCAGGAACAGGGCTTTACCTTTGCTAAAGCTTCTGTATATAAAGAGGGAGAAAATGAATCTGATCCGTATATGATGCAGGCACGTGGAATTTACAATTTAAAGCTTGCTGTTTTTGAGACAGAGGAGTCCGGGAATATTGTACCGAATGATATGGATTTCGACCGGAATAGGAGAGTGTATATCTTAACAGGTGCCAACCGAGGTGGAAAGACGACAATTACACAGGCTGTTGGGCAGTTGTTTGTGTTGGCGCAGGGTGGCATATATATTCCGGGAAAAGCATTTACATTTTCACCTGTTACAGGTATTTACACCCATTTCCCGGCAGATGAGGACAAGACATTGGATTTAGGAAGGCTTGGGGAAGAATGTAAGCGTTTTAAGGCAATCTATGAGGAGGCTGACAGCAGGAGTCTGCTCTTGATGAATGAATCATTTTCTACCACTTCGTTTGAAGAGGGATACTACATTGCCAAGGACAGTGTCAGGGCAATTTTACATAAGGGAATGAGGACCATTTATAATACACATATGCATAAGCTGGCATTTGATGTGGAGGAAATGAATGAAGAGCAGCAGAAGGCAGAGCACACAGAGGGGAAAGCGTTTTCCATGATCGTGCACATGAAGGGGACAGAGCGTTCCTATCAGATTGAAGTGGCGCCTCCGGAGGGAAAATCCTATGCAAGTGAGATTGCGCAGAAGTACGGGGTTACTTATGAGATGCTGGTGAAATAAGAAAATGAGAAGTTTGATGTAGAACTTTCAGAGTTGGCAGAAAAGCAATATGATAAATAAGTTTTGCAAAGCATAGATATTTATTGGTTTATAGAGTGACTGGAAGTAGAGTCATCATAGAAGGTATATATCACGAATTACAAGATTATGAAAATTCAATCATGTAAATTAGGGAGGACAGTGTTGAGAGGACACTGTCCTTTTTGTATTATCTACACTATCGCTAATCCCATATCAAAATCCTTGGCTATTCCCATCACTGACACCACATTTTTTCAGCGTTATTGTATTAAATGTAAGGAGGACATGAATTGTGTTGACACCCTATAATATAGGGCGTAATATGCAAAACTTAAAATGAAAAAGATAAAATCATTAATGAATCTTAGTGTTAAGTTTTTCTTATTACAGGTTTCTTCTTTGATTACTTATTCTTTGAGTAATTTTTTGATATTGCATTATCTTGCAGCGAGTGATGTTACTAATTATAATGTTTCATATAAATACTTTTCTGTTATACCGATTCTTAACAATATTATTTGCATGCCTCT
>ENA-UEQS01002047-UEQS01002047.1-human-gut-metagenome-genome-assembly--contig:-NODE-2047-length-11619-cov-10.986484_pt1 | contig 11619 bp, 10 predicted proteins | sample MGYA00242953_ERZ507953 | MGnify/ENA primary metagenome ERZ507953 (study PRJEB26167, sample SAMN06115474) | human gut metagenome | host: Homo sapiens | place: China:Jiangsu | collected 2016-07-06...
CTTTCATCGGCTACCTTCCCGTCTGAAGTTTGGAATCATGCAATATGTAGTGATGAATCTTTTTCTGGTTGTGCTGAATTATGCAACCTCTCCACAGTGCTGGTGGGCAGGATGGGTGGCCTTGGGGTGGGGGTTAAGTCTGTTGTTAAAGCTCATATCGTGGTATTATATTAATGATAATGAGGAGGAAAAGTAATAAAATATTTATTAATCTGGTATTCCCCGTTAGGTTTATTGAATCAACTACATTATTTTTGAACAACTAAAACAAGTGAGTTATGGAAGAAAAAAGATTATCTGAAAAAGAAAGTCTGGAACTGATTTCCCGGATGATTCAGACGACCCGTGAGAATATGCAAGTGGGAAGCGGAAACCAATTCCTTTATTGGGGCTATTTTACGGCAGCTTTGTCGGTGATACTGTTCATGCTCGTTTACTATACCGGTGATTCCCGATGGAGCCTGGGCTGGTTCGGAATGTTTCTGTTTTGGTTCTATATGCGCTGGATGGAGCGTAAGAACGAAAGTGCGGTCATTACCTATGCCGACCGGGCAATCATGCAGGTGTGGCTGGTCATTGGAAGCCTGTTTATCCTGACAGTTCTGGTCATGTTTGCTCTTTCCTTCTATTACGGAGGAGTAGATTTCTCGCTGATGCTTCCACTTTCTTTGCTTTATGCCGGCATTGGAGTTTCCATTACCGGAGTCATAATCCGCAGCCGTCTGGTGACCTGGTCTCCGCTGGTTGCCTTCTGTTTTGCCATCTATATGCTGATGGCCTTCACCATTCATCGGGCTGTGACGATTGACTGGTATCTGTACTTCGGATTATCGTTTGTCGTGATGATGATTGTTCCCGGACATTATATTAACCGCAAAGCCAAAGAGTCATGCTCAAAGAACTGAATCCACTTCTTCATTCCCAGTTGCGACTGGCAGTCATGTCCATTCTTTTGTCGGTGGATGAGGCCGATTTTGTCTATCTGAAGGAGCAGACGAATGCTACGGCCGGCAATCTCAGCGTGCAAATCGATAAGTTGAGTGAAGCAGGGTACATTCAGGTGAACAAGAGCTTTACCGGAAAGAAGCCGCGAACGACCTGTTGCATTACCGAGGCCGGAAAGGCGGCCATGGAGGAATATGTGGAGGCTCTGAAAAGTTATCTGAACCTGTAACCGGTTTCGTCCTGAAAAGAGGCCGCGGCCTTTTTTAAAAACGTTTCGGCGTTTGAAGCAAAATGATTCGGTCTTTTGCTTTAAACGCCGAAGCGTTTTTTGAGGAAGAATTTAAGTCTTGTGATCCCCCTGCCGGATCGTGCATTTATTGCAGCTGAATCGTGCGGTCATTGCTGCTCAATCGAGCAGTCATTGGGGCCGAATCGAGCGGTCGTTGGGGCCGAATTGTGCGGTCGATTTTTTTTGCATTGACCGGTCTATGCGAAGGGAATGTGCGGTTGTTGCCGGCAGGCGGTCAAGTGGGCAGTTCAGGCTATGCGGTACCCGAAGCGGATCAGTCCTGCCAGGCCTTTCGAGACATCATTCCGGATCAGGTGCAGAGCCGGCTGGAGATAGCCCCGTTTCAGGCAGGGAATTTTCCAGGTGAGTTCGGCTGCCCATTCTTTTTCGTTGACAAAGTCCGCCCGGTTGAGGACGATTCCCCCTTGCGTCTTTCCGCACTGTACGACGATGCCGGCTCCGGCGTACCGGCGGCATCCTGTTGGAGTTCCCGTCCGCAGAGAATATTGCAGGAGGAGGCTGCAGTGTGAACTGAGGCGTTGTTCTGCGTATGCCCAGATGATCCGGGCGCATTCTTTCTCTGCCGTTTCAGTTTCCGGCCTTTGGTTTCCATTCTCATGATGCTCCAGCATCCCGCTGCGTAAAGCAAAGCCCATAAAATAATTGCTGCCATTGTACTCATAGTTAAGAGAAGTCATACCCAGTATTCCGTCTGACTTCGGACAGAAGCGGAATACATTTTCTTTTCCAGTCAGCTGTTTGTAGCCCGTGCCGTTGTAGACGGAGAGTTGAAACAGCCACCGGTTCCATCGTATCTTTCCGTCGAACCCGACGGAAGCAACCGGATAGTTGGCAAGCGGCGTTTCGGCTGACAATGTTGGAAAGATGCCGCACGAACTGTTTGTGAACAGGGAGGTACAAGGCGAGGTGAAATAGTCCTCATTCACATTCCGTATGCCGAAAAAGACGGAGTATTTTTCTGTTTCTCTGCCGATGCCGAGCATACTCAGGGCAAAAGGCAGGTTTTCTTCTTCAATGTTTGAGAAAGTCTGCAGGTCATGCATGAACGCTTCTTCCCGTGTCTGGGCGATGCTGACGGAAGCCGCATTCAGCTGCATGCCGAGAAAAGTGGGAGAGGAATAACTGAGGTGAAGCAGATTCACCCAGTTCACTCCCTGGCGGAAGTCGGTTTGCCATTCGGTAGTGTATTCGGCTCCGAAATTTCCTGCCATGAGATTGTGGCAGCTTCCCGCTGCCACAACTCCTGTCAGAATCCATTTTGTAAGTTTCATTTACAGCCATTTTACAAATCTGCGGATATACCAGTTTTTGATCACTTGGGTCAGTACGCAATAGCAGGTAAGGATTCCTGCCAGCCACGGGAAGTAACTCAGCGGAAGAGCAGTCAGTCCGATGGAGTTGCCCAGGCGGGTGAAGGGCAGGAGAATACCTGTGGCCATGATCAGGACGGTCAGTCCGGTGACCTGCCAGGAAGCTCTGCTCTGGATGAAAGGAATCTTCTGCGTGCGGATCATGTGTACGATCAGCGTCTGCGAGAGAAGGCCTTCGATGAACCAGCCAGACTGGAAAAGTGCCTGATGTTCCGGTGAGTTGCATCCGAATACTTTCCACATGACGAGATAAGTCAGGATGTCGAATACCGAACTGATCGGACCGATGAAGATCATGAACCTGCTCAGATCCGAGGCATCCCATTTTCGCGGCGTCCGCAGATAATCGGCATCCATGCGGTCGAAAGGAATCGTGGTCTGCGAAAAGTCGTAGAGCAGATTCTGGATTAGCAGATGGATCGGCATCATCGGCAGGAAAGGCAGGAATGCACTGGCAGCCATCACACTGAACATATTGCCGAAGTTTGAACTGGCTGTCATTTTGATGTACTTGGTGATGTTGCCGAACGTCTTGCGTCCTTCGAGCACTCCGTCTTCAAGCACCATCAGATCCTTTTCAAGCAGGATGAGGTCTGCACTTTCCTTGGCAATGTCTACTGCCGAATCGACTGAAATACCGATGTCGGACTGGCGGAGTGCAGCTGCATCATTGATACCGTCGCCCAGGAATCCTACCGTGTTCTGCTGTTCCTGCAACAGGATGATGATCTCTGTTTTCTGATGCGGAGTGAGCTTGGAGAAAACGGTTGTCCGTTTCACGGCTTCCTGTTTGTCGGCCTGATCCATGGCTTCCAGTTCCGGACCGGTCAGTGCGTACGTCGTGTCGATTCCTACCTGACGTGCGATGGTCCGTACAACGGCGTCGTTGTCTCCGGAAAGCACCTTGACCTCTACGCCGTGTTCATGCAACTGCTTTACGGCTTGTGCTGCCGACTGTTTGGGGGGATCGAGAAAAGCCAGGAACCCGATCAGTACCATGTCGTGTTCGTCTTCGATGGCAAAACTGTGTTCCTTGTCGGGATAACTTCTCTGAGCTACGGCCAGCACCCGCATACCCTGAAGATTCATCTGGCGGCCCGTCTCGATGGATTTTTCCTTGAGTTCGGGAGTCATGGGGCGAACTTCTCCGTCATATTCGGCATAAGCACAGATTTCCAGCATTTCTTCCAGAGCTCCTTTGGTAATGATCTGCCGCTTTCCCTGCTTGTCTTCCACTACGACCGACATTCTCCGGCGGGTGAAATCGAAAGGAATTTCGTCAATCTTGCGGTAATCATCCTTCAGATATTCCAGCTCCAGTTCTTTGACGTGCGAAAGGATGGCCTTGTCCATCAGGTTTTTCAGTCCTGTCTGGAAGAAACTGTTGAAGTAAGCATGGCGCAGGATACGCTTCCCGGTATCCGTGCTTCCGTCTGCATGGATATATTTTTCGAGCACGATCTGGTCACAGGTAAGCGTGCCGGTCTTGTCGGTACAGAGAATGTTCATGGCTCCGAAGTTCTGGATGGCGTTCAGATCCTTGACAATGGTTTTCTTCTTGGCCATGGTCACGGCACCTTTTGACAGATTGGCGGTGACGATCATGGGCAGCATTTCCGGAGTCAGTCCCACGGCTACGGATACGGCAAAGATAAATGCTTCGAGCCAGTCACCTTTGGTAATTCCGTTGATAAGGAACACGAACGGAATCATGACCAGCATGAACCGGATGAGCAGGAAACTCACCTTGCTGATACCTTTGTCGAAGGCCGTGGCTGCACGGTGCCCCGCAATGCTTTTGGCAATGGTACCCAGATAGGTATCGTTACCTGTGGCAAAGACGACGGCTTTGGCTGCACCGCTTACTACGTTTGAGCCCATGAAACAGATGTTTTCCAGGTCGACAACGCTTCCTCCCGTGTGGGTGGCGGCGGGAAGTTTCTCGATGGGATCAGATTCTCCGGTGAGTGACGACTGGCTGACAAAAAGGTCTTTGGCTTCGATGATGCGGACATCGGCCGGAATCATGTCGCCGGCTGCCAGCAGAATGACATCGCCCGGAACCAGTTCCGTGATGCTGATTTCGCTGTCGGGGCAGCCTGAACGCTTCACGTGGCAGGTGTTGGTCACCATGCGGAGCAGTGCTTCGCTTGATTCGCTGGCTTTCCATTCCTGACGGAAGCGGAGAATCGCGCTGCATATCACCATGGTTGAAATAACTATGATGGAAGTCCATTCCTGCTCACCGGGTTCCGCCATGAGTACGTCCAGCACGAAGGAAATGATGACGAGGATGGTCAGTACTCCGATAAACGGATTGATGAAAGCTTTGATGAACGTGGTGAAAGGTTTCTTTTTCTTTTCATGGACGACTTCGTTTTTCCCGTAGACCGACTGTCGGTTTTCTGCTTCCTGAGGAGTCAGACCGAGCGGTGATGTCTGAAGATGGGTGAAGACGGCTCTTGAAGCCATACCTGCCGTGTAGAATACTTTCTGGCTGTCGAAGGCAATGGATGCCTGATGTTTTCTGTTTTTCCACTTCATTGTTTCTGCTTTTTTTACAGGTTATACGATCAGTTCTTTTCTCGTTTGCGCTGCAAAAGTAGCAGAAGTCCTCCTGACAGGCTGTTAGAGGACCATTAGAGTGGTATTAGAAAATCATTAGAATGCTATTTATACGTGAGGAAGTTCGACGATGAAGGTCGTGCCTTTTCCTTCGGCAGAATGCACGTTGATCCGTCCGTCGTGCAGGTGGATAATCTTTTGTGCAAGAGCCATTCCGATGCCGTGTCCTTCGGTGGTATGTTCCTTTTCACCCCGGTAGAACAGGGTGAAAAGATGCTGTTTCTCCGTTTCCGACATACCGACTCCATTGTCCGACAGGCGGATCACGGCCCACTCTTTCCAGAAAGAAATCTGTACGACTGATGACTGGTTGGCGGCATACTTGCAGTTGTTCTCGATCAGGTTGGAGAAAGCGATGGTCAGCAGATAGAGATTTCCCCGTACCGTAATCAGACGGTCGTCGTCGGATTCCTGTTCGAAAATCAGTTCCACTTTATAGCTGGGGTGTGCTCTCAGGATGACGGAACGTGCGTCGAGCAGGAGTTCGTCAAGACGGATTTCCTGCATTTTGATCCGTTCTTTGCTGTAGTCCGCTTTGGCCAGGTTCAACAGGCCGTCGGTCAGTTTGGCCATTCGGTGGGCATCTCTCAGGGCATTGTTCAGAGTGTCGCGGTACTGTTCGGGTGTTCTTTCCTTCTGCAAGGCAAGATCCAGTTCGGCGGTCAGTGCAGCCAGAGGTGTCCGCATTTCGTGTGAGACGTTGCTGACGAACATTTTTTGTGCATTGAACGACACTTCCAGCCGTTCCAGCAGCGAATTGAACGTCGTGCTGAGTTCCCCCAGTTCATCGTTCTGGTTCTTTACGGGCAGTCGCCGGCTGATTTCTGAAGCCGTGATACGTTCCGCTTCGCTTACAATGTCGCGGATAGGTTTCAGGGAAGTCCGTGCCAGCAGATATCCGGCTCCGAAAAGCATGGAAAGCCCTGCCACGAAAAGCAGGCACAACGTGTTCTGAAGTTCTTCCAGATTCTGATAACCATATCCGTCGTAAGCTGCTGCGGTGACGATATAGTCTTTGCCATTGAACGGATAGACCATTCCGATCCCCTGGTATTTCCCGATGTGGAGTTCGATTTCCTTTTTCTGGAGTATCTGCCGGATCATTTCCCGGTTTTCTTTTACAATGTCATTTTGTATCGCGTCGTGATAAAGCATCCGGAAGTCTGTGGTATAAACAGCCACTTCCACTTCATTGATGAATTGCTTGTTGTTGGTGTAGATGGACTGCATGGTAGCTGCATCTGCCCGGTTGTTCAGGAACAGGTGGGCTTTGGTGATGGCTTCACTCTTCAGATCGTGGAAGAATGTATTGCTCCGGGTGCGTTCGCTTACCCAGTAAATAAGTATCATGCATATCAGAAAAACGGTAGCAGTGACTCCGGTGTATTTTAGGGTGAGGGTCGTGCGTATTTTCATAATTTATCTGTAAAGATAAACCCGACTCCGGGTTTGGTGTGAATGAGCTTGGGTTCGAAATCACGGTCAATCTTCTTCCGGAGATAGTTGATGTAGACATCAATGAAGTTGGTTCCGGTATCGAAATGGGTATTCCATACATTCTCGGCAATTTCCATACGGCTGATTACCCGTTCGGCGTGCTGGGTCATGTATACCAGCAGGTTATATTCCTTGGGAGACAAGCGTACCGGAGTCTGTCCGCGGAATACCTCATGTTGTCGGAGATCGATCCGCAGGTTGGCGTAAGTCAGTTGCTCGGGTTCCGGAGCAGTTTGTTCCGTATTTCGTTTGAGCAGGACTTTGATGCGGGCATTCAGTTCGCGGAAGTCGAAAGGCTTGACCATGTAGTCGTCGGCTCCGGCATCGAAACCTTCCAGCTTGTCGTCGGTCGATCCGAGAGCGGTCAGCATCAGGATGGGTACGGAAGGATTGATCTTCCGGATCTCCTTGCATAGTTCAAATCCGTCCATTTTAGGGAGGATGACATCTGAGATAACCAGTTGAAACGTGTGCTGTTTGAACAGGCGCAGCCCCATGGCTCCATCATAAGCCACCCATGTCTGATAGCCGTTTTCTTCCAGACCGGCTTTCAGCAGACCGGCTACCCGTTCTTCATCTTCTATAATTAAAATGGTATTCATAAATGGATCGGAGTTGTTTTGTCCGCAAAGATACGCTCTCCATTCAAAAGGAAACAGAAATAACCTTTTAAAAAAACGAAAAAAGTAGGTTGTCAGAGAGAGGGAATACCTGCGAACCCTTATCTTTGCAGCATGAAAATGAAACCAATGAGAAGACTGAATATACATTCTATTCTGCTGGCCTTGTGCCTGCTGTCCGGTATGACGCTGGGTGCACAGACCCGTAACCGGGCTTATGAAGAATACATCGAAAAATACCGGGAAGTGGCCATTGAAGAAATGAAACGTTATCATATTCCGGCCAGTATTACACTGGCTCAGGGGCTGCTGGAGTCCGGTGCCGGAAGAAGTGAACTGGCCCGGAAGTCAAATAACCATTTCGGCATTAAGTGTGGAAGCACCTGGGAAGGGCGGACAGTGCGTCATAACGATGATGCTCCGCGCGAATGTTTCCGTGCCTACCGGCATGCCCGCGAATCTTACCGGGATCATTCCAAGTTTTTGAGTACGGGTGCACGTTATGCTTTCCTGTTCCGTCTGAAGATTACGGATTATAAAGGATGGGCACGCGGACTGAAAAAGGCCGGCTATGCAACGGATTCCCGTTATGCACAGCGGCTGATTGATATCATCGAACTGTATGATCTGGATAAATACGACCGCAAGGACGGACTGAAATGGGCAAAAGAGAATCCGAATCCTCATCAGCCTTATCTGGCCAATGAACTGGTGTATGTCATTGCCCGTAAGGGAGATACCTTCAAGTCACTGGGTAAGGAACTTGACATCAGCCACCGCAAACTCCGTAAATACAACGAACTTCCCAAGGATTATGAACTGAAGGGAGGCGAAATCATTTACATTGAGGAAAAGAAAAAGCGTGCCGACAAGGATCACATTGTATACGTGGTGCGTAGCGGAGACTCCATGTACTCCATTTCTCAGAAGTTCGGTATCCGTCTGAAGAATCTGTATAAGATGAACCGGATGAACCCGGAATCACCGGCTCCGAAAGTAGGGGATATTCTTCGGCTCCGCTAAAGGACCTTATTCATGGTGATAAGGTCCGCCTGCCAGAATATTCATGGCGCGGTACAGCTGTTCTACAAAGATCAGGCGGATCATCTGATGTGAGAAGGTCATTTTCGAGAGAGAGATCTTTTCCTGTGCGGCAGCATATATATCCTTTGAGAATCCGTAAGGGCCTCCGATGATGAAAACGAGCCGTTTGTTGACGGTATGCATCTTTTTTTCGGCCCATTCGGCAAATTCGATGGAGCGGAACTCCTTGCCGTGTTCGTCAAGCAGCACCACTACGTCACCCGGTTGCAGCGCTTTCAGTATCAGTTCGCCTTCTTTTTCCTTTTGCTGTTCCATGCTCAGGTTCTTGGTGTTCTTCAGTTCGGGAATGACTTCCATGTCAAAAGGAGTATAATGCTTGATGCGTTCCACATAGTCATTGATGGCGGTGATGTAATGTTTCTCTACGGTGCGTCCTACGACGAGTAATGCAAATTTCATGTTTCTTTTTTATCGGTTTTTAAATGGGTTCTTTTTGCAAAGATATTGAAAATCCCTACCTTTGCAAGGTAGAAATACTTAAAAACTGAAATAGAACAATGGATGAGAAAATTGTAAAGGATTTGATAGATCGTCTGATAGATCTGTCTTTCGCAGAAGATATCGGTGATGGTGACCACACCACCTTGTCATGTATTCCGGCAGACGCAATGGGAAAGTCGAAACTGTTGATCAAGGAAGAAGGAATTCTGGCCGGTATTGAAGTGGCTAAGGAAGTCTTCCATCGTTTTGATCCGACCATGAAGGTAGAAGTGTTTATTCATGACGGAGCTCACGTGAAGCCGGGAGATGTAGCGATGATCGTTGAAGGTAAGGTACAGTCATTGCTTCAGACCGAACGACTGATGCTGAACATCATGCAGCGTATGAGTGGTATTGCAACCATGACCAACCGTTATGTAAAGCGTCTGGAAGGTACCAAGACCCGTGTGCTGGATACCCGTAAGACTACTCCGGGCATGCGTATCCTTGAGAAAATGGCTGTCAAGATCGGTGGTGGTGTAAATCATCGCATCGGATTGTTTGATATGATTTTGCTGAAAGACAATCATGTGGACTTTGCCGGAGGTATTGACAAGGCGATTACTCGTGCCAAGGAATACTGTCGGGAAAAAGGAAAAGACCTGAAGATTGAGATCGAGGTAAGAAATTTCGATGAACTTCAGCAGGTGCTTGATCTGGGCGGTGTTGACCGGATCATGCTTGACAACTTTACTCCGGAAAATACGTGTAAGGCTGTGGAAATGGTGGCCGGACGTTATGAAACAGAATCATCCGGCGGTATTACCTTTGATACCTTGCGTGATTACGCGGAGTGTGGCGTTGACTTCATATCTGTAGGTGCACTGACTCATTCAGTGAAAGGCCTGGATATGAGTTTCAAGGCTTGTTGATCCTTTTGAGAAAAATCAGACAGAGGCATGGAAGCTGTGGCTTGTTGGTGACAGCTGCATGCCTTTGTATCTAAAGGTAGGTAATGTTTTAAAACGAGGAGGAAAAGATATGGTTAAAAGATTCACATGGATTTGGACGACTGTGGTCCTGTCTGTTTTTACAGTTAACCTGCATGCACAGGATTGGAAATCAATCATTACCGGAATAGCCAGTGCTGTGGGTGATAAAGTGACGGGAAATAATTCTCTGGAAGGAACCTGGAAGTATGCAGGTCCTGACTGTAAATTTTCAAGTGATAATTTCCTGGCAACGGCAGGCGGAGAACTCGCAGCCAAGAAGGTAGAGGAGCAGATGGGTGGCATTCTCGAAAAGATAGGCTTCAAGGATGGAGCCACTTATGTATTTAATGCAGACAGTACCTATACTTCCACGATTCAGGGACGTTCCATGAGCGGTACGTATAGTTACAATGCGGACACGAAGGAACTGGTGCTGAAAACTCGTTTGGGCATCAAACTGAATATGACAGTGTCAAAAGGACTGGCGGCAAACAAGATGAGTCTGCTTTTCAAGGCCGACAAGCTGATGTCGCTGTTGCAGACAATCGGAGGTGTTGTCTCCAAACAATCCTCGAATTCCGCTGTCAGTACGGCTAATGCATTGCTGAAGGAGTATGACGGGCTGATGCTGGGATTCGAACTGGAAAAACAATAGCAAGACTAATTTATGGCGAATTATTTAGATGAACTGAATGAAGGGCAGCGTGCGGCTGTGCTTTATAATGACGGTCCTTCTCTGGTTATTGCTGGAGCCGGATCGGGAAAGACACGCGTGCTGACCTATAAGATCGCATACTTACTGGACCAGGGCTATAAACCCTGGTCTATTTTGGCATTGACATTTACCAATAAGGCGGCCCGTGAGATGAAAGAACGTATAGCGCGGCAGGTGGGCGAGAATCTGGCGCGTTATTTATGGATGGGGACTTTTCATTCCATCTTTTCGCGTATTCTTCGTGCGGAAGCCGATGCGATAGGTTTTTCATCCAATTTCACTATCTATGATGCGTCAGACTCGAAAAGTCTGGTCAAGTCCATTATTCGTGAGATGGGGCTGGATGACAAGACTTACAAGCCGGGAGTGGTACAGAGCCGTATCAGTCAGGCTAAAAACCATTTGATCTTGCCGGATGCTTATGCTGCCAGCGGGGAATTGTATCGGGCAGATGCTGATGCCAAGATGCCTCAGTTGCGTGATATTTATCTCCGTTACTGGGAACGGTGCCGTCAGAGCGATGCAATGGATTTTGATGATCTGCTGGTTTATACCTATCAGTTGTTCAAATCGCATCCGGAGATCTGCGACAAATATGCAACGCATTTCGAATATGTGCTGGTGGATGAGTATCAGGATACAAACTATGCGCAGCATTGTATTGTACAGCTGCTGACGGGTAAACATCGCCGTGTCTGTGTGGTGGGAGATGATGCACAGAGCATTTATTCGTTTCGCGGAGCCAATATAGACAATATTCTGAATTTTACCAATCTTTACCGGGAGGCCCGTTTGTTTAAGCTGGAGCAGAACTATCGTTCCACTCAAACGATTGTCAAAGCTGCGAACAGTCTGATTGCAAAGAACCGGGAGCAGATCCGGAAAGAGGTCTTTTCTGAAAAGGAGACGGGGGAACCGATTACCGTCTTTTGTGCTTACAGTGATCTGGAGGAAGCGGATGAGGAAACGTGTCAGACCGTCAGGCCATGTACGCAGAGAGAAAGTACATCCGTGTTTGATC
>ENA-UEQS01002052-UEQS01002052.1-human-gut-metagenome-genome-assembly--contig:-NODE-2052-length-11607-cov-5.038595_pt1 | contig 11607 bp, 6 predicted proteins | sample MGYA00242953_ERZ507953 | MGnify/ENA primary metagenome ERZ507953 (study PRJEB26167, sample SAMN06115474) | human gut metagenome | host: Homo sapiens | place: China:Jiangsu | collected 2016-07-06...
AAAAGAATTTAAAAAGCAAAGCGATTGACCTTATACTGGTGTTAATCGGAATGATATTCTTATATTTGGGGTCTAAATAATAAGTACAATATGAAATCAAATAAGATAACTCTTGCCATCGTATTTTTCGCCATCGGTCTGTTCTCTTTTACCTCGCTGCAGGCACAGGAAGCCAAGACTTTTTTTATCAATATTCCGGATTCACTTTGTCCCTTACTTACGAAGGTGAATCGTGAAGACTGCATCGACTTCCTGAGCAGCAAGATGAAAGCGCAAGTGGAAAACCGCTTCGGACAGAAATCGGAAATGACCGACCTGAGCAAGGACTATATTCGGATGCAGATGACACCGGAAACCAGTTGGCAAATGAAAGTATTGGCTTTGAATGATACGACAAACGTGATTTGTACAGTAGCTACGGCATGTGCTCCGGCATGTGACAGTAGCATCCGCTTCTATACAACGGACTGGAAACTGCTGACTGACCATTCATTCATTACCCTTCCGGTCATGAGCGATTTTCTGATAACTCCCGACTCCACTTCCATATATGAATTTGATGAAGCCTCCCGTTCGGCAGATATCTTATTGATGAAAGTGGAACTGAGCAAAGAAAACACAGAACTGACCGTCACTCTGTCCACTCCCGACTATATGTCGAAAGAAACGGCAGAAAAACTTAAACCGTTTCTCCGCCGTCCCATTATTTACCAGTGGAAGAATGGAGTGTTTATCAGATAAACTCCCCTCCATTCTCACATTTATTTTTCATTCTTCATTTCTCAGACAGTTGTTGATGAATGCGGTCATTTCCGGGGTATGTTCTTCTACACTTTGGAGTAGTTTGAACTGTGCTTTGGTACGAACCAGATTATGTTCGGGATATTTGATTTTGTAGTAAGTATCACCGTTGATGTAATCGGCAAGGAAACGTACGCATTGCATATAAGGGAATAAGGCAGCAGCATAAGGCAGATTCTCTATTTCAATAGGAGTGAGGAAAGACTTGGCACCTTTCAGATATCCTTTGGTGAATGCCTTGAATATTTCCATATTGAAGTTTACACGATCCAGGTCTTTGTCATCTTCATCGCCGGTATTGGCACCTGTACGGAGGAAATCGCCGTAGTCGGAGAAGATGAAGCTTGGCATTACCGTATCCAGATCGATGACGCAGAGTACTTTTCCGTCTTCATCAAACATCATGTTGTTCACTTTCGTATCGCAGTGGCATACACGTTTCGGAAGCTTTCCTTCGCGGTACAGGCGTTCTGCCTTACACATTTCATCCGCACGTTTTTCTATCTCGTCCAGATAATACTGTACTTCGGCTACTCGTCCGGCAGCATTGGCAGCGACAGCATCACGTAGCTGCTTGAGACGGAATTCCATGTTATGAAAGTCAGGGATGGTTTCTCCCAGCGTTTCCGGAATGTCGGCAAGCATAGCCTGGAAGTTTCCGAAAGCCTCACCTGCATAATTGGAATATTCGGGGTTTACGGTCTCATACGTTTGGGCACGCGGGATGAATACCATGACACGCCAGTAGCTGTCTCCGTCGAACCAGTAAGTCTTTCCTTCTCCGCTTTCGAGGAAAGAGAGAACTTTGCGGTCGCTATCTGTTTCTCCGGCTTCGGTCAGTTTCTTGCGGATATGTCCGGTGACTGCGGCAATATTGGCTTGAAGCATTTCTACATTCTGAAAAATGGCATGGTTGATGCGTTGCAGAACATAGTCGGGGGCGTCTGCTTCTTGTGTATTCACTTTGTATGTGTCATTGATGAGTCCTGCTCCCAAAGGCTTGATTTCGGTGATAGTGCCTTGGGTGTTGAACTTAGCTACAATACTTGATAAATCTTTCATGAGTCTTTTCTTTAAATTTATACTAAGGTTATCGATAATCATATTGGGCGGCTTCGGCAGCCTGACTGCCCGAGCGAACCGGTACCAGGGTGAATCCCCAGTTATATTCGCGGTTGGCGGGAATCTGGTGGAAAGGTTCGGGACGTGCTCCCCAACTGTCATAACCGCCTACTCCCTGCTGCTTCATGTCGACACAAACTTCGACGAAGTCTCTCGGAGTGATGTCATTGACATGATGCATTCTACGTAATACATTGCGGGCGGCATTTTCGTCGTGGTTGGCTACCTCTTCCGGGCTGAAGTTATTCCATTGATAGGGGTGGGGCAGTGCTTCTTCCGAGTCGAAATCCTCGATGGAATTGCGCAAAGCGTTGAAACCCACCAGGCTGTCGGCTACGATGGCAAGTCCGCTTCCTTTGTTGGGAGACAGGGTGAGCCAGCGTGTATCCGTGTGGTGCCCGTTTTCCTGAGGACGTACGTAGTTGAAGTACATCTTGTCGGCAGTAGTCTGATAGACACCTACTATGGTTCCATGATTGCGGTCGATGTAGTTCTCTTCCGGACCACGGCCAAAATACTGCACGTTGTTCATCCGGGCCGGCAGACGGAAACGTACACCGATGCGGGGAACTTCCAGCTTGGAAGCAGCTTTGCGGGCTGCATCACTTCCGGGAGTGAAAGTAGCCATGCGGGTAGCTTCGGAAACTTCTGTCTCGGTGGCCTGCATATCGGTAGAAGTAAATCTGGCATTCACATTCACCACTCCGCTCGGGTATATCTTATAGGTGACAACGTACAGATTGCCGGCTGCCAACAGATAGGTAGCCTGCAACAGGACAGCTTTGTCTTCTGTACTTACCTTCGTATCCGTCACGTGGAAGTCTTTGCTGGACTGTTTCCATACGTGGAGGCGTTTGGGAGCACCGTTACCGTAATCGTTGTCGTTAGGCGCACGCCAGAAATTGGGCTGGATGCCGAATCCGTCTTTGAAGTATTCTGTTCCGTCCACTTTGTATGAGGTGACCAGGCCGCTCTTCTTATTGAATACGAAGTTTACTTTTGAAGAAGAAACAGTGAGTTCATCTCCTTGGGTATGGGTCTGCAATGCGGGTCCGTTTGCTTTATAAGTATTCTTTTCGGCCTCGACAGGCAGACGGAACTGATCGTATGCGATTTCGTATCCTGCGGGAATCAGTGGTTCCGGCTCTACTGCTATTACGTTGAAGTTAACGAAATATTCCGTTCCCGGACGGGCCTTCAGACCATTGACCGGTACGGTAAACTCTTTCGAGGCTTGTGGGGCGATATCCAGTGATACCTTTCCGCTTCTGACCGTTTTTCCGTTGGCTACTACACTGTAGTGTATCTGGTATTTTTTCAGGTTAGTGAAATAGAAACGATTGGTTATGTTGAACTTGCCCGATGCGGCATCGATCGCTTCAAAACCGATGTTCTGATGTACATACTTCACTTCTGCCATTGCCGGATGCGGACTACGGTCGGGGTTGACCAGCCCGTTGCAGTTGAAATTGCCGTCGCTGGGGGCATTTACTCCGAAGTCGCCTCCGTAAGCCCAGTATTCTCTTCCGTTCTTGTCTTTTTGGAGCAGGCCCTGGTCTACCCAGTCCCAGATGTATCCTCCCTGAAGGTTCGGATATTTGTAGATGGCTTGCCATTGTCCCCACAGGTTTCCGGTAGAGTTGCCCATCGCATGCGCATATTCTGACGGAACGACGGGGCGGTCGCTGCCATTCTTACCGATATCTTCCAGCCAGTCGGCTCCCGGATATTGTGGTACGTACATATCGGTATTCCATTCCCATTGGGCACGCTCATAGTTTACGGGGCGTTCCATGATGTTCTTGTCAGCTTCTTTCAGCCAGAGGTACGTCTGGTAGAAGTTGTATCCGTTTCCGGCTTCATTGCCTAACGACCAGAAAGTGACGCTGGGGTAGTTCTTATTGCGTTCGAACATGTTGATCGTACGGTCCATATGTGGTTTCAGCCATTCGGGATTGTTGCCTAATGAGCCGCCTTTGCGAAGGTCGTAATACATACCGTGGCTTTCGATATTGGCTTCATCGTACACGTAAAGGCCATATTCGTCACAAAGTTCATAGAAACGGCGGTCCTGCGGGTAATGGCAGAGACGTACACTGTTCAGATTATGCTGTTTCATCAGTTCGAGGTCCCGGCGCATCAGTTCCTCAGTGACGTAATGTCCTGTTTCCGGGTTATGCTCGTGGATATTGACTCCTTTCATTTTCAGGGGTTGCCCGTTGATGAACAGGCATACATAAGGTTTCCCGTTGGCGGCTTTCCGGTCGATTGGTTTGATCTCGATGCGGCGGAATCCTACATTGAAAGGAATAATCTCGTTGACTTTGCCGTCCTCTTTGACAGTCATCATCAGTTTGTAGAGGTTCGGTTGTTCCGATGTCCATGTGCAGACGTCTGCCAGATTCTTGTCAAAAGAAAGGGTGCGTGTCTCGTTGGTGGGGACATAAGTTGTCTTCTCTTCGCTGGCAACTACTTTTCCCTGAGCGTCGAGCAGTTCATATACCAGTGTAAGATTGGTTGCAGCCGGACGATGATTCCGTAAATCAACGTTCAAAGCGAATACTCCGTTCTTATAGCTGTCATCCAGAGTTGATTTCACACGGAAATCCTTCAGGGCAGCTTTGGGCTGTGAATACAGGTATACATCCCGTTCAATGCCGCTGATACGCCAGAAGTCCTGACATTCCAGATAAGATCCGGTGCTCCAGCGGAAGATTTTCAGTGTAAGTACATTCTTGCCCGGTTTTACGTATGGGCTGATCAGGAACTCTGCCGGATTTTTGGAATCCTCGCTGTATCCTACTTCCTGTCCGTTGACGTATACATATACTCCCGATTTGGCTCCGGCGAGGTGGAGGTAGATATCACGTTCCTGCCAATCGGCAGGGATGTCGATATCACGGCGATAGACTCCGACGGGATTGGCTTCCGGAAGTATGGGAGGCTGCGGATGGCGTGCCTTGAATTCATAACCGTGATTGGTGTATATGGCCACTCCATATCCTTGTACTTCCCAGTTGCCCGGAACCTTGATATCATTCCAGGAGTCAGTGCTCACGGAAGGATCGGTGATATTGGCCGGAAGATCTTTGTAACTGTCTGCAAAGAAGAACTTCCAGGTGCCGTTCAATAATTGATAATAATTGCTTTTCTCAAACTTTCCGGTCAATGCGTCTGTCCGGTTGTCGTACGTCATGAAAGAGGTACGCGGATATTCTTTATTGACCGATACGACTTGTACATCCTGCCAGTAAGGTTTATCGGATGTTTTTTCGGCCATAGCGCCTGTTGTTAACAGAGAGAATATTCCTGCCAGTAATAGGTGATATGATCTATATTTCATGTTTCTCAATCTTGTTTCTTTATTTATTTTACTTTGATGTGGTCGAAGCCTTCTCCGTAAACTCCGATAACGGCACTTTGCGATACAAATGCGTTGGGGTCGATATCTTTGATCAGCCGGAAGATGATGGTAGACTCCCGCTTTTTGGCAAGTACAAACATCATTTTCACTTCTTTGCCTGTATAGAAGCCGGTTGCATTGATAATCGTTACTCCACGATGAGGGTACTCGTTGATGTGTCGTCCTATCTCTTCATACTTGCCGGATATGATGAAGAATTGGACGGACTGACGTGCACTGTTCACTACCTGGTCGAGGACGAAACTGCAAATGTAAAGGGTTGCAAATCCGTATACTACTTTCTCCCAATCCTTCAGAACGAAGTAACTGGAGGTAATGATAATCATATCGCAGATCAGTATGACTCTTCCCAAGGTGATATCCCGATACTTGTTGATGATAGCGGCAATGATGTCCGTACCGCCGGTACTTCCGTTGGCGCAGAAGGCGACTCCGATACCGCCGCCGCAGAACGATGCTCCGATGACGCATGCCATGAAAGGCTGGTCCTTAAGAAGGGCGACACCGGAGGTCAGTTGCTGGATAACGGAAAGGAAGAAAGTCAGGGTAAATACTCCGAAAATGGTTTTAATACAGAACTTTAATCCCAACAGCTTGAGGGCAAGCAACAATAAGAAAAAGTTAATGCTGAAATATGTATACTGTACCGGGAATCCCGTTGCCCAATATACAATAGATGCAATACCCGGCACTCCGCCCGTCGTAATGTCGTTGGGGAGTAGGAAAACGGTCCATCCGATGCCATATAGTATCATACCTACGGCGATCATCACATAATCTTTGGCTTCCCGAAGGATAGTCTGTCTAGAGGGTTTTAAAATATCTGCTTTCATATAGGTGATTATAATAATCAGTGGAGCGCCGAACATAAACTTACGGATAACCCCACTTTTTCTCAGTCGGGCTATCCGTAAGTTTACATATTAATAAGGTATAATGGCTTATTCGGCAAAAGCATGTTTGTAGCCTTGCACTTTATTCCATCCGCCACGGGTGAAATCGGGTATTTCTACCGGAGCAGAACCATTCTCGATAGAAAGTCGGGTCAGCTCAGCCATGCAGCACCATTCTGCCAGGTCATAAACGTCCATATCGAGTGGCAGGCCGTTGCGCAGGCAGTATACCAGACGATAGTCCATGATATAATCCATACCGCCATGACCGCCTACTTTCTTGGCAGTTTCTTCCAGTTCTTTGTGAATCGGGTCTTTGTATTTAGCCATCAATGCTTTTTTCACATCTTCGGATACGGAACCGTGTGCATTCAGCTTTTCGTGATTCGGTACATCATTTGAGTCTACTTGCGAAGGTCTCAGACAGTATTCTTCAATCGGATATTTGCTGGCATAACCATCTGCTCCGACCACTTGATACATGCGGCTGTAAGGACGTGGTGTCATTACGTTGTGCTGGATCAGCATTGTCTTGCCATTCTCGGTACGGATGAGAGTGGATGTCTGGTCGCCGTTCTGGAAGTCTTTCACTTCTTTTCCGGTTTTCTTTTTGATGTATGCAGGACCGTTCACAGGCTTGGTATCCATAGATACTAACGTTTTCATGCGGTCGCCACGGTGGATATTAAGTACCTGACAAGCCGGACCCATGCCGTGAGTGGCATATACATCGCCACGGTGCAGTTGGTTGTAATCCATACGCCAGTTGTTCCAGTAATACGGCCAGAAGTCTTCCAGATTGTGGATATACGCACCTTCTACATGAAGTACTTCACCGAATACACCTTGCTGTGCCATATTGAGTGATGTCAATTCAAAGAAGTCATATACACAGTTTTCCAGTTGCATACAATGCTTGCGAGTCTTTTCGGAAGTATTGATTAGTTTCCAGATTTCGTCCAGTGTCATGGCAGCAGGTACTTCGATAGCCACATGCTTACCGTGCTCCATAGCATATACACCCATTTCCGCATGGTGTTTCCAGTCGGTAGCTATATATACGATGTCGATGTCATCCCGTTCGCAGAGTTTTTTCCATGCCTTCTCGTCTCCCGCATATGAAGCGGCTTTAGGCAGACCGGCTTTCTCCAGAATCTTTTGTGCACTCTCGACACGTTCGGGGAGGAGATCGCACAAAGCTACGATTTGAGTTCCCGGAATATGTGTCCAGCGTTCAACGGCACCGGGACCACGCATTCCTAACCCGATAAAGCCTACACGGACAGTTTCAAGTTTTGGAGTGACAAGTTGGATAACGTCTTGCTGATTTGCCGGACTAGCCGGAGTTTCCACTTTAATCGGTGAGAATTTTGCTTTTGTCTTTTGAGCAAAACTGGTCTGGCAGGTCAACAATGCAAGACCGATGAGTGTGTTAAGTAGTAGTCTCTTCATCTTTCTTTTAGGTTTTTAATTGGGGGTTATTAATTGGTTTTTCATTTCGGTGTCAAAAATACTAATTAATTAATCAATCTGGTGTAATTATTGTAGATATTTTCACTGTCCATTCATCTTTTTGGTAGAAAAAGAGTCTCACTATTTCCTGCGCTATCGTGATATTTTCGGCATAGCCCCATGTTGGGCGATGCCGTTTTTATAGCTGCAATGTGTGTTAAGTTAATTTGTTCTTATAACAAAATACGTTTTCCGTCAGCTTGTACGGCGTATGTTTTGGCATTTACCATTGATACGGATGATGGAATCTCGAAAGTCGTGAAGGTAGAAAAATAAAGTAATTTTCCGTTTTCATTATTTTCTCTGATCTCGAAAGCAACCGCTTCATCTCCGTTTCGGATGGAAACCTTACGTCCCGTTATCTCTGCCGTGATTGTTTTGGTAATCTTCTGGTTTTCTTTGAATTGCGTGTAGTATCCGACATCTCCGACTGCCGAATAACGGTAGTCATCCGATGGGAATTCACTTTTCTTCCTGTCTTCGATGTACTGGAAAGCATGTTTCGGAGTAGGGAATTGTGCCATGTATTCTTTGGCTTCACGAATCATCGCGTCACTTACATAGTATTTGTATGTTCCGTACTGCTCGATAGTGGTATTGACAGGCTCGAAGAATCCCCACATTTCGAAAAAGTCAGTCAGATTCTCGTTGGCGGCTTTGCTTGCCATTTTAGCAAACTCAAGTTGTTTCTTTCCGGGGTCTTCTCCTTCGGTCATATTCACTTCGCGCATCAGTTTGAAAAGAGTTTGCCAGAAATCAGTCTTATATTCACAACGGTGATAGTAAGTCCACAATTGCCAGTTCATTCTCATGTGAGTTTCCGTATCTTCGTTCTGGTGGGTCGCGTCTCCCATGTTGTACCATGCCTGACCATTGGCGTAACGGGCGGTTGCAACGCTTCCCAGTCCGTTGCCGCGCGATTTGTATTTACCTAATTTATAGATAATATAGTTGGAGAACAGATTGTTGGATGATTCCGTAGAGCTGGCCCAGTTGATGGCGGCCTGATGAACATGTCCGATTTCATGGGCAGGTCCCCATGCGTTGTCTTCCGCTGCCATTACATTATCTTCTAGCAGTATATTACCTAAATAGGTATAAACAAATCCGATTTGATAGTCGGATGCCCACATATAGCTTCCTTCCGGTGAGATGGCAAACAAGTGGTTGTTGACCTGCGATGGGCGTACATCATCGATTCCCATTAATTCTTGTTGCCAGCTGACAATGTTATCCCATAAATGGATGGCAGAGAGGATATTGTTCGGTACATATTCCAGCAATTTGTTGCGGTGGAAATAGAACATGATCTTTTCACCGCGTATGCAGAAGTATTTGTGTGTTGATTTTTTTAACAGTTCAGCGTACTTTTCGTCTGTCTTATGTTCTTTCAGGTCGAAGAAGCCGTTTACTGTACCACTTCCCAGAGGTATGTGAATCTTGATAGGTTTTGCTGAATTTGAAGCCAGGTCGGTGTTGTACATGACAAACAACTGGCCTTCTCCTTTCATTGTCAGTTTGTTGACGCCGGGGGTTAGCATATAGACATCTCCTGAAGAGGCTGTTTGTTTGTATTCGGTGCCCGTTTCCCAGATACACTGCACTGAAACGTTCTGTCCGTATGTGTCACCTACCAATACAATAACGTCATCTCCTGCTTTCACTGATATGCCGGTCGGATTGTCGAGATCACTGTATTTCTTGGTCATTAGTTTGTCTGCCCACTCGGTGATATTACTGTATGGCTCATAATTACGGATACGGAATTCTTTTTCCCATTTGTCGTATGTGTTGTCGCGGACTGCTTCTGCTATTCTGACGAAGTAGTCCGGCAGAGCCTGTATCTGCTCATCGGTGACATTGTCTTTTATTTCCGTACAGGTGATGTCGGTGAAGACGGTAAGCAGCTGTTTGTCCAGCGTTTTATCCGTATTGGTCTTGTAAAACTCCATTTCGTCACAGCTTACAAAATCTCCGAGTCCGCTTAAGACTTCGAACTTGATTCCAGTCGCTTTTATGCCTTCTGAAAATGAGACTTTGGATGGAGGGTTCTGCTCTTTAAAGTCATATTCTCCTTGCAGTGTATAGTCCGGCCGGTCGGGGCTTGTGGTTGTATATACATTGACCTTTCCGAAATTTCCGTTACCGGATCGGGTATAATAAATTAAGTAGTTTATTTCTGTATCTCCTTTGAAATAATATTCCAGCGTGACAGGGAATTTGGCGGATTGTCCCCATGGGGTATGGAAAGGATCGGCACCATCAGTCGAAAATTTGCCGTCATAGGTGTTCTCAATATCTTGTCCACTCTGATGTTCACTTGCTTTGCCACCGGTTGGAGTCACCTTGATGTCTCCCTCTACAATCACTTCACCTTTAGCATATTGGTTGACAGTGATGGTATAGGTTGCAGTGGTCGATGTTACTTTTATACTGGCTGTTCTTTTGGCCTCGCCTGTATTTTCGTTCACTGTAATTTTCAGGAAGGTTCCTTCTGCCGCTGTTTTTTGTTTCGAGCATTGCAACCAGTTTGCCTCATAAGAGACATTCCATTGAGTTAACTCCAGGGATGTGTTGATTGGGATCTGGACAGATGTACTCGATTTGTCCAGATTCTGTATCAGGTACTCTTCGTTGATACTGAAAGAGGGGGTTATGAGTGATTTTTCGCTATCCTTACATGCCAGTGACACTGTAAATAGGGAAAAAAGGGCTAATAGGTTAATAAGAAATCTTTTGATTGTCATCTTTTTGCAGTATTAGTTTTTAAGATAGGAGGGGGAGGGTGAGTCAGACTCCCGACTCGCCCTCTGTTTCCTTTTTATTATTCAGACAGTATAAACAGACTGAATTCACTCCATACAAAGAAGGAACCACCCGTCCAGTTTTGCTCACATTCAAAGCGTAATGTGCTTGCTGCATTGTCTATTGTGATGTCGGGGGAAACATAAACACCTGCGGCACCGGACGGTAGATTGTCCACATCCCATGCAAAACGCTTGTAGAGTTGCAAATTGTTCTCAGTGGCTCCGGTGTATAAGTTGAACCATGCCAGAGCAGCATTTCCGTTATTGGACCTGTTGGTATAGGTGAAACGGAATGTCTTGGTAGATACGGGTAGTTTTACCTGTACATAATGTTTGTCAGCTACCGATACACTCCATGCACTATGGAAGTAGGTACCTACATCTCCATCCAACAAATTAGCCAATGAACCCTCTGACGGTTCTGTCGCGTTGCTGGAAAGCATGTCTGTCGTCAGATTGTATTTCTCGACGGAGGCAACCAGAATAAATGGGTCCGGATTGAATTCGAAACCGTCTTTTCCATTTATTTCCAGAATCTTGATGCCGACATTACCGGAGGTTTGCGTAAATTTAGGAATATTGACTTGTACGGAAGAAGTATTTCCCGGTTCAAATGAGATGATATCCGATGCTAATGTCGCTCCTTGTAATGTAGTGGTAGCTTCGTCAATTGCCACTTTACAGGTGAAACTCCATTGGTTTTCAACTTGCAGTCCTAAAGAAAGACTGATTGTACCTCCACTTTGTGGCAAGTATTTAGTCACGGTTCCTGAGCTGGATTCGGTGACAGAAAGAGATGGAATAATGACCTCCGGTTTCAGAATTAATGTATTCTTATCAGCCAGAATAGAATCGGATGTACTGGTCAGCATGATTGGAAGAACACATGTTTGTCCTTCTTCAAGAGTCTGCTCAAAACGGTCTATTTCGCTGGTGTTCAACTGCAGATTGATGATTTTGTAGGTTTCCGCAGAAGAATAATCAAGGTCTTCCATATTGAATGAGTAACAGTCAGCAGGCATTGCTACATAGTTCAAACCTCTTTCGG
>ENA-UEQS01002056-UEQS01002056.1-human-gut-metagenome-genome-assembly--contig:-NODE-2056-length-11584-cov-5.700443_pt1 | contig 11584 bp, 9 predicted proteins | sample MGYA00242953_ERZ507953 | MGnify/ENA primary metagenome ERZ507953 (study PRJEB26167, sample SAMN06115474) | human gut metagenome | host: Homo sapiens | place: China:Jiangsu | collected 2016-07-06...
CATGTGGCCGCGATGAAATTCGCCAAGGAGAAACTCGGCAAGGAAAAGCTCGACTTGGGCGAGGTTCCGGGACACGTATCCCTCAGCGGGACGAAAATGATACTGGTCTTCCCGGTCAGCAAGCTCATCGAGATCATCAAATCCTACGGCAGCAAAATCTCGTCGATGGAGACTATCGTCGCCCTGCTCGAACAGTACAAGAACGTATACATCGGATTCGAATTCAGCAAGGAAACGGGAGAAAATGCGAAATAGTTGAAAAAAATTCATATTTTTTTCAAAATGACAGATTCACGGCGGATCTGTCATTTTTTATTACGGATTTTCACCCCCGGTCCGTCCCTTCCCGCAGACAGTAAGCACAAGAGGGTCTGAAACTGAAAATCGCATAAGTAAAATATTTTAGCAAATTCTTAAAGAACTTGCAAAACTCGAACAGATACATTATTTTTACCACCGAACAGATTCCACAAACCCTTAAACACAGATTGACTATGAACGAGCAAGCACATCAGTACGTCGAAGATTTCATGGCGCAACTAATCCTCCGCAATCCCAATGAGCCGGAATTCCACCAGGCCGTCCGCGAGGTCGCCGAATCGCTGGCTCCCCACATCGTGGCGAGCCCCGTATTGCAGAAAATGAAAGTTCTGGAACGCATCGCGGAACCCGAGCGCGTCATCATTTTCCGTGTGCCCTGGCTCAATGACAAAGGCGAGATCGAGATCAACCGCGGCTACCGCGTGCAGATGAACAGCGCCATCGGCCCCTACAAGGGCGGCATCCGCTTCCACCCTTCGGTCAACCTGTCGATTCTGAAGTTCCTCGCCTTCGAACAGACCTTCAAGAACAGCCTCACAACGCTGCCGATGGGCGGCGGCAAGGGCGGTTCGGATTTCAACCCCAAGGGCCGCTCAGACAACGAGGTGATGAAGTTCTGCCAGTCGTTCATGACCGAATTGCAGCGCCACATCGGACAGGACACCGACGTCCCGGCAGGCGACATCGGCGTCGGCGGCCGTGAGATAGGCTTCATGTTCGGACAGTACAAGCGCCTGCGCGACGAATTTACGGGAACGCTCACCGGCAAGGGACGCGACTGGGGCGGCAGCCCGCTGCGCCCCGAAGCGACGGGCTACGGCACCTGCTACTTCGCACAGGAGATGCTCGCCACGCGCAAGGAGTCGTTCAAAGGCAAGACCGTCTGCATCTCGGGATCGGGCAACGTGGCACAGTATGCCTGCCAGAAGGCGACGCAACTCGGTGCAAAGGTCGTGACGCTCTCCGATTCGTCGGGTTACATCCACGACCCCGAAGGCATCGACGAGGCAAAACTGGAATATGTAATGGAATTGAAAAATATCTTCCGCGGACGTATCAAGGAGTACGCCGACCGCTATCCGTCGGCCAAGTACTACCCCGGCGAGCGCCCGTGGGGCGTGAAGTGCGACATCGCCATGCCGTGCGCCACGCAGAACGAGCTGAACGGAGACCAGGCGCAGGCGCTCGTGGACAACGGCTGCATCTGCGTAGCCGAAGGGGCGAACATGCCCTCGACCCCCGATGCCATCCGCATCTTCCAGCAGCACAAGCTGCTCTTCGCCCCGGGCAAGGCTGCCAATGCCGGCGGCGTTGCGACCTCGGGGCTCGAAATGACGCAGAACTCGATGCGTATCACCTGGTCGCCCGAAGAGGTCGACGCAAAACTCCGCTCGATCATGGTGAACATCCATTCGGTATGCGTGCAGTACGGCACCCAGCCCGACGGCTACATCAACTACGTAGTCGGAGCCAACATCGGAGGCTTCATGAAGGTCGCCAACGCCATGCTGGCGCAGGGTTGCGTATAAACCGGCAGCCAAGTATTAAGTATGGGAAATCCCGGGCTTCTGGCAAGGAAGCCCGGGATTTTTTATTGTCCGTGCGCGAATTATCCGTGTGCGAAGGGTATCGTGCCGAGGAGGGATTCGTGCGGAGACCCGCACCGGAAGCATATCCGGCCCGAAAACGGATTACAGGAACAGCACAGCCAGCGTCGCGACGGCAAAGCCGCCGCAGAAACCCGCAAGCACCTGCTGTCCGTTATGGCAGCCCAGGTAAAGGCGTGCGGAGGCCAGTGCACCCGCACAGAGAATGGCGACCATCAGCGGCACCATCATGTTGCCTACGCCCGCAACGTTCATCACCACCAGCAGCGCCACGGCAGCGCCCATGGCCGTAAGGTGCAGGCTGATCTTCCAGTAGAACGACACGACGAAGCAGAGCACTTCGCAGCACGCCGCAGCGATCATGAACTTGCGCAGGAAGATCGCCGACGGGATCTTGGCGATGGTGATGGCGCAAAGCACGTAGCAGACGGCCCCGACCAGCAGCGGCAGCAGCCGCTCGCGCCGGTTGTCCACCTTAAAGTCGGAAATGCGTCCCAATGAGCGCAGCACGCCCAACGCCAGCAGGGGGATGATCATCGCATAGAGCACGACAACCCACAGCAGGTAGAACTTCACATTGGCGGGATAATGCGCGAAAACGGTGAGCGTCAGCAGCACGACGATCAGGTAGAGGGGCAGCAGGAACGGGTGCAGCACCCACGATATTCCGTTCGAAAGGTTCTTATACATCATTCAAATTTATCACGGCCTCCCGCCCCGCAGCTGTCCGGCAATTGTCCATCCGGCGGGAAGGCATATTTCCGGCAGCACGGCCGTCCGGTAAAAGGGCGTACGCGAAGCCGCCGGGTCAAAACTTCGCTATATCTGTTTGCGGAGCCGGGCGACGGGAATACCCAGCATCTCGCGGTATTTGGCCACCGTGCGCCGGGCGATGCGGTAACCCTTGCCGTTGAGGATGTCCATCAGCGTCTCGTCCGTCAGCGGATGGCGCTTGTCCTCGTCGTCGATACACTCCTGCAGGATATTCTTGATCTCGTAACTCGACACCTCCTCGCCGCTGTCGGTCTGCATCGCCTCCGAGAAGAGTGACTTCAGAAGTATGATGCCGAACTGCGTCTGCACGTACTTGCTGTTCACCACGCGCGAGATGGTCGACACATCCAGCCCCGTGCGGTCGGCGATGTCCTTGAGGATCATCGGCCGGAGTTTCGACTTGTCGCCGTCCTTGAAATACTCCTGCTGGTAGTCCAGGATGGTCTGCATCGTGCGCATCAGCGTGTCGTGCCGCTGCTTGATGGCCGAGATGAACCACTTCGCCGAGTCGATCTTGTTCTTCACGAACTGAATGGCCTCCTTGTCCTTCTCCCTGACCCGCCCGTCCGAACCCACCATTTCGCGGATCATCTCCATATAGCGGCGGTTGACGCGCACCTCGGGAACGTTGTAGGAGTTCAGCGAGAGGTTGAACCGCCCGTCCTGATAGTCGAGGATGAAATCCGGAATGATGTAGGGCGTGGTGTCCGTGCCGCCCTCGGCGTAGAGGTTGCCGGGCTTGGGCGACAGGTGGCGGATCTCGGCGATCGCGTCGCGGAAATCGTCCTCGGATATTTGCAGCCGCGCCATCAGTTTCTCGTAGTGCTTCTTGACGAACTCGTCGAAATAGCTGGTCAGAATCTTCCTGGCCAGCCGCCGCGGACGGGTGTTGACCGGCATCTGCGCCATCTGCAACAGCAGGCATTCGCGCAGGTCGCGCGCGCCGATGCCCGCCGGCTCCAGTTCGTGAATGATTCCGAGCAGGCGTTCCAGCTCCTCGGCCGTCGTTTCAAGCCCCATCGTGAAGGCGATGTCGTCGGCCACGGACTCCAGGTCGCGGCGCAGGTAACCGTCCTCGTCGATGCTCCCGACCAGGTATACGGCCAGTTTCATCTCGCGCTCGGAAAGGTTGCGGAACCCCAGCTGCTCGATCAGGTACTCCTGCAACGACCGTCCCTCGGTCAGGAAGACCGGGCGCTGCTTGTCGTCCTTCGAGTAGTTATTGATACGGCTTTTATAGGAAGGGGTGTCGTCTTCACGCAAATACTCGTCGACCGAAATCTGCTGGGGCTGTTCCTCGTCCTCGGCAGCACGATCCTCTTCCTCCAGCACGATATTGTCTTCGATCTCCTGTTTGATACGCTGTTCGAGCTGCACGGTGGGCAGCTCCAGCAACTTGATCATCTGAATCTGCTGGGGCGAGAGCTTCTGCTGAAGCGACAGTACCTGTTTCTGATTAATAGCCATACTTTTTCCAAATTAAGAATTAGAGATTCCGAATTTGGTTTCTTCTTGGGGGTTAGTATACAACACAAACGGCCGCAGCCGGAAAATCGTATGGAAAAGCGGGATTTCGGGACTTGCGCCGCACAGCCCGGACAGGAAAATGCTCGAGTTCGGGTTATGCAGCCAGTACGAAACAGCCTTCCCAGGTGGTTTTAAAACTCGGCGTTCTTCGGCGTGCGCGGGAAAGGCTGCACGTCACGGATATTGGTCATGCCCGTCACGAAAAGCAGCAACCGGTCGAAGCCCAGGCCGAAGCCGGAGTGCGGGGCCGAACCCCAGCGGCGGGTATCCAAATACCACCAGAGTTCCTTTTCGTTCATACCGAGCTCCTGCACCCTTGCATGAAGCTTGCCATAATCGGCCTCGCGCTCCGAACCGCCGATGATTTCGCCGATTCCGGGGAATAATACGTCCATAGCGCGTACCGTCTTGCCGTCGTCGTTCTGCTTCATGTAGAAGGCCTTGATATCCTTGGGGTAGTTGATCAGGATGACCGGGCGCTTGAAATGCTCCTCCACGAGGTAACGCTCGTGCTCGGACTGCAGGTCGCACCCCCAGTCGCAGGGGAATTCGAACTTGCGGCCCGAAGCCTTCAGTATCTCGACGCCCTCGGTGTAGTCGAGGCGCTTGAAATCGTTGTGCAGCACGAAGTTCAGACGTTCCAGCAAACCCTTGTCCCACATCTTGTTCATGAACTCGAGGTCTTCGGCACAGTTATCCAGCGCATACCGGATCAGGTACTTGAGGAAATCCTCGGCCAGTTCCATGTTGTCTTCCAGTTCGTAGAAGGCAGCCTCGGGCTCGATCATCCAGAACTCCGACGCATGGCGCGGGGTGTTCGAGTTCTCGGCGCGGAACGTGGGGCCGAACGTATAGATACGTCCCAGCGACAGGGCCCCCAGTTCGCCTTCGAGCTGGCCCGAGACGGTCAGGTTGCACGACTTGCCGAAGAAATCCTGCGCATAGTCGACCTTGCCCTCATCGGTCTTGGGGACATCGTTCAGGTCGAGGGTCGTCACCTGGAACATGGCGCCCGCGCCCTCGCAGTCCGAAGCCGTGATGAGCGGCGTATGGAAATAATAGAAGCCCTGTTTGTTGAAATACTCGTGGATGGCATACGCCATTGCGTGGCGGATGCGCAACACGGCACCGAGGGTATTGGTTCTCGGACGCAGGTAGGCGATTTCGCGCAGGAACTCCAGCGAGTGCCCCTTCTTCTGGAGGGGATAGGTTTCGGGGTCGGCCGTGCCGTACACCTCGATCTTCGCGGCCTGCACCTCGACCCGCTGCCCTGACCCGAGCGACTCCACGAGCCGTCCGTCGACGCGGATGCAGGCACCCGTAGTGATGGGTTTGAGCTCTTCTTCGCCGAATTTCGAAAGATCGACGACCACCTGTATGTTCGCAACGCACGATCCGTCGTTCAGGGCGATGAACGCCACATTCTTGTTCCCGCGCTTGGTGCGCACCCATCCCTTGACGACAATGTCGGTGTCCACGACGCCCGACTTCAGAATTTCTACGATTCTCTGCGTTTTCATATGATCAATTTTATCTATGCCTTTAACGGCTCTTTTTCGAACTTACAAAGATATCCATTATTTGCGATTTGGCAAAAAAAAAGTACCTTTGCCTAACCTATATTAAGAACACACGCATGAAACGTACGATACTGCTGACGGCGGCCATCCTCTGCGCCGCAGGCACCCGGGCGCAGGAGGCATACGACCTGCTGATCCCCGAGCCCGAAACCCCGGTAGCGCTCCGCCCCGTCGAAGGGGGCCGCATTTACCGCACGGAGGTCATTCCCTACGACAAGCGCCATGACGCCGATGCCCGCAACTTAGCAGGCGCCGACGCATATATGGCCTACACGCCCGAACCGTTCGCCGCATCGGGCGACGCGGTTGCCGTCGGGCAGGTGGTCGAAATACCCTACGTGTGGACGGACGGGGTCGTCTACCTGCATCTGGAAAACATAGGCACGGCCTACACCCTCACGGTCAACGACAGCAAGGTGGCCGAAGTCGAAGACCCTTCGACGCCCGCCGAATTCGCACTGACGCCCTACATCCGCGAAGGCAAGAACGCCATCGCGCTGACGCTGCGCCGCAGTGCCGCCGACCGGATCAACGCCGTCCCCGCCTCGCGCAAGGCTTTCGAGAACTGTTACCTTTACACGCAGACCAAACGTTCGATCCGCGATTTCGAGATCGCGCTCGTGCCCGACTCGACACGCAAATTCGGCGTGCTGGAGCTGGCGATCGTCGCGCAGAACGGTTTCAACTACGACGAACCCGTGACCGTAGGCTACGACATCTACTCGCCGCAGGGCAAGCTGCTCGAGTTCAACATGCAGGAGGTCACGATTCCTGGACGTTCGACCGACACCGTGCGCTTCACGCCCTTCATCTACGGCACCAACGCCAACAAGTGGGAGCCGGGCGCCAAGAACCCGCCGCTCTACAAGGTGATGCTCTTCACGCGCCGCGACGGGGCTTACCGCGAATACATGCCGCTGAAGATCGGCTTCGGCAAGACGGAGCTCGTCGACGGGCGCCTCACGCGCTTCGACAAGGAGCTGAAACTGGTCAAGGCCGGGTACAACGCCGCTGCCGACCGCAAGACGACCCTCGCGGAACTGAAAACGCTCAAGGCCAAGGGCAACAACACGATATGCCCCGACTATCCGCAGCCGGGGTGGTTCTATGACCTGTGCGACGAGCTGGGGCTCTACGTCATCGACTGCGCCAACATCAACGCACCCGAAAAGCGTGACGACCGGAAGGTCGGCGGCACGCCGTCGAACGACCCGTCGCTGGCGGACGAATACCTCGAACGCGTGAAGGCGATGTACTACCGTTCGCGCAACCATTCGTGCGTCATCGCATTCGCGCTGGGCGGCGAATCGGGCAACGGATACAACATGTACAAAGCCTATGAGTGGCTCAAGTCGGTGGAGAAGTCGCGCCCGGTGATCTGTGCGGATGCCGACGGCGAGTGGAATTCGGATTTGTAGGCAATGACCGTCGAACTGATCGTCATAGGTAAAACCGATTCGAAGGAGATCGCAGCGCTGGTCGAGATGTACGCCCGGCGTGTGAATTTTTACTGCAAGTTCGCGGTCACGGCCCTGCCCGACGTCCGAAACACCAGGAACCTCACGGTAAAACAACAGCGTACGGCCGAAGGCGAGGCCATCCTGCGCCAGACAACGGACGGCGACTACGTCGTACTGCTCGACGAGCGGGGCGAGGAGATGCGCTCGGTGGAATTCGCCTACTGGCTTCAGAAACGGATGAACAGCGGCGTGAAACGCCTGGTACTGGTGATCGGCGGCCCCTACGGATTCTCGGACGAGGTTTACAGGCGCGCCGATGCGAAACTGTCGCTCTCGCGCATGACCTTCTCGCACCAGATCGTGCGGGCGATCTTCGCCGAACAGATATACCGGGCCTTCACCATCCTCAACAACGAACCCTACCACCACGAATAGAACGATGCAGCAGCGCCCCGCCATAGCCGTCGTAGCCCCCAACGTCCTGATGGGCGTCGGGCTGAAAGCCATCCTGGAAAAGATCATCCCGATGGCCGACGTGGAGCTTTTCGGCGATTTCGAAACATTCGCGCAGGCAACCCCGGAACGGTTCTTCCACTTCTTCGTCGCGGCACAGCTGTTCGTCACGCACAGTTCGTATTTCCGCCCGCTGCGCCACAAGACGATCCTGCTTTGCAACGGGCAGCCGCAGCCGGCCTATGCGGACATGCACAGAATCGACGTCTGCACCAGCGAAGAGACCGTCGTACGCGATATCCTGCGTATGCACCACGGGGCGCACCACCACGAGCACGACATCGCAGGCGCCGCTCACCCCGCAATCGCACAGCTCTCGGGACGCGAAGCCGAGGTACTGGCCCTCATCGCCCGGGGCTATATGAACAAGGAGATCGCCGACCGCCTGCAAATCGGGCTGACGACGGTCATCTCCCACCGCCGCAACATCATGGAAAAGCTGGGCATTCGCTCGGTGGCCGGGCTGGCAATCTACGCCATGACGGCCGGATATGTCGCGGGCGACGAACTCTGAGCGCCTCCTCACAAATTAGGATTGCAGCTTCCGAAATAATTCCGTTACTTTGCAGTTGAATTAAACGTCTTATCGTGCACCGCAAACAACTGTTCATAGCACTCCTGCTGCTGCCGCTCCTGTCGGCTGCCGCGGGGAGGCATTCGTCTGCGCCACTCCCGGCAGCGGAAACCGCGGCGGTACGTGCGGCTGCCCAAGGACAGGCGGAAACGGAAGTACAGGCCGGGGCGGCAGAGCAGGCGACAACCGCAGGACAGGCCGTAAACGGAGGCTCCGCGGGAATCGGGGGACAAGCAGGAAACGCAGGGCAGGCCACGTTCGGGAAATACCCGGCGACCGAAGACAATTCGACAGCCGAAGCGACCACAGACGCGGGCGAGGCCGACCCCGCGGGCGTCGACACGGTGATCGTGGTGGACAAGGTACAGGTAACGGCCATCAAACAGGGCATGGTGCTGCGCTCGCAGCCCGTGGCGGCAGCCATCGTCGGCAGCCGCGCCATCGAACGGGGGCATGTCGACGCCCTGAAAAACCTCTCGCAGAACGTCCCCAACTTCTACGTCCCCGACTACGGGTCGCGCATGACCTCGTCGATCTACGTCCGCGGGCTCGGGGCACGGATCGACCAGCCGGTCATGGGGCTCAACATCGACAACGTTCCGGTGCTGAACAAGGACAATTACGACATGGAACTGGCCGACGCAGAGCGCATCGAAGTGCTGCGGGGCCCGCAGTCGACGCTCTACGGGCGCAACACGATGGGCGGCGTCATCAACGTATACACGCTCTCGCCGCTCGCATACGAGGGTGTCCGCCTGAGCGCCGAATACGGCAGCGGCGACAGCTACCGGTTCAGGGCTTCGTCCTATTACAGGATAAACCCCGACCTGGGCATGGCCGTGACGGGCTATTACACGCATACGGGCGGATTCTTCGAGAACCTCGCAACGGGCGAAAAATGCGACTGGGAGCGGATGGGCGGCGGACGCTGGAAGGCGCAGTGGCGCAACCGTGCGGGATTGCGGATCGACAATACGCTTTCCTTCTCGGTGCTCGAACAGGGCGGGTATCCCTATGCCTACGTCGGCGAGGAGATCGTGCACGACGGGCAGACGGTCATCCGCCCGGGCGAGATACGCTACAACGACCCGTGCTCCTACCGCCGCACGACCCTCAGCGACGGGCTCACGGTGCGCTACGACGCCGGCAGTTTCTCGGTGGCCTCGATCACCAGCTACCAGTATTCCGACGACGAGATGATCCTCGACCAGGATTTCCTGCCCCTTTCGTATTTCACGCTCAAACAGGCGCGTACGGAACACACTCTCACCGAGGACATTGTATTCCGCTCGCACGAACGGGGGGCGTACCGCTGGCTGCTGGGCGCATTCGGATTCTACCGCCACGGCGTGATGAACGCCCCGGTGCATTTCAAGCAGACCGGCATCGAGGAGCTGATACTCAGCAACGCCAACGAACACGACCCGCAATACACCTACGACGCATGGGACAACGACGAGTTGCTGCTGGGCAGCCGCTTCCGCAACCCCTCGGCAGGCGGAGCGCTCTACCACGAATCGAACTACACGGCCGGACGCTGGCGCTTCACCGCGGGCCTGCGCTTCGACTACGAGCACACCCGCCTGCGCTACCGCAGCTCCACGCAGACCGGCTACACGGCGACCGACCGCGTGAGCGGCACGACGGGGCACTACCCCCTGTCGATCGACATCCGCAATACGCTCAAGCGGAATTTCACCGAAGTACTGCCGAAATTCTCGGTGCTCTATGCCTTCGACGAGATACACAACCTCTACGTTTCGGTGGCCAAAGGGTACAAGGCCGGCGGGTTCAACACGCAGATGTTCTCCGACGTGCTCCAGCAGAAGATGATGAACGAAATGGGGTTCGGGACGGTCTACGACGCGGATAAAGTCGTGAGCTACGAACCCGAATACAGTTGGAACTACGAATTGGGCGGGCACTTTTCGTGCATGGAAGGCGCCGTGCGGGGCGATTTCGCGCTCTTCTACATCGACTGCCGCGACCAGCAGCTCACAATCTTCCCCGAAGGGACGACCACCGGGCGCATGATGACCAATGCCGGACGCACGCGCAGCTTCGGCGGCGAGTTGTCGCTGCAGGTATCGCCGTGGCAGAACCTCGACATCAATGCGGCCTATGGATACACAAATGCCAAATTCGTCCGTTATAACGACGGGAAAACCGATTACAAGGGCAACTACCTGCCCTACGCGCCGCAGCATACGCTGTCCGCAAATGGGGCGTGGACGATCCCCACGGGGGTGCAGTGGCTCGGAAATATCGTCCTGCAGGCCGGTGTCCGCTGCGCGGGGCGCATCTGGTGGAACGAGGAGAATTCGCTCTCGCAGCCATTTTATGCGCTGGTCGAAGCCTCCCTGCGTTTCGAACAGAAACACTATTCGGTCGACATATGGGGGCGCAACCTCGCGGACGCGGGTTACAACGTATTTTATTTCAAGTCCATCGGCAACGAATTCGTACAGCGCGGACGTCCCAGGACATTCGGCATAACACTGAATATTAACCTATAACGACAATAAAACAATGAAAAAACTCCTTATCCTGCTCGCCCTCGCGGCCTGTGCGGCATGCAACACCGAAGACGACAACGATAACCGGCAGACAGCCACTTTCGGGGGCACGCTCACCATTACCAGCAACCAGACCCCGTCGGCGACACCCTTTGTGACAAACAACATAAGTTTCGAACTTACGGAAGACAACAGCGGCCTATTCAAGCTCACGATGTACAACGTGCGTTTCGCGCAGTCCATGCCGATGTCACTCAATATCGTTATCCCCGAACTGAAATACGAGGACTCGGACGGCGACGGCATCTACGAACTAACGAGCACGGCCGATCCGATCATCCCCTACATCGGCGGCAAACCGTATTACGACCCGCAAACCGGCAAGGGATTCGCAATCCCGATGTTCACCGGCAGGCTCGCCAACGGCGTCCTGGAGGTGATCTTCACCTGCCGCAACGCGCAGATTCCCGTGGGCGACGAGACACTCGACCACAAAGCCGTGTACAAGGGAACGATTCTTTTGTAACTTTGCACCGAAAAACGTAACGATATGAAGGCAGAATACAAACCATTCGTAGACGAGCTCATCGAGCTCTGCATCAAGGAGGACATCGGCGACGGCGACCACACGTCGCTCTCGTGCATCCCCTCCGACGAACACGGCCGCATGCGCCTGCTGTGCAAGCAGGAGGGAATCATCGCCGGCATCGAG
>ENA-UEQS01002063-UEQS01002063.1-human-gut-metagenome-genome-assembly--contig:-NODE-2063-length-11546-cov-27.298457_pt1 | contig 11546 bp, 10 predicted proteins | sample MGYA00242953_ERZ507953 | MGnify/ENA primary metagenome ERZ507953 (study PRJEB26167, sample SAMN06115474) | human gut metagenome | host: Homo sapiens | place: China:Jiangsu | collected 2016-07-06...
TGATTCGTAGTCAGTCACTCTATCCAGCTGAGCTACCAACGCATACGTTCCGTTCGGAACATGATGTATTTTATCACTGAACCGGGGTTTTGTCAACACTTTTTCGGAAATATTTTTGAGATTCCTGAAAAAGAACGTCTTTTCATCCACTTTTCTTTTATTTTCTATGCATCAGCCCTGCTCTGCGAGGGACTGGGCGATACGGACGCCGGTAGGCGTGGCGGCAAGACCGCCCTGACCGGTCTCCCGGAGGTCGGGGGAGAGGAGGCTGCCCACGCGGCCCATGGCGTCGATGACCTCATCACAGGGGATGGCGTAGTCCACCCCGGCAAGGGCCATATTCGCACAGGAGACGGCGTTCACGGCGCCGACGACATTCCGTTTGACGCAGGGAACTTCCACGAGGCCGGCCACAGGGTCGCAGACGAGGCCCAGTAGGTTGCCCAGAGCCATTGCGGCGGCAGCGGCACACTGCTCCGGCGCGCCGCCCTTGAGGTGGCAGAGAGCGGCGGCGGCCATCGCGCTGGCCGCGCCCACCTCGGCCTGACAGCCGCCCTCCGCGCCCGCGAGAGTGGCGCGGGCCGCGATGACCTGACCGAACCCGGCGGCGACATAGAGGGCGTCGCAGATGGACTCTTCGTCGGCCTCGCCGCTGCGGGCCAGCGGCAGCAGAACAGCGGGCAGGACGCCGCAGCTGCCCGCCGTGGGGGCAGCGACGATGCGCTTCATGCAGGCGTTGCACTCGGCGGTCTTGAGAGCTTCGGCGGTCACTGCGGCGAGGTAATCGCCGCCAAAGCTCTTTCCTTCTTGATGGGCCTGCTCCACCTTGGCTGCGTCGCCGCCCGAAAGGCCGCTTCGGCTGCGCTGGGCCGGGTCATAGTCCCGGCTGGTGGCCTGCATCACCTGCCAGAGGTGGTGCATCATCTCCCGGCTGTGGGCCTCGGTGAGGCGGCTCTCGGCCAAATCGCTGCGGAGGATGGCCTCCGAAAGGGAAATATTCTGGCTACGGGCAGCGGCCAGCATCTCTTCACAGGATAAAAACGACACGTCTCAGTCCTCCTCGCATTCTTCCGGCTCGTCGATGTTCAGGCAGGTAACTTTGCGGATGCCCGGCATCACGGCCATCTGCTGTTCCAGCACATGGGGGATATGGGAGTCGCATTCCAGCACCATAACGGCGCAGCCGCCCGTCGCGGCGCGGAACACCTGCATGGACGCGATGTTGATGCGGCGCTGGGCCAGCGACATAGTGACCTCGGCGATGCAGCCGGGGGTGTCCTCGTTATGGATGATAAGGGTGTTGCTGTCCCCGCCAAAGTCGGCAGGCACACCGTCGATCTCCGTCACGCGGATGCGTCCGCCGCCCACAGAGGCCGCCTTCAGGACGAGGGTCCGGCCCGCCTTACTCTTTAAGGTAAGCACCGTCGTATTCGGGTGGGCGGCACGGAGCTCCACCGGATGGATGGTGAACTTCATGCCGGCCTCCTCGGCCAGCGCGAAGCTGTCGGGCAGGCGGGGGTCATCCGGGCGGAGACCCAGCAGACCCGCCACCAGCGCACGGTCGGTGCCGTGGCCCCGGCCTGTGGTGGCAAAGCTGCCGTAGAGCCCAATGTCCGCCTCGGCGGGGACGTCGCCCAGCAGCTTCTGGGCCGTATATCCAATGCGGGCCGCACCCGCCGTATGGCTGGAGGAGGGGCCGATCATCACCGGCCCGAGAACGTCGAACAGACGCATGAGGTGTACACTTCCTTTCGTTTTGCAGCGCCCGGGAGACCATTCGCTGACAAAAGAACAGATTTTCTTTCTTTTTATTATACCGCTTTTGAGCTTATTGTGCTATAATAACTTCACAATGTTTTGAATCTTGCCCTTTCAGGGGGCAGCACGGAGGGTAGAACCTATGAAACTGGTAAGCGTGGAAACTCCCGAAAAGAGTGTCTGCAAAATGACTTTCAGTGCTTCGGCTGAGGAGCTGGAAGCTGCGTCCAACGCCGTGTACGAGCGCACCCGCGCAACGTACACCATCAAGGGCTTTGCCAAGGGCGAGGCTGACCGCGCCCAGATCGAGGCCGACCGCGGCGAGCACACCTTCTGGTACGACGCCATCAACGATTTGATGGACAAGGACGTCCCGGCCCTGTACAACGCAGCGATGGCAGAACACGGCTTCCACGCTGTGGACGAGCCGGTCTACGACCTGGTCAGCGTGAAGAAGGACGAGGGCTTTGTGGCCACTGCCACCACCGCCCTGCAGCCCGAGCTGAACCTGACCCAGACCACCGGCTTCAAGACCGAGTGCGTCACCCCGGAAGTCACCGACAAGGAGATCGACGCTGTGCTGGAGCGCCGCCGCGCCATGGCCGCTGAGCTGGTGCCTCACAAGGGTCCGGCCGTCAAGGGCAACATCGTCCACATCGACTACGAGGGCCTGCTGGAAGGCAAGCCCTTCAACGGCGGCACCGCCCAGAACCAGACCCTGCAGCTGGGCAGCGGCCGGATGATCCCCGGCTTCGAGGAAGGCATCCTCGGCCACAAGGGCGGCGAGGAGTTTGACATCTTTGTCACCTTCCCGGCACGCTACCACGTCAAGGACCTGGCCGGCAAGCCCGTGGTCTTCAAAATCAAGCTGCACGACGTCTGCGTCCGCCAGCTGCCCGCTCTGAACAGCGATTTTGCCAGGAAGGCTGCCAATGTGGACACCATGGATGAGTTCCGCGCCCAGATCCGTCAGCAGCTCCACGACAGCAAACACGCCGCTGCCCTCAACCGCGCCAAGGACGCCATCCTCACCCAGCTGGCCGCAGCCGCTGAGGGCGAGCTGCCCAGCGTTCTCGTCGAGAGCGCCTATCAGCAGGAGATGGAGCGGGTCCAGCAGCAGCTGCAGATGCAGCGCCTGAGCCTCGACCGCTACCTGAGCCAGATCCATCAGACCCGCGAGAGCTTCACTGCCGCCGTCCGCACTGCCGCGGAGAAGAACACCCGCGCCCGGATGGCCCTGCTGCAGATTGCTCAGAACGAGGACCTCGTTCCCACTGAGGCGGACATCGACAAGACCCTGTCCGAGCGCGCTGAGCGCACCAAGAAGACCCTCGAGGAAGTCAAGGCCGCGTCCAACGTGGAGGCCATCCGCCGCAACGAGGGCATCCGCCGCGCTGCCGACTATGTCATCGAGCACTCCACCATCGAAGAAAAATAATTTATCCTGCTTTTGCGCCTGCACCACTGTGCAGGCGTTTTTTTATTGTTCATTTTTTCTCTCTTGACTTTTTTTCTCTGCTGCGGTATTTTTAGGGTGAGAAATTCTATCCGAGCCGCAGCTGCGGCCCGGACGGATAAAGTAAAATCTTCTGCGGGACATTCCGCTCATCTATTTTATTGCGACAGGAGGTTTTCCTTATGAAAAAGTTTCTTCTCGCTCTTCTGACAGCTGTCACGGCGGCTGCATTCTTCTGCGGCGCGGCGGCATCTGTGGCCACTTACAGCGCCAGCTATGACGCACCGGCCGGCATCAACGCCATCGTGGTGCAGGACAACAGCGCTGCGGTCATTCTGCAGGCCGCCGACATCGACCACATCCACGCCGATTACACCTACACCTCGAGCTACGCCTTTGAAAGCTCCAAGCTCTACGACTTCACGGTGGCGGGCAGCACCCTCACCGTGACCAAGACCCGGGAGCCCAACGCTTCCCTTGTCATCCAGAGCCAGGACACCCGCAGCTGCACCCTGACGCTGCAGGTACCCCGCCAGACGCTGGCAAACATCACCGTCAGCACCACCAACGACAGCATCACGCTGAACGGCGTTTCGGCACAGACCGCCAGCCTTACCACCGACAATGGCCGCATCGAGGTGTCGAACTTCAATGGTTCTACCCTGAGCGGTACTACCCGCAACGGCAAGATCACCATGAGCGGCGTCACCTCCCAGAATGTGGCTGCCACCATCCAGAACAGCGGCACCCTCAAGCTGGAAAACATCTCTGCCAACGTCTGCAACGCCAAGGTGCAGAACGGCAGCATCACCGGCTCTGTGATCGGCAGCGGCAGCTCTTACGGCTTTGAGCTGGCCGCAGGCGGCGGCAAGATCCGCGTCTCCGACGCCAGCGACAAGAACTTCGTCTTCTTCGGCAAGGACACCCTGCAGCAGAATGCAGATGCCCCCAACAAGCTGAACCTCGCCACCAAGAACGGCGACGTTGAAGTCGAGTTCGTCCGTTAAAAGAACATTAAAAATGCCTGTGCAGCATCTGCCGCACAGGCATTTCTTTTTGTCCCGATACGGTCAGCTGAGCCAGTTGAAGCCCATGACCACCACGCCGAGGATGACGAGGATGATGCCGGTGGCGCGGTTGAGGGTCTTGGCGTCGGCCTTATTGGCAAAGACCGCCGCGATGCGCGCCCACAGCAGGGTGAAGACGATACAGAGCACCCAGACGTGCCAGTCCGGTGCGCCGCCGATGGCGAAGTGGCTGACAGCTCCGGTCAGGGCCGTGAAGGTCATGATGAACACGCTGGTACCCACAGCCGTTTTCAGCTCGTAGCCGAGGACGCTGGTGAGGATGAGGAGCATCATCATGCCGCCGCCTGCGCCGATAAAGCCGCAGATGAAGCCGATGAGGATGCCGCAGACGATGGACTGGACGGCCCGCTTCTTTGCGCTGACGCCCTGCATGGCCTCTTTGGTGGTCATGACGGGCCGGACGATGAACTTGATGCCCAGCAGGAAGGTCATGAACACTGAGAAGCTGCCCATGGTGGCCGAGGGGAGCAGGCTGGCCACCCAGCTGCCCACCACCGTGAACACCAGCACGCTCACCATCATGATGAGGCCGTTTTTGATGTCGAGGTTCTTGTTTTTATGGTAGGTGTAGGCCGAGACGGCGCTGGCCAGCACATCCGACGAGAGGGCGATGCCCACGGCCATATAGGGGTCCATATGCAGAAAGGTGATGAGCATGGGGCTGATGACAGCCGCCGCGCTCAGGCCCGCAAAGCCGGTGCCGAGGCCCGCGCCCATGCCGGCGAAAAAGGTGACGAAGATCGTAAATAAAATGTTCATGCTTCTCCTTCCAGAATGGCGTCCAGATTCTCATTTATAATGTCCATCGTCTCGAAGAACGCCTTTCGCTGTGCTTCATTGGTGTGTTCCAGCAGACGCGCGCCAAATTCCTCCTGCAAGGCCCGGCCCTGCTCGATGATGGGGCAGGCTTTTTCAGTGCAGCGCAGCAGGGTGCGGCGGCGGTCGCCGGGGTCAGCCTCGCGGACGAGGTAGCCCTCCTGCACCAGACGGTCTACGTTCACCGAGACGAGGTTTGCTTTCAGTTTGCGCACCTCCACCACGTCGCTGGCGGTCTGGTAGCCGGGGTTGTTGGCGAGGAACATCAGGATGTCAAAAGCCGTCTGGGGCAGATGGAGCTTCTGGCACAGGGGCTTGCAGAGGGCGGCGTAAGCCGCCGAGGTCTTCCGCCCGAATTCGATGCCCGGGGTATTCATGGGACGCCTCCTTGTGATTCAAAATTGTATCATTCAAATTTGAAGTAATAATAGCACAAAAACGCAGCGATTGTCAAGAGAAAAGGAGCGGCCCGCATCTTGCAGGCCGCTCCCTGTTTCCGTTTTCTTTACAGCATCATGATGAGCCGCGTGCCGAAGGCCGCCAGCCATGCTACGATGCACTGATTTGCCACCATGATAAACGCCCACTTGCCGCCCAGCTCCCGCTTGACCGAGGCCACCGCCGCGATGCAGGGCGTATAGAGCAGGCAGAACACCAGCAGGGGTGCAGCCGCCGCCGGGGACAGCGCGGCGGCAAAGGCCGCAGAGGAGCCATAGAGGATGGTGAGGGTCGAAACGACGCTCTCCTTGGCCATAAAGCCGGTGATCAGGGCCGTAGACACCCGCCAGTCGGCAAAGCCCAGTGGCGCAAACAGCGGCGCGATACCGCTGGCCAGCCATGCAAGGATGCTCTGCTGCGGGTCAGCGGTGAGGCTGAGCCGCAGGTCGAAGCTCTGCAGGAACCAGATGATGATGGTCGCCACAAAGATGACCGTAAAGGCGCGCTGGAGGAAATCGCGGGCCTTTTCCCAGAGCAGCTGGACCACATTCTTGAGGCCGGGCAGGCGGTAGTTGGGCAGCTCCATCACAAAGGGGACGGCCTCGCCCTTAAAGACACTGCTCTTCAGCAGGATGGCCATCAGAATGCCCACCGCAATACCGAGGAAATAGAGGCTGACCATCACCAGAGCCGCGTGCTCCGGGAAGAAGGCCGCCGCAAACAGGCTGTAGATGGGCAGCTTGGCCGAGCAGCTCATAAAGGGGGTGAGCAGGATGGTCATTTTGCGGTCGCGCTCCGAGGGCAGGGTGCGGCTGGCCATGACGCCGGGGACGGTGCAGCCGAAGCCGATGAGCATTGGCACGATGCTGCGCCCCGAGAGGCCGATGCGGCGGAGAAGCTTATCCATCACGAATGCCACGCGGGCCATGTATCCGGTATCCTCCAGCAGAGAGAGGAAGAAGAACAGGGTCACGATGATGGGCAGGAAGCTCAACACGCTGCCCACACCGGTGAAGATGCCGTCGATGACCAGCGAGTGGACGGCTGCGTTGACGTTCCACGCCGTGAGGGTGGAGTCCACCGCAGCGGTCAGGGCATCAATGCCCACTTCCAGCAGGTTCTGGAGCGCCAGACCGATGACGCCGAAGGTGAGGTAGAACACCAGCGCCATGATGCCCACAAAGGCCGGGATGGCGGTATAGCGGCCCGTGAGGAACCGGTCGATCTGGGCCGAGCGGAGCTGTTCCTTGCTCTGGCGGGGCTTCACGACGGTCTGCTCCACCAGCTGGTGGATGAAGTGGAACCGCATATCCGCGATGGCGGCGGCGCGGTCCAGACCCCGCTCCTGCTCCATCTGGACGATGATGTGCTCGATCATCTCTTTTTCGTTCTGGTCGAGCTTCAGGGCCGCCTCGATGCGCTGGTCGCCCTCCACGAGCTTTGTGGCCGCAAAGCGCACCGGGATGCCTGCGGCCTCGGCATGATCCTCGATCAGGTGGATGATGCCGTGGATGCAGCGGTGGACTGCGCCGCCGTGATCCTCCTCGCTGCAGAAATCCATCCGGCCCGGCCGCTCCTGATACTTTGCGACATGGAGCGCATGATCCACCAGCTCGTCCACGCCCTCGTTCTTTGCCGCAGAGATCGGCACGACCGGGATGCCCAGCATGGCCTCCATCTTATTGATGCGGACAGTGCCGCCGTTGCCGCGCATCTCGTCCATCATGTTCAGCGCCAGCACCATCGGCGTATCCAGCTCCATGAGCTGCATGGTGAGGTACAGATTCCTCTCGATGTTGGTGGCGTCCACGATATTGATGATGCCCGTGGGCTTCTCGCCGATGATGAACTGCCGGGTCACGATCTCCTCGCTGGTATAGGGCGACATGGAATAGATGCCGGGCAGGTCTGTGACCTCCGTATTCGGGTTATTCCGGATCGCACCGCTCTTGCGGTCCACCGTCACACCCGGGAAATTGCCGACGTGCTGGTTGGAGCCGGTGAGCTGGTTGAAGAGGGTCGTCTTGCCGCAGTTCTGGTTGCCCGCCAGCGCAAAGGTAAGGGTCGTGCCGTCGGGCAGAGGGTTCTCGCCCTTTTTGGTGTGGTAGCGTCCGCCTTCGCCGAGGCCCGGGTGCTCCACCGGCTTGTCACTTTCTGCCGCTGCTTTTTTCGCCGCCGGGGCTTTGGCCAGAGTGACCCCGATGCGGGCGGCATCGTCCAGCCGGAGGGTCAGCTCGTAGCCGTGGATGCTCAGCTCCATCGGGTCGCCCATCGGGGCAAATTTGACCAGCGTGACCTCCTCACCGGGGATCAGCCCCATATCCAGAAAATGCTGCCGCAGAGCGCCTTCGCCGCCCACGGTCCCGACCACGGCAGTCTCGCCGATGTTCAAATCTTTCAACGTCATATGGAATGTTCCTCTCGAGCGCGTTTGTTAGTTTGCATTAACAACAGTAATATAGGCTAACTTTCCGGCGTTGTCAAGAGAAACGGGGCTGTTTGGAACTGTTCTCTGAAAAAAATCATGCCGCCTTCCTCGAATATCAGAAAAAGTGCAAAAAATAAGAGCCTGTACCCGGGAAGTACCCGCCGTACAGGCTCTTATCGTTTTTTTATTCAGTTCGCGGTGTGGTAGCCGTCAGGGTTCTTCTTCTGCCAGTTCCAGCTGTCGGCGCACATCTCCTCGATGCCGTACTCAGCCACCCAGCCAAGCTCATTCCTGGCCTTGGTGGGGTCGGCATAGCACTCGGCGATGTCGCCGGGGCGGCGGGCATCGATGACGTAGGGGATGGGCTTGCCGCAGGCCTTCTCGAAGGCATGGATGACATCCAGCACGCTGTAACCCTTGCCGGTGCCGAGGTTGCAGATGAAGAGGCCGCAGTTCGTTTCCAGCTTCTTGATGGCGCAGACATGGCCGCGGGCCAGGTCCACGACATGGATGTAGTCGCGGACGCCGGTGCCGTCGGGAGTGGGGTAGTCATTGCCGAAGACATGGACCTTTTCCAGCTTGCCCACAGCCACCTTGGCGATGTAGGGCATGAGGTTGTTGGGGATGCCGTTGGGGTCCTCGCCGATGAGGCCGGACTTGTGGGCGCCGATGGGGTTGAAGTAGCGCAGCAGAGCCACGTTCAGGGTGGGGTCAGCCTTGCAGACATCGGTGAGGATGCGCTCGGTCATGGCCTTGGTGGTGCCGTAGGGGTTGGTGGTGGCACCCACGGGGAAGTCCTCGGTGATCGGCACACTGGCGGGGTCGCCGTAGACGGTGGCGGAAGAGCTGAACACGAAGTTGTGGCAGTTGTGCTTGCGCATCACATCCAGGATGACCAGCGTGCAGTTGAGGTTATTGTAGTAGTATTCGATGGGCTTGGACACGCTCTCGCCGACGGCCTTATAGGCTGCGAACTGGATGACCGCCGTGATGTCGGGACACTCGGCGAAGATCTTCTCCACATCCTCGTGTTTGGTCATATCGGCCTGATAGAAGCGGAAGTCCTTGCCGGTGATCTGCTTGACGCGGTCGAGGACCACAGGGGATGCATTATAGTAATTGTCCGCCACGACGACGTCGTAGCCGGCATTCAGAAGCTCGATGCAGGTGTGGCTGCCGATGTAGCCTGCGCCGCCGGAAACCAAAATAGCCATGTCCAATACCTCTCTTGTTCCAAATGTTGCTTCGCACAGAACCCTTGTGCTCTGTCTGCCTAAAGGATACCGCTTTTTGCACAGAGAATCAAGTACCGGCTTTTTTATTAAAATGTATTTTTGTTGCATCTTTTCGTCCGGTCTGATGAACTGCAAAGATTTTTAGTCCGCAAGGCATGGAGAGGACACGCAAAAACAGCAAAGGGCAGCTCCCGCAAGAGAGCTGCCCTTTGCTGCGGCTGATATTTGCTTACAAACGGCCGCACTGACGGCCGGTGAAGAAGCGGAGCGTAGTGTTGGCCCGGAAGACTTTGCCTGCCCGCAGCACCGTCGTCGGGAACTCCGGGTGAGAGGGGCTGCAGGGGAAGTGCTGGGTCTCAAGGGCAAAGCCGCCGTACTTTTCCAGCGGGACGCCGCCCTTGCCGGGGGAGGGGCAGTTCTGCAGGAAGTTGCCGGTGTAGAGCTGGATGCCCGGCTGGGTGGTGTACATCTTCATGCTGATGCCGGTCTTGTCGCTGGACGCCCAGGCGCAGAGGCTCTGGCTGGCACCCCGGGGCCGGTCGAGGACATAGCAGTGGTCGAAGCCGCCGCCCGCCATGGTGGTCTGGTAGAAGCCGGTGTCGAGGTCGCGTCCCAGAGGCTTTCCGGTGCGGAAGTCCATCGGCGTACCGTCCACGGGCAGGATCTTGCCCGTGGGGCAGGTCTCGTTGTTGCCCTCGAGGTAGTTGGAAGCGTAAATGCGGAGCTTCTGGCCCAGCACATTGCCGCCGCCGTCGAGGTTGAAGTAGGTGTGGTTGGTCAGATTGATGATGGTGTCCTCGTCAGTGGACACACGGTAGTCCATCCGCAGGGTGTTGTCCGGCGTGAGGATATACCGCACACTGACCTTCAGATTTCCGGGGAAACCGTCTTCGCCCGCCGGGCTTTCGGTCTCCATCAAAAGGGTGTCGCCGAACATCTTCACATCGTAAATTTTGCGGGGGAAGGTGCCGTGCAGGTGATTTCTGCCATTGTTGGCTTCCAGCTTGTAGGTCTTGCCGCTGAGAGAAAATTCCGCATTTTCAATGCGGTTGGCGTACCGGCCCACGAACGCACCGCAGCAGGTGCTGCCGGATGAGTTGAAATCCGCCTCATAGTCGGCGAGGGTGTCGTGTCCGACGACCACATCCACCGGACCTGTTTTTGTAGGGACGAAGAGATTTTTGATCACACAGCCATAGTTCAGCACGCTGACCTCAAGTCCACCGGGATTGGAGATGATGTATTCATCCACCTTATCGCCGTTTTTGGTCACACCAAAGGGCTTGGAGCGGAACTGTGCCATAAGGCTCGCCTCCTTCTTCATTATTTTCGGTCAGGGCAGCGCAGCCCCGACCTCGTCCATAATTATGATTATAGCACAGTTTTCCAGACTTGTGTGAGAATGCTTTTAGATTTATCTTCCAAAATTTCGAGAGATTTTTTGGACATATTGCGAAAACGCCTTTCATCTTAAAAGGCTCTCCCTTTGGGAGAGCTGGCGCGAAGCGCCTGAGAGGGCAAGGACGCTGCTGCTGTCAGGGAACAAAAGAAACCGCCGCACATCAGGCTGTGCAGCGGTTTCGGAGCAAATACTTATTCTATGTGGGCTCAGAAAGCTCGGACCACGGTAGGCGGCTTATTTTTCGTAGATGACGATTATGTAGCAGTAGGTGTCATCGCCGTCCTGCACACGGTGGACGGCCACCTTTACGCTCGTCCAGTCCGAAGAAGAGTTGGTATAAACTCTCACGCCGCCTCGGGAGCAATGGAGCACATAGGAAGCCTGGGTGATGGCATTGCCCGCCGACTCGGGCATTTTTGCTGCATAAAAATGCACGCTGACGCTGTTTTTGTACTCCTCCAGTGCATCTTTCAGCATGACAACACCGGCTCCAGCGGTGCCGGTGCTCCAGGGAACATAGAAATACTCGCCCGCATTGTAGCTGGCCAGATAAGTTCCGTTGAACCATTTCGCCTTGTTTGCCCGGAAATTCGCATCGATCTTCTCAAAGACAGCCGGGGAGACATCGTAGGTCACCTTCATGTCAGGTTTTCCCATCTGGCCCCGGAGATAATCTCCGTATGCCTTTTCCATGGCACGCTCGGTCACCTTGCCGCCGCAGCCGGTAAGCAGGGTCAGTGCCATCATGGCCGCAAGAGCCAGAGACAGGATACGGTTGAGTCGTTTCATAGTATGATTCCTCCCTATAATATAGCGGTGTTCAAACGAAACATCGACACCTTTTTCCTATTTTACTCCCGCCTCGCACCCCACCCCCTCCCCCCCCCTCTTCGCTACCTGTTCTCACTGGTATGCTCGCTCGTGT
>ENA-UEQS01002064-UEQS01002064.1-human-gut-metagenome-genome-assembly--contig:-NODE-2064-length-11546-cov-5.021711_pt1 | contig 11546 bp, 9 predicted proteins | sample MGYA00242953_ERZ507953 | MGnify/ENA primary metagenome ERZ507953 (study PRJEB26167, sample SAMN06115474) | human gut metagenome | host: Homo sapiens | place: China:Jiangsu | collected 2016-07-06...
ACCATAACACCGACATCTGCAAAAATTCCCATCCACATATTTGCAATACCTATCGTTACCAAAAACAGGCAGAGCAGTTTAATCCCGATTGCAAAACAGATATTTTCATATACAATCCGCAGGCACCTTCTTGCGATACGGATTGCTTTCGCAATCTTGAGCGGATCATCATCCATCAGTACCACATCTGCTGCCTCAATCGCCGCATCCGATCCAAGTGCTCCCATAGCGATTCCAACATCAACACGGGAAAGCACAGGTGCATCATTGATGCCATCCCCAACAAAGGCAACGGTACTCTTTTCTTCCCTGGTCTGCAACAGTTTTTCCACTTCGGAAACTTTATCTGCCGGAAGCAGCTGGGAATGTACTTCCGTGATTCCAACCTCCCCTGCTACCTGCTGTGCTACACGGTCATCATCACCGGTCAGCATTACCAGCCGGTGCACACCGGAATTTTTCAGTGCCTGCATGGCAGCCGCCGCATTCGGCTTGAGCATATCTGAAATCAGTATATGGCCGGCATAAACACCATCGACTGCCAGATGTACGATTGTACCGGTACAGCTGCAGTTGCGATACGCAATTTTTTCTTTTTTCATGAGTTTGTCATTTCCTGCCGCAACCCTGTGTCCGTCTACCGTTGCGATCACACCATGTCCACCGATTTCCTGTACATCTGTGACCCGGTCCACATCCAGTTTCTTACCATAGGCTTTCTGCAGGCTGATACTGATCGGATGTGTGCTGTGACACTCTGCCAGTGCCGCGTATTCCAGCAGCTGTTCTTCCTCTTTCGTATATACCGGATGTCCGGACTCAACCGGACAGCTGCCGGATGCACAGTTTGTTCCATGAATTCCGCAGACTTCAAATACCCCCTGCGTAATTGTTCCTGTCTTATCAAAGACAACCGTGCGTGTTCTCGCAAGTGCTTCCAGATAGTTGGAACCTTTTACCAGAACACCCTCTGCACTGGCACCTCCGATTCCTGCAAAAAAGCTGAGCGGAATACTGATGACCAGCGCGCACGGACAGCTTATTACAAGGAATGTAAGTGCCCTGTATATCCATATGCCCCACTGTGGTGCGGCTGACATGAAAAGTATTCTGACAAGCGGTGGCAGTATCGCAAGTGCAAGTGCACTGTAGCAGACTGCCGGAGTGTAATACTTGGCAAATTTTGATATGAAGTTTTCTGATTTTGATTTCTTTGAGCTTGAATTTTCAACGAGGTCAAGTATCTTTGAAACCGTTGATTCGCCAAACTCTTTTGTCGTTTTAATCTTTAAAACACCGGACATATTGATGCATCCGCTGATTATCTCATCACCGCATTTTGCATCCCTCGGCACGCTCTCACCTGTAAGCGCGCTGGTGTTTAATGTAGATGAACCCTCAACTATCACGCCATCAATAGGAACCTTTTCTCCGGGCTGTACAACGATTACTGAGCCGATAGCAACCTCATCAGGATCAACCTGGGTGAGCTTTCCGTCCACCTCAATATTGGCATAGTCGGGTCTGATGTCCATGAGCTCGCTGATATTCTTACGGCTCTTTCCGACTGCATAGCTCTGAAACAGCTCTCCTATCTGGTAGAAAAGCATAACGGCTATAGCCTCTGTATAGTCACCATTCTCATAGAGCGCAACCGCTATCGCACCTACAGTGGCAACCGCCATCAGGAAGTTTTCATCAAATACCTGCTTGTTTTTGATTCCCTTAAATGCCTTTTTCAGGATATCGTATCCTATAACCAGATAAGGCACCATGTAAAGCAGGAACCTGATAATTCCCTTAGCCGGTATGAAATATAATATAATCATGAGTACCGCTGCGATTATGATACGCGCAAGTACTTTTTTCTGCTTTTTATTCATACGCCATAGCTCCATTCATTATAATCTCTTGATAATCACCCTTACTATAGCGCAGGCATTGAAAAAATATCATTTGTCATTCCTGCGCCCGGCAATTTATAAGAAAATCTCGCAGTCGTCCTCTACCTTTTTACAGTTCTTAAGAACCTCCTGCATAACCGCCTTTGCATCCTGTCCCTCTTCAAACTCAACGCTCATCTTTAGTTTCATGAAATTGACTGTAGCATCCTTTACACCTGCTGTATTCTTTGCGGCATCCTCCATCTTGTTGGCGCAGTTAGCGCAGTCTACATCGATTTTGTAAGTCTTCTTCATAGTGGTGTTCTCCTTATTTTCATGAATTATTTGTTTTACTGTACGTTTTTCATTGAACATATGAATGATTGTTCATATGTTAATTTTATTATAGCACCTTTTATACTGTTGTCAATACACAATGTGCATCTACACAAAATTTATTCACATACTCTAATCACATAATTAATCTCATAGTTTATGATTCAGGCTTCATCTGTGATATTTTCTTTCCAGCTGCTTCCCTCTTCTATCCCATTTGCCGTAAGCCATTCATCCTCAACCTCTACATGACGCTGTCTGCCGTTTTCGTCCTCGAGATAAACCACGCATTTTGCTTTTGCGCCGTCTGCTCTTTCCTCACAGCCAAAATCAGCCTCATATATATGTGTTACCGTATACATCTGCACTCTACCTTCTTTCATATGATTTTGCATGACATAAATATATAGAAACTTCCCACATGTACAGGTGGATGTGTCCACTCTAAAATATCATGTGGGAAGCTTTTTTCAACTATATTTATGATTATAATACTGCTTTAATCGCTGCAAGCAGCTCATCATATGTCTCATATGCAGGAAGCTCAGGGTAGTCCTTCTTGATGGCATCTGTGCTTCTGAAAAGGAAGCCTGCCTTGCTTGCCTGTATCATGCCTAAATCGTTGTGGCTGTCACCGCTTGCGATGGTATCGTATCCGATAGACTGCAGTGCCTTTACAGTTGTAAGCTTTGACTGCTCACATCTCATTCTAAAGCCTGTAATCTCGCCATCTTCAGCAACCTCAAGCTCGTTACAAAAGATTGTCGGCCAGCCGAGCTTCTTCATGAGCGGGCCTGCAAACTGTGAAAATGTATCACTGATGATGATTACCTGTGTGATTGAACGAAGCTCATCCAAGAATTCCTTTGCGCCAGGCATTGGATCTATCTTTGCGATTGTCTCCTGGATTTCTTTTAATCCGAGTCCGTGCTCCTTTAAAATATTTATTCTATAGTTCATAAGCTTATCATAATCAGGCTCATCTCTTGTTGTCTTTTCAAGCTCAGGAATGCCTGTCTCCTTTGCAAATGCAATCCAGATTTCAGGTACCAATACTCCCTCAAGGTCTAAGCATACAATATTCATTTTGATTCCTCCGTGTGTTTTATTCTGTGGATTTCGATGAAGCTCAATATAATTGTCATGTAACTATTAAGCAGCCTTGAATAGTCACCTTATAATTATAGTTCACCGATTTAATCCAGTAAAGTATATCATACAAAACGACTGCCTACAATAGAATTATACGTGATTTTCAAAGGATTTTTCAGTAAATCATTATTACCGTCCATTACGCTCGCCGGCTTTTGCAGACGCACCGGCTTCCGCAGAGAAGATGCCCTCATCATCTATGATGTTTCCGCTCTCAACATGCTTTTTCAGTATATTGTTAAACGCATAATCCCAGATTTTCTCTGAACCGAGTGCTGTGCGCTTATTTCTGCCAAGTATCTGCGACAGCTTTACGCTGTGCTCACGCCATGAACGCCCGCCCGACGCATCATTTAGGAGCATTGGCTGGATATTGTCCATGGTGCGGGCAAATCTGGCTTCCGGCGTCTGCTGCGCCTCAAATTCCTCCCACAGCTCTAAAAGCGGCTCGCCCTGTTCCTTTGGCAAGAGTCCGTATATACGCTCCGCAGCCTTCTGCTCACGCTCATGCTGTGTGGCCTTGCCTGCCTCATCATAGGCATATGTGTCTCCTGCGTCAATCTCTACTATGTCGTGTATCAAAAGCATTCCTACTGTCTTTAGCACGTCTATCTTCTCATTGGCATACTCACTCAAGAGCATGGTCATGATAGCCATATGCCAGGCATGCTCCGCATCATTTTCCTTGCGGCTTGCATCAGCTAAATAAGTCTGGCGGAATATCTCCTTTTCCTTGTCGATTTCTCTGATGAAATCAAGCTGTTTTTCTAATCTTTTGTCTTTCTCATTTTCCTGCATTATTGTATCTCCACGTTAATTCTCATCATATTTGCAAATCTGCATCTTTTTACTATTATGAATTAACCAATAATTTTGTCAAGCGGTCAATACAAATTACAGCGCATCCTTCATTGCTTTAACATACTCACCGACATACTTTGGTGAAGCCTCACCATACTCATCGATTATCTTGATGATGGCAGAGCCCACAATGGCACCATCCGAGATATCTGCCATCTTCTTTGCCTGCTTGGGTGTTGAAATGCCAAAACCGATAGCACATGGCACATCTGTGTTTTCTCTGATTACCTTGACTATTGAAGCCAGATCTGTCTTAATCTCGCTTCTTGTACCGGTGACTCCGAGGCTTGAAATCACATAGATGAAGCCGGTTGCCTCCTTTGCTATCATCGCAATGCGATCCTTTGATGTAGGTGCGATAAATGAAATAAGGTCCACATCATATTTCTCGCAGAGTGGTAAAAACTCTTCCTTTTCCTCATATGGGATATCCGGCAGAATGAGTCCGTCAATGCCTATTTCCTTACATGTACTGATAAACTTTTCTGCACCGTATGAGTAAACCACATTTGCATATGTCATGAAAACCATAGGGATTGTGACATCTTTTCTCAAATCTCTCACAAGGTCAAAAACCTTGTCTGTTGTAACTCCGGCTGCAAGTGCCTTTATGTTGGCGCCCTGGATTACAGGTCCCTCTGCTGTAGGATCAGAGAACGGAATACCAAGCTCTATAAGGTCTGCTCCGTTTGCAACAGCTTCTCTTACGATTTTCGCGGTTGTCTCTAAATTTGGATCACCACAGGTGATAAATGGTATAAATGCCTTGCCGTTTTCAAACGCACTTCTTATCTTACTCATAAATATTCTCCCCTCTGTATCTTGCTATTGCCGCGCAGTCCTTGTCGCCTCTGCCTGAAACAGTAACAACGATTATCTTGTCCTTGTCCATTGTAGGCGCCAGCTTCATGGCATATGCCACTGCATGTGAGGACTCGATTGCAGGGATGATTCCCTCTGTCTTTGCGAGGTATTCAAAAGCATTTACCGCTTCATCATCTGTTACCGGTACATATTTTGCTCTGCCGATATCGTGCAGATATGCGTGCTCCGGTCCGACTCCCGGATAGTCAAGTCCTGCAGAAATTGAATAAACCGGAGCAATCTGTCCGTATTTATCCTGACAGAAATATGACTTCATGCCGTGGAAAATACCAAGACGGCCTGTATTTACTGTAGCTGCAGTCTCAAAGGTATCTATTCCTCTTCCTGCTGCCTCGCAGCCGATGAGCTCTACACCCTCATCCTCTATGAAGTTGTAAAAGCTTCCGATGGCATTTGAGCCGCCGCCCACACATGCGATAACCGCATCAGGCAGTCTGTGCTCCTTTTCAAGCATCTGCTCTTTAATTTCCTTTGAGATGACCGCCTGGAAATCTCTTACGATGGTAGGGAACGGATGTGGTCCCATAACCGAGCCCAGGCAGTAATGTGTGTCCGAAATTCTCTTGGTCCACTCTCTCATTGCCTCCGATACGGCATCCTTTAATGTGGCTGTGCCTGATGTAACCGGGATAACCTCTGCTCCGAGCAGACGCATGCGGTATACATTGAGCGCCTGACGCTTTGTGTCCTCCTCGCCCATGAATACAACACATTCCATACCCATAAGGGCTGCGGCCGTTGCTGTTGCCACGCCGTGCTGACCGGCTCCGGTCTCAGCTATCAGGCGGGTTTTGCCCATTTTCTTTGCAAGAAGTGCCTGCCCTAATACGTTGTTGATCTTGTGGGCTCCTGTATGGTTTAAATCCTCTCTCTTAAGGTATATTTTTGCTCCACCGAGATCCTTTGTCATCTTTTGGGCGTAGTACAGTCTCGATGGTCTTCCTGCATAATCATTAAGAAGCTCTGTGAGCTCTCTGTTAAATTCAGGATCGTTTTTGTAATAATTGTATGCTTCTTCTAATTCTTTAACGGCATTCATGAGGGTTTCAGGAATATACTGTCCTCCGTGAATACCGAATCTTCCGTTTGGATTTGTCATGATGTTTTCCCTTCTGATGTATATATGGTATCTATGTGATATTGTTTAATGATATTATGAAATCCGCTATCAGCCTGCTCTTAATTCATCAAGCTTAGCTTTTTTGTCGTCCGCTCTCATCAGCGTCTCTCCGATAAGCACTGCGTCAGCTCCGATTTCACGTATTGCCCTGATATCATCTGTGCTCTTTACACCGCTTTCCGATACAAATATGATGTCATCGGGAATCAGGTCGCGCAGCTTTTTGCTGTTAGCTGTATCAACTGTAAAATCCTTCAGATTGCGGTTGTTTACACCTATTATTCTGGCACCGGCTCTTACCGCCATCCCTGCCTCTTTTTCATCGTGTATCTCCACAATGGCGCTTATGCCAAGGCTGTCGCAGATTTTTATGTATTCACCAAGCTGCACCTCTGACAGTATGGAGCAGATTAAAAGCACCGCAGCGGCACCGAGTGTCTTTGCCTGATATATCTGATATTCATCAACCGTAAAATCTTTTCGGATGCACGGAATCGAAACCGTTTTTGCAATCTCCTTAAGATACTCATCCGAGCCTAAAAACCACTTCGGCTCTGTCAGTACCGAGATGCAATCCGCACCTGCCGCCTCGTATTCCCTTGCAATTTCAAGATATCTGAAGTCCGGCTCTATAAGCCCCTTTGACGGCGAAGCCTTCTTGCACTCGCATATGAAGCTCAAGCCATCCTTTTTGAGTGCTTTTTCAAATGCAAAATCAGAAAACTTTTCGTTTTTCGTCTGAATCGCGATATTTTTCATTTCCTCAAGGCTTATTTTTTTCTTGTCCTCTGCCACACGAAGCCTTGAATGTTCTGCAAGCTGGTCTAAAATATTCATCGCTTATCCTTTCCTGGTTTGTGTGCTTAGCTGTTGCTTACCTCGATGAGCTTATCGAGTGTCTCAAGTGCTTTTCCTGAATCAATGATTTCTGCTGCAAGCGCGATACCCTCTTTCATGCTGTCGGCCTTTCCTCCGATATAAAGTGATGCGCCTGCGTTCATAAGTACCGCATTTCTCTTATGGCCCTTCTGTCCTCCTAAGATATCACGTACGATTTTTGCATTTTCCTCAGGTGTACCGCCTTTTAAATCCTCCTTTGTGCAGCGCTCAAAGCCGAAATCCTCCGGTGAGATTACTGTAGTTCTGAACCATCCGTCCTTTATCTCGCATACCTTGGTCGGTGCACTCATGGAAATCTCATCGAGCTTATCCATGCCATATACTACCATTCCGCGCTTTATTCCGAGACTTACAAGGACCTGTGCAAGCGGCTCTACAAGGTACTCATCGTACACTCCGAGAAGCTGCATGACCGGTGAACCCGGATTTGTGAGTGGTCCTAAAATATTGAATACCGTTCTAAAACCAAGCTCTTTCCTGATAGGTCCGACATACTTCATTGATGTGTGATATTTCTGTGCAAAGAAGAAGCACATGCCGACTTTATTTAAAAGCTCTACACATTTCTCAGGGCTCTGGTCTATGTTGACGCCGAGCGCCTCAAGACAGTCTGCTGTACCGCATAATGAAGAGGCTGCCCTGTTTCCGTGCTTTGCCACCTTCATGCCGCCTGCTGCCGCAACAAGTGCAGAGGTTGTTGAAATGTTGAAGCTCTGTGCATTGTCTCCGCCTGTTCCTACGATTTCGAACACATCCATACCTGTTTTCACCTGTATGGCATGCTCTCTCATGGCTGCTGCACAGCCTGCGATTTCGTCTGTTGTCTCAGCCTTTGCGCTCTTTGTGGAAAGAGCTGCAAGAAAGGCTGCATTCTGGGTTGGTGATGTCTCACCGCCCATAATCTCATTCATCACTGCATATGCCTCGTCATATGTGAGGTCTTCTTTGTTTACGATTTTTACTATGGCTTCTTTTATCATGATTATGTCCTCCTGTATTCCGGTAATATTTCGTTTATAATTTTGTTCTGCTATTTGTTTTCAATTCAACAACTAATATATAAATTCATTAAACGCTGCAATTTTCAATTAAGCTTTGATAAAATTACTAAGCATCTGCTTTCCGTCCGGTGTCATGATTGACTCCGGGTGAAACTGCACACCGTATAGCGGGTATTCCCTGTGCTCAACAGCCATGATCTCACCATCATCTGTAGTGGCTGTAATCTTTAGGCAATCAGGCATCGTGTCCGCATCTGCAGCAAGTGAATGGTAACGTGCTACCTTTGCTTTTTTCGGGCAATCCTTGAATAAAAGGCTTTCTGTGTCAAACGATACATCCGATTGCTTTCCGTGCATGAGCTCCTTTGCATATGTGACTGTCGCACCGTATGCTGCGCATATCGCCTGGTGACCGAGGCACACGCCAAGGATTGGGATTTCCTTTCCAAGATCCTTTGCCACAGCTATTATCACTCCCGCATCCTCAGGCCTTCCCGGTCCCGGTGATAATATGATGCGGTCAGGCTTTAAAGTCCTAATCTCTTCAACTGTCATCTCATCATTTCTGATTACTCTGATATCAGGCTCTATCTCGCCGATTAGCTGATACAGATTGTAAGAAAAGCTGTCGTAGTTATCAATCAGTAAAATCATTCTTCCACCTCCTGTGAGACTTCCAGTGCCTTAAGAGACGCCTTTGCCTTGTTTATGCACTCCTGAAATTCCTTCTCAGGATCTGAATCCGCAACTATTCCCGCTCCGCTTCTCACGAAAACCTTGCCGTTTTTCTTGTAGGCAATACGGATTGCAATACATGTGTCCATATTTCCTGTAAAATCTATATATCCAATCGCGCCACCGTAAATGCCTCGCTTGTTGTCCTCAAGCTCTCCGATAAGCTGGCACGCTCTGATTTTTGGTGCTCCTGAAAGTGTTCCTGCCGGAAGCACGGCCTCTATTGCATCGAGTGCGTCATACTCTTGCCTTATCTCTCCACGCACTGTCGAGCCTATATGCATCACATGTGAATATCTCTCTATGGAATGAAGCTTTTCAACTTTTACAGTTCCGAATTTACTTACCTTTCCGAGGTCATTTCTTCCAAGGTCCACGAGCATGTTGTGCTCTGCGAGCTCTTTTTCGTCCTTAAGCAGCCCTTCCTCAAGCTTTTTATCCTCCTCTGCTGTGGCACCTCTCGGCCTCGTGCCTGCCAGCGGGAATGTGTGAAGCACTCCATTTTCAAGCTTCACAAGTGTCTCCGGAGATGCTCCAGCAACCTCCACATCGGTTCCCGAAAAATAAAACATGTACGGCGAAGGATTTATCGTTCGAAGCACGCGGTAGGTATCAAAAAGGCTTCCCTCAAACGGTGCGCTCAATCTGTTGGATAAAACTATCTGGAAAATATCCCCCTCTTTGATATGGTGTTTTGCCTTCTCGACCATCTCACAATACTGCTCCTTGTCAAAAAGCGGTGTTACATCGCCCAGCAGCTTACCACCCATATTCTGTTTTTTCTCTCCGTGCATCAGAAGCTCCCTAAGCTGCTTTAGCTCAACAGTCGCTTTGTTATAGCCTGTTTCCGGAGCATCAAGTGACATATTTGCGATTAGTATTATCTTCTGGCACAGATTGTCAAATGCTATTACCTTATCAAAAAGCATCAGATCAACATCCTTGAAATCCTCTGTGTCCCTTGCTTTTCCTCTGATGCTTTTCTCCTTGTAGCCCAGATAATCATACGAAAAATAACCTACAAGGCCACCTGTAAACGAAGGCAGATAATCAAATTTCGGACTCTTATACTCTGAAAGAATCTGTCTGATGTACTCTGAAGGATTTTCCGTTTCCACCGAAAGCTTTCCAAGCTTCATGTGACCATCTATGCAGTTAATCTCAAGCTTTGGATCATATCCCAAAAATGTATATCTTCCCCAGGCTTCATTGGCTTGTGCTGATTCAAGCAGATAACAATGTGTTGAAACATTCTGCAGAATCCTCATAGCCTCTATAGGTGTGATAAAATCTGATAATATCTCACAGCTTACAGGGAGAATGTCATACTTCCCAGTTTTTGCTATTTCTTTAACTTCGGTCAGTGTAGGTGAAATTTTCATATGCTTACCTCCAAATTTTGTGTTTGTGTGAACAAAACGTACAACATACAGCTCGAATTCGCCTCTTCGAGGCTTCTCCGCAGCTTGCGCTGCTACAATTCTCGCTTTATGTTGTGCAGTCCAATGTTCACTAAAAAAGTCCTTGACAGAATATTACTTCTGTCAAGGACGAATAATCTTAACTATCCGCGGTGCCACCTTGAATTCACGATAAAGCTCGTGCGCTTGGCAGGATACCAACATATCCCGGGCAAATGACGTATGCCCACACGTCGCAGAATACTCTGGATAAATGGTAAATCCATTTGACTGCGCCCTCAGCGGTCCATTTGACAACTTGTTTCACACCTGATTCTCAGCACCACAGGCTCTCTGTAAAGGCATCATTGCCGTTATCTCCGCTTCAACGGTTTACAATTTATTTAATTGTGCAAACTTTTATACTGTTTGAATTTCTTTAACGGTTTAATGCTTTATCTCGCTAAATTTGTTTAAAGTTTATCACTCCTTTTTGTGTTTGTCAACATACATTTTACATTAAAATATACTCCATCTGGCGTTCCTTTGTCTTAAGCCCCATCTTCTCATAAAATTTCTCAGCAGATGTGTTTCCGCTCCATACATTGAGAGTGACCTCGTAGCAGCCGAGATGCTTTGCCTCATTCTTGACATATTCAAAAAGCTGCTCTCCGATGCATCTACACACAGATCATCTATGAAAAGCGATGTAAACGGTACCATATTGTTGGAAAACGGCTGCTGTCTTATCTGACAGAATGCATATCCCATGCATACATCGTCATCATCTGCCGCAACATATATCGGCTTTGTATCGTCCTTTATCATTTCTGCAAGCTCTTCATTTGTATATTTTGTCGTTCCCGGAATAAAAATATCCGGTCTGATATCGGCATGGATCTGAAGCACCTGCTCTAACAATTCTATAAGTCTTGGTATGTCTTTTTCCTGTGCTCTTCTAATATTCATTTTTGAAAATCACGCTTTCTATTGTGGTTAATGTACAGTTTTTATATTTCAAAATAAATCCAGCATATTATCGAGATAAATGTGCTCTCTGACATGTATCTGATACTGTGGCTTCGTCATATAGTAGAGCAGAAATTCCAGTATCATGGCACTTCCAAGCCCCCTGCCCTCTATTTTAAAATTGCTAAAGCCCATTGGCAGGTAAATATTTTTTATATCGTCTATTCCGATAAATCCGGGATTTTCCATTGCCTTTGAAAAGAGATATCCCTGCCCAGCATCAGGTGCAGTACAATAATGCTCC
>ENA-UEQS01002067-UEQS01002067.1-human-gut-metagenome-genome-assembly--contig:-NODE-2067-length-11541-cov-4.762823_pt1 | contig 11541 bp, 10 predicted proteins | sample MGYA00242953_ERZ507953 | MGnify/ENA primary metagenome ERZ507953 (study PRJEB26167, sample SAMN06115474) | human gut metagenome | host: Homo sapiens | place: China:Jiangsu | collected 2016-07-06...
GAAAAAATATTTTTTTTGTTCATTGCGGGATCGTCGTGTCTGATGGCCTTCAAATTGATAATTAGCCATCTGCATGCTTCGGCGAGGCTCGGGAATATTTGCGCCGGCAATCGCTGCCCCCTCCCGCGATGCCGTGTGTCTTGCACATTTTTTGTCCGGCGGAATGTGGCTGTCTGATCGCAATGATGCCGAATTGTGAAATAATGGGGGCCAAGAGCAGGAAATTTGTCAAAAAAAACGTAACTTTGAAAAATCGTATGGATAAAAAATCGTCGCCGATGCGTGTTGACAAAGTAGATAAACGTGTTCTCGGGCCCGTGCTTATGGGCTTCTTTATCATGGGGTTCTGCGATATCGTGGCTCCGATCTCGGGGCGTATCGCCACCGAATTTCCCGCATCGCAGCAGGCGGCCGTGAGTTTCCTGCCTACGATGGTGTTCCTTTGGTTCCTCGTCCTGTCGACCCCCTTGGCGGCACTGATGAACCGCATCGGCCGCAAGGCCATGTCGATGATCGGCTATGCCTTCACGATCGCCGGCTTGCTGGTGCCCTTCCTCGCAGGCGAGGGCTGCGCACTGGGCTGGTACTTCGCCGGCTTCGGGCTGCTCGGCATCGGCAATACGGCGCTCCAGGTGGCGGTCAACCCCCTGCTGGCGACCATCGTGCCGGGCGAGCGGATGACGAGCTACCTGACCGTGGGACAGATTTTCCGCAACACCTCGCTGCTGTTGCTGGCGCCCATCGTCACGGCGCTCGTGGCGCTCACGGGTTCGTGGCGTCTGCTGCTGCCGATCTATGCCGGGCTCACCGTGCTGGGCGGCATCTGGCTGCAATTTACCACCGTGGCCGAACCCGAACGCAGCGGGCATGCGGCGGGGATGTCCGATTGTTTCCGGCTGCTGAGGAACAGGGCCGTCCTGTTGTGTACGCTGGGTGTGGCGTGTTTCATCGCCGGGGACGTCGGGATCGGGTTCCTCTCGGTACGGCTGATCGACAACCCCGATTCGATCCTCACCACTACGGGTTTCTATGCCTGCCGCATCGTCGGTACGCTGGTCGGAGCCTGGGTGCTGGTGCGCCTTTCGGACGTGAAATACCTGAGCTGGAATATGGCCGGGGCGCTGGTGCTCTGCGTAGTGCTGCTTTTCGTACGCAACGAGGCTGCGATTTATGCGGCCGTCGGGCTGATGGGCTTCGCCATGGCCTGCGTCTTCGCCACCTTCTATGCCGTGGCGACCAAAGCCGTACCCGAACAGGCCAACGGGGTCGCGGGGCTGATGATTATGGCGATTGCCGCCGGGGCCGTCTCGGGGCCCGTATGCGGGGCGATCATCCGCTGGACGGGGAACCCCCACCTGGGGATGCTGTTCGTCGCCCTCTGCGTGGGTTATATGCTCTGGGCAAGTATCAAGTTGAAAATCAAATAAACAGTTGTTCAATGATTCGTAAAATTGTAATAACCCTGCTGTTGGGGGCCTGCGTATGGCCGGCCTTAGCGCAGCGCCCCCGCACGCGGGTCGAGTGGGGGGTGATCGGCGGTATCAACGTCCCCGATTATACGACCAACATGTCGAAGACCGATGTCAAGAATAAACTGGGCTGGCAGGCCGGTATCGTCACGGCGGTAAATCTGGGCGCCTTCGCCATCGAGCCGCAGATCCTGTATGTGCGCCAGGGGCTCCGCATCAAACCCGAAGGGGCGAAGGAGATCAACCTCAAGTCGAACTCGATCGACGTCCCGGTGCTCGTGTCGCTGCGCCTGCTCAGGCCGTTCCGGTTCTATGCGGGCCCGGTGTTCACCGTGATGAACGACTGCAAACAGAAGTCGGGCGGCGACCTGCTGGATTTCGGCCGCGTACGTCCCACGATGTCCTATACGGTGGGTGCGGGCGTCAAATTGCTGGGGCACATGCTCATCGACCTGCGTTACAACGGCCAGTTCAAAGGCAAGGAGGACGTGGTGCTGCCCGACGGCAGCCGCCTCGACAAGCTCCGTTCGTATAACGTCGCCCTGAGCGTCGGTTACCTGTTTTAGCCTATGACTGAAGCTGTTGGAAAAGAGATCGCCATCGAGGGTGTCGACCCCCGGGAGCTCTACGGCCCCCGGAATGTCTACCTCGACCAGATCAAGGCGCTCCATCCCCAACTCAGGATCGTAGCGCGCGGTTCGTCGCTCAAAGTGCTGGGCTCGGAGGCTGAAACCCAACGGTTCGGCCGGCATATGGAGGGGTTGGTGGCCTATTACCTCAAATACGGGCACATCTCGTCCGAAGTCATCGGCCAGGCTTTCGCCGGTGGTATCGCCGGACAGGAGGCCCCGGCGGACAAGGACGTCATCGTCTACGGAAACAACGGCAATATCATTCGCGCGCGTACGGTCAACCAGCAAAAGCTGGTGAAACTTTACGACAAAAACGACCTGTTGTTCGCCGTGGGCCCCGCCGGGTCGGGCAAGACCTATACGGCCATCGCGCTGGCCGTGCGCGCGTTGAAGGAGAAGGAGGTGCGGCGTATCATCCTCACGCGTCCGGCGGTCGAGGCGGGCGAGAAACTCGGGTTCCTGCCGGGTGACATGAAGGAGAAGCTCGACCCCTACCTGCAACCCCTCTACGATGCGCTGAATGACATGATCCCGCCGGCCAAGCTGGCGAAATACCTCGAGGAGGGGACGGTGCAGATCGCGCCGCTGGCCTACATGCGCGGCCGTACGCTCGACAATGCGTTCGTCATCCTCGACGAGGCGCAGAATACGACCCTGTCGCAGATCAAGATGTTCCTCACGCGCATGGGGCGCAACGCCAGGTTTATCGTCACGGGCGACGTGACGCAGATCGACCTGCCGAAGAAAAGCGACAGCGGGCTAACCCGCTCGATGGAGATCCTGCGCGGTGTCGGGGGGATCGGCATCGTGGAGTTCGACAAACGCGACATCGTGCGCCACCAACTGGTCAAATACATCGTCGACGCATTCGACAAATATGCCGGGGATACCCGGAAAGAACCCGAACAATCAAACCTAAAAACCGAATAGTTATGGACAAGAACCTGTCTGCGCTCAAGCCGGCGCTCGTCTGGAAACATTTTGCTCAGATCGCCCGCATCCCGCGCCCCTCGTCGCACGAGGAGAAGATTCGCAAGTACGTCATGGATTTCGCCAAGTCCCGGGGACTGGAATGCAAGGAGGACGCTGCGCACAACGTCTATGTCCGCAAGCCCGCCTCGAAAGGGATGGAAGACCGCAAAGGCGTCATCCTGCAGGCGCACCTCGACATGGTGCCCCAGAAGAACAACGATAAGAAGTTCGACTTCACCAAAGACCCCATCGACGCCTACATCGACGGCGAATGGGTCACGGCCGACGGCACGACGCTCGGGGCCGACAACGGCATCGGCGCCGCGGCGATCCTTGCCGTGCTGGAGGACGACACGCTGGTGCACGGCCCCCTCGAAGCCTTGTTTACCGCAACCGAGGAGACCGGCATGGACGGTGCCTTCGGGTTGAAAAAGGGCCTGCTCCGCGGCGATATCCTGCTGAACCTCGATTCGGAGACCGAAGGCGAGCTGTATGTGGGCTGCGCCGGCGGGCTCGATGCCAACGTCACCTTCAAATATGCGGCGGAGAAGACGCCCGTGCGGAATTATACCGCTGCGAAGATCACGGTCAAGGGGCTCAAGGGCGGCCACTCGGGCATCCAGATCGGATGCCAGCGTGCCAATGCCAATAAGGTGCTGTTCCGCTTCCTGAACGCCGCTTCGGCGTCGCACGACGTGTTGCTGTGTTCGGTGGACGGCGGCGGCCTGCGTAATGCCATCCCCCGCGAGGCCGAGGCTGTGGTGATGGTCAAAACGAAAGAGTACGAGGCATTCGCCAAGGAGCTGAAGGCGTATGAGAAGGTCGTCAAGGCCGAATACGCGGGCATCGAGGATGCCGTGTCGGTCAAGATCAGGGAGTGCGAAGCCCCTGCGGAGATGGTTGCCCGCGAGGTGGCTGAGAAACTTACGAAGGCTGTGGTCGGCTGCCCCGACGGTGTGCAGAAGATGTCGATGGCCATGCCGGGGCTGGTGCAGACTTCGAGCAACCTCGCACGCGTGGTGTCCGACGGAAAGACGGTCAAATTGCAATGCCTGCTGCGCAGTTCGGTCAACACCGAAAAGGCCGCGCTGGGCGAGGCCATTGCCGCCGTGTTCTCACTGGCCGGCGCCAAGGTGCAGCTTTCGGGCAGCTACGACGGATGGAACCCCGACATGGACTCGCCGATCCTGAAGGCCATGACCGCTTCGTACAAAGCCCTTTACGGCAAGCAACCCGCCGTGACGGCGATTCACGCCGGGCTGGAATGCGGCATCATCGGCAGCAAATACCCGGCGGTCCGCATCACCGTGACCATGGACGCGCTGCTGGAAAGCGCCATGAATCAGAACTTCATTCCCGTCATCGACGATCTGGATAATTTCATCGGCATCGTCACCCGGCGGGACATCATCAGTTACTTAGCCAAGGAAAACGAAAATAGCTTTGCGCCCCCTGTTTCCAAAATCGGATAAACAAACCCCCGCCCAAAATTGGGCGGGGGTTTCATCGTGCCGAAAAAGCCGTTTGTCCACTGACATCCCCGGAGTACCATGTATTCCGGGGATGGTTTCATTCAATGCTCCATCAGTTCACCGGGGTCGGCTTTTTCCGCCGGATCGGCGGCGCAGGGAGCGGATCAACAGGAGGATCAAGGCCAAAATCAGCAGTACGATCCCCAGCACCACCCACGTGATCCCGTTCCAACCGGCCAAAAGCTGTCCCGGTGCGAAGCTGTCGGACACCTGCTTGCAGCCGTTGGCGGGGTCGGCGTAGCGGTCAGTGAGGCCATCCTCCCCGAACTGCTCCAGATATGCCGCCAGCGCGTACCATTCCTTCAATTCATTTCCGTTTTCGTCATAGAGAATGCAATCGGCAAAATCTGTCACCGGGGCGCCGTCGGCCTGCTTCGGTTCCAGAGACAGCAGCCCCATGGATTTGCTTTTCACCGTGCCCAACATTTGGGCGGAGTACATCCCCGTCACCACCCGGTAGAGGGCGTTATCGTCGATCTCATAGGCATTTCCCGTGCCGCTTTCATCGAAGGTCACATCCGTCAGCGCCGCATCGTAGACACGGTTGAAGAACATCCGCTTGGTGTTGAAGGCGTACTTGGCCCCGGACATATAGAGCTGGGCCGCAGGCATGATGGGCGTCACGGAGGCGTCCACCTCCATGGCAGCCTTCAGTTCCTTGCCGGTGAGGTACACCGCCACCAGCGGAAAGCCGGAGGTGCCATCCTCCCCCACGCCCATAGACAGTACGTCAAAGGCCATGGCGGCGGTCAGATTCCCCGCCGGCAGGTTGGCCCGGAGAACGCCGTCCGCTGTCACCGAGACCGTATGGGGACTGTCAGCATAGGCAGCGTTCAGGGTGCGGTCCGCCCACAAAAAGGCATCGGACACCAGCGTTCCAAGGCCATTGTTCTCCTGCACGGCGGACGCTGGCGTGTTCAGATCGTAGTCTGAATGAGTCAGCACCTCGTCATAGGTCAGGCCGTACCGGGCCAGATACACCTCCCCCACCATATCCTTCCACTGTTCCACGAGCCCGGCGATCTCCGGATTCTCCGCCACCGTTTCGTCAATGGGGATCAGGCGGTAATCCAGCAGCCGCTTTTCTCCGCCATCGTCCCACGAGAAGGTCAGGCTGCCCAGATTCTGACAGTAGGGGCCGCTGGAGACGATATAGGTATCGTTCACCACCAGCGGCTCCGCCAGCGTGGAATGGGTATGTCCGGAGACGATCACGTCAATGCCGTCCACCGCCTTGGCCAGCTCCTCATCCTCGGAGGACGCCAGCGAGTCCCCGGTGCCGCTGTGGGACAGGCAGACGATGATCTCTGCCCCCTCCCCTTTTAGGGTCTCCACACAGCGCTTGGCCGCTTTGGCGGCGTCCGTCCGGGTGAAGCCGGAGGTGGGGGCGCACTCATCGGAATCCACCCCCATCAAGCCGAACAGGCCATAGGTCACGCCGCCCCGTTCCAGCGTCATGCAGTCCGTCACGCCGTAGTTCTCCATAGCGGACCGGATGAACGCCCGGTCGGGGTTGTCATCGGCAGGGGCATAATTGGCCTCTAACAGCGTCGGCAGTACAGGGGTAACAGGGCCGAACCGCTCTCTGTAAGCGTCCATATCCTCAAGCGGCCGGGCATCCACCAGCAGTAGTTCCACCGCCGCCTGTTGAGCAGCCTTAGCGGAATTCAGCATTTCCGCGAAGCCAACGCCCTTGTGGTCAAACTCGTGGTTGCCGATGGTCACGGCATCATAACCCATGGCTCCCATGGTCCGCAGCTCCGCTGCCTGGGTGGTGTAAAGGGTCTGGATCAGGGAGCCAATGGAAAAGTCGCCGCCATCCACCAGCAAGGCATCCGGGTTCATCGCCCGTTCCCCGTCGATAACGGTTTTCAGACGTGCGTAACCGCCGCTCTCCCCTCCCTCCGCCGTGGACTGGGGGAGGAAGTGGGAGTGGAGATCGTGGGTGAACAGGATGGTTGTGACGTTCGTCTCCTGGGTACAGCCTTCGGCCACGGCACCGACAGAGAGCACACACAGCACCGCCAGCAGCAGCGCCAGAAAAAATGCAGAAAAGCGACGGAATTTCATACAGTTCCTCCTGATTTACAATAAAGGAAGAGAGTCCGTAAGGACTCTCTTTTTGATTTCCGATTGCCAGCCTTACAGCCCAATTATACGGGTCACCGTCCGGCCTGTCAACAAACCTGCTTACAGGTCCAGTCCCGTGAGGTCCGCGAAAGTCTCCCGGCGGACCGCCTCGTAAATACGGTCCGGGGTCAGCATCACCACGGCAGGGCGGGGCAGACGGTTATAGTTGGAGGCCATGGAGTAGTTGTAAGCACCGGTGGTGCACACCGCCAGAATATCCCCCCGGCAGGTGTCTCCCGGCAGCTCCACGCCGGACTGGATGATGTCCCCGCTCTCGCAGCAGCGGCCCACCACATCGAAGCGCTCTGTGGGGCCGGTTTTGCTGCCGTCATACACCGGACTTATGGGCGTGATAGACGGTGTAGCGGGACTGGTAGAGCGCGTAGCGGGGGTTGTCCGTCATGCCGCCGTCCACCGCCGCGTACTGCTTATAGCCGGGAATGCGCTTCACGGAGCCAACGGTGTACAGCGTCATCCCCGCGTCCGCCACGATGCTGCGGCCCGGCTCCATCAGGAACCGGGGCATGGGCAGGCCCAGCCGTTCCGTTTCCTCCTTCAGATAGGCCGCCAGCTCCGCCAGACGGGCGGGAATGTCAATGGCCTCGTCCTCAGCGGTATAGCGGACGCCGTAGCCGCCGCCCAGGTTCAGATTCGAAAGCGTCACGCCGGTCTCCTCCCGGATGGATGCCAGGAAGGGCACCATGATATCCAGCGTCCGCTGGTACACACCCTCTCCAAACACCTGCGAGCCTACATGGCAGTGCAGGCCCCGGAGGTCCAGATGGGGCAGCGTCAGAGCCAGCTTCACCAGTTCCATGGCCTGTCCGGTCTCCACCGCCGCACCGAATTTGGAGTCCACCTTTCCGGTGCTGACGGCCTCGTAGGTGTGGGGGTCAATGCCCGGCGTTACCCGCAGAAGGATCTTCTGGGTGACATTGGCCTCTGCCGCCGTCTTTTCCAGCACTAAAAGCTCCTCCCGGTTGTCCGCCACAAAAAAGCCGATGCCCTGACTGACGCCATAGGCAAGATCCGCATCGGTCTTGCAGTTGCCGTGGAAATAGATCCGCTCCGCCGGGAAGCCGGCGCTGAGAGCGGTGTACAGTTCCCCGGAGGATACCACGTCCACGCCCATGCCTTCCTCCGCCATGATGCGGTACATCTGCTTGAAGGACGCCGCCTTGCTGGCGTACAGAGGCAGAGAGCCGGGGCCGAAATGGTCCCGGAATGCCTGCAGATACATCCGGCAGTTGGCCCGGATGCGCGCCTCGTCCATCAGGTAGAGGGGGGTGCCATACTCCTTGGCCAGTTGGGTCACGTCATATCCGACGAAGGTCAGGACTCCCTCCGGCGTCCGATCGATGTTGTTGGAAAGCATTTGGACTCCTCCTTAGTGGGAAACCGGCGTTGCCCGGCAGTCCACATTTTTATGGTTTAAATTTTCTTGGCAGGAAAGCGGCCTTCTGTTCAATTTTTGACGGATTTTGACCGGCTTTTCCGTGATTTTACCGCTTATGCGGCTCATTTTTTCCACAAAGCCTTAGTGGGGGGGACATTCCTACCGTGTTTGTCTTTTCCACGTGGAATACGTTGGATAGTGCTTCAGCACTTTAGGCTATTCCTCGATTCCGTGCAAAAACCAAGGCCGCCCATAGGACGGCCTTGGTTTTCTGTATATGCGTTAATCCATGGGAGCACCGCACTTGGGACAGAACTTGCTGTCAGACTCCGCGCCGCACACCGGGCAAATCTTCATGCCCGGCTCCGCCGCAGATACTTCACTGTGCTCCACCTTGATGGCGTTCTTCTGCTCCTCCAGCTCCGCAATGCGGGCCTTGGAGGCCGCCACAGCGTCTGCCAGCTCCTGAACACCTTCGGGTAGTTCGCCCTCGTACTCGTTGATGAACCACTCGCCGATCATACGGTAGTTCTTCTCGATCTCCCGCTGCTCTCCGGCGATGGCCACGGAGATCTTGGTCTTTTCCGTGGTCTCCCGGGCCTTATCCGCAGCGACAGCCGCCATGTCCTTGGCCTTGTCAGCCGCCACAGCGGCCACATCCTTCGCCTTACGGCCCAATTCCTCAAAAAACGCCATCGTAAACGCTCCTTTCACGGCCGGTCTATCCAGCCGAATGATTCATGGCCTTAGTATACTTCCCTTTTTTCAAAAACGCAACAGCGTTCACACATTGTTTTCAATCCAACTCCGGGAGCGCTCCACCGCCCGATGCCAGCGGGCCAGATCCGCCAGACACGCTTCCTCTTCCCGCTGGGGACGGAACACGCACTGGCTTCGGCGCAGAGCTGCCAACTCGTCAAAGCCGTTCCACACGCCAACGGCCAGTCCCGCCAGCGCCGCCGCGCCGAAGGCGGTGGTCTCCACCTGAGCGGGCCGGTCCACCGGCAGCCGCAGCAGATCCGCTTGGATCTGCATGAGAATATCGCTGACGGACGCGCCGCCGTCCACCCGCAGTTCCGTCAAGGGACAGGGGGCATCGGCATTCATCACCCGCACCAGATCGGCGGTCTGATAGGCGATGCACTCCAGCACTGCCCGGGCGATATGGGCCTTGGTGCTGCCCCGGGTCAGGCCCACGATGGTGCCCCGGGCGTACATATCCCAATAGGGCGCGCCCAGACCGGTAAAGGCAGGCACCACCACAACGCCGCCGCTGTCCGGCACGCTCTCCGCCAACCGATCGCACTCCGGGGCGCTCTGGATCAGCCCCAGCTCGTCCCGGAGCCACTGGATGGTGCTGCCGGCGTTGAACACGCTGCCCTCCAAGGCGTAGACGGTTTTCCCCGCCACCTGCCAGCCCACGCTGGTCACAAGGCCGCTGCGGGACCGCACCGGCGTATCGCCCACGTTCATCAGGGTGAAGCATCCGGTCCCGTAGGTGTTCTTCGCCTGACCGGGGGTGAAGCAGGCCTGTCCGAACAGGGCGGACTGCTGATCGCCCGCGCTGCCGCACACCGGGATGCCCGCCAGATCCTCCAATCCCGGCAAGCCGGAAGCCAGATGGCCGTAGACCTCGCTGTTGGACTTCGGCTCCGGCAGCAGGTCCATGGGGATGTCCAGCGCGGCACAGAGCGCCGGGTCCCATTGCAGGGTATGGATATTGAACAGCATGGTACGGCTGGCGTTGGAATAGTCCGTCACATGGGCTTTCCCGCCGGTCAGGTTCCAGATGAGCCAGCTGTCCACCGTCCCGGCGCACAATTCTCCCCGCTCCGCCCGCTGGCGGACGCCGGGAACGTGATCCATGATCCACTTCAGCTTCGTACCGGAAAAATAGGCGTCGATCAGCAGGCCGGTCTTTTCCGTCACCGTTTCTCCAAGGCCGTCGGCCTTCAGCCGGTCGCAGATCTCCGCCGTACGGCGGCACTGCCACACAATGGCATTGTACACCGGCTGTCCTGTCCGGCGGTCCCACAGGATCGCCGTCTCCCGCTGGTTGGTGATGCCGATGCCCGCGATGGCCTTGGGGTCGATGTGGGCGGCGTCCACCGCCTCGGCCAGGGCCCGGGAGGTAGTGGCCCAGATCTCCATAGTATCGTGCTCCACCCATCCCGGCTGAGGGAAGATCTGCCGGAAGGGATATTGGGCCTTTGATACGATCTCTCCCCGGCTGTTGAACAGAATGGCCCGGGAGGTGGTGGTCCCTTGATCCAGTGCAGCGATATAGGTCTCCATTGGGTTTCCTCCTCTGGTAATTTTCAAAAAAAGCGTGTTACACTATGATAAACCGCATTTTATCATACACAGGAGGAAATTTCCATGGTGAAACGTGAATTTACCTTTCCGTCCGCCGACGGCAAAACCGCCATTCACGCCGTGGAGTGGCTGCCGGAGGGCGCGCCCCGAGCCGTCCTGCAAATCGCCCACGGCGTTTCGGAATACGTGCTGCGGTACGAGGACTTCGCCGGGTATCTGACAGAGCGTGGCTTTGCCGTGGTGGGCAATGACCATTTGGGCCACGGCCTGTCGGTCTCTGACGGTGCGCCCCGGCTGTACTTCGGTCCCAAGGGCAGCTGGAACTGGGTGGTGGAGGACATGGAGCAGCTCCGGAAGCTGACCCACCGGCAATTCCCCAACCTGCCCTATTTCCTGCTGGGGCACTCCATGGGTTCCTTCCTGACCCGGACTTATCTCATCCGCTATCCCGGCACGGTGGACGGCGCTATTATCATGGGCACCGGCTACATGAGCGCCGCATCCACGGCGGCCAGTCTGGCCGTCATCAACGCCGAATGTCTGCGAAACGGCGAGTCCAGGCCCAGCGCCGTGGCCACAAAAGCCTCCTTCGGCATTTACAACCGCCGCTTCGCCCCCAACCGCACAAGCATGGATTGGCTGTCTCTGAACCCGGACAACGTGGACGCTTACCTGAAGGACCCGCTGTGTCAGGGCAACGCCTCGGCGGGGCTGTTCCGGGAGATGCTCTCCGGCATCCGTTTTGTCTGCAAGGAGGACAACATCCGCAAAATGAACCACCACACCCCCATTCTCTTTATCTCCGGGGCCATGGATATGGTGGGCGACTGCTCCAAGGGCGTGGAGCGGGCCGCTGCCGCTTTCCAGCGGGCCGGGATGCGGGACGTGACGGTGAAGCTCTACCCGGAGCTGCGCCATGAGGTCTTGAAGGAGGATTGCCGGGAGCAAGTCTACGATGACATCGACCGCTGGCTGGAGGGTAAGCTGGCGGGCGTCCGCTGAGGCGCTTCCCTTTCTGTTTTACAAACCGGACTGCTTTTCGCAGTCCGGTTTTGCGTGTCAAAAGTTCTTTTGCCACGCACCCATTTTCAGAA
>ENA-UEQS01002078-UEQS01002078.1-human-gut-metagenome-genome-assembly--contig:-NODE-2078-length-11483-cov-7.914080_pt1 | contig 11483 bp, 5 predicted proteins | sample MGYA00242953_ERZ507953 | MGnify/ENA primary metagenome ERZ507953 (study PRJEB26167, sample SAMN06115474) | human gut metagenome | host: Homo sapiens | place: China:Jiangsu | collected 2016-07-06...
ATTCCTACTTGTACCAATGAAGTGGAGAGTCAGATCATTGCCAATAATCTATTGACATGCGAATGGGAGCGCGCCAATCAGCTTCCTGAACAACGTCGGAAGATTTATATCATGAGTCGTTTCGAAAATAAATCCTCGGCTGATATTGCCGCCCAATTGGGAATTTCTTCCCGTACGGTGGAAAACCACTTGTTTATCAGTCGGAAAGAAATCCGTGAATATATCCAACAGTGTATCTAATATTAGAATAAATAGTATAAATGTTAGTTTTAAATTTTATGTATATGAAAAAAAGTCTCTTCAGATTTTCATCGAGAAGGATTCTATTCTCCACGGTGATAGCCTCTGCTCTTATAGCAGGTGGCTCGCAGGCTGTCTTTGCAGATGCCGGGGAAGTGCAAGTCGTATTGCAGACTGGTACAATTAAAGGTAAAATCGTGGATTCCAATGGCGAGCCCGTTATCGGTGCTAATGTTATGGTAAAAGGCACCACCAATGGCTGTATGACTGACATTGACGGAAACTTCTCATTGAAAGATGCCAAAGGAACTTTGGTTATCTCATATATCGGTTACAAAACGGAAGAAGTTCAAGTGAAAGGCCATGAAACCAGTTTGAAGATTGTATTGAAAGAAGACTCTGAACTACTCCAGGAAGTTGTAGTGGTGGGATACGGCAGTATGAAGAAAGAGTCGTTGACAGGCTCGGTAACAGTGGTCGACCAAAAACTTTTTAAAGACAAAGGTACGGTATCCAATCCGCTTTCGGCCATGCAAGGTCAGGTGCCGGGTTTACGCATCACCCGCTCGTCGGCTGCTCCCGGTGAAGAGGGATGGGGTGTCTCAATCCGTGGTTCTGTATCGAAGAACAAGGTAGAACCTCTCTTGATTATTGACGGTGTACCTGCCAGTGGTGTGAGTGAGATGGCTCAACTCAATGCCGATGACATCGAAACCATTAACTTCCTGAAAGATGCTTCGGCTGCCATTTATGGTGCAAAAGCGGCAGGTGGTGTGATTTTGGTAACTACCAAACGTCCCGATGCCGGCAGAACCAAGGTGGAATATAGTGGTTCGGTTACACGTAAAATTGTGGGTTTGCAGCCCCGCATGATGAGTATGGACGAATGGACGGATGGTGTGCTCCAAGCCCGCTTGAATGACGGCTATGGCGAAGACGACAACTGGGTGCGCTATGCCCGTTTGGCTAAAGCGATGAAGGGGAGTTGGATTAATCTGCATGGTGGAAATAATCCCGATGAAGATCCCATTCCGGGAGGATTCCGCGGGGTGGCCGACTTTGTGTTTCATGATATGAACTGGACTGATGTGTTGTGGGGGAACGCTACTTCTACTCAACATAACCTCAGCATAAGCGGGGGATCGGAGAAATCGACTTACCGGCTCTCGCTTGGTTATTTGAATGACCAAGGGACGCTGCAATGGGGGAACAACTCGAACGAACGCTATAACGTACGTTTATTCAACAGCTTCAAGATAAACGACCGTATCAGCTTGGAAAGCAATATGTCAGCCAGTCGTCAGCATCAGGTGGCTCCTACACAGATTGGTAGTATATTAGGCAGTAGCATACCGCAGCCAGGGTTACCGGTTTCGACCATTGATGGCAAACCGTATGCGTGGGGAGGCATTCATACTCCCAACTGGTCGGCCGAGTTGGGAGGTGACAACAAACTTGTAGTGACCACTATGAATGTGAACGAGATTTTGAAAGTGAACATATTGGATGGCCTTGATTTTCAAGGTACTTTGGGGTACTCAACGAACAATGCGGCCCGTGACGAACAGTATCTTTCAATTGATTGGTATCAATACGATGGCACACCGATTCAAAACGAGAACTCTCCCTATCCTGCAAAAGAAAAATCATCGTATACTAAAAGCTCTGCACGTACCGATAATTACACGGCATCAGCTTTTCTCACTTATAAGAAATTATTTGATGAGGCTCACGACATATCGCTTATGGGAGGTGTGCAATATGACTATGCCGCTTACGATTATAGCGGTACCAAAGCAATGGACGTGGAAGCGGCAATCGAATCGCTTAACGGTAAAGGACAAATCTACATAGACAAGGTAGACCGTTGGGAGGAAGCCATTCTCTCTTATTTCGGTCGCTTGAATTACAACTATAAGTCAAGATATATGGTAGAAGTGAATGCTCGCTACGACGGCTCCTCGAAATTCTTGCCCAAGAATCGCTGGAACTTCTTCTGGGGCGCATCAGCCGGATGGCGTATCACTGAAGAGAAATTCATGGAGAACTTGCGTGACTATGTGAATGAACTGAAACTACGTGCCTCATATGGTGAGGTAGGTAACCAAAATGGTATCGGACGCTATGACGGCATCCAACTTTACAACTACAAATCGAACAGCGGCGCTTTGTTGGGCAACTCGAAAGGAACCTATGTGGAATCTGCCGGACTGGTGAGCACCGTGCGTACTTGGGAACGTATCTACAACTATAACTTGGGGATTGACTTCGGATTCCTCAACAATCGCCTTACAGGTACGTTCGAGGTCTTTAAAAAGAAAAACGACAATATGCTGGTTTCGCGTCTGCACCCCGGTGTATTGGGTGGAACTGCTCCCAGTACTAATAGCGGTAAGTTTGAGGCCAATGGTTACGATGCCAGCTTGACTTGGCGTGACAAGATAGGCGGTTTCAACTACCACGTTGGCGGTACGTTAACCTATATGACCAACAAACTAGTCGATGGAGGTAACATCGTGGTGAGCGCAGGTTATAACGAAGCTGTGAATGGCTACCCACTCAACTCGGTATTTGGTTACCGCTATGTGGGCAAGGTACAAAACCAAGACCAACTGGACTATTATGTGGACAAATATGTGGGCAGCAACTCTATCGCTCTACCTGCCAACTTGCGTTTGGGCGACCACATGTATGAAGATGTGAACAAAGACGGTAAACTGACACAAGACGACCTTGTATTTCTTGGTTCCGACGACCCAAAATATTCGTTCTCGTTTAATTTCGGATGCGAGTGGAAAGGATTTGATTTCAATACCGTGTTCCAAGGTGTGGGCAAGCGTACCATTTATCGTGAAATCGACTCTTGGAAAGTGCCTTTCAAAGCTATTTGGCTGAACACTACCAACCAGTCGGTAGGTAATGTATGGAGTCCTGAAACTCCCAATAACCATTTCCCTACTTATTCAAACAGTAATGACATCAATAACTACAACTACATTCCTTCTACCTGGTCGGCCGATAACGGAGCTTACCTGCGTCTCAAAGAGATTGTACTAGGTTACACATTGCCAAAGGCATGGATGAATAAGAGCGGTTTTATCAGCAACCTGCGTATTTATGTATCGGGCGCCGACTTGTGGGAAAAATCGTATATCACCGATGGTTGGGATCCCGAAGCCACCCGCAAAGTGGAAAACAAGCAACGCTATCCGTTTAACCGCACCGTGACTTTCGGTGTGAATGCCATATTCTAATTTTTATTCTTAATATTGAAGATAACAATGAAAAAAATAGCATATATTTTAGGAATCATTTGCGCCATGACCATGCAGTCGTGTTTAGACCTTGAACCCAAGACGCAATTGGCGGATACCAACTATTGGAAGTCGCCCGAACACTTCAAACTTTTTGCCACCCAGTTCTACAGCTGGTCGGCCGACTTTCGATGGCTCGACGACAGTCAGCACGCTGATATTCGCTCGGACTTGTTTGCCGGTAGCACGGTGAACATCTATAGTAACGGAACGAACAGTATTCCGTCGTCAGACAAGCATTATACCGACAATTACAATCGTATTCGTCAAACCAATACTTTATTGCAACAAGCCGATACGTATGAACAACAAGCCGACATTGCCATTTCGGTGGGGGAAGCCCGTTTCTTCCGTGCTTATTGTTACTTTGAGTTGTTGCAGGCTTATGGTGATCTTATCATTACCCGCACACCGCTCGACATCGACTCGCCTGAGATGCAGAAGGCCCGTAATCCGCGTACCGAGGTAGCTGACTTCATCATTGACGACTTGAAAGAAGCCGCTAAACTATTACCCGTCGATAAGGCTATCAGCAGCAGCGATGAAGGCCGCCTCTCCTGCGAAGCCGCTTTGGCATTTCTTTCGCGTGTAGCCCTCTATGAAGGTACATGGGAGAAATTCCATAATGGCGGTCAAAATACCGAACGTACAAAAGATTTGCTCAATACCGCAGCACAGGCGGCTCATGATGTAATGGCGGGCGGAGCATTCGAGCTTTTTGCTCCTCAAGAATTGGGTACGGAGGCCTACAAGTATCTCTTTATCTTGGAGAATGAAAAGTCAAACCCTGCCAATATCAATAAAACAGGTAATAAAGAGTATATCTTTACCCGCCGCCACGACCCTGTTATCAATTCTATTGGTTTCAACATTACACAAGGGCGTTTGGGCAATGCCTTGTACGTTACTCGCAAAATGGCTAATATGTATCTGCAAAGCAATGGGTTGCCCATCAATCCCCAAACGTGGAATTACACGAAAGTGGATGATGAATATAAAAATCGCGACAACCGCATGAACAATCAGCTTATGGTGCCCGGACAAACTTACTGGGGTACAAACGGCGGACGCATTGATTGGAGCGGCAATGCAGCCGAAATAGCCAATGCCTCGCATAGGAACTTCATGCCTCAGACGGGTACGGGGTACTTTCCCCACAAGTGGTGTAGCGAACGCGACGGAGTGCCTACCGGTATGGAAGCTTACGATTTCCCTATCATCCGCTATGCCGAGGTACTGCTGAACTATGCCGAAGCCGTGTTTGAACGCGATGGACAAATATCGGATGAAGACTTAGCCATCAGTTTGAACCTGACACGCAAACGCATCAACCCCGAAATGCCTGACTTGACTAACGACTTTGTTACGGCGAATAATTTGGATATGCGCACAGAGATTCGTCGTGAGCGTACCATCGAATTTTTCGATGAGAATTTCCGCATTGATGATCTGAAGCGTTGGAAAACGGCCGAAGACGAAATGCCGATGAACCTCACCGGTGTGAAGTGGAAAGGTACCGATTTTGAAAACAGATGGCCTGATGCTTCCTTTAAGGAGAAAGATGGTGAAGGTTGTATTATCCACGAGAAAGGACGCAACTGGCATGAAAAGCATTACTTATTGCCGCTGCCCACCGACCAGCTCAAACTGAACTCCAACTTGAAACAAAATCCGGGTTGGAACCAATAATCCATTCATTATTCATTTATAAAGTAATCGAATTATGACATACAAAAATATACTTCAAAAGGGTGCGTTTGCAGCACTGATTACAGCTGGCTTGATGATGACCGTTTCGTGCAACGATGACGATGTATCCCCTGTTTTAGAAGAGAGAGTGCTCGTTAAGGAAATCAACCTTGAAGTGACCTCCGAACTGCCTCTGCTGATAGGCACTGACACTTTGATAAAATATACTATAGGTCCTGATGAGGCTTTCAACAAAGAGGTGGTATGGAAATCGACTGTGCCCGATGTGGCTACCGTAGATGCCGAAGGACGCATCACTGCAGTGAAGGCCGGTAATACGGTCATTTCGGCCAAACCGGTTGTAGGCTATTCTGCCACTTCGACCATCAATGTGAAGGTGGTAAACGAAATCATTCACATCACTGATATCAGTCTTACTAATGAAGAGCTTGAAGTGTTTGTTACCTCGACTCTGCCGCTCATTTGGCAGACTACTCCGGTCGTTCCCACTTACCCCGGAGTGATTTGGAAAAGCCTTACTCCCGATAAAGCCACCGTCAATGAAAAAGGCGAGGTGAAAGGTGTGGCCGAAGGAACGGCACGCATACAAGTCACCGCTACTGACGACAAACATTTCACAAAAGAGTTTGAGATAAAGGTGAAGCCTATTATCTATATTGAAAGTATGGAATTCGTGAAGGAAACCGATAAGCTGGCTTTAGGCGAAACCTATACTCCGCAGATGAATGTAATGCCCGCAGACGCCACATTGTCGTACATCGCATGGGAAAGCAGTAAGCCGGATGTTGTAGAAGTTGACGAAAAAGGCCGGTTCATAGCGAAAGCTTATGGCAATGCCGTGATTACAGCCTTGGCTGACTATGGCGATGGTAAACCTGTTAAAGCCACGATGAGTGTCAACGTGAGTGAAGGTTTAATGAACGACCAGTTTACTATCGAGAATATCTGGCAGCCGTTCGGAAACTTTACCCACCGGGAATTTGAATGGATGGAGAATGACGGAGTGCTTCGCATCTTCCCCGGTGAAGATAAGACTTACAAGGCTGTCCGCATTTGTCGCACCGGCGGATTTGGATTCAACGTAACCAATTATCCCATCATGGCTTTTAAAGTGAAATTCCCCGAAAATGTATTCGAAACATCAACAAGTATTGAATGGTATCTCGACATTTGGGGTGGAAGCGGCATTACTGTAGCTGGTAAGTATGGCGAAGATACCGATAAAGGAAAAAATGCCATGACTGTGGTAGATTGTGGCGAGTACAAAGTATTCTACGCTGACTTTACGAAGAAATTCCTTGGCAAAAACCAACAGTATATGCCTACCTCATTGACGAAGTACGATACGGTGGAACTTCAATTTTGGAAAATCTGGTATGAAGCCAATGAAACAGGCAGCATCTATGTGGATTGGATAAAGACTTTCGAATCGGAACAAGAACTGAAAGATTTGATTAAGAACGAAAGTGGCAAATAATTGCATCTTATTTTCTCTGGAAACTGATTGAATAACAATATGAAAATTGAATGTATGAAAAATCTGATTTATACCTTCGTGGGTAGCGCAACGCTTGTGTTGCTGACTAGCTGTAGTGCAGAGTTCGAGAACGGAACTCCCGAACCATGGCAACGCGAAATCAACCCCAATGAAAATTATGAGTACACCATCAAGCACCCTTGTCTGGTGAACACCGAAGCCGATTTTGAACGTGCACGCCGTAAAGTGAACGAACGTGCCGAACCTTGGATTAGCGGTTGGGAAAAATTGTGTGAAAGCCGATTCGCCCAACTGAGCTACAACTCAAACCCGCAGGAAGAAATTGTACGTCACTCGCAAGGTGGCAACTTCAACACGGCTGCTTTTGATGCCGGTGCCGCTTATCAGTTGGCTTTACGCTGGAAAATATCGGGAGATGAAGATTATGCGAAAGCGTCTATTAAAATTCTGAACGGATGGGCTAAGACTTGTAAAGGGGTGAACTATAAAACGTGGCCTGACGACAGCCATCGCCTGCTTGCTGCTGGATTTATCGGTTACCAGTTTGCTGCTCCTGCCGAACTGATGCGCGACTATGAAGGCTGGAAAACCGAGGATTTCGAAATCTTCAAAAAATGGATGGACAAAACTTTCTATCCCATTTGCAACGATTTTTTAGATAATCACTTCAACTCCGCAGCTATTGTGGGGTGGATGAGTTGGGATTTGCCTGCCATGCTCACCATTCTTTCTATCGGTGTGCTGAACGATGATGATGCTAAGATAAGACAAGCTTTGGAGTTTTTCTACCATGGAAAAGGTATGGGGTGTATCGAATGGTCGGTGAAAGGAATGCACGAAGACCCTGAGGGAAAAGTGAAAGGCAGACATTTGGCACAGAGCCAGGAGATGGGACGCGATCAGGGACACGCCACTCTCAATGTAGGCTTGCACGCTTACTTCTGCCGTACGGCTTATAACATGGGCATTGACCTCTTTGCTTACAACGACCACATCATTCTCGACCTCTGTGAATATACGGCTAAGTATAACTTGACTTCGGCCGAAGATGTGGAAATGCCTTTCGAACCTTACTATCACCCTAAATATGGCTGGCACGAGAAGGTTTCCGCTGACGGTAAGGGACGTGCTCGTCCGGGATGGGAACTCCTCTACAACCATTATGTCAAGGTGAAAGGTATGAACGCGCCCTATTCGCAAGCCTTTGCCGAAAAAGAACGCCCCGAAGGATATGGCGAGCGTGGCACTGCCGAAGCAGGCGATTTGGGATTTGGAACATTATTGTATACTGAAGAATAACTTTTGGGATTTTCCTACTGATTTCAAGGAGTTAAGAGGTTAGACTTTTTAACTCCTTGATGTTACTCAGTGGAAACCTCACAACCCTTTCCTTATGATAAATAGATTATTTTCTACCTTATTATTTCTTTCCTGTCTCTTTGGTGGTTTACCTCAAACGGCAAAGGCGCAAAACAACGAGTGGGAAAATCCTGTCAAATATGAGTGGAATAAAGAGAAACCACACGCTGACTTTCGCCTTTATGAGCGTGCGGATGATGCAGTGAACGATAATCTCCCCAAATCGTTTTGGCAACATTCGTTGAATGGTGTGTGGAAGTTTATCTATGCCCCTACTATAGCAGCGAGCATAAAAGATTTTTATCGGATAGATTTACCCGACAGTAATTGGGATACAATAACAGTTCCTTCTAACTGGGAAATCCAAGGATTTGGTGAACCGATAATCCGCAACATCCAGTATGTGTTTTCACCCAATCCGCCTTATATTGACGTAGACAATCCTGTGGGTACCTATCGGCGCACATTTACGGTTCCTCGAAATTGGCAGGAGTGCGAAGTATTTCTGCACTTCGGCTCCATTAGCGGCTATGCCCGCATTTATGTGAACGGGCAGCAAGTCGGAATGACCAAAGTTTCCAAAACACCAGCTGAATTTAATGTGACGAACTATCTGAAAGAAGGAGAAAATTTACTGGCAGTACAGATTTATCGCTGGCATGATGGCAGCTATATGGAAGACCAGGATTTTTGGCGACTGACCGGGATTGAACGTGATGTATTCTTGCAAGCTTACCCTAAACTGACTATTTGGGATTTTTTCTTAAAATCAAGTTTGGATAGTATATATAAGAATGGTATATTCAATGCCACCGTAGATTTGCGTGAATTTACAGGTAATAATGTAAAAAAAGGAACACTCAAACTGGAATTATTGGATAAAACCGGCAAAATAGTTTTGTCACAACAAAAGAAATTTGACATAGAAGATGAGTTTACCCAATTAGCTTTTTCGGGCGTCATTAAGAATGTATCCAAATGGAATGCTGAAAAGCCATCTCTTTATGATTGTGTCATCACACTTTGGGATGATAAAAACAAGCAGCTTGCAGTTACTGCCTGTAAGACAGGTTTCAGAAAGATAGAAATAAAGAATGCTCGATTATTGGTGAATGGTGTTCCGACTTATATAAAAGGCGTGAACCGTCATGAGCATAATGACAGCTTGGGGCACGTCCAAACTCGCGAAATTATGATGAATGACCTGAAATTGATAAAACAACTGAATATGAACGCTGTTCGTACCAGTCATTATCCCAATCATCCGTTGTTTTATAAATTATGTGACCAATATGGCATTTACATTATAGATGAAGCCAATATTGAAACCCACGGAATGGGCTCAGTTCCTTATTTCAAAGATACCATTCCGCATCCTGCTTATCGTTCCGAATGGTATGCGGCTCATGTAGACCGTATCACCCGTATGGTGGAAAGAGATAAAAACCATCCGTGCGTCATAGGCTGGTCGTTAGGGAATGAATGTGGTAATGGAATCGTATTCCATGATGAATATAAACGTCTGAAAGAATATGACCCAAGTCGTTTTGTGCAATTCGAACAGGCTTGGGAGGACTGGAATACAGATATTGTATGTCCGATGTATCCCAATATGTGGAAAATAACGGAATATGCCAAGTCCGGTAAACAGCGCCCCTTTATCATGTGTGAGTATGCCCATGCCCAGGGGAATAGTAATGGTAACTTCAAAGACCTTTGGGATGTTATTTATGACAGTCCTAATTTGCAAGGTGGTTTTATTTGGGACTTTATGGATCAAGGATTTAAAATGAAGACAGAACCAGGAGACGGACGCATTTACTGGACGTACAATGGAAAAATGGGAAGTTATAAATGGCTGGAAGATAGGAAAGGGGAATTAAATACAGGAACCGACGGCTTAATTTCTGCTAATGGCATTCCCAAACCACAAGCGTATGAGGTAAAGAAAGTCTATCAGTACATTCAGTTTAATGCGAAAGATTTGAGTAAAGGGATTATTTCAATCAAGAATCGTTATGATTTTACCAATCTGAATGAATATGCTTTTACTTGGGAAGTATATAAGAACGGAGATAAGTTCTCTACAGGAAATTTCAATGTTGAATTAAAACCTCATGCGGAAAAAGAGGTGCGTTTAAGCCTTCCTGTTATCCCGGAAGATGGAAATGAGTATTTTCTCAACCTCTATGCCTATACAAAGGTTGCTACCGATTTAGTTCCTGTACATTATGAAGTAGCTAAGGAACAGATAAAGCTAAATAGAGGTAGTTTCTTTGCTTCTCTTTCGGCTTGTTCAGGTAAGTTGTCTTATGAAACGAAAGACAATGTTTTATCTTTTCAGTCGGGTGCAGTCTCCGGTAAGATTGATTTGAAAAAAGGAGTGCTGTTTAATTATAGCATAAACGGCAAACAACCCATTAAGCAATATCCGGAACCGGCTTTTTGGCGTGCTCCGGTTGACAATGATTTCGGGAATAAAATGCCCTGGTTGGCAGGTGTCTGGCGGACAGCACATGTGAACCGTTATGTGAAGAACGTGGTTATAGAGGAAAAGAACGAAAAAGGGTTGTCCATAAAGGTTGATTGGATATTAAGTGACATTCAGGTTCCTTATACAATGGAATATTTGATACGTAATAATGGTTCTATTATCGTGACAGGAAGTATTGACTTGACAGGAACGAGACTTCCCGAACTTCCCCGTTTTGGTATGCGGATGGAATTGCAACAACCCTATGAAAATCTGACTTATTATGGTAGGGGACCTTTTGAAAACTACATCGACCGTTATTCAAGCTCGTTCATCGGGCGATATGAGGATAAAGTCGACAATCAGTTCTATTGGTATATACGTCCACAGGAAACCGGAAATAAAACGGATGTTCGTTGGCTGGCTTTATTGAATAGTGAAGGAGAGGGAGTGAAGATTACAGGTCTGCAACCTATCGCATTTTCCGCTCTGCATTTCTCACCGGAAGACCTTGACCCCGGTTTGACCCGCAAATTGCAGCATACCATTGATATTGTTCCGCAAAAGAATATTTTCCTGCATGTTGATTTGAAGCAACGCGGATTAGGCGGCGATACTAGTTGGGGGATGTATCCACACAATAAATATCGTTTGCTTGATAAAAAATATGTTTATAGATATATGATTGAATTGATAGACTAATAAATAATTAGAATAGCATAGAGATAATGGAAATGTGATTGATAAGTATTGCGCTATGGGTTCTCCACATTCTCCTAATCGGGAAGAGACAGAACTACTGAAACGGGAAGGATGGAGTACGGCAAAAGAAATGATTATAGTCTTTTTTACTGTTAAAATCTAACGCCAGGTTGCATAATTGTACAAC
>ENA-UEQS01002083-UEQS01002083.1-human-gut-metagenome-genome-assembly--contig:-NODE-2083-length-11468-cov-19.928540_pt1 | contig 11468 bp, 9 predicted proteins | sample MGYA00242953_ERZ507953 | MGnify/ENA primary metagenome ERZ507953 (study PRJEB26167, sample SAMN06115474) | human gut metagenome | host: Homo sapiens | place: China:Jiangsu | collected 2016-07-06...
GAGGGCTTCCAGGTCATGGACAAGCCCGGCGATGCCAAGTACGGCATGACCGAGGAGCAGATGATCGACAGCTACAAGAAGCTGGCTGCAAAGGGTGCCAAAAACTTTGGCATCCACGCCTTCCTCGCCTCCAACACCATCTCTGACGCCTATTATCCTGAGCTGGCAGGCATCCTCTTCCAGCTGGCTGTCCGCGTCCAGAAGGCCACCGGCGTGCATATCGCCTACATCAACCTGTCCGGCGGCGTCGGCATCCCGTACCGACCCGAGCAGACTGAAAACGACATCATGGCCATCGGCGAGGGCGTCCGCAAGAAGTTTGAAGAAATTCTGGTCCCCGCCGGCATGGGCGATGTCTCCATCTTCACCGAGATGGGCCGCTTCACCACCGGCCCCTACGGCGCTCTGGTGGCTACTGCCATCCACGAGAAGCACATCTATAAGGAATACATCGGTCTGGATGCCTGCGCGGCCAATCTGATGCGCCCCGCTATGTACGGCGCTTACCACCACATCACCGTGCTGGGCAAGGAAGACGCACCCCACGACCACAAGTATGATGTGGTCGGCGGTCTGTGCGAGAACAACGACAAGTTTGCCATCGACCGTATGCTGCCCAAAATCGACATCGGCGACATCGTGTATATCCACGACACCGGTGCGCACGGCTCTGCCATGGGCTACAACTACAACGGCAAGCTGCGCAGCGCCGAGGTCCTGCTCTGCGAGGACGGCTCTCACCGCCTCATCCGCCGTGCCGAGACTCCCCGCGACTACTTTGCAACGCTGGACTTCCTGCCCTTCATGAAGCCGCTGCTGGGCGAGTACAACGACGACTGAGCACGCTTCTGACTCCATCACACCAGAATAAAGCGAGGAACGACGCAGATGTTTTTTGGATTCCAACTCACCTGTGGCCTGATGCTGGTCTTTTACGGCTATTCGGTCATGAAAAATCCACGGGTCTGGGGCGACCAGGGCCGTCAGGCCGTCAAGGCCGAAAATTTCCCCGAGTACTGCCGCCAGAACGGCCTGTTTTTCCTGAAAGCTGGCTTCATCATGGCGCTCATTGGTGCGCTGGACGCGCTGGTAACGCTTTCGGGTCTGCTGTACGTCCTGCTGTACCTGTTCGGGCTGGCGTTTGCGTTCTACCCGCTGACCCGCTGGTGCAAGGAGAAGGAGGGCTTCTCGTGGCCCTGGCCCCGCGTCGAGAGCGAGAAAAAGCGCATCAAGAAACTGCGCCGGCAGCAGGAGGCCGAAAAGGCGGAACGAGAAGAAAAGTAAATAGCAAAAAATAAGAGGCCGCTGTAAAAGCAACTTCTCAGTCTCACTTCGTTCGTCAGCTCCCCTACTGAGGGGAGCCTCTGGCGAAGAGATTGGGCTTTCTGCCATGCCAAAGCCTCCCCTCGATAGGGGAGGCGGCACGGCGAAGCCGTGACGGAGAGGTTGAACACAGCGGCCTCTTTTTGTTTTCTTAAATCAAACCATTTTCTTTGCAGTAGTGGTAAATACCATCCTCTGCACAGGGACGACAGACCTCGCTGGCGATGGCTTTCAAATCGGCAGAGGCGTTGCCCATGGCAACGCTGTGACCGACAGCCTGAAACATTTCTATATCGTTGTTGCCGTCGCCGAAAGCCATTGCAGCCTCGGGCGTCAGGCCGTAATAGGCCAGAACCTTCTGGATACCGGCTCCTTTTCCGCCGGAGCTGGGGATGATGTCCACCGCCCTGTCCCACCAGGCGGCGATTTTTGCGCCGCTCGTGCCTTTGAGGATGGCGGGCCAGTCGCTTTCGCGGCAGCCCATCAGCAGCTGGAAAACTTCACCTCGGGAGACTTCATCGAACTTATCGGAAATGACCGGCGCTCGTCCGCCGATGGCGTAATATGCCGTCAGATCGTCATCCGTCCCGTTGGAGAGCAGCTGCGTCCGTCCTGCAACCGACACCGGACGACCAAGCGCTGCGGCGTTTTGGATCAGCGTCTGCACATCCTGCGGCGGGATGGGGCTGACAAAAATATCTCCGCGACGGTCGTAGCAGTAGGAGCCGTTGTAGGTGAGAAAGACATCGAACTCCACGCCGTCGAATTTCGGCACAATGAGCGGAGAACGCCCGGTGGCGATGGCCAGCAGGATGCCGTTTTGCTGTAAGCGGCGCAGAGCGTCCAGTGTTCGCTCAGTAATACGCTTTTTCTCCATGTCGATGAGGGTGCCGTCGATGTCGAAAAAGATGATGCGGGGTTTGTGCATGGTGCTGTACCTCCAATGTAAAAAGAGGGGAGAGACTTACCTGCGGGTCTTGCGGTCAGGATACATCAGAACGCCTCCTTATAGTGCGTCGATGTCGGCCTGTAGTTTCTCGTAGAATTTCCCCAGATGGAGACCGTCGATGAAGCGGTGATTGACCTCCACCGACATCCCCAATTTCTTGCGGCCATTTTCCTCGCCATATCTGCCCCATGTGATGCGGGGGATGTTGTCGTCCCGGTCAAAATCCCGCTCGTTGGTGCAGCCGGTCAAATCAAACCACGGTGTGCAGGAGATATAGATGAGGTTGTCGTTCTCTTCGTCCTGGTCAAGAAGGGTCTTCTGGGCAGCGCTTCTCGCCTGTGCAGAGGCACAAAACTCCGCAATGCCGCCGACTTTTGGCAGGGTGACGATGTGAAACTGCTCACTGCCGGGTTTCAGGTCGGTCAGACTGGGAATGCGCTCATCCAGCAGCCACACCTCGCCGTCCCGGATGGCGTAGCGGAAATTTTTCACGCTGTTCACGGCGTCCGTCACAAGATACCCCATCGCGTAATAAAACGACAAATGCCGCTCCTTGACATAGCGGTAAAGGTTTGTTACATCCACCCGGAAGGTGACGCTGTAAAAAGGGTGGGAAACAGCGGAGAAAAACTCGAACAATTCAGCCCGCTCCCAGTGGGTCCTATCGACTTTTTCCATCTTACTTCTCCTCGGCGGGGGCCTGCTTATTTTTATCCAGTGTGTCGAACTGCTTTACGATCTGCGGGTCTTTCAGTTTGATGACCTTGCCGGAGAGGTAGTGGAGGGTATTTTCCTCGGGAATGTCGAGGAAGCTGATACGGACGGCGCAGAGGGCCTGGGTCTTAGTGCCGGTGCGCTCATTCATCTTGCGGTTGCCGTACTTGATGTCGCCCAGCACCGGCTTGCCCAGATAGGCCAGATGAGCGCGTATCTGGTGAGTGCGGCCGGTGATGAGGCCGATGCGGCAGAGGGCGAAGGGGCCTGCTGTCCGCAGCACATCCACATCGGTGATGATCTGCTTGCGGCGCTCGTCCTGGGACTGGTGGGCGTGGATGCTCACCTTATTGTTCTTCTCGTCGTGCTCCCACCATGCAGTGAAGCGCCCGCTCTGGGGGATGCCCACGGTGATGGTGTAGTATTCCTTCTTGAGCAGGTCGGTGCGGATGATCTCGTTCATGTCCCGGAGGGCGGCGTAGCTCTTGGCCGCGATGACGAGGCCCTCAGTGCCGCGGTCGAGGCGGTTGCAGATGCCGGGCTTGAAGCGGTTCTCGCCCTGAGGGTCGTACTCGCCCTTCTGGGCCAGATACTGGGTGAAGGCGTCCACAAGGTTTGCGTCGCCGGTGCGGTCGCTGTGGCAGAGCAGGTGGGTGGGCTTGTAAAGGACGGCAATGTTCTCGTCCTCGTAGATGACCGTCACCCTGGGCTGGTTCTGCTGCTTTTTAGGGGCGGGCTTGCGGGCCGGCTTTGCACCCTCCGGCGGGAAGAATTCGTCGTTGATGTAGAGCTCGATGAGGTCGCCGGCCTTGAGGCGGTCTTCGGGTACACCCTTTTTGCCGTTGACTTTGATGCGCTTGTTGCGGAAACTCTTGTATAAAAGGCTGGTAGGGAAGTCGCGGGTCACGCTCTGGACAAAGCGGGAGAGGCGGACACCCTCGTCGTTGGCGGTGGCAGTGTATTGTTTCATTCTGTTTTTCCTTAATTCAAGATGTTTTCTGCCCTCTGTAGCAGCGCCTGGTCGTTCACGAAATATCGGGCTTTCTTCATTCAGTGAAAAGCTATCCGGTACGCCAGAGGCTCTCCCCTTGGGAGAGCTGGCGAGCAAAGCGAGACTGAGAGGGCTATTTACACCTATAATAATCTACTCTCCCCGTGAAGTCAACGCAGAATATTTTCTGTCGGCTCTTGTCTTTTGCCGAAAATGGGGTACTATAAAAGAAACGACTACAAATAAAGGAGCGCAGCTATGGCAGGACAGAACATAAGCCACGAGGGTCACCGGCAGCGGATGCGCGCCCGGGTGGAGCAGTACGGGCTGGAAAGCCTCGCACCCCACGAGGCACTGGAATATCTGCTCTACATCACCAACGCCCGCCGGGATACCAACGGCATCGCCCACGCGCTGCTGGAGCGGTTCGGCAGCTTTTCCGGTGTGCTGGAAGCCAGTGAAGAAGAACTCTGCCGTGTGCCGGGCGTCGGCCCGGCCAGCGCCCGGATGCTGCATCTCCTGCCCGAGGTGAGCCGGTACTACGAGCACAGCCGCACCAGCACCGAAGGTGCATTGACGACTACTGAGCGGCTGGCGGCTTACCTGAAACCCCGCTTCGCCGGGGCAAAACAGGAGAAAGCCCTGCTCCTTTCGCTGGACAGCCGCAGCCGGGTAAAGAGCGTGTACTGGCTCAAAGAGGGGAACAGCCGGATGGTGAGCCTCGAGGTGAAGGACGTCGTCTCGGCGGCGCTCCGGGGCGGGACGGAAAGCGTCGTGCTCTGCCACAACCACCCCAACGGTGTGCCGCTGCCCTCCCGCGAAGACCTCGCCGCCACCGAGAACATCGTCCGTGCGCTGGGGCTGGTCAAGATACGCCTGCGGGACCACATCATCCTCGCCGAAAACGACTACTTTTCCATGCGGGAATCCAACCGCCTGCCGTTCTACGACTTCGAGACCGGCGCAATGTTACGCCCATATGGAAGAGAATGATTTACATTATAAAATAATTGTGGTATAATGGCTGCGAGAGATACAACTAATCGTAGTTTTGAAAAGGAGGGCTTTTTGTGGCAGAGGAAAAATTCCATCTGGTGTCGTCCTACGCCCCCACGGGCGACCAGCCGCAGGCCATCGCACAGCTGGTAGAGGGGGTAGAGCGGGGCGACCGCTGCCAGACCCTGTTGGGCGTCACCGGCAGCGGCAAGACCTTCACGATGGCGAACGTCATCGCCCAGTGCAACCGCCCGACGCTGGTGCTGGCCCACAACAAGACGCTGGCCGCCCAGCTCTGCACCGAGTTCCGCTCGTTTTTCCCGGACAACGCCGTGGAATATTTCGTCTCTTACTACGACTACTACCAGCCGGAGGCCTATATCCCCAGCACCGATACCTATATCGAAAAGGACAGCGCCATCAACGACGAGATAGACCGTCTGCGCCACTCGGCCACGGCGGCGCTCTCGGAGCGGCGGGACGTCATCATCGTCGCGTCGGTGTCCTGCATCTACTCGCTGGGCGACCCCATCGACTATCGCAGCATGGTCATCAGCCTGCGGCCCGGGATGCAGATGGAGCGGGACGAGCTGTGCGAAAAGCTGGTGACGCTGCAATATGAGCGCAACGATGTCAATTTCATCCGCAATAAGTTCCGCGTCCACGGCGACATCGTGGACATCTATCTGGCCTATATGAGCGAGCTGGCCATCCGGGTGGAGTTCTTCGGCGACGAGATCGACCGCATCACCGAGTTCAACCCCCTCACGGGCGCCAAGCAGAACGTGGTCAAACACGTTGCCATCTTCCCGGCCAGCCACTATATCGTCAGCGCCGACAAAAAGGCTGCCGCCATTGAAAAGATTCGCGCCGAGTGCGACGCGCAGGTGAAGCAGTTCACCTCGGAAGGCAAGCTCATCGAGGCCCAGCGCATCCAGCAGCGGACGAACTACGACATTGAGATGCTGACGGAAGTGGGTATCTGCAAGGGCATCGAGAACTATTCTGCCGTTCTGTCGGGCCGTGCGCCGGGCAGTATGCCCACGACTCTGCTTGACTATTTCCCGGACGACTTCCTGCTCTTCGTAGACGAGAGCCATGTCACCCTGCCGCAGGTGCGGGCCATGTACGGTGGCGACTACGCCCGCAAAAAGACGCTGGTGGAGTACGGTTTCCGCCTGCCGTCGGCCTTTGACAACCGCCCCCTCAAGTTCGAGGAAGTGGAATCCAAGCTCAACCAGATGATATTCGTCTCGGCCACCCCCGGCGAGTACGAGCGGAAGAACAGCACCCAGGTGGCCCAGCAGGTCATCCGGCCCACTGGTCTGCTGGATCCGCTCATCTCGGTGCGCCCCGTGGAGGGGCAGGTGACGGACCTTCTGGGCGAGATAAACGCCCGCATCGAGCGGCATGAGCGCGTCCTGGTCACGACGCTGACCAAGAAAATGGCCGAAGACCTGACGGATTACTTCACCGAGCAGGGGATAAAGGTCAAGTATATGCACCACGAGGTGGACACCTTCGAGCGGATGGAGATCATCAAAGACCTCCGCCTCGGCACCATCGACGTGGTGGTGGGCATCAACCTGCTGCGTGAGGGCCTCGACCTGCCCGAGGTCAGCCTTGTGGCCATCCTCGACGCCGACAAAGAGGGCTTCCTCCGCAGCGAGACGAGCCTGATTCAGACCATCGGCCGCGCCGCCCGCAACGCCGAAGGTCTGGTCATCATGTACGCCGACGAGGTGACGGACAGCATGGACCGCGCCATCACCGAGACAGAACGCCGCCGCGCCATCCAGATGGCCTACAACGCTGAACACGGCATCGTCCCGAAGACCATCGTCAAGGCCATCCCGGATTCGATTGAGATCAGCGACAAGGCTGAGAATGCCAGGATGAACACCCGGCGGATGGGCAAGCTCGAGCGCGAAGCCGCCATTGACCGCCTGACCCGGGAGATGAAGGAAGCTGCCAAGCTGCTGGAATTTGAGCATGCGGCCTTCCTGCGCGACCAGATCGACCGCCTGCGCCGGGGCGAGAACCCCACTGTGGATTCCTCGGCAGAGACGGAGCGGAAGCAGAACCATGCACAGACACAGAGAAGAGGGAGAAAGTACCTTGGCAAACGATAAAATAGTCATCAAGGGTGCGCGGGAGCACAACCTGAAAAACGTAAATCTGACTCTCCCGCGTGAAAAATTCATCGTTATGACCGGCCTGTCCGGCTCGGGCAAGTCGAGCCTTGCCTTCGACACCATCTATGCCGACGGCCAGCGCCGCTATGTCGAGAGCCTGTCCAGCTACGCCCGGATGTTCCTTGGCCGGATGGACAAGCCCGATGTGGACGAGATCACCGGCCTGTCTCCGGCCATTTCCATCGACCAGAAGACCACCAGCCACAATCCCCGCTCCACCGTGGGTACCGTGACGGAAATTTACGATTATCTGCGCCTTTTGTACGCCCGCGTGGGCGTGCCGCACTGCCCGGTGTGTGGACGGGTCATCAGCCAGCAGAGCGTGGATGAGATGGTGGACGCTGTGCTCAAGCTGGAAGAGGGGACGAAGTTCCAGGTCCTCGCGCCTGTCGTCCGCCAGCGCAAAGGCACCCAGCAGAAAGAGCTGGACGCCGCCCGCCGCGCCGGTTACGCCCGCGTAAAAATCGACGGTAACATGTACGACCTCGACGAGGAGATCGCGCTGGAAAAGAACATCAAGCACACCGTGGAGATCGTCGTTGACCGTCTTGCCATGCGCAAGGGCATCCGCGGCCGTCTGGCGGACTCGCTGGAAACGGCTCTTGCCCTCACCGGCGGCGTGGCTGAGGTGGATGTCATCGGCGGCGAGTGCATGACCTTCAGCCAGAATTTCGCCTGCCCTGAGCACGGCATCTCCATCAGCGATTTGTCACCCCGGCTCTTCTCCTTCAATAACCCTCTGGGTGCCTGCGAGAAGTGTACCGGCCTCGGCACCTTCATGCGGGTGGATGAAGAGCGTATCCTGCCCAACCGGGACCTCTCGATTCGGGAAGGCGCCATCAAAGCCAGCGGCTGGTACTACGCCGAAGGCTCTGTAGCCGAGATGTATTATCTTGGACTGGGCAAAAAATACGGCTTTACGCTGGATACGCCCATCAAAGAAATGAGCACCGAGGCCGTCAACGCCCTGCTCTACGGCACCAACGAAGAAAAAATCGAGATGCACCGCACGAATGAGTTCGGCAGCGGCGTCTATTATAATACCTTTGAGGGCATCGTCGAAAACCTCGAGCGCCGCTTCCGTGAGACGAACAGCGAGTGGATGAAGGAGGAGATCGGCAGCTTCATGTCGGGCGTCGAGTGTCCCGACTGCCATGGTAAGCGCCTGAAACCGGTGGTGCTGGCTGTGACCATCGGCGGCAAAAACATCAGCGATTTTTGCGAAATGTCGATTCGGGACGAGCTGAAATTCATCGCCGACAATGAGCCGAACCTGACCGAAAAGCAGAAGCAGATCGGCGGCCAGATCATGAAGGAAATCAAGAACCGCCTGCAGTTTTTGCAGAGTGTGGGCCTCGATTACCTCACACTGGCCCGGTCGGCAGGCACCCTGTCCGGCGGCGAGAGCCAGCGCATCCGCCTGACCACCCAAATCGGAAGCGCTCTGTCGGGTGTGCTGTACGTGCTGGATGAGCCGTCCATCGGCCTGCACCAGCGCGACAACGATAAACTCATCGCAACGCTGAAAAATCTCCGCGACCTCGGCAATACGGTCATCGTGGTCGAGCACGACGAGGATACCATGCGCAGCGCCGATTATATCGTGGACGTCGGCCCGGGCGCGGGCGTCCACGGCGGCGAGATCGTGGCCGCCGGTTCCGTCAAGGACATCTGCAAGGCCAAGCGCAGCATCACCGGCGACTATCTGTCAGGCCGCAAGCGCATCGAGGTGCCGCAGACCCGCCGCCCCGGCAACGGCAATTTCCTCACGGTGAAGGGTGCGCGCGAAAACAATCTGCGCAACATCGACGTAAAATTCCCGCTGGGCGAGTTCGTCTGCGTGACGGGCATCTCCGGCTCGGGCAAGTCGAGCCTCATCAACGAGATTTTGTATAAGACCCTCGCCTGTGAGCTGAACGGCGCCCGCTCCCGCGCTGGCAGGTGCGATGGGGTAGAGGGCCTCGAGTTCGTGGATAAGGTCATCGGCATCGACCAGCAGCCCATCGGCCGCACGCCCCGCTCCAACCCCGCCACCTATACCGGCGTGTTCAACGACATCCGTACCGCCTTCTCCCAGACGCAGGACGCCAAAATGCGGGGCTACGGCCCGGGACGGTTCAGCTTCAACGTCCGGGGCGGCCGTTGCGAGGCCTGCGAGGGCAACGGCATCCTCCAAATCGAGATGCACTTTCTGCCGGACGTCTACGTTCCCTGCGAGGTCTGCAAGGGCGCACGCTACAACCGCGAAACGCTGGAAGTCAAGTATAAGGAAAAGACCATCTCTGACGTGCTGAACATGACCGTGGAAGAGGCGGTCGTCTTCTTCGCCAACCAGCCGAAAATCGCCCGCAAGCTGCAGACGCTGCTGGACGTGGGCCTGGGGTATGTCACGCTGGGGCAGAGCGCCACGACCCTTTCGGGCGGCGAGGCGCAGCGTGTCAAGCTGGCCAACGAGCTGGCCCGCCGCAGCACGGGTAAGACCGTGTATATCCTCGACGAGCCGACTACCGGCCTCCACATGGCTGATGTTCACCGCCTCATCGAGGTGCTGCAGAAGCTGGTGGACGCAGGCAACACCGTTATCGTCATCGAACACAACCTAGACCTCATCAAGTGCGCCGACCACATCATCGACCTCGGCCCCGAGGGTGGCAGTGCCGGCGGCCTCATCGTCGCCGAGGGTACGCCGGAGCAGGTGGCCGAGGTGCCGGGCAGCTTTACCGGCCAATACCTCAAGCCCTTGCTGGAAAAGGACGCGAAACTCCGCGCAGAGGGCAAATAAAGCAGTATAAAACAGAGCCGCAGTCTTACAAAAGACTGCGGCTCTGTTATTTGCAAAAGTTCCAGATATAACAAAAAGCTCTTCAGTCTCTCGACTGAAGAGCTCTGGTCCAGCAGAGCTGGACAAATCCAAACTTGTCGGGGCAAGGCCCCTCCATCTTGCTTGTGCAAGACCGTTCTGTTGCTCAAAAGCCCCACTGGGGCTTTCGTTGCTTCGCAAACGCAAACTTTTTCCTCCGCAATCAGCGGTCAAAGTGTCCTCAAAACGGACGGTTTGGGTGCCATCTTTGTATTATGGTTCCTGTACCGCCGGTGCATTTTCCTTTCCGTGCATTCCCGAATCTGGCCTTCAATAGATTCTTCACGCTGGTTGTCGCTGGAATAGCGGGCATAGATTACGGCGGTCATAGACTCACTTCCTTTTTCTTATCGAACAGACGGGTAGCTTTTTGCATACTTGTAGATCTGCCGTGCACAGTCAAGGCTCATTTTGCTGGAATCGTTGTGTTTGAGCCATGCATTCACATTGCCCGGATTCAACTTCAAGTCTGTGTAAAGGCGATAATTCGTCAGTTTCTTTTTCTGTTGAAGTTCCAATACCCGGCGATGGATCAGATCTTTTGTGTCATTGTCTGCAAGGGCGGCATCCCGCACCGAGCAATAGCTGCGCCAGACTTTCAGATAGCCTTCCGGCAGTTCTGGTGATTGCTTTTCCAGAAGCACCAGCATTTGCGCCAGCGAATAGCGATTGGAAAGCTGCTCATATTCCGCAACAACAGCGCTGGTTACGGTATAGCGGAGCAACAAATCTACTTTATTAAAGGCCAGTGCATAGAGAAACAGCGGTTCTTTCAGGCGGGGATTTTCAGCCATACGATCTGCCAGCTTATGGACGCTTGCCGTTTGAACCCCGGAAAGCTCTGCCACATACTGCTTCAAAAAGCCTTCGAATGTCAGCTTTCGCATGGTCTCCACCTCTCTACATACTCCTGATAGCGGATATAGAAATCCCGATACCGCCAGTCGTTCAAGATACTGGCTCTCAACTCATCTTCATCCGTTGCAAGGTGTTCCAGCAAATCCCAATCCAACGAATTCCGCACAGCCTCACTCTCTACGTCTGCTTTGTCAGTGTCCCGAAAAGAGCACAGCTTTGCAATCACCAAGTCCTCCAGACTGGGTGTATAGAACTGCACCTTTGTACCACCAAAGGGTAGCGGCTGAAGCCGGTCTTGGAAGTTATACGGGAAATTGTCGATGTAGGCTTCCACATCGGTGTTGATGTCGTACTTGCCAAGCAAACTGTACAGTTCTTTCGGAACACTCAAGGCATCAATGTCATGAGTAGCGCGGGTCAGCTTGCCCAACAAAATGAACGCACTGCCGCCTACAATCACCATCTGATAGCGGTCGTTATTGTCGATCATCAGGTCAGCATCTTCATCCAGACGTTCCAGACGCTTGCGGAGGTCATCTAAGATCATCTTTCCCATAAAACAGCTTTTCTTGTTTTCAATAA
>ENA-UEQS01002102-UEQS01002102.1-human-gut-metagenome-genome-assembly--contig:-NODE-2102-length-11393-cov-4.982768_pt1 | contig 11393 bp, 8 predicted proteins | sample MGYA00242953_ERZ507953 | MGnify/ENA primary metagenome ERZ507953 (study PRJEB26167, sample SAMN06115474) | human gut metagenome | host: Homo sapiens | place: China:Jiangsu | collected 2016-07-06...
ATTGCGGGGCTTGTTATTACCTACGTTCTATGCGTGGAGCTTATCAGCATGGTAACGGAAAAGAACAATATGCACGACGTTGACACCTTTATGTTTTTCAAGTGGTTTTTCAAGGCGGCTGTGGCGATCTACCTCGTGACGCATACGTTTGACATCGTGATGGCAGTATTCGACATCGGGCAGAACGTGGTTTCCGGTGCAGCCGGAGTAATCCACGGCAACACGAGCATTGACATTGACGCGACGATTGCGCAGATGCGTACCGGCATGGAGAACATGGGCGTCGGAGAACTGCTCGGACTGTCGATAGAAACGCTCCTGATCAGCCTGTGCCTTAAAATCATGGCGATCCTCATTACGGTCATTCTCTACGGGCGCATGATTGAGATTTACTGCACCGTGAGCATTGCGCCTATTCCCATCGCAACCATGAGCAACCGCGAATGGGGCAGTATCGGCACGAACTATCTAAAAGGCTTGTTCGCTCTGGCATTTCAGGGCTTCCTCATCATGGTCTGTGTCGGCATCTATGCGGTGCTGATCAACGGCATGATTATCGCAGACAACATTCACTCGGCTCTGTTCTCTGTGGCAGCGTACACGGTCATTCTGTGCTTCTCACTGTTCAAGACCGGAAGCCTTGCAAAATCCATCTTCCATGCGCACTAAGGAGGTCGGCAGCATGAAGAAGTACAGCATCATCTACGCCGATCCCCCTTGGGCGTATCGGACTTACTCCAAGAAGGGACAGGGACGGTCGGCAGAAAGCCACTACCCGACAATGTGTATTGAAGACATCAAGGCACTTCCGGTCGGTGAGCTTGCCGCCAAGGACTGCGCTCTGTTCCTCTGGATCACGTTCCCGTGCCTCTGTGAAGCACTCGAAGTGCTGGCGGCCTGGGGCTTTTCTTATACGACCGTGGCTTTTGTATGGGTGAAGCAAAACCGCAAGAACGATGATCTCTTCACTGGCATGGGGTATTGGACAAGGGCGAACGCCGAAATCTGCATCCTTGCTACGAAGGGACATCCGAAGCGTGTTGACGCCGGTGTGCGTCAGGTCATCCTCAGCCATATCGAAGAGCATTCCAAAAAGCCGGATGAAGCGCGGGAGCGCATTGTCCGGCTCATGGGAGACCTTCCCCGCGTAGAGCTTTTTGCCCGTCAGTCTCCCGAAGGCTGGGACGTTTGGGGCAACGAGGTCGAATGCACGGCTCATCTTCCTATGGAGGAAACACCATGCTGCGGCTAAGACCCATCTCCCTTCGAGACGCCAACGAGTATGTCCGGCAGCATCACCGGCATCACAAGCCGGTTGCCGGTCACAAGTTTTCCATCGGCTGTGAAGCAGACGGTGAGCTGGTCGGCGTGATCATCGCCGGGCGTCCCGTCAGCCGGTATCTGGATGACGGCTTCACATTGGAGGTTACAAGGCTATGCACCAACGGAGAGAAGAACGCTTGCAGCTTTCTCTACGGCGCGGCGGCAAGAGCTGCTGCGGCTATGGGCTATAAGCGCATCATCACCTACACACTGGAAAGTGAAAACGGTGCAAGCCTTCGGGCTTCCGGCTGGATCTGTCAAGGCAAAGCGGGTGGGCTTCGCTGGACGGGTAAGCGTCAGCCGAAGGAGGATCAATATCCCGCACAAATGAAGCTGCGCTATGAAAAGCAGCTCAGAAAGGAGAGTTCAAGAAATGGCATTTGTTCCGGTCCCGAAGGATCTTAACCGCGTCAAAACGAAGGTCATGTTCAACCTGACCAAGCGGCAGCTCATCTGTTTTTCTGTTGCTGCGGCAGTCGGTGTTCCGATCTTCTTTCTGGCGAAGGCACATCTCGACTTGTCCACGGCGGCAATGCTGATGGTGGTCATCATGCTCCCGTTTATCTTCTTCGCACTTTACGAGAAGGACGGTCAGCCCGCCGAAAAGTATCTGTACCACATCGTACAGTCTATGTTCATCCGGGACAAGGTGCGTCCCTATCGCACAAACAATCTCTACGCTGAAATTCAGCAGAAAATCAAAGAACAGGAGGAATTGCAGCTTGAACAACAGCACAGCAAAGGCAAAGCCTAAGATGACGGTCAAAAACGGCGTCGTTTACGGTGATGCCCTTTCCGCTCAGGAGAAGAAGCGGATCGTCATGCAGAAGAAAAAGGACAGGAAGGCAAAGAAAGTCCGCAAGTCCGCCCAGCAGACCATTCCCTATGTGGAGATGTGCCGCGACGGTATCTGCAAGGTAAACAGCCGCCTCTACACGAAGTCCATCGCCTTTGAGGACATCAACTACCAGCTTGCGCAGAACGAGGACAAAACTGCCATCTTTGAGAACTGGTGCGACTTTCTGAACTACTTCGACAGCTCGATCTTCGTCCAGCTCTCCTTCATCAATCAGAAGGCAAGCCTCAATGAGTTCCGCAAGCGCATCAACATTCCGGCACAGGAGGACGCCTTCAACGACATCCGCTCCGAGTATTCCGGTATGCTGCAAAGCCAGCTCACCAAGGGTAACAACGGACTGGTCAAGAAGAAGTACATCACCTTCGGCATTGAGGCAGACTCCCTCCGCACGGCAAAACCGAAGCTCGAACGCATTGAAACCGACATTCTCAACAACTTCAAAACCCTCGGTGTGAGAACCGAGCCGCTGTCCGGCTACGAGCGGCTGAAAGTGCTTCATGATGTGTTCAACATGGACACCAATGAGCCGTTCCGCTTTTCCTTTGACATGGTAGCCCGGACGGGACTCAGCACGAAGGACTTCATCGCGCCCACTTCCTTTGACTTCCGTGAAGGCAAGTGCTTCAAGATGGGCAGAACCATCGGTGCGGTGAGCTTCCTGCAAATCCTCGCGCCGGAACTCAATGACCGTATGCTTGCCGACTTCCTTGAGATGGACAGCAACATTACGGTCAATTTTCATATCCGGACGATTGACCAGGCGAAGGCAATCAAGAGCATCAAGTCGAAGATCACCGACCTCGACAAGATGAAGATTGAAGAGCAGAAAAAGGCTGTCCGCTCCGGCTACGATATGGACATCATCCCGTCCGATCTTGCCACCTTCGGCGGTGAGGCGAAGCGTCTGTTGCAGGATCTCCAGACCCGCAATGAGAGACTGTTTCTTGTGACCATCCTCATCATGAATACGGCAACCAACCGCCAGAAGCTCGAAAACGCGGTGTTCCAGACCGCCGCCATTGCCCAAAAGTATAACTGTGCGCTCAAGCGTCTTGACTTCCAGCAGGAGGAAGGGCTGATGTCCTCTCTGCCTATCGGCGTCAATCAGGTGGAGATCGAACGCGGACTGACCACTTCCAGCACAGCGGTTTTCGTGCCGTTCACCACGCAGGAGCTTTTTCAGGGCGGCGAAGCTCTCTACTACGGGCTGAATGCGCTGTCCAACAACATGATCATGGTTGACCGCAAGCAGCTCAAGAACCCCAACGGGCTGATCTTGGGTACGCCCGGTTCCGGTAAGTCCTTCTCCGCCAAGCGTGAAATGACGAACGCCTTCCTCATCACAGAGGATGACATCATCGTCTGCGACCCCGAAGCCGAGTATTTTCCCCTCGTGCAGAAGCTCGGCGGTCAGGTCATCCGCATCTCGCCGGTCAGCACGGATTACATCAATCCGCTGGACATCAACACGAACTACTCCGAAGAGGAAAACCCGCTGACACTGAAATCCGACTTCATTCTCTCCATGTGTGAGCTGATTGTCGGCGGCAAGGACGGGTTGCAGCCGGTTGAGAAGACCATCATTGACCGCAGTGTTCGCATGGTCTATCAGGAGTTTCTTGCAGACCCCAAACCGGAGAAAATGCCGATCCTTGAAGACCTCTACAACATTCTGAGAAATCAGAAGGAGCCGGAGGCACAGCGCATCGCAACTGCCCTTGAAATCTATGTTCACGGCTCTCTGAACGTCTTCAATCACAGAACGAATGTGGATGTCAACAACCGCTTCGTCTGCTATGACATCCGGGAACTCGGCAAGCAGCTCAAGAAACTCGGTATGCTGATTGTGCAGGATCAGGTGTGGAACAGAGTCACCATTAACCGCGCCCAGCACAAGGCAACGCGCTACTACATGGACGAGTTCCACCTTTTGCTGAAAGAGGAACAGACCGCCGCGTACAGCGTGGAAATCTGGAAGCGTTTCAGAAAGTGGGGCGGCATCCCCACCGGCATCACCCAGAACGTCAAGGATCTTCTTGCCTCCCGCGAGGTGGAGAACATTTTTGAAAACTCGGATTTTGTCTACCTTCTGAATCAGGCGTCCGGCGACCGGCAGATTCTCTCGAAGGCGCTGAACATCTCGCCCAGCCAGCAGAACTACATCACCAATTCCAATGCCGGTGAGGGGCTGATCTTCTACGGCTCGACCATCGTTCCCTTCAAGGACGATTTCCCGAAGGACACCCAGCTCTACCGTATCATGACCACCAAACCCGAAGAAACCGTACAGAACTGATAGGAGGATTTTTGAATATGAACAACAAGATGATTACCATTCCCTACGCGGACGCTATCGAATACGGAGAGAACACCTCCGCGCTGTTTAAGGCTCTGTGGGAGCTGACCGATCTGATCCGACTGGAAAGCGACCTCAAGAAGCATCACCGCGCCTACCTCCATGTGAGGGAGGACATCGACGAGAAGGTCAAGGAGGCGCGTCAGATTATGACCAAGGTATCTGTGGATATGATCGGTTTCTATTTCAAGGTTGATGTTCCCGAAAGCAGTAACAGCGATGAGAATACTCCTTTCGCTGACGCAGCGGATGATGAAGCCGTATCTATCCCCAAGGACAAGTATGAGCTGATGATCGACGATCTGCTCACGATGTCCGAAATCATTCAGTGCGTTGCGGATATGCGCACGCAGGATGTGAAGGCAATCCGCGAGTTCGGCAAGTTCGTTCCCGCCTTCGCTGCCTTTGAGAAGAACCGCCTGAGCCTCTACCGCGAGGCGGCGGAGGAAGCCGAGGAAATCTTCGACCGTTGGGCGGACGAGATTGACGATCTCGACGAGGACTTCACGGAAGATGAGGATTACGAGCCGGACGAGTATTACTCCGACTGATGCCCATTGAAATGTTGTCGGGTTTTACAGCCAACATTTCAATGGAAACACAAATCCAACAGAACAGGAGGTACACCACCATACAACTTGACATCATTCATACCGGCGATTGCCTTAAAATCCTGAAAACTCTGCCCGATGACAGCGTTCATTGCTGTGTGACGTCCCCTCCGTATTACGCGCTCCGCGATTACGGTATGGAGGCTCAGATCGGCAGAGAGACAACGCCGAAGGAATATATCTCGCGCCTGACGGAAGTGTTTACCGAAGTCAGGCGCGTTTTGCGTCCGGATGGAACGCTCTGGCTGAACATCTCGGACACCTACGCCGGAAAGGGCAATCAGGGTGATTTTGTTGATCCGAAGAACCCCAACGGCAGAAACGGTCAGGCTGTGGCTCTCAACAACAAGGTTGAGGGCTGCAAGCCGAAGGACATGATCGGCATTCCGTGGATGCTGGCTTTTGCCCTCCGCGATACCGGCTGGTATCTGCGCAACGACATCATCTGGATGAAGGATAACCCCATGCCGGAGAGCGTGAAAGACCGCTGCGCCCGCTGCTATGAGCATATTTTCCTGTTCTCAAAGTCCAAGAAGTATTTCTTTGACTACAAGGCGATCTCCGAGCCGATTGCTGCTGCAACGGCAGAACGCCTCAAGCGCGGCATGAAGGGAGGCAACAAATACGGCAAGCCCGTTCCCGGTCAGCCTCAGCCGCAGTCCATCAACCGCCCGCGTGAGCATGGCGAGATCAAGGACGCAGACATCAATCCGCTTCGCAATAAGCGCGATGTCTGGAAGATCAACACCGTTCCCTTCAAGGGCGGTCATTACGCCGCCTACCCTCCGAAGCTGGTTGAGACCTGTCTTCTTGCCGGTTGTCCCGAAGGCGGTGTTGTGCTTGATCCGTTCATGGGGAGCGGCACAACCGGCATGGTTGCCGCGCAGATGGGGCGTCATTTCGTCGGCATTGAGCTGAATCCGGCGTACACCGAGCTTGCCTACAAGCGGATTGGAGGTGAAATCTGATGTCCAAGGAACCGGAACTCAAAGCCCGCGACAAGGTAGTTCTGCGGATGACGCGAGACGGCGCAGTCGAGGAAAACCTGACGGCTGGCACCGAGCAGCGTGTGTCAAAGCGGCTGGAAGATGCAGAGTTGGTCAAGCCCGCTGAGACAGCCGTGCCTTCCGAAGCTCTTTCTGCGGAGGAACAGAAAAAGGTGCAGATGCGCCGTCAGCAGCGTCAGTTTCAGACGGAACACGCCGAGGATAACGACACACAGCCGCCCTCGGAAACGTCCGTCACAGAAGAGAAAAGGGCAGAAAATCCACCCCAGAATGTACCCGAACCGCTGCCCTCATCGGAAACGCCGTTCAAGCCTCCAACCTTAGAGCAGCACGGCGTTTCTTCGCATACCGGCACGGTGATTGCCGAAACGGTTGTCACACACAAGCTGCGCAAGACCTCGGCAGTGGAGGCAGTGGATGCGGATGCCGTTCTCTCCCAAGCGGCAGAGACTTCCTCTGCAAAGCCGGTCTCGGACGATGCCGTCCCGCCCACGAAGCGGATGCAGAAGCTCGAAAGGAAGTCCGAGAAGGCGCATGAACGTCTGGATGCCGCCCGTGAAAAGCTGCCCACGCACAAGGTTCTCAAGAAAGAGCGCGTCTTTGATGAAGAGACCGGAAAGGGCAAAACCCGCCTTCATTTTGAGGATGAGCTGAAAAAGCCCAAGAGCAAAGGCAAGCTGCAATTTGAGGCAGATAAAACCGTCCGCAAGGTCGGTGACACCCTCGTCTCCGGCATTCACGGCAAAATTCATGAGGTCGAACAGGAAAACACGGCGGTTGAGGCGGCGCACAAAACGGAGATTGCCGCTGAGACTGCCGCTCGGCATTTCCGCCATCATCGGGAAAGCAGCGTCAACAAGCCTTATGAAAAGGTCTCTAAGCTGGAACATAAGGCGGATGCTGCTGATGCGAAGCTCCAATATGAGAGAAATCAGCAGGAGCATCCTGAGATGAAGAAGCAGAACATGAACAAACACTATCAGAAGCAGAACATCAAGAAGGAATATGCCGCCGCTCGAAATGCCGGGTCTCAGACTGCCGGGACTGCCACAAAGAATACCGGCAAGAAGCTCGGTGAGAAGGCGTCCGACAAGATCAAGGAGTTCTTTGAGAAGAACAAGAAGGTCTTTATCTGGATCGGCGTCGGAATTGCCCTTCTCGTTTTGCTCGGTGCCGGAATCAGCTCGTGTTCGATGCTCACCTCTACCGGCTCGACGGTTATCGCTTCCTCTTATCTTAGTGAGGATGACGCGATGCTTGGCGCGGAGGCGCAGTATTGCCGGATGGAGCAAGAGCTACAAAGCTATCTGGATAACTATGAAGGAACTCATGACTATGACGAATATCACTTCGATCTGGATGATATTGAGCATGACCCGTATGTGCTGATCTCCATTCTCTCGGCTCTCCATGAGGGTGAGTTCACGCTGGATGAGGTGCAGGGAACGCTTCAAATGCTGTTTGAGAAGCAGTACATCCTCACCGAAGAGGTTATCGTCGAAACCAGATACCGCACGGAAACCAACACATGGACGGACGCGGACGGCAACACGCACACGGAAACCTACCGCGTCCCGTATGACTATTACATCTGCAACGTGAAGCTCGAAAACTTCAATCTCTCCCATGTCCCGGTCTACATCATGTCTCAAGAACAGCTTTCCATGTACGCGACGTATATGTCGGTGCTTGGCAACCGCGAGGATCTGTTCGGTGACTCTCCCTATGTGGACAAGTACATTACAAATCCTCCCTCCGACTACAATGTCAACCCGGAATACTTGAACGACGAGAAGTTTGCAGCGCTGATTACCGAGGCGGAAAAGTATCTCGGCTATCCGTATGTGTGGGGCGGCTCCAATCCCGACACATCCTTTGACTGCTCCGGCTTTGTCAGCTATGTTCTCACGAACAGCGGTCTTGTGAACACCGGGCGGCTTGGCGCACAAGGGCTTTACAACGTCTGTACGCCGGTTTCAAAGGCGAATGCACAGCCCGGTGATCTCATCTTCTTTGTCGGGACGTATGACACCCCCGGCGTGTCTCACGTCGGCATCTACGTTGGTGATGGGGTCATGATCCACTGCGGCGATCCCATTCAGTACACATCCATCAATTCTTCCTACTGGCAGTCTCATTTCTATGCCTTCGGAAGACCCGCCTATTAAAAGAAAGGAGTTTTTTCATGAATCCCAAGTATCAGAAAGTCCTCTCCGACATTGAGAAGGCTGAAAAGAAGAAGTCCGAAATCGAAGGACAGCTCAAGGAGCTGTACGACAAGAAGACGGAGCTGGAAAACCTTGAAATCATCAATACCGTGCGCTCTATGGTGATGGACAAGGATCAGATCATGGCGTTCCTGTCTTCCATGAAGGGCGGCACCAAGCCCGCCGGAAATACGGAGGTAATCGACAATGCGTAAGAAGTTTCGTTTTCTGACCGTCCTTGCAGTCTGCGTCATGGTTCTGTCTTGCTTCTCGGTCACGGCGTTTGCCTACGCCGATGATACCGAGCAGAACCTTCCCGTTACGGAGGCAACCCAGCCGGAACAGCAGCCTGAGACTACTCCCGCGCCGGAAAAGCCGAAGGGTGAGCCGATTGACGATGAGGGCAACGCCTACACCCGCGACTTGCTCTATGATAAGGCAACCAACAAGCAGTTCATCACAATCCAGACGAAGAGCGGCAACACCTTCTTCATTGTCATCGACTACGATGCACCCATCAATGAGGATGAGGAACAGTATCAGACGTACTTCCTCAACATGGTCGATGAAAGCGATTTGCTTGCGCTGCTGGATGATGACACTGCGGCGGCTCTGACCACCTGTAACTGCAAGGAAAAATGCGCTGCCGGTCAGGTCAACACAGACTGCCCGGTCTGCAAGACCAACATGAGCGAATGCACCGGCACAGCCCCCGTTACACCTGAGCCGGATAAGGATGCGGAAACCGATGTCCCCGCCCCTAAACCCGAAAAGAAATCCAACATCGGCATGATCCTCGTCATCTTCGTTCTTGCCGGTGCTGCGGGTGCAGGTTATTACTACATCAAGTTCGTCAAGGGCAGAAAGCCCAGGGATGAGGATATGGACTTCTTTGATGATGAAGGCTACGAGGAAGAGCCGTACATCAACGAGGATGAAGAGCCGCAGATCACGGAGGATGCTGAAACGGATGGTGATGAAGATTGATCTTAGTCATTGCTGAAAAGCCCAGCGTTGCCCAGTCCATCGCAAAGGTGCTGGGCGCGACGTCCCGCAAGGACGGCTACATGGAGGGCGGCAATTACATTGTTTCGTGGTGCTTCGGTCATCTGGTGGAGCTGGCAGACGCCAGCTCCTACGATGAGCGGTATGCCAAGTGGCGGTATGACGATCTGCCCATTGTTCCGGAAAACTGGATGTTCGAGGTCACAAAGGACAAAGCCCAGCAGTTCAAGGTGCTGTCCTCTCTCATGAAGGACAAGCGCGTCACCGAGCTGGTCTGCGCAACCGATGCAGGGCGCGAGGGTGAGCTGATCTTCCGGCTGGTTTACAACAAAGCCGGATGCACCAAGCCCTTCAAGCGTCTGTGGATCAGCTCATTGGAGGACTCCGCCATCCGCGAAGGCTTCAACCATCTCCGGGACGGCAAGGAATATGACCGCCTCTATGAAGCGGCACTCAGCCGCTCGAAGGCGGACTGGATTGTCGGTATCAACGGAACCCGCCTTTTCACCACGCTCTATCACAAGAAGTTGGTGGTCGGGCGCGTCCAGACGCCGACCCTTGCAATGCTGGTGGAGCGCGACGGGAAAATCTCCATGTTCCAAAAGGAGAAGTATTTCAACGTCCACGTCGGCAAGGGCGATCTGACCGCCGATCTGGAAAAGGTCAAAACCGAAGAGGAAGCAAAAAGAATTGCGGCGGCTTGCGAGAAAAAGCAAGCCGTCGTTTCTTCTCTCAAGCGGGAGACGAAAACCGTCAATCCTCCGAAGCTCTATGATCTGACCACCTTGCAGCGCGAGGCAAACCGATACTACGGCTTCACCGCCCAGCAGACGCTCGATCTCGTACAAACACTCTACGAAAAGAAGCTCCTGACCTATCCGCGCACGGACAGTCAGTTCATTACGGACGATATGGAGGACACCGCCCGTCAGGTCATTTCTATTGTCTGCCGCCAGCTTCCGCTTTTCTCCGGTGTTTCGGTTACTCCGGACATTGCCCGCGTAACCGACAACAGCAAGGTCACAGATCACCACGCCATTCTCCCGACCGTCCAGCTTGAAAAGCAGGAGGTTTCCGCGCTTCCTCAGTCAGAGCAGAAAATCCTCAATCTTGTCGGGATGCGCCTTCTGTGTGCGACCGGCGAGAAGCACACCTACGCGGAAACGCAGATCACGCTCTCCTGCGAGGGCTACGAGTTCAAAACCAAGGGGAAGACCGTCGTTCAAAACGGATGGAAAGCCATCGAAGAGCTGTTCAAGGCTTCCCTCAAGACGAAGGAAAAGGACGATCCCATGAAGTTCCTGCCCGAAGTCCATGAGGGTGATGTTCTGGATAGTGTGTCCGCCAGCGTTACGGAACACTTCACGACGCCTCCGAAGCAGTACACGGAAGACACGCTCCTGTCTGCGATGGAGACTGCCGGAAACGATCAGTTCGACGATGACACCGAGAAGAAAGGTCTTGGAACACCCGCGACACGCGCCGGTATCATTGAAAAGCTGGTGAAATCCGGCTTTGCAGAGCGCAAAGGCAAATCCCTCATTCCCACAAAGGACGGCTGCAACCTTGTCTGTGTTCTGCCGGAACAGATCACCTCTCCCGCAATGACGGCGGAATGGGAAAATACGCTCATGGAGATTGAGCGCGGCAATGCGGATGCGGACGCCTTCCTCAGCGGCATTGTCCGGATGACCGGCGATCTTGTGAAATCCTATCCGTTCCTCTCCGATGCCGAAGCCCAGCGTTTCGGCACGGGCAAGGAGGAAATCGGCAAATGCCCCCGCTGCGGCTCTCCGGTCTACGTCGGTAAGGGCAACTTCTACTGCTCGAACAAGGACTGCTCCTTCTGCCTGTGGGAAGACAACAAGTTCTTTTCCAGCAAGAAAAAGAAGCTGACCAAGAAAATCGCCGCCGAACTGCTGGACAAGGGTTGGTGCAGAGTGACCGGGCTTTATACGCCGAAACGCCCGCACCTCTATGATGCGGTGATCCGTCTGGATGACACAGGCGGCAAGTATGTCAGCT
>ENA-UEQS01002120-UEQS01002120.1-human-gut-metagenome-genome-assembly--contig:-NODE-2120-length-11330-cov-4.804230_pt1 | contig 11330 bp, 10 predicted proteins | sample MGYA00242953_ERZ507953 | MGnify/ENA primary metagenome ERZ507953 (study PRJEB26167, sample SAMN06115474) | human gut metagenome | host: Homo sapiens | place: China:Jiangsu | collected 2016-07-06...
AGCCACCGGCTCAGCCGGGGGGTGTGACTTACCCGGAAACTGTATCAGGATACGTTGGAGGGGAAACAGATGGTCCGCCGCCAGATCCTTGGCCGCCGGGACAGCTTTGGCAAGATCTATGCTGTGACCCAGCAGCTGGATATGCTGCAGCCGCAGGAAATCTACCGCAAGACGGTGCAGATCATGGAGGATGTGCTGGAAAATCACAGCCTCACCATCTACCGGATGGAAAAGAACCATGGATTTGCCCGCCTTACAGCCGCCAGTGCCGGAATGACGCCGGAGCCGGCGCACTCGCTGGAGGTGGAGCAGTGGTTGGATGTGATCCGTGCCATTGAACAGGAGGGGCTGTGGGTGAATCGCGGCTTCCTCCCCGGACATCCGATGTATGCTGCAGGTGTGCGGCAGAACGGAAGCCTTGTGGTACTGATCTGCCTGTATACGGCCAACGAAGAGCAGATGACCCTGTATTACCAGAACCTGTTCCGCATCCTCTGCGGACTGGTGGAAACGGCATTGGTGCGCGCTTTTGAGTACGAGAGCGCCGTGCGGGAAAACTGGTATCTGCCCGGTACCTGCGTCCGGCTGTGTTTGCGGAGCAGCTGGCTACAGCCTGTACCCTGCAGGAAGAAAAAATGGCGCACCATCTGCTGCTGCGGGTGACGGGTGAGTTTAAAGACCGGGCCGAATTCAACGACCGGGTGAGGCGCTCCATCCGCAGTACCGATGTAGCAGGCGTTGGAATAGACAACGCCGTCTACCTGCTGATGAATCAGGCCGATGAAGAAAATCTGCCGCTGCTGACCCGGCGCTTGGGTGAAAAAGGGCTTCATGTCACTGCGGTGCCGCTGGATGAGCAGCTGCGGCTGATCAAGACTGCAAAACAGGAGGCACCGCATGTGTAACGGGTTCTGGCTTGGCCTTGTGCTGCTGACGGTGCATCTGGTTGTATGCGGGGGCCTTTGGCTGCTGGCCCGGGCACGGACACTGGAGGTGGAAGGATATTTTGTTCCGGTGATGCTTCTGGTGCCGCTGTGGGGGCCGCTGTGTGTGCTGTTACTCCACACGTCCAATCGCCTTACAGGCGGGTGCCTGCGGGAACAGACACTTGAAAAGCTGCGAATAAACGAGGAAATATACAAAAATATCCTTGTGGCAGATGACGAGGGTAAGGAGGCGGTTGTTCCGCTGGAGGAAGCCTTGCTGGTAAACAGCCCTGCACAAAAGCGGAAGCTCATCCTCTCGGTGCTGACGGATGATCCTGCGGGCTATTACGACCTGCTTCAGCAGGCCCGCATGGACAACGACAGCGAAGTGGTACACTATGCTTCCACGGCGCTGTCGCAGATCACCAAGGAAGCGGACCTGAAATTGCAGAAGCTGGAGCAGCGCTATGCCGCTGCCCCGGACGATGCCGCAGTGCTGGAAGAATACTGCAATTATCTGGAAAGCTATCTGAAAGACGGTTTCGTACAGGGCAGAGCCGCAGAGATCCAGCGCCATCAGCTGGAGCAGCTGCTGAAAAAGCGGCTGGAAAACCTTGGCGGACGCCGCAGCTGTACGCTGGAATGCAGGCTGGCAGATGTGCAGCTCAGTCTTGCTGAGTATGACCGCGCAGAGAAAACGCTGGAAGAGCTTACGGCGCGCTGGCCCCAGCGCGAGGCGCCGTGGGTGCTCTGCCTGCGGCTGGCAGCAGCGCGGCGAGATGGGGATGCTATCCGAAAAACACTGGGTCAAATCGAGGAAAAGGAGGTCTACCTCAGTGCAAAGGGCCGCGAGATCGTGCGGTTCTGGCAGGGGAAACAGCAATGATAAAGGAGATCCTTTCCCGGCTGCGGGCGTTCCGCTGGCAAAAGCTGCTGATCATCTGGGCCGTGTTCGTGGCGATGGCCGTTATCCTGTTTGCGGAGCGCAGCGGCATTCAATACGAAGCAGCGAAATTCAAGCTCAATTATCTCCCCCGGACAGAGGTCGAGCCTGCACAGACCGCCATGTTCGGCCAGCCCGTCACCTGCCTGCTGCTCTACGATTCCGGTCAGGATAGTACAGACCTTGCAAAAAAGCAGTTCGATCGGATCTTGCTGGATATGAAAGTGAGTACGCAGGCTGTGGATGTACACACGACCGCTCTTGAAGGCATCCCGGAGTTTGACCGGTATAAAACCGTTGTGGTCCTCATGAGCGATCTGGATGCGTTAGGCAGCCGCCTGATCGACCTGATGAACTGGGTAAAGGACGGCGGCAGCGTCCTGTTTGCCATGACGCCCCAGAAAACAACATATTTTGACGCTGTCTCGCCCAACCTCGGGGTATTGTCCTCTTCCTGGGAGTATAAGACCGCAGAAAGCATCGTTCCCGCGGAGGAGTTTATGCTGGGCGGCGGGGAGCGGTATGAGTTCAGCGACCCGTTCCAGTCGTCCCTCAGCGTCAGCCTCAGGGAGGAAGCCACAGTCTATGCCCGCACGGGGGACGAAGGCGTTCCGCTGGTGTGGGGTACAAAGTCTGGTGCCGGCAGGGTGGTGGTGGACAACATCGGCATCTACGATAAAATCATGCGCGGCATCTATGCAGCGTCCTTCAGCCTGCTGTGCGATGCCGCTGCTTACCCCGTCATCAACAGTTCGGTGTTCTATCTGGACGATTTTCCCTCTCCGGTGCCCGGCGGCGATGGTACTTATATCCGCAGGGATTACAGGATGAGCATAGCGGACTTTTATTCCAAGGTCTGGTGGCCGGATCTCGTAAAGCTTGCACAGCAATACTCTATCCGTTTTACCGGTGTCATGATCGAAAACTATGAGGACGATACCCAGAGTGCGCCGGTCCGTCAGCCGGACACCCAGCAGTTCCGATATTATGGCAGTCTGCTGCTGCAGCAGGGAGGGGAAGTGGGCTTCCACGGTTACAACCATCAGCCGCTGGTACTGCCCAATACGGATTACAAGGATCTTTACAGCTACCGTCAGTGGCCCAGTGAAGATGCCATTGTGGCTGCGATGAACGAGCTTATCGATTTTCAAAAGACCGTGCTGCCCAACACCGAGGGCAGTGTCTATGTGCCGCCTTCCAACATCCTTTCTGCTGCCGGGCGGAAGGTGCTGGGCAGCAAAGTGTCCCAGATCCGCACCATTGCCAGCACTTACTTTGAGGATGGCACATCCCTGCCCTATGTGCAGGAATTCGGTGTGGCCAGCGACGGTATCGTGGAGCAGCCCCGCATCGTATCCGGCGGTATGGTGGGAGATACCTATATGCGGCTGGCCGCGATGAGCGAGTTGAATATGCATTACGTCAGCACCCACTTTATGCACCCGGACGATCTGCTGGATGTGGACCGCGGTGCTGCGGAAGGCTGGGAAACCTATAAGGGCGGTCTGAAAGATTACCTCAAGTGGCTCAGTGCCGCTGCACCGGATCTGCGCAGGCAGACCGGCACCGAGTGCTCTGCTGCCATCCAGCGGTATGCACAGCTGACGGTCACGCTGGACAGCACCGACACTGCGTGGACACTTCACCTTGGCAATTTTGCCGATGAAGCATGGCTTTTCTTCCGCGCCAATGAGGGGACTCCCAGCAAAGTGACGGGCGGCGAATTGACCCGCCTGACCGGAGATCTTTATCTGCTCAAGGCCAATGCCGACACTGTCCGCATTGAAAAGAAGGGAGCATGACCATGCGCATCTGTCTGGTGCTGGAGGGGTCTTACCCCTATGTCCACGGCGGCGTATCCACATGGATGCACGCTTATATTCAGGCTATGCCTCAGCAGGAGTTCTCCCTCTGGGTCATCGGTGCCAAAGCGCAGGACCGGGGAAAGTTTGTGTATGAGCTGCCGCCCAACGTGAAAGAGGTGGAGGAGGTTTTTCTGGATGATGCCCTCCGCCTCCACGGTGAGCGGCATCCGGTCCTGTTTACCGCAGACGAGCGCACCGCCCTGCGGGAACTGGTACGGCTGGGCAGACCGGATTGGGTTGTGCTGTACCGTCTGTTTCAGGAAAAAGGCGTCCACCCGCTCTCTTTTTTGCAGAGCCGGGACGTCATGGGGCTGTTCACGGACATCTGCATGAGAGAGTATCCCTATGTGGCCTATGCGGATGCGTTCCATACCATGCGCTCGATGCTGCTGCCGGTACTCTATCTGCTTACGGGCCGGGTGCCGAAAGCGGATGTCTACCATGCGATCTCTACCGGCTACGGCGGTCTGCTGGCCTGTCTGGGCGGCAGCCTGAACCATGCACCGGTGCTTCTTACGGAACACGGCATCTACACCCGCGAACGTGAGGAGGAGATCATCCGTGCAGAGTGGGTGGTGCCCTCGTTCAAGAGCCGATGGATCCGGTTCTTCTATGTCCTTTCTGAGGAGATCTACCGGCGGGCGTTCCGGGTCAGCAGCCTGTTCTATAATGCCCGCCGGACGCAGATCGAGATGGGGTGCGATGCTGAAAAGTGCATCGTTATTCCAAACGGCGTCCAGTACGAGCGGTTCTGCAATATCCCGCTCAAACAGGAGGATGGCTGGGTGGATATTGGCGCAGTGGTGCGTCTGGCTCCTATCAAGGACGTCAAGACCATGATCTATGCGTTCTTTGAACTGGCCTCCCGGGTACCCAACGTCCGGCTGCACATCATGGGCGGCGTGGATGATGAGGATTACGCTAAAGAGTGCTATGCACTGGTGGAGGAATTACAGCTCAAAAATCTGATCTTCACCGGCCGTGTAGACGTGGTGCAGTATATGCAGAAGCTGGACTTCACCATCCTCACCAGCATTTCGGAAGGACAGCCGCTCTCTGTGCTGGAATCCATGGCAGCCCGCCGTCCCTGTGTGACCACCGAGGTGGGGTGCTGCCGGGAACTGCTGGAAGGCGCCCCGGGGGATACGTTCGGCATTGCAGGCTACTGTGTACCCCCTATGTACCGTCAGGGGCTGGCCGATGCGATGGAGAAGATGTGTGCCAGCCGTACCCGGCGCGAAGAGATGGGGCGCATTGGCCAAAGACGGGTGGATGCTTACTTTCACCACGAGCAGATGCTGGCTAACTACCGCAAAATGTACGACGAAACAGCTAAGGAATATCACTTGGAGTAACCATGGCAGGAATTGGATTTGAATTGAAAAAGCTGTTCCGCCGCAAAGGACTGTTTGCCTCCCTGCGGGCCTACGGCTATGCGGGCATCATCTGCACCGGCCCCATGCTGCTGGGCGTTCTGCTTCAGCTCGGTATTTTGCTGCTCTGCAGCTGGGCGGGCGCCCCGCGGGATCAGCAGGATCTGCTGGTCTGCATGATCACCTATACGCTGCTGTTTTCCCTTACGGTCACCAGCTTCTTTTCCATGCCGGTAACACGGTATCTGGCAGATATGCTGTATGAGGAACAGGAGCAGACCATCCTGCCTTCGTTCTGGGGCTCCAGCAGCATGATGCTTGTACTGGGCTGCACGCTGTATGGGCTGTTTCTGCTTGTTTCAGGAGCAACTCTTTTGCAGGGTCTGCTCTGCCTGTGGCTTTTTGCAGAGATGATCGTGAACTGGAACGCCATGAGTTATCTGACCGCCATCAAGGACTACCGGGGCATCCTCTGTTCGTTTCTGGCAGCTATTGTGCTGGCGTTCGGGCTGGGGTTCGTACTGGTGGTGCTGCTGGGCTGTCCGGTGCTGGAAGGAATGCTCTTTGCTGTGACCATGGGTTACGGCCTGATGATGGTCTGGGATGTAGTGCTGCTCTACCGCTACTTCCCGCAGAGTGAGGAGAGCCCTTGGGCGTTTCTGCGCTGGGTGGATGCGTTCCTTCCGCTGGCCTTTACGGGGCTATGCACCAACATCGGGCTGTTTGCCCACCTTGTCATCTGCTGGGCAGGCCCGTCGGGCGTACAGGTCAAAGGCCTGTTTTATGGGGCTCCGTACTATGATGTGCCTGCCCTTATTGCGTTTTTGACCATTCTCGTCACGAGCGTAAATTTTGTGGTGTCAGTGGAGGTCAATTTCTACCCCAAATACCGGAATTACTACAGCCTGTTCAACGATGGCGGCGTTGTGGGCGATATCGTCACAGCAGAGGAAGAGATGCTGGCTGTGCTGAATCGGGAACTCCGGTTCACTGCCCTCAAACAGCTGTTCGTCACAGCGGCGGTACTTTCGCTGGAGAACACTCTGCTGGCTTTGCTGCCTCTTGGGTTCAACGACCTGATGCACGGCTACTTCCGCACCCTGTGTGTGGGGTACGGCCTTTACGCCGTGGGCAACACCATCCTGATGATCCTGCTTTACTTCACAGATTACGGCGGCGCTGTTGCAGCCGCCGCTGTGTTTGCTGTCTCTGCCAGCGGGCTTACGGCACTTTCCATGGCGCTTGACCCTGCATTTTACGGATTTGGCTTCCTGATCGGGGCGGCATTGTTTTATCTGGTAACGCTGTTCCGGTTGGATGTCTTTACGGCCAACCTGCCCTATCGGGTGTTGGGGCAGCAGCCTATTGTGGCAGAAACAAAAGCCGGGCGCTTCACCCGGCTGGGGCTGTTCCTGGAACATAAAAAGCGAAAGCCGACGAAGAGTGCAAAACATAGTGCTTCTTGAGGGGAGAGAAAAGATGGAAGATAAGAAACTGATCCCGCGCCGCAGGGTGCTGGGGCTGGGCGTGGCGCTTGCCGGTCTGTGTGCAGGCTGTGCCGTGCTGCCAGCCGGGAGTACAGAGAGCGCTGTCGGCTCACAGGCGGCGTCTGAGGACAAAGCGGTCGATAAGGTGGAAAAAGCCCCCGCATCTGAAATCAACAGTGTCCACCTGCGCGACAATGCAGAGCTGTACAACGTCTACGATGACAGCGGCGTGGTGACGATGTACCTGACCGTGAGCCGGGGCAACGACAGCGAAAATACAAACCACAGCTGGGCAGAGATCAACCATTATTCGGTCTACGATTATGAGGCCATGGGGGTGCCACGCTATCAGGTCGCCGCTCTGCTTCAGGTCGGTGATGAGAACGGCCCAGTCGTGGGAGAGCTTGGATATGATACCCTGACCCCAAACGCCACCGTTCAGATACGCGGTCAGACCTCCAGTGAGAATGCTCAGAAAAACTACAAAATAAAGCTCAAGAAAAACAAGGGCAGCTGGCGCGGTCAGCGCACCATCGCCCTCAATAAGTACATGGGTGAGGGTCTGCGCTTCCGCAATAAGATGGCCTATGACCTTATTAAGGGGATCGACCAGATGATGGGCCTTCAAACCCAATTCGTGCATTTGTACGTCAAAGACCTGACCGACAGCGACAATGGTGTATTTGAAGATTATGGACTGTATACTCAGGTCGAACAGCTGAATAAGACCGCGCTCAAGACGCATGGAGCAGATCCAAACGGCCAACTGTATAAAATCAATTCCTTTGAATTTTTGCGCTATGAAGATATTATCCGCCTCTCAACGGACCCTGCATATGACCAAACTGCATTTGAGGCGCGGCTGGAAATAAAGGGAGACAGTGACCACTCCAAATTGATCGAAATGCTGGAAGTTCTCAACGATGAAACGTCGTCCATGGAGGATGAGCTCTTTGCAACGTACTTTGACAAGGAAAATATCGCCTATTGGATGGCATTTCAGCTGCTGACCGGCAACACAGACACTCAAAATCGAAATGTCTACTTGTACAGCCCACAAAACTCCAGCAAATGGTATCTCTGGGACTGGGACAATGACGGTATGCTCCGCCGCCGGGAACGTGAGATCATCAAGTTCTCGGACTCTGAAAGCTGGGAACGCGGCGTGAGCAACTACTGGGGCAATGTATTGTTCCGGCGCTGTCTGCAAACACAAAGTTACCGTGATATGCTGGATGCTGCCATGAAGGAGCTTTATGCTTACATGAATGAGGAACGCATTCAGTCCATGCTGGAACATTACCGAAGTGTGACGGAAACGTATGTCTGGCAGATGCCGGACCGGATGTATGTACCTATCACGCATGCCGAATACGAAGATGTTCTGAAGAGCATCTGGCCGGAGATCGAAGAAAACTATAATTACTACTGGGAGAGCTACCGTAGGCCCATGCCATTTTACATTGGCATACCGCAGGCAGCAAACGGTCAGTTACATCTGAATTGGGATCCTTCCTATAATTTTAAGGTCGAGGAAATCTGTTATACGGTCGAACTTGCAAAAGATTATCTGTTTAACACAGTATTCTTCCGGCAGGAAAATCTGATCCTGCCAGAGCTTACAATGTATACGCTTCCTGCTGGACAATATTTTTTGCGGGTCCGCGCAACGAATGCATCCGGTTACACGCAGGATGCGTTTGATTATTATGTTACCGAGGCCGGCAAGCATTATGGCATGATCTGTTTTTACGTCCAGCCGGACGGCAGCATCGTGGAGGATACCTATGAAGAGTAGACCGGGGCAGCACACCGGGCCAAGCCTGTTTGAGCGGAGCAGGAGCCTGCTGGCCCCGCCGCCCTCCCGCACCGGAGAAAAATACCGCCACGAGCTGAAATATCTTATTTCCTATGCGGATAAGGCAGAGCTGGCTGTGCGGCTGGCTCCGGTGCTTCATCTGGACCCTCACGCGCAGCAGGGAGGGTACTTCATCCGCAGCCTGTATTTTGACGATTATTGGAATACTGCTTACGAGGAAAAAGATGCCGGCGTGCTGCTGCGCAAGAAATACCGCATCCGCATTTATAACTGCAGCGACCGCAGCATTAAGCTGGAGCGAAAGAAAAAATTTGGCAGTTATATCTATAAAGAAGCTGCGCCTTTGACCCATGCAGAGTTTGATGCGATTCTCGCCGGAGACTATGACTTTCTGCTGCACAGTCCCCGCCGTTTGTGTCAGGAGTTCTACACCGAGTGTGTGTGCAATGTGCTCCGTCCCCGGGTCATCGTGGATTACGACCGCGAACCGTGGATCATGGATGCCGGCACGGTGCGCGTTACATTTGACCGGAATGTCCGGGCAGCTGTGGGCAGCTGGGACATTTTTGACTCCACGCTTCCCACCCTGCCGGTGCTGGAGCCGGGCAAACTGGTAATGGAAGTCAAATTTACAGAGTATCTGCCGCAGGTCGTGCGGGATATCCTCCCGCCCCGTGCGCAGGAGCTGACTGCAGTTTCCAAGTATGTGCTGTGCTGCGATAAGACCGCCTATCGGCACGGGTTTGAATACTGGAACGAAACCTGAGGGGAAAGGATCTGCAAAGAACCATGAGCACAAAAGACTTTATCAAAAAATCTGTCCTGAACGCCTTTACCCAGTATGATGCGCCGAAGCTTGCCGTGGCGCTGCTGGCGGCGTTGGCGCTGGGCATCCTTATTTATCTGGTCTACCGCAAATTCTATACGGGCGTGGTCTACTCCCGCAGTTTTGCAGTTACGCTGGTGGGTATGTGCGTGCTCACCTGCATGGTCACGCTGGCCATCAGTACCAACGTGGTCATCTCCCTTGGTATGGTGGGTGCATTGTCCATCGTCCGCTTCCGCACCGCAGTCAAGGACCCGCTGGATCTGCTGTATCTGTTCTGGTCTATCACTACGGGCATCACGGCGGGTGCCGGAATGTATGCACTGGGGCTGGTCACGGCAGCTGTCATGATCGTTATGATTTACCTGTTCTCCCACTGGCAGGCCAAAGGCCGGGTGTACATTGCGGTGATCCACTATGTGGGGACCGAGGCCGGAGACGACATCGTCCGGGCGCTGGGGCGCATCAAGTATGCGGTCAAATCCAAGACCATGCGGGGCGAAAACACCGAGATGGCAGTAGAGGTATTCTGCAAAGATCCCAATATGGAATTTGCAGACCGTATCCGCGCAGTAAAGGGGGTGCAGGATGTCACCCTCATCCAGTATAACGGGGAGTATCATGGGTAAAATTTCAAGGATCCTGGCGGCAGGGCTCTGTCTGCTGTGGATGGGAGCTGCAATGACCACATCGACCACAAAGACAAGGACCTATGCTGCGGACGACAGCGCATTTCCCAATGCCCAGATCGGTTATGCCCCGATGATCGATACCGCAGAGGCAGGCGATGCAGCGCTCCGCTATCTGGAACTTACATGGCGGGAGGCAGAGCCGAAAGAGGGCGTGTATGCGTGGGAGGCAATCAGCGAAAAATACGACTTTGCCTCACTGCGGGAGCAGGGAATCCATCTGGTGCTCCGCTTTGTCTGCGATGTGCCGGGACAAGAGACGCATCTGGATATCCCGGACTGGCTTTATGCGCAGACAAAGGATGGCAGCTGGTACGATACAGATTATGGGAAAGGCTACTCTCCAAACTATGCTAATGTGGTGTTCCGGGCTGCGCATCACCGTGTGCTTTATGCGCTGGCAGAGTTTCTGGGCACGGATGGTTTTGCTTCCTATGTGGAACTGGGCAGCCTTGGTCACTGGGGCGAGTGGCACATCAAAAGCGAAGATGGCTTGGTATCCATGCCGGACGAGACGATCCGGGACGAATATGCCGCAGATTATCTTGCAGCTTTTCCTACGGCAAAGCTGCTGATGCGCAGGCCGTTCCGCTTCACGGCAGAACAAAACCTCGGCCTTTATAATGATATGACCGGCGAGGAAAAAGACACCATGGAGTGGCTGGGATGGATCGCAGAGGGTGGCTGGTACGACAGCGACCCCAATGCCCTGACGCCTATGCCGGATTTCTGGCAGGATGCTCCAGTGGGCGGCGAGTTCACCAGCAGCCTTTCCATGCAGGATATGCTGGGAAAGGAGCTTCCCCGTACGCTGCACCTGTTGGAGGCATCGCACATGAGTTTTCTCGGCCCCAAAACGGCATCGATAAAGTATGCGAAAGGATATAATGCCGTGCTGAAGCAGCTGGGCTATCGGCTCCGGGTAACGGAACTGAAGCTGAATCTGTGCACAGACGGCGTTTCTGCAGAACTGACTGTGGCAAACGAGGGCGCGGCACCGTTCTACTGGGATTGGCCCGTGAATCTTTATGTGGAGGATGCAGCAGGCAGCACTTTGTACACGGCGCGTCTGCCGCTGTCCCTGCCAGAGCTGATGCCGGGGAAGAGCCAAAAAGTATCGGTCACACTGGAAGGGGCAGATGCACAGGAACTGCTTTGCGGAGGGTGGAAGCGTTTATTCCGCAGCCCAAAACATCTGACGATTGGAATCGTGGATCCAATGACGAGCAGTGATGCAGTGCGGTTTGCCATGAAGGCGGCACGGAAAAACGGAAGAACTGTTTTGCTGTAGGCTGCCGTGCAAAAAGTAGAATTTCATAGGATTTGATGCCGATGTCATTGTGCTGGCAAGCCCGGTATACTTCTACTCCATCAGTGCCCAGTTGAAGGCAGTGATCGACCG
>ENA-UEQS01002121-UEQS01002121.1-human-gut-metagenome-genome-assembly--contig:-NODE-2121-length-11325-cov-5.286451_pt1 | contig 11325 bp, 9 predicted proteins | sample MGYA00242953_ERZ507953 | MGnify/ENA primary metagenome ERZ507953 (study PRJEB26167, sample SAMN06115474) | human gut metagenome | host: Homo sapiens | place: China:Jiangsu | collected 2016-07-06...
ATTATTTCTATTGGGTGTTGGCGATTCCTTTATGTGGATTCTCCGCTTTCCTTTGGGACGGTATCTTTATCGGGGCCACGGCTACACGCCAGATGCTTTACTCGATGCTTGTGGCCTCGGGCACTTTCTTTATTATGTATTACTTGTTTTATCAATCGATGGGGAATCATGCGTTATGGATGGCTTTCCTTTGGTATCTGTCTTTACGTGGCGGTATGCAATGGGTACTTTGGCGGTTAAAAAAATAAGGCGAGAACCTGTAACTGATCCTCGCCTCATTTTATCCTAGGAAAACCTATTTACTGTTGTTTGTAATAAACTAAGTCCTCACGATTGAAGTTGTTGATGAAGGATTCGATCTTATCAATCTCAGCTTGTCCGTAGTTTACATAAACCTCGGCGGAACGGCGGAAGCTCTCATCTTTGTTCGCGTCTTGCAATAGCAAGTAGCCGAATACGCAATGAGCGGCTGCCTCGACCATACGGCGAGCTTGGAAGTCAATATATTCGTTATCCTTTGTCTCCGTAACCTTGGCTACCACTTTCTCATACTTCTCGGTCATAGCGGCAAGTTTGTTCTTCAGAGCCTCTAATTCCGGCTTATACTCGATCGCTTGGTATTCACGAATCTGGTTCAAGTAAGTACCCGTGGTGACGTGGCGGATGGCCGCTACGACTTGCAATTGGGTGGTACCCTCATAGATATTCGTGATGCGGGCATCCCGGTAGATACGTTCGCAAGCGTAGTCTTTCATGAAACCGGAACCTCCGTGAACTTGGATAGCGTCGTAAGCGTTCTGGTTTGCGTACTCGGTAGTCATGCCTTTACCCATCGGGGTGAAAGCATCCGCGAGCTTGCTGTACTTCTTGAATTCTTGACGTTCTTCCGGAGTCAGTTTACGTTCCTTGGATATATCATCCAACGCTTTGTAGACGTCAACGAAACGGGCGGTCTCGTATAACATAGAACGGGAAGCATCCGCTTTCGCACGCATCAAGGCGATAATCTCAGCGATCGCCGGGAACTCGATGATCGACTTGCCAAACTGTTTACGATCCAAGGCGTAAGCATAAGCCTCACGATAGGCAGCCTCGCTAAGTCCTACGGCTTGAGCCATGATACCCAGACGGGCACCGTTCATCAAAGCCATTACATATTTGATCAAACCTAGCTTACGATCACCGCAAAGCTCGGCTTTCGCGTTCTTGAATACCAACTCGCAAGTAGGAGAGCCTTTGATACCCATTTTGTTCTCGATACGACGGACATTCACGCCACCATTGCGCTTGTCGTAGATGAACATGGAAAGGCCACGTCCATCCTTCGTACCTTCCTCGGAACGGGCCAATACCAAATGGATGTCAGCGTCGCCATTCGTGATGAAACGCTTTACGCCGTTCAGATACCAGCAACCGTCAGCCTCGTTGTAAGAAGCTTTCAACATAACGGATTGAAGGTCGGAACCTGCGTCCGGCTCCGTCAAGTCCATAGACATGGTCTCTCCGTCGCAAACACGAGGGATGTAACGTTGGCGTTGATCCTCGTTGCCGAACTCGTATAAGGTCTCGGCACAATCTTGTAGACCCCAAAGGTTCTCGAAACCGGCGTCGGCACGGGAAACCAAGTCGGCGGCCATGATGTAAGGGACGATCGGGAAATTCAACCCATTGTAGCGGCGAGGCATAGCGATACCCATCAAGCCGGCCTTGCGAACGGCATCGAGGTTTTGCTGTGTCCCGGAAGCGTACGTGACACGTCCGTTCGCTACCGTGGGGCCCTCATGGTCTACGCCCTCAGCGTTCGGGGCGATAATTTCCCCGCAAATCTCACCAACGATCTCCAATACTTTCTCGTAGCTATCCATTGCGTCCTCAAAATCGATCGGAGCATAATCGTATGTATCCTTGTCGGCATAGCCGCGCTCTTTCAGCTCTACGATACGCTTCATCAACGGATGGTGAAGATGATGCTTCAAGCTGGGATTATCTGTATAGAAATTAGCCATAATCTTACTTACTGTTCTTTTTGTAATACTTAATCATCTTAGGAATCACCTCTTCTACCGTACCATTGATTACGTAATCGGCGATCGTGTTGATCGGGGCGTTCTCATCATTATTGATCGAAATGATGATACCGGCGTCTTGCATGCCGGCGATATGCTGGATCTGCCCGGAGATACCGCAAGCGATATACAATTTCGGACGCACCGTGACACCGGTCTGACCGATCTGACGGTCGTGGTCGCAGAAACCGGCATCGACAGCCGCACGGCTGGCACCTACCTCGGCGTGAAGCTCTTTCGCCAAATCGAACAATAAATTAAAGTTCTCCTTAGAGCCTACGCCATAACCTCCGGCTACTACGATCGGAGCGCCTTTCAGGTTGTGCTTCGCTTTCTCTACATGACGGTCGATCACTTTCACCACATAGTCTGTCTCGGGGACATACTTCGCTACGTCGTGGTGGATCACTTCGCCTTTATAGTTCTCGTCCAAAACCTCCTTTTTCATCACGCCCTCACGAACGGTCGCCATTTGCGGGCGATGTTCCGGGTTGATGATCGTGGCTACGATGTTACCACCGAACGCCGGACGGATCTGATATAATAAGTTCTCGTAGGTGATACCCGCTTTCTTGTCCTCGTGCGAGCCGATCTCCAAAGAGGTACAATCGGCCGTCAAGCCGCTTGTCAAGGCCGAGGATACACGAGGGCCCAAGTCACGACCGATCACCGTAGCGCCCATCAAGCAAATCTGCGGTTTCTCCTCCTTGAACAAATTGATCAAGATAGAGGAATGAGGAAGTGACGTATAAGGGAACAGACCCGGAGCGTCGAACACATGAACCTTGTCGACGCCAAAAGGCAATACTTGTTTCTCTACACCCTCAAGGCCGGAGCCGGCAACAATCGCTTCCAGTTGGCAGCCTAATTGATTGGCTAGCTTACGACCTTTGGTCAGAAGCTCAAGACTTACATCGGCAACGTTCGTGCCTTCTGTCTCACAATATACAAATACGTTGTTCATAATCTTATCCGATGGTGTGGTTAGCTAACAGTTCGACAATCAAATCCTCTACTTCTTGGTCGGCGCTGGAGATGGTCTTGCTTTCCTTGGCTTGGAAGACGATATTCTCGATCGCTTTTACCTTCGTCGGCGAACCGCTAAGGCCGCATTGAACCAAGTCACCATTCACGTCGGCTACGCTCCATTCTTGAATATCCAAATACGGGCGGGTCTCGTACAATTCCGGGTAGCGAAGAGTCGGCGTACCGTCCTGGTGACAGGCGGGTTGCACGGCCCGTTCCTGTTTACCCATGGCGTGTTTGTACTTTTGTACCAACTTCGCGTTGCGGGGACGGCAGGGAGCGGCGGAGCCGTTCACGGTGATAACGATAGGAAGCGGACCTTCCACGGTCTCGACACCCCCGTCGATATGACGTTTTACGGTGATACGTCCGGCCTCCTTATCAACGTTTAGGATTTCCTCGGCATACGTGATCTGGGTCAGTCCTAATTTCTCAGCGACTTGCGGACCTACCTGTGCCGTATCGCCGTCGATCGCTTGGCGACCACCGATGATAATATCATAATCGTTGATTTTCTTGATAGCCGTGGCAAGCGCATAGGATGTGGCTAACGTGTCGGCTCCGGCAAACGCACGGTCGGTCAACAAAAAACCGCCGTCAGCACCACGATACAAACCCTCGCGGATGATTTCGGCGGCACGTCCCGGGCCCATCGTCAGCAGCGTAACTGTCGTCCCGGGGTAACGCTTGTTCCAACGCGTTCAGGTCTTCCGGGTTAAAGATCGCGGGCAAGGCGGCGCGATTGATCGTACCGTCCGCCTTCATGGCGTCCTTTCCCACGTTTCGTGTATCCGGGACCTGTTTCGCTAAAACTATAATTCTTAAACTCATATTATATAGGAATATTAGATTTTTATATTGATGTAATACTTCTACTTTCTTGTTAATCTCGAGGTGCAAAAGTAATCAAACATTCTTTATAACAAAGAACTTTGCGGAGGAAATTGCACACTTGGCGTGTGTTTGAGCATGTATTGCCTGCTGATTACTCGTAGCAATGATAGGTTTTCTTCCGGTTTGAGCCCGGTTTTTTTTTCTCGATGCGCCATTCCCAAGGCTGCGATTTCGTCAGCGTGCGGAAGAACTTGGAGAATACCGAGGGCTGCGAGAAACCCAGCTTGGCGGCGATCGCGGTGATGCTCATGTCCATCCGCTCCATCAGCTCCTGAGCTTCGAGGAGAAGGTAGCGGTTGCGCCATTCCATCGCCGACATGCCGCCGATGGCGAGGATGGCGCCCCGGAGCTCGCTGGTCTTGAGTTGCATTATGCGGGCGTATTCGCTGGTGTCCATCCGGCCGTACTTGCGGATGAGATAGGCGAAGAGATCGATCAGGTTGTTGCCCGAGGGGCGGTTGCCGTCGAAGTCGGGAGGGACGCCCATCCAAAGCTCTTCTTCGGTGGGTTTACGCTTGAAGACGGTGATAAAGACATCTTCCGGGGGGATTCTCTTGAATGTTTCTTCCATGATGATCTGTTTTAAGGTTGTTTTTTCTCAAGGATTTGATCTTGCGATTCTTCCGGGTCAAATCTTTTGGCTATCCAGCCTCTTTACGACTTGTCCATACACGATCAACGCTACGGCGGATACCAAGGCGATCGCACCGAAGTAATACCAGATGTAATGGGCGTTCGCGCTTGCCGCCAGCCATTCCTCGTGAGAGGCGAACAGGGTTGGCTCCGGGCAATACTTGCTTAAAAGGAAACCGGATAGCCCGAATCCAAGATAGAGACCTTCCTCTCCCTTGGGTGCTTGCAAGGAGAAATACTCGAGAAAGCGAGGGGAAATGAACGTCTCCGCCAGCCCTTGGAAGACGATACCCACCACCATCATGAAGGCTACGGGATGCATCCCTAGGATCAAGGAATTAGTATCCAGCATATTACCGGATGCCATGCAAAGAGCGGACACCGGCATGATAAACATACCCACCGTCATGGAGGTAAGCGCTGTCCGCTTCCGCATCATCTGTGTTACTAGATTGACTGTCAGAACTACGACTAAAGGGTTTACGTTGGCATACCAAGAAGGAGAGGCTCCCTCGCCGGCCAAACGAAGCACATATTTTGGCATCGTGGCATACAGCTGGTGTTGTACCATCCAGAATCCGGTGATAATGATGATTAATGTAATGAGCCGTCCGTTACTACAAACCTTGATCAAGGCGTTCCAGATTTGCCCGAACGTCTTGCCCTCGCCCGAATGCTGAGCGCTTTTGTAGAAGAACCAGATGGCTAGCAAGGCAAGGAAGGTCATGCTCGCCGAGAAATAGTTCAAGGTAATCAAACCTTCGTTGCCCAACGCCTCACGAAGCGGCTTCACGATGGTCTTCCCGGAGAAGGCCCCGATATTTACCATCGCGTAGAAGATAGAGAAGCCCTTCGCACGGGTTTCCGGCGTAGTCTCTTTAGCGACCGTGCCGGAGATAACGCTCTTGATAAAAGCCCCGCCGCATACGATCAAGGCCATGATAGGGATAATGCCGTACTGAAGATTGCTCTCCAGCAATCCCGTAAAGGTAGTCGTCGTGCTGTATTCAACCAGTCCGGCGGATTGAAGCCAAGTAGGGTAAACAGCCAGTCCTAGATAGCCACAAGTTAACAAAGTGAAAGCCAGTAGCATCGAGTTGCGGAAACCGATCTTATCGGCCAACGCTCCGGCGAATGTGGGCAGCAGATACAGACAAGCGGAAAAGATACCGGCGATGCTGGCGGCCTGAATGTCGTTAAAGCCTAAGATGCGGCTAAGATAAAGGGTTATAACGATAAATACGCCATAATAAGCGGCTCGCTCGAACAACTCGACGGTGTTCGCTACCCAGAATGCTTTACTGAATTTGATTTTCTCTTGTTTCTTAGTTGTCATGATATTATTTATTAGTAAGATAGATTAGATGGATAAGTCAAAGAGGAGGCGCAGGCGAGAAAATGAAGAGCTGCGCCTCCTCGTCTTTGTTTTATCGTATAGTAATTACGAATTAGGGCTTTACGGTATACGGTTGGTGGATCGCCTTATCGAAAGCTTTCCAATGCTCATCCGTCATGTTGCCCGGCGTAAACAACGCCACGCCGGCCGCTCCGTTCTCCATGGAGCCTCTTACGGCCTCCTCGATCTCGGACGGGATCAGTCCATGGCCTTCCGGGTCCTTGATATTCGCCTTGTTCTGCCAATCCTCGCAGATGAACAGACCGCTATAAACCGGCTTCTTGCCTTGCACGGCGGCTACTTCCTCTTTCACGATCGGAGCCAGCCAAGAAGCGTCCTCCAGATAGAAATCGTTATAATTCATCGGGAAGAAAGCGTCGATATTCCATTTATTCCATTCTTGGCGAACCATCCACTTGGCGTGAGAGTCCGGCCCCGGGAATACGGCGGCGCTCACTTTCTTGCCTTTGCCGTGAACCTCGTCAGCGATGCGATTTACCAATTTCGTGATCAGGTCGCAACGGAACTGCGCCCATTCCGCGCATTTGGAAGGATCCTCTACGGATTTGATATCGATACCGGTAGCGGCCTTGAAATCGGCCACGCATTTGTCACAGTAGAAATAGTCCGCCGTAGGATATTCCTCGTCCATCACCAAGCCGTATTTTTCCCAAAGTCCGCGGGCCAGGATGACATCCACGTAACGGATATAATCCAGATGGATATAATCCACCTCCGGGATATCGGCTACCTTGCCATATAGATTCAGCAAGAACTCAGCCGTGCCTTCTTGGTTCGGGCACAGGCATTTGTAATAAGGGACATATGCCTGTACGGAATAGGCCGACTCGCCTTTCCGGTTTACGGCGTAGAGGGTGGAGTCCAATCCATGTTGCAACATGGCAGGAATCCACGCATGGTATTCCATGCCATTGGCATGGGCCGCTTTGGCGGCACGCTGGATTTTCTCCGTGTCGTGGCCGGCGTTGTAGCACATCCCGTCTACACCGTGGGCATGCCATTTACTAAAGTCCGCTTGTAAGGTTTGCTCGGTGGTATTCTCACCTTCGCCTTGCCATGCGTAGACCTTGACTGTTTTCTCGGGCGCCTTGACGCAAGCCGTCAGAGCGACGGCCGCCAAAGCGATAAAGAGCTTCTTCATATCTCGCAAGCGCATAAAGTCGGGATCAAGTTACGATCGCCATAAGCGTTATCTACACGGGCTACGTTAATCCAGAACTTGCTGTCGTGCAACCATTCCAGCGGGAAGGCGGCCTTCGTGCGGGGATACGCGTGTTTCCACTCGTCGGCGGTCACCTCGTATTCCGGATGCGGGGCGTTCTTCAAGACGTTGTCCTCCTTCGAAGCCTTGCCTTCCTCCACCTCCTTGATCTCGTTCCAGATACATTCCATTACCTCTACGAAACGATCCAGCTCGGCCTTGCTCTCGCTCTCGGTCGGCTCTACCATCAAGGTGCCGTGTACCGGGAAAGATAGGGTAGGAGCGTGGTAGCCGAAGTCCATCAAACGCTTGGCGATATCGCCCTCGTCGATGCCCGAACGCTCTTTTACCGTACGGCATTCCAAGATCAACTCATGACCTACACGGCCTGTCGCTCCGGTATAGACGATACCGTACGTATCCTTGAACTTAGCGGCCAAGTAATTGGCGTTCAAGATGGCCGTCTTCGTCACCGTCTCAAGACCTTCCGTACCCAGCAAGCGGATGTAAGCGTACGTGATCGGCAGGATACCGGCGCTACCATAAGGAGCCGCGGATACCGTATTCAAGTCGCTGCCCCAAAGCACCGGATGCTGCGGCAAGAACGGAACCAGATGCTCGGCCACGCAGATCGGGCCTACGCCGGGACCACCACCTCCGTGAGGAGAAGAGAAGGTCTTATGCAGGTTCAAGTGACATACATCGGCGCCGATCGTACCCGGATTTGTCAATCCAACCTGCGCGTTCATGTTGGCGCCATCCATATAAAGCTGTCCTCCGCAAGCGTGAACGATGTCGCACATCTCCTTGATGTCCACCTCGAAGATACCATGCGTAGACGGATAGGTAATCATGCTGGCAGCCAAACGCTCCTTGTTCTCCTCGGCTTTCGCACGGAAATCTTCCAGATCGATATTACCATTCTCGTCGCATTTAACGGTTACGGTCTTATACCCGCATTGGATAGCGCTGGCCGGGTTGGTTCCGTGGGCGGAAGCCGGAAGCAAAACGATATCACGATGGCCTTGGCCGATGCTTTCCTGATAAGCACGGATCACACGAAGACCCGTGTACTCGCCAGCGGCGCCGGAGTTCGGTTGCAACGTACAGCCCTTGAAGCCCGTGATCGTGCATAAGTAAGAAGACAGGTTCTCGATCAGCTCCGTATAGCCTTCCACTTGCTCCTCTGGAGCGTACGGGTGGATATTCATGAATTCCGCACGGCTAAGCGGCAACATCGTAGAAGCCGGGTTTAGCTTCATCGTGCAAGATCCCAGCGAGATCATGGATTGGGCCAAGGAAACATCCTTTCGTCCCAAACGGGTGATGTAACGCATCAACTCGGTCTCCGTATGATATTTCTTGAATACGTCTTGCTGCAAGAAATCGGAGGTACGGGCGAATTTAGCGTCGAAATAAGTCTGGGCGGGGATAGACTCGTCCAGCATATAGTCTTTACCTGCGGCGCCGGCGAAGATGTATAATAATACGCCTATGTCCGTAGGCAATGTCGTCTCGTCTATGCTGACGCCTACTTGTCCGGCCTCGAAGTAACGCAAGTTCACCTTGCACTCCAAGGCGATCTCACGCAGTGCGTTCACCGACACGTGCGCGGGAAGCTGTATCTTCAAGGTATCGAAATAATCCTTGTTTAATTGCGTATATCCCAGTTTCTCCAACTCCTTGGCCAAGAATCCGGCCGTGGAATGAATCCGTCCGGCGATGTTACGCAACCCCTCCGCTCCATGATATACGGCGTAGAATCCGGCCATGGTAGCCAACAACGCCTGAGCCGTACAGATATTGGACGTTGCCTTCTCACGTTTGATATGTTGCTCGCGGGTCTGCAAAGCCAAGCGATAAGCCGGATGGCCGTAAGCGTCCTTGGAGATACCGATGATACGTCCCGGGATCGTACGTTTATAATCGTCCTTCGTAGCGAAGAAAGCGGCGGAAGGACCCCCGTAGAACATCGGGATACCGAAGCGCTGGCTGCTACCGAATACGACATCCGCTCCCCATTCTCCCGGAGGAGTCAACAATACCAAGCTCATCAAGTCGGCGGCTACGCCTACCTTGGCTCCGGCGGCGCCCGCACGGGCCACGAATTCCTTATAGTCCTCGATCGAACCATCCGCGTTCGGGAACTGTACGATGGCGGCGAACACGTCCGGCGTGAACTCGAATTTCTTATAATCGCCCACTACCACCTGGATGCCCTGCGGGATCATGCGGGTGTGGATGACGGCCAGCGTAGAGGCGAACACGTTCTCGTCAACGAATACCGTATTGGCTTCCGCTTTCACCTGCGCACGGCTGCGTGAACCATGAAACATGGTAACCGCCTCGGCTGCCGCTGTCGCCTCGTCGAGTAGCGAGCAGTTCGCCAAGGGCAATCCGGTCAGTTCGCAGATAACAGTCTGGAAGTTCAGCAACGCCTCCAAGCGTCCTTGGGATACTTCCGCCTGATACGGCGTATAGGAGGTGTACCAAACCGGGTTCTCGACTACGTTACTTTGGATCGGGGCCGGGCAAACCGTGTACCGATATAAGAGGTGAATACCTCGTTCTTGGAAGCCAGCTCGGCGATATGCTCGGCGAACTCACGTTCCGTCATGGCCTCCGGGAGGTTCAACGGCTCTTTCAAACGGATGTTGGCCGGAATGGTCTGATCGATCAACTCGTCCAAAGACTTCACGCCAATCGTCTCCAACATAGCGGGAATATCTTCCGCTGAGATGCCCACGTGGCGGTTTACAAACTTATTTGTGTCCATAATTCTAGTATTTTATAAATAAGGATTATTTAATTTCTCATCAATGATTCGTGTCTCGGGGCCATGGCCGGGGTATACCACGGTCTCGTCCGGCAACGACAGTAATTTGTCCTTGATAGCGGCAAGCAGTATATCTTGGTTGCCTCCCCATAAATCGGTACGGCCGATGCTTCCGGCGAACAAGGAATCCCCGACGATCACGAAACCGTTCTTCTTGTTATAGAAAGCCACGCCTCCGGGCGAATGACCGGGAACGCTCAATACCGCCAGCTCGGATTTCCCGAACTTTATGATTTCCCCGTTTACCAGATATTTCCCTACCGGGACGCTTTTCGCCTTCATCGGCAGGCCGAACGCCTTGGCTTGCTCCTCGGGGGAGGGAAGGCCCTCCACGTCCGCTTTATGGGCTTCCGGGCTCAACCCGTAGGTGTTATGGACGAATTCGTTGCCGAATATGTGATCCAGATGGAGGTGCGTACAAAGGTAACGTTTCAGCGTCAGCCCGTTCTGGGCGATAAAGTCGCTTACTTCTTTTTGTTCCTCTTTGCGCAGGCAGCCGCAATCGATAAGGACTGCCTCCTTGGTATCATCGTATAGCAAGTAAGTATTCTCGGAGAAATAGTTTACTTCGAAAGATTTTATCGTAATCATAAGGGTACGTACACTACTTTTTTAGTTTCAAAAAACTCTTCTTTAAAATGGTCTTTCAGATCCATGCTTATCGCTTGGTTCCGGAAAGGCAATATCTCGTGCGCCAGCTCTCCACCTTTCAGGCAAATCAATCCGTTGGGCAATGCGTTGATCTGTTCTTTCTTTATATTCTTGCGGACGATCTTTACCAGATCCGCCAGAGGCATTACGGCACGGCTTACCACGAAATCGAAAAGCTGCTTTTCCTCCTCGCCCCGGCAATGGCGGAAGGATACGTTCTCCAGCCCGATCGCCTCGGCCACGGCTTGTCCCACCTTGATTTTTTTCCCGATACTGTCTACCAGATGGAAATGGGTCTCCGGGAATAAGATCGCCAAGGGGATGCCGGGAAAACCGCCTCCCGTACCCAGATCCATCACCGAGGAACCCGGCTTGAAACGCAGCATATCGGTGATACCCAGCGAGTGAAGCACGTGATGCGGATATAGGTTCTCGATATCCTTCCGTGAGATCACGTTGATCTTGGCGTTCCAATCCGTATATAGGTCATATAGGGCGGCGTATTGCTCTTTTTGCCGGTCGGTGAGATCGGGGAAATAAGATGTGAGAATTGAAAATTGAGAATTGGGAATTGAGAATTAATACAGGAAATAGGGATTTG
>ENA-UEQS01002122-UEQS01002122.1-human-gut-metagenome-genome-assembly--contig:-NODE-2122-length-11316-cov-27.153394_pt1 | contig 11316 bp, 10 predicted proteins | sample MGYA00242953_ERZ507953 | MGnify/ENA primary metagenome ERZ507953 (study PRJEB26167, sample SAMN06115474) | human gut metagenome | host: Homo sapiens | place: China:Jiangsu | collected 2016-07-06...
CGGGTCCACAGCTTGCCGCGGTAGTTCAGGTCGCAGCTGATCTTCACGCCGTGAGCCTTAGCAGCCTTGCAGGCCTCCAGGCAGATCTCGACGACATTTGCGCCCAGAGCCGGGGTGATGCCGGTGAAGTGGAACCAATCGACACCCTCGAAGATCTTATCCCAGTCGAAATCGGAAGGCTGAGCCAGCTGGATCGCGCTGTTGGCACGGTCGTAGATGCAGACAGAGCCGCGCTGAGAAGCGCCCTTCTCGTTGTAGTAGATGCCGACACGGTCACCGCCGCGGGTGATCATGCTGGTATCGACGCCGTAGCGGCGCAGGCTGTTGACAGCGGCCTGGCCGATCGCGTGTGCGGGGAGCTTAGTGACGAAAGCTGCGTCCAGGCCGTAGTTAGCCAGAGAGACAGCGACGTTAGCCTCGCCGCCGCCGAAGGTGAACTCCAGGCTGTTGGCCTGAACGAAGCGCTCGTAGTTGAAGGGCTGCAGACGAACCATCAGCTCGCCAAAGGTAACGACTTTCATAGTGTTTCTCCTTTATGTTTGTATCATCGGATTACCCCGCCGCAGCGGGTCTTGACGGAAAATTCAGGCTCAGGCCTGAACCAGGTGGAATGCGAAGCCGGCGATCTCGCCCTCCATGTAGCAGGCGACGGTCTTGCCGTTCTTGACATTCTTGCTGTCGAGGTCGAACTTCACGCCGCGCTGAGACAGGTGGTAGATAGCGCGATCGACGTTGTTGCAGCCGATGGCGATGTGGCCGTTGGTGCCGCGGCCCGGCTTCTTCATGATCTCGAATTCCTTGTTGCCCACGAAGATGCTGGAGTTGCCCGGAGTCACCTTCATGTTCAGCATGGTGGAGATGAGGCCTGCGATCTTGGCAGCCTCTTCCTCGTTGCCGGTGTTGATGCCGACGTGGATGAGGTGCAGGCCCAGCATGGTGTCAACAGCTTCCTTGCTCTGAGCGGTGATCTTTGCCCAGTCGCCGGCCTTGATGACGTCGCTCTTGCACATCCAGGTGCCGCCGACAGCGAAGATCTGGTCATAGCCCAGGTAGTCGTTGACGTTCTTGGCGTTGACACCGCCGGTGCACATCCAGCGAGCGCCCTTCAGGGCAGCGCCGATGTTCTTCAGCATACCAACACCGCCGTTTGCCTCAGCGGGGAAGAACTTCAGAGCCTCGCAGCCCATGTTCATAGCCTGCTGCATCTCGCCTGCGGAAGCGGTGCCGGGCATCATGATGCCGCCCTTGTCGATGACGTGCTTGCAGACCTCGGGGTCGAAGCCGGGAGCAACGATGAAGGAAGCACCGGCAGCCATAGCGCGGTCAGCCTGCTCGCAGGTCAGGACAGTGCCGGCGCCCAGCAGCATCTCGGGCATCTCCTCGTGGATCTTGCGGATGCACTCCTCAGCACAAGCGGTGCGGAAGGTGACCTCAGCTGCGGGCAGACCGCCCTCAGCCAGAGCCTTGCACAGGGGCAGGGCCTCGTCTACGCTGTTAAAAGCAATAACAGGGATAATGCCGATCTGATAGACCTTTTCTACGATGGGATTCATAACGCATTTCTCCTTTTTAACATTTGCATGAACTCCTGCGGCTGAGGGCCCAGATGGGCATACCTTCCCCACCGCACATTCGTATCTTTAGTATAAACGAGAGCGGGCCGTTTGGTAATGCTCAACAAGCACAATGTTTTGCATAAGAGCTTGTATACATTGCACAAAAACGCCGAAGCTGTGCTTCTCAGAGCCCCAGACGGGCAAAGATCTCGGCCACACCGTCGTGGTCGTTGTCGTTTTCGCTGACGATGTCGGCCAATTTTCGGATCTGCTCCATGCCGTTTGCCATCACGGCGGCGACGCCTGCCTTTTCCAGCATGGCGCGGTCATTCTCGCTGTCACCCACAGCCAGCGTGGCCTCGCGGGGGATGCCCAGATGGTCGGCCAGCGCCAGCAGGCTCTCGCCCTTGTTTACTCCGGCGGCGGTGACTTCGATGTTGTCGGGCGCCCCCTGCACCACCTCGACGCCCTCGATGGCCGTAAAGCGGGGCAGATACTGCTGCGCCTCTTTCACCGAGTGGAAGAACATGCAGAACTTCTCCACCTCGTGGGCGTGGCGGCTCATCCACTCGCTCTGGTCCCGCAGGATGGTGAAGCGGCCATCGTTGGGCTGGATGGCCTCTGTCCCCTTCACCGCCGCCAGACGGGCGAACCGCTCGTCGAAAAAGCGCTGCTGCACCGTGTCGCGGAGAGCGCGCCCGTCGCTGAAGAGGTTCAGCCCGCCGGGCAGGCCATGGAACGCCTCGTAGACCTCCCGGGCCTTTTCCACCGGGAAGCACCGCCGGACGATGCACTCCGGCTGGCTCGTCTCATGCTCTGCGGCGTTGGCATACCGGCTGTAGACACAGCCCAGCGGGTCGCCGCCGAGATCCCAGACCGCCGCACCGTTGGAGGTGAGAGCATAATGCACCCAGGGCTGTTTCGCCACTACTGGCGGCAGGCTGGCCAGCGGGCGGCCTGTAGCCGGGATGACCACGACGCCCCGGTCAGACGCCTCGGACAGCACCTTCTGCGTGCAGGGCGAGACTTCGCCGTTGCTGTTGAGTAGGGTGCCGTCCAGATCGAGGGCCGCAAGAAGGATGGGGTGAGATGAAGTAGACATGAAAGCTCCTTTGCGCTTGTAAGTACACGTTTTCTGCCCCAGCGGGACAGACTGTCTTTATTTTATAACATCGAATTGATTTGCGCAAGTCGGCCAAGTGTGGTAAAATGTATCATCGTATGATAAAAAACAAGGAGCTCTCCATGAAACCTTCTCTTCTTCGCGCACGGCCCCACCTGTGGTATCAGCTGTACTGGGTGCTCTACCTCATCTGGTTCTTCTGGCTGGACCTCACCGTCACCGACCCGAACTATATCATCCACAGCCCGCTGGACGACTTCATCCCCTTCAACGAGTGGTTCATCTTTCCCTACGGCAGCTGGTTCTTCCTGCTGGCAGGCGTCACGGCACTGCTCTGGTGGTTCGACACTGCCAGCTATGACAAGCTCTGCCTGATGATGTTCTCGGGCATGACCTTCTGCCTCATCCTCTATATGGTGCTGCCCAACGGCCTCGACATCCGCCCCACGGTGGAAGAGGTGGGCCGCAGCAACATCGCCATGACCCTGATGCAGCTCATCTGGAAAGCCGACGCCTCGGTAAACGTCTGCCCCTCCATCCACTGCCAGAGCTCGGCCTGCATGGCCATCGCCTTCTCGGGCAGCACACTGGCGAAAGACCGCCCGTGGCTCAAAGTGCTGGCCTTCGGCTGGGCGGCGCTCATCTGCGCGTCCACCGTCTTTACCAAGCAGCACTCCATCATCGACGTCTTCTGCGGGCTGGCCGTGGCATTCATCTGGGTGCCGGTGCTCTATCTCCACCCCCGGAAGCGTTGAACTTTTTGGTAAAATATACAGTTTTTTGTTGCCGCTGCTCTTGACGGCGCAGATGCCCGCGGGTACAATGGTGGTAGCTGATATATCACATTTCCGGGCATTGCCCGTTTCAGAAGGAGCGTGACTGCAATGGCATCACGAAGCGCACGGGAGGTCGCCTATGAGACCATCCGCAGCCGCATCATCACCATGGACCTCAAGCCCGGCGACGAGCTGAACGACCGGGAGCTGGCCCAGGAGCTGGGCATCAGCCGCACCCCCATGCGGGAAGCCCTCATCATGCTGAACATCGCCCACATGGTGGTCATCAAGCCCCAGAGCGGCACCCATGTGGCCCCCATCGACCTCAAGCTGATGGAGATGGAGCAGTTCGCCCGCTTCACGCTGGAAAAAGAGATCTTGAACCGCATCCGGGGCCGTCTGACTGCCGAGCAGGAAGCCGCCTACCGGCTCAACCTCGAGAGCTACCGCCAGCTGGAGCGCGACCCCGACGCCGAAAACCGGGAGACCCGGATGCTGGACCTGGACAACGCCTTCCACCGCCGGGCCTTTGAGCTCTGCGGCATGGAGGAGCACTTCGACCATATGCTCTCCACCTTCCAGCACATCGAGCGGCTGCGCAAGTTCAGCCTCCAGACCGAGGAGAACAAGTCCGTCTGCGCGGCCCACACCCGCATCCTTGAAGCCGTCCTGCGCGGCTCCGAAGAAGACCTCAGCCGCGCCCTCAGCGACCACCTCAACCGCTACAAGCTCTCGGTGGAGCAGGCCCGCCAGCGCCACCCGGAGTATTTCACGGAAGGGACGGTCCGCCCGGTGGATTACCACATCTGAATCCGGCACAACACAAAAACGCCGCACAGCCAAAAGCTGTGCGGCGTTTTCTTATGCATTATGGTTCAGAAGCTCAGACCTTCTCGATGGTGATGCTCCACTCGCTGGTCATGGCCTCATCGACGTCCAGCACCTCGTGCCTGCCCTCTTCGTTGACGCTGTTGGCCCAGCCGTTCCAGGGCTCCATGCAGACGAAGTTCTCGGCATCCTGTTGCCAGAGCACGCCCTTGTCAAAGGTCTCATCGGCATCCACAGTGACCTTGTGGCCGTTGCCCTTGTCGGTGAAGGTCATGGGGAACTGAACACCGGTCAGCAGGCGGATGGTGTTGTCTGCGCCCTCCTTGCGGGTGAGGGTGATCTTCTCGGGAGCAGCGGGCTGCTCGCCCTTGGCGTTCTCGGAGCAGGTGGCGCACTTGATGTCGAAGTCCACGTTCTCCAGAGCGGAAGCCATGAAGTAGGGGTGGTAGCCGAAGCTGAAAGGCATCGGCTTGTCGCCCTCGTTGATGACGGTCAGGCTGATGGTGGCCTTGTTGCCCTCGAGGTTGTAGTTCACCAGCAGGGTGAAGTCGAAGGGATAGAGGAACTTGGTCAGCGGGGTGGATTCCAGAGCCAGCGTCACGCCGTCGGGGCCGACGCTCTCCACGTCCCATGCGCACAGGTCCGCGAAACCGTGGGTCTCCATGGGGTAAGCCTTGCCGTCAAAGTTGTGGACGCCGCCGTCGGGGTTGCCGCAGCTGGGGAAGAGCACCGGCACACCGAAGCGGGGGCGGTTGCACTCGGAGAAGTTGGGGCGGCGGGTCCAGATGTACTCGTCGCCGTCGAGGGTGAAGCCGGTGATCATGCCGCCGCGCTCGGGGGTGATGGTCAGGCTGGTCTTTGCGGCAGGGTCGGTGATGACGTACTGCTCATAGCAGGCGCCGTTCTCGGTGACGTACTGGGTGGTGATCTGGTTCATAAGTAAAAGCCTCCTATTATTACCGCAGGGTCGCCCCGGCGGGTCATTCCTTATGCTCGGTCTGCTCCAGCTGCTGCTCCAACTTCTGGAAGTAGTAATCAATGCCGTAGCGGATAAAATACTTGATCAGCCGCACCGCACCGTAGAGCAGCGCTGCATAGATCAGCAGAGAAAACAATACTGCGCCATTTGCACCCATCATATAAAACACTTCCTTTCCGTTTTCATGCACAAAAAGGCCGCCGTATCGCAAAAAGTGCGTACAGCAGCCTTTATTTTGGTCACAAAGATACACTCCAGACCCTTTCAAAGGCGGCTGTTTTGTGACACGCGATTCGCGGCTGTTGCCAACGTATTAAAAATACGCGAATCGCAGTTAGAGCACGACGCCGTCCTTGAAGATGGAGATCTCGCGGAAGCCGTGTTTCTCGGCCTTGGTCTGCTCACCGCTGGCAACGCGGATGACCAGATCCAGCAGGTCTTTTGCGGCCTCGTCGATGGTCTTTTCGCCGTCAGCGATAACGCCGGTGTTGAAGTCGATCCAGCCCGCCTTCTTCTCCGCCAGCGGGGTGTTGGTAGAGATCTTCAGGGTGGGAGCCGGGGCAGAGAACGGGGTGCCGCGGCCGGTGGAGAAGAGGATGAGGTGTGCGCCTGCGGCGGTCATGGCGGTGGCGGACACGAGGTCATTGCCGGGGCCATAGAGCATATTCAGGCCCTTGGTGACGACGGGGTCGCCGTAGCCGATGACGTCCATGATGGGGGCCGTGCCGCCCTTCTGGACGCAGCCGCAGCTCTTGTCTTCCAGCGTGGTGATGCCGCCCTGCTTGTTGCCCGGAGAGGGATTGTCGTAGACCACCTCATTGTGGCTGATGAAGTACTCCTTGAAGCCGTTGATCATCTGCTCGGCCTTGACAAAGACGTCGCGGTCGATGCAGCGGTCCATCAGGAAGCCCTCGGCGCCGAACATCTCCGGCACTTCGGTCAGGACGGTGGAGCCGCCACGCTGGCCCATCATGTCGGAGAAGCGGCCGATGGTGGGGTTGGCAGTGATGCCGGACAGGCCGTCAGAGCCGCCGCACTTCATGCCGACCACCAGCTCACTCACGGGGATGGGCTCACGCTTGAACTGGCCGGCGTAAGCAGCCAGCTCCTTCAGGATGTCGCGGGCGGCGGTGAACTCGTCGTCCACGTCCTGGCAGGTCAGGAACTTCACGCGGTCGTGGTCATACTCGCCCAGCTCTGCGAGGAACTGCTCATGGGTCAGGTTCTCGCAGCCCAGAGACAGCACCAGAACGGCAGCGGCATTGGGGTGGCGGACCAGAGCGGCCAGCAGCTTGCGGGTCTGCGCATGGTCATGACCGGTCTGGCTGCAGCCGAAGGGGTGGGTGAAGGTGTAGAGGCCCTCGATGGTGCCGGTGACGAGGTCCTGATTGTCGGCCACCACCTTCTTGGCGATGTCGTTGACACAGCCGACGGTGGGGATGATCCAGATCTCGTTGCGGATGGCGGCGCGGCCATCCTTGCGGCGGAAGCCCATGAAGGTCTCCGGCTCCACCTTGGGCAGCGGGGCCAGATCAGGGGCGGGGTTATAGCTGTATTCCACCTCACCGGAGAGGTTGGTGTGGACATTGTGGGTGTGCATCCAGGTACCCGGCTCAGCGTCGGCGGTGGCGTGGCCGATGGGGAAGCCGTACTTGATGACGTTCTCGCCGTTCTTGATGGGCTTGACGGCCATCTTGTGGCCCTGAGGGATGTCCTCCAGCGCGGTGACGGCAAGGCCGTCCACCTCGACGAGGGTACCCTTGGCAATGGGATGCAGAGCGACAACGACGTTGTCGATGGGGCTGATATGGATCGCCTGCGGCATAGTTTTTCTCCTACTCTTTTATAAGACAAAAGGTATAAGCCAAAAGGGCTGCTGCCCAAAGCAGCAGCCCTTTTGTGCAAATTTTCAGCTTACAGGCAGCTCTTGTAAGCAGCCTCGGCACCCTCGGTGCGGATGAGCTCCAGATCTGCCAGAACAGCGGCCTCGAGGCCCTCGATCCTGGTCAGATCCTGATCCCACATCTGGGTGTTGGTCAGAACGGCGTTCACCAGCTGAGCAGCGGTGTCGTCCTTGTGTGCATAGTAGAAGTCCAGAGCCCATGCGTCATCCTGGATCTTGTAGGTGTTGCCCGCCGGGCGCTTGCAGATGAGGCCGTCAGCAGTGCGCTCCTGAATGTCATTGGAGTAGAAAGCGATGTAAGCAGCCAGAGACATGGTCAGGCACTTGGGCAGCTTCTTCTGCTCCTCGATATAAGTCAGGAAGGAAGGCATGTTGCGGGCCTTCCACTTGGAGGTGGAGTTCAGGGAGATGCTCATCAGCTCGTGGTTGATGAACGGGTTGTTGAAGCGGTCCTGCACAGCAGAAGCGAACTCCTCGAGGTCTTTCTTGTCCAGAGGCAGGGTGGGGATGACTTCCTCGTGCAGCATCTTGTTCATGAAGCCGCGGATGGTGTCGTTGTGCATGCAGTCACGCACGATGTCGAAACCGGCCAGATATGCGCCCAGAACGAAACCGGTGTGAGCACCGTTCAGGATGCGGACCTTGCGCTTCTTGTAGGGGGTGACATCGGGGACGACCATGACGTTGACGCCGGCCTTCTTGAACGGCAGCTTGTCCTCCAGACCATCGGGGCCTTCGATGACCCAGACGCCGAAGACTTCGCCGACATCCAGAGCCTTATCGGTGTAGCCGTTGGCCTCTTCCAGAGCAGCCATCTCCTTCGGGTCACGGATGCGGCCCGGGACGATGCGGTCCACCAGAGTGGAGCAGAAGGTGTTGGCGCTGTTCATCCAGTCGATGAAGGCAGCGTCGAGGTTCCAGTCCTTCGCGTAGTTGTTGCAGCACTTCTGCAGCTCCTTGCCGTTGTTGTCGATGAGCTCGCAGGAGAGGATGACCAGACCCTTGTCAGCAGCGCCCTTGAAGGCGGTGTAGCGCTCGTAGAGCACGCGGGTCAGCTTTGCGGGGAAGCTGTTGGGAGGCACCTGGTCGAACTGGCTGTCGCCCTGCGTGTAGGCGATGCCGGCCTCAGTGGTGTTGGAGACGACGATCTCCAGGTCCTCAGAGCGGGCCAGAGCCAGAACTTCGTCCCACTTGCCCTCGGAGTAGGGGCAGACGCAGTCATGCACGCAGGAGATGACGCGCTTTGCATCGACCTTCTGGCCCTTCTCGCTGCCGCGCAGGTACAGGGTGTACAGACCCTCCTGCTCGTTGATCCAGTCAGCCATCTGGGGGAAGTTTGCGATGGGCTGGACGAGCTTGACCTTGCCGTTGTAGCCAGCCTTCTCGTTGGCAATATCAAAGAAGTAATCCACGAATGCGCGCAGGAAGTTGCCCTCGCCGAACTGCATCACCTTGACGGGTGCGTCCTTGAGGATATAACCGTTGTAGCCGGTGCTTTCCAGGACCTTGTAATTCAAAGTTTCCATTTGAGTGTCTCCTTTTATCAGATTGCTTTGCCTTTCACGGGGGGCAGCCTGAGCCGCGCCCTTCTCTGCCTCTATTTTATGCTGTTGTATACAAATAAGTCAAGTGCTTCTCAACAGTTTTTTGCCGGAAACGGGGTCGTTTTTATAAAAACCAGCGAATTGTACAAGTCCGCACGAGATTTTTGGGCAGTTTTTCAGTTGTATACATCGGCATTTTCCGGTATACTAAAAGTAGGAATGGCCTGTTTGCACGGAATAGGCCGATCCCCTACTATAAGAATGTTTCAAACTGTCATGACCATTGAAAAAAGGAGTTCTGACCATGAAAGCATTTATGGATAAGGAGTTCATGCTCCAGTCGCCCACCGCACAGCACCTGTACCACGCTTACGCTGAGGATATGCCCATCTGCGATTACCACTGCCACATTCCTCCCCGTGAGATCTACGAGAACCGCCGCTTCGACAACATCGCTCAGGTCTGGCTGGGCGGCCGCAACCCGGACGGCAGCTACTTCGGCGACCACTACAAGTGGCGCGTCATGCGCTCCAACGGCGTGCCTGAGGAGTACATCACCGGCGACAAGCCTGACCGCGAGCGCTTCCAGAAGTTCGCTGAGGCTCTGCCCATGGCCATCGGCAACCCGATGTACCACTGGACCAATCTGGAGCTGCACACCTTCTTCGGCTACGACGGCGTGCTGAACGGCGACACCGCTGAGGAAGTCTGGAACCTGTGCAACGACAAGCTCCAGCACGACCCCAAGCTGACCGTCCGCGGCCTCATCGAGCAGAGCAACGTGGCCTTCATCGGCACCACCGATGACCCCATCGACAGCCTCGAGTGGCACAAGAAGATTAAGGAAGACCCCACCATCAAGTTCACTGTGGCTCCTTCCTTCCGCCCCGACAAGGCCCTCAACATCAACAAGCCCGGCTTTGCTGAGTACATGGGCAAGCTGGCCGCTGCTGTCGGCAAGGAGAAGCTGGCCTGCATCAACTGCGTCACCAGTGCTCTGACCGACCGCATCGAGTTCTTTGCCGAGATGGGCTGCCGCGCTTCCGACCACGGTCTGGACTACATCCCCTACCGTGAGGCCACCAAGGAAGAGGTCAACGCCATCTACCAGAAGGTCATGGCCGGCGAGACCTGCACTCCGGAAGAGGCTGAGAAGTATCAGACCTACATCCTCATCCACCTGGGCAAGCAGTATCACCGCCTCGGCATCGCCATGCAGATCCACTACAACTGCCTGCGCGGCGTCAACCGCAAGATGAACACCCTGCTGGGACCCGACACCGGCTACGACATGATCAACACCGCTACCTGCGGCGGCGAGATCGCAGCTCTGCTGAGCGCCCTGAACGACACCGACGAGTGCCCCAAGACCATCATCTACAGCCTGAACCCCGGCGATGATGCTCAGATCGGCACCATCCTCGGCTGCTTCCAGAACAGCGAGATCCCGGGCAAGATCCAGCACGGCTCCGCATGGTGGTTCAACGACCACAAGATCGGCATGGAAGAGCAGATGTCCCGTCTGGCCAGCCTCGGCCTGCTGGGCAACTTCGTCGGTATGCTGACCGACAGCCGCAGCTTCCTGAGCTACACCCGCCACGATTACTTCCGCCGCATCCTCTGCAACCTCATCGGTCAGTGGGTCGAGGACGGCGAGTATCCCAACGACGAGAAGGCTCTGGAGAAGATCGTCAAGGGCATCTGCTTCGACAACGCAAAGCGCTACTTCAATCTGTAAATCATCCCGAGGGGGCCGCTGCACGTTCGTGCGGCGGCCCCCGTTTTTGCTGTCCTTCCGGAAAAAACAAACACCAAGGCCCGGGGTGTCTCCACCCCGGGCCTTGGCCGCATTTTCTATTGAAGAAATAAAGAATTTCTCAGCTGTGCTAAGAGAAGCTTACTTGACAGGCTTGCAGGTGACAACAGCCATGATGTAAACAACATCGGTGGTCTTGCCGCCGCTAGTCTCTTTGACGGTGAACTCCTTCATGCTCAGCACGAACTCATCGCCGGGTTTATACCCCTTGCTGTTGAGCGAGAAGGCATTAATAGCGCCGGAACCGTTGATTGCTTTACCATCTCCGGTCAGCACACTTTTGGAGATTTCCCGAGCCTTGTCAGTCTCATTCTTACCCTCGGCTTTGAAGTAGGTGTACCAGACATACTCGTCCTTGTTCGCATTTTTCAGAGCGGCATAGATGCTGCTCTTTGCGCTTGCCTCAGGCTGAAGCTTGCCCTTCTCAGTTGCCGCATCGATAGCCGTGTTTGCCAGTGTTTCACTGCCGACCTCGACGGTAGCCTTGGGGTTTGCTTCCTTCAGCATACTCTCCAGCTTGCCAGTAGTCTGACGAGAGGCGGTGCTTCCACAGCCGGTCAGAACAGACATTGCCATGACGCCGGTGAGGACGAGAGCCAGAAGTTTCTTTGCCATTTTCATGATTTTTTGCCTCCCACATGTTCAAATAAATTTCATGGGCCATCTGTCCCTTTCCGGTCGTCAGCCCACGACATTATTATACCCCCCCCCCCCCCCCCGTCTGTCGAGAATATTTTTGTTTTTTCTGATATTTTCCAAATTGCCCGGTGTTTGTTATTCTATTTTTTCTA
>ENA-UEQS01002129-UEQS01002129.1-human-gut-metagenome-genome-assembly--contig:-NODE-2129-length-11302-cov-6.155457_pt1 | contig 11302 bp, 17 predicted proteins | sample MGYA00242953_ERZ507953 | MGnify/ENA primary metagenome ERZ507953 (study PRJEB26167, sample SAMN06115474) | human gut metagenome | host: Homo sapiens | place: China:Jiangsu | collected 2016-07-06...
AAAGTCGAAAGGGCCAAAGAGATTGTCGACTGTCTTGATGAGTTTGTGAAATCCCCAGTAGATTTTTTCATCTATCAATTTTGGTGGGGTATCTTTGACCTTTACTGCGAACACTACCATCCCTCAACAAGAATCAATGAAGAAGGCGAGATAGAAGATGAACCCCAGCTGTCAGATTGGAAAGAGATGATCGGTGCCGCACTTCCACAGGACGAGATATATTCGATTGCCCAGAATGTGTATGAAGATATGATTGGTGCAATCGAGCAAGGCAAGTATGTGTATGGAGATGACAATGAATGGGAAGTAAGCTTTGGGTTTACGACATTCCAGGATTTCAATCCATACGAAATCTTTCAGTGGAGCCCATGTACTATGCAAGATAAATCGGTTCCGGCATTGAAAGTTGCGATTGACCGGTTTTACGATATAGAGGCAAACGATGTGTTCACTCCAAGCAAAGGAGGTAAGGTTGACAAGAAAGCTAAGAACTCCCAGAACAAAAAACTTATCAATCTCATTTTGTCTGCCGATGATACCAGTCTATCTCCAATGGAATCTGCAATCAAGGAGTTCTATCGTGATTTTGTTGTCTCAGGAGACGATAATATCATTGATGAGTTCACAGACGGCAAAGGAACAGTCTTAGAAAGCGGTGGCGGGCTTCCGGATCATCTTTTGAAGCCTTGGTGCTACAATTTATCATCCGTGAGGTATAACGAGTTCACAGGCGTTCTATGCAACAAATACAAGCCTTGCGATGGAGTACACAAAAAAGCATATATTTTTTCAGCGGAGAATGTGGTAGAGTGGAATGAGCGGAATGGCTACACAGATACGATAGCACATGAAGCACTCCAGTAATGTGTCTGCAAGAACAACGACCGGCAAATGGTTTCATCCAATATCGCCGGTCGTTTTTATTTTAATCCTTTTCTACAAATTAGGGCCATTCATCAGATGCGAGATAATCTCTTAGCTTGGCGTTGAATTGAGCAAGCATTAGCATAGCTGATTTATGTGTCGTAAAATAGTTCCCGGCAAGATAGCGGAGATGCGATGTCGGGGTTCCTTTCTCTGTTTCCGTCCTAACTTCCATTTTGTCTGAAATGTAGAAGTATTTGCTTCCTACCGGCAACTCAACTTTTAGCGGTTCGATTCTTAGCAATTTGTCTTTCCACACTTTTCCGACCTTTTCCAGCTCTCTTCCAAGACGGCGAAAACAACTGGTTGAGTTTCCCAGTGTGGTCTGTATGTTTTCCTTGTTGATGCTCTCGAATACCATAGTACGTATGTCATATCCGGGAGTTTCCCAAAGAGAATAACCAATCTGCTTAGGACGGTTCGGTGTTGAATAGGTAAAGTAACAATAGAACATCACATCATACTCAGAGTCTATGTGGTGCATTACCCCGACACCTTGAGTTTCCAGTGAATAGTCATAGAATATCACTCGGTCTCCATTTTTGGGAATGTATTTGGGAACAAGCTTCAACTTAATTGGGTCAGGTTGAAGATTGCTGGCAAAAAGAGCATCATAGAATTTATGGGAATCGTTTTCAGAGGCTTCGGATATTTCTTCAGGTGCTACGGAGCGGATTTCAGTACTTATGGAACCGTCTTTAAGGAGCATTCCAATGATTTCACATGTCTGGAGAGTGCAATTACCCAGTAAAACAATCTCATTTTTAAAACAAGCGATTTTAAGCGCGTTTAAGCCATTTTCAAACCATTGGATGAAAGATTGCACATCTATTGTGTTTGAATCGGAATTAGGGGAAAATACAGGTGTTTTTGGAGTAATCTGGAAGCGTAGTACCAAGAATGAATTTATAAATTCAGAGTCTAATTGCGTTTTTGGGACATAATTAGACAAAAATGATAGTGTCTGAAACTGTGATTTCATTGTTTTAGGATTATGAATATATCAATTTTTAGACAAAGGTAAGTATAATTTTCAAAAGTATGCGAATAGATGTCGGATTTTGATGGAGATATTGCCAAAAACGGATTTGAAATATCGGTTCTGGGGAAAATTTTAGAATTTGTATGTTTAAGCGTTTTATGTGGCAACAATTAAAATTTATGGCAACATGTCCAGGGATGGTACATACTATATATAATAATGTGTAACTGGAAGATTTCAACTTAACATGAAATAGCAGAAACGGAACATGACTTAGACTCTCAGTAATCATGTTAAGAAAAACAGATTTGAAAAATTGGGGTGTAGTATATATATGGAATCCCCACCACCATGCACACCCTCCCTCGTATTTTTCGTTTTTGCACGCTTGCACCCCTTTGGGGTGCAAAACTTGCTTGTGCTCCTGTCTTTGCTATCGGCACGCTTCAAATATCACTGATTTTCAGCACTTTATAACTTTCACTTTTGTACAAAGTGAAACCCTACGGGTTTACCTGCCCACTCCCACACATGGGCATACACACACGAGCGTGGGCAGGTCGGGACACCCCGAAAATCAACCCAATTTTCTACGAAAATTGCCCTTACACGCAGACTCCCATCCGCACCCAGCTTGCGACTACTGTGCGCCCATAATGTGTGCGTGGTAGTGCTTGAGCGTCAGCCCGTTACAAGTGTGCGCCCACTGCGATGCGCCTGTATGCCCACTCGCAATACGTGCTCGCCCATAATGCGCCCACTTGTACGCGATAAACAACCCCGTATGTGGGAGCGCATGACACTCGCATGACGCTCTCGTGTGGCTGCACAACACCGCACGGACGCACAGGAAGCTCGCCCGCAATTTCTCCTGCGCATAATGCCTGCGGAAACAGGCGAAGCTACGTGCCGTGACGCCTTGAGTGTCAGCCCTAACTTTGCAGCGTCAACATCGACAAACCGCCGCCGACGGGTTTCGGCAAAATCAAAATTTTCAACATCATGGCAAAATCAGCAAAAACATCCGCAAACGTAGTCGCTAACAACGAAGTTGTTAAATCTCAGTCCACAACCACAACCGCTACTACCCAAAGGGTAGTAGAAACTCGCGAAATGTGGGCTGTGGTCTTTGACCACACCGCTAAGCTCCTCGCAATGGCAGTCAAAGGCGAAGCCTTTGGAAAGGACGAAAACGAAGGCTTTGCCTTTGGCAAAACGACTGACAAAAACGGCAAAACGCAAAAACTTGCATCGAAGATGCAACCGAATATCCGACCCTACTCGTACTCGCTGCTTGCTGGCTTTGCCAGCAAAAAGGGCTACAAACACGCCAAAGACACTGCACTTGCAACCCTCGACCTCGAAGAGGTCGCAAAGACGGTTTTCCTCAGCCTTCACCCTTCGGGTGATTTTGATAAACTTGTCGGCAAAGCTGAGCCGAAACAAGCAAAATCTCTCGTTCAAGCCGTTATAGCTTTGCTATAAAGCCACAGACCACACCGGCTACCAAATCGCCTCGACCCCTTTGGGGTCGGGGTTTTGCCGTTTCTACGTGCGTGGGCGTGCATAATGCGTGCCCACATATTTGCGTGCGCATACATATACGCGCCCATGTCCACATTGTGTGTACATGTATGGGTGTACACGTACATGACATACGCAACCACATAGCGCAGTGTGGGTGCCCATTAGCAATTCGTGGACACCCAGTAAAACGCATGAGGCTTCAAATTTTTCCTGGGTGCCCATGCGCTACGGTTATTGTGCATCCACAAACCGTCGTGGTCGTGCAAGCGGTATTGTGAGTGCCCACTGCAATATCATGGGAGACCACACACAATATCGTGGTCGCCCATAAATGCGTGAATATTGCCACATGTTTGGGCGACCATGCGTAATGTATGGGTGCTCATATATAACTTGTGTGAGCCCACTCATAATATGTGAGCACCCATAAAATCTTGTGGGCGTGTACTTTGCGATTGTGTGCATCCACAAATATTGCGTGGCTGCTCACAATTCATGGAAGACCACACACAAACATGGGCACCCAAAGCCGACAGATATTGCGTGTCCATGTTTGTGTGTGGTTGCGCAATATCGTGAGAGCCCAACATAATTCATGGCTACCCATGCAACTCGTGGGCACTCAAAATTTGCCTGAACGTGTGAGTCCACCGCCATGTTTGGGCGTCCGAAATTTGTGGGCTGGCGTGGGTAAAATGTGGGTATGTTTGGGTGTGTGAGGATGCCCATATTTTGTGTGGATATGTGGGTACGAATGTACATCCATGTGTGCAATATATTTGGGCGTGCAGATAATGCAAGATGGGCGCCCATTATTGCGTGAAATTATGAGCGCCCATGAGGTACGTGTGGCCACATCTTCGAGAGCGATTCATGGGCGCTCATGTCGTCTGGAGGTGGGTGCGCAAAATGGGTACGCCCACTATGAGGCGTCCATGCCCATGTCATGTGAACGCACCCATTTTTGCGCCTCCTTGCCCACGAAACTTTTCGCGCGCCGGCTTCGCCTCATGCGCTAAGTTTTTCAAAAATTTCTTTCAAAAATGTTTGGAAATCAGTGCATTACAACCCCATATTTGCAGCGTCCGAAATCGACATCGGCAGGTGTTCGAGAGTACGACACAAGTTCTTTGAAATGATTGATATGCGACAAGCGTTGTACGAGCCTTATGGCATACGACGTGAGCACAAGATAGCCCTCGGAGAGTGGTGGAAATTTATGTCTGACATATTGAGTACACGTAGGGTAACAGGGTCTAAACTGCATATCATGCTGACACGCTTAATGCTCCCGACATAGGTCATAACTATGTCCGTTCGTGACAAGGCGAAAACCGCATTTTGTAGCAATGCGACAAGCAGAGTCAAGCGTAAATTTTAATCACCTGACACACGAAAGGCGGTGTGTGGGCTACACATAGGTGCAAGGACCGAGCCGACATGATTATGGCTAAAACTAACAAGTCAAACAGCGCAAACGAAATCAAGTTCAACGTAACTTTTGGTGAACTTAACGTGAACACAATGCCCGCAAATGCAGCGGTGCTCCTGCGTAACGCAAAGAAACGCATCGACGGTGAAATGAAAGAAACAACCGAGTTTATGGCGATTGAGGGAGTACGTCGTGCATCAGGTGACGGTATATTGCTTCCCTTGCTCGCTCTCATGGTGGCAGACGCACAAGAGCGTAACGGCTTTGCCACAGCGTTCAAAATCGTTGTTGTGAATGGTGAAGAGATTGAAACGAAATTAACCGCAAAGAGCACGTTCACACGTTGGCTTGCAGGTAACGTAGTGTACAAGACCGATAGCGATGGCAAACTTAAAAACGCTCTCACACTTGACGACGGTTTGTTACTCCGACACACAAGCCTCAACGTAAAAAAGACCTCGCCTTTGCTTACAGCTGAGGGTGAAACGCTTTCCGCTTTGCTTAAAACAACTGCAAAGGCTATCGCAAAACAAGCTAACCTCCGCACGTCTATTCTCGCTAAGGCTGAAAGCATGTATAACGCTGCTGTGGGCAATGCAAACGAAGCTCCTGCACAGGAAAAAGCACCCGAAACAAGTGCAGTGCAAACCAATGAACAAGCTGCATAACATAACCTCAATACGATTGCCACTCAGCCCTTTGGGTTGGGTGGCTTTCTTATGCAAGTATGCGCGTCCACGATGCGTCAAGCCCACACAGGTAACGTGTCCACTTGCGACACGCATACATACATGTGCTGCGCTTGCATAACGTTTGTGTCCACTTATTATGCGTTGTTATGTGGCAAAAGCCCTAAACGCGTGACTTTCCAAAATTTTCCCCCGGTCCAAGGAGCCGGTTTTTAATACGACAATGGCAACATTCAAAGACTTATTTTCCGCTCAGCAAATTAATGCTATCAAAGCGGTTGCAACTTCTGAAAGCAATGCAGATAAATACGCTCCCAGCTTGCTCGATTTTCAACGTGATGACCTGTACAAATTCGCAGCAGAACATAATGTTGAACTGTCTGTTGGTTTCTGGAAGCAAATGGAAACTCTTGCACATACTCGTGAAAACGTGATTGTATGTATTAAAGGCAAACATGCGATTGTTGAACACATGGAGCGCAGCGAAATTTTTGCCCGCCATTTGGGGATAATGCTGAAGCAAGGAGTTGCTATGTTCTTCGTGAACATAAGTCGCGTAATCACTTGGGATAATTGGAAAGCAATATACGCTTGCCTTATTCCTGTCAACGCCAAAGCCAAGTCTAATTACGATATAGAAATGAGTGATGACGAATATAATCGAATCCGAATCGCAAGACGCAAGGAACGTGAGTTCAACGACCTTGCTCGACCTATTCGTAGCAAGAAAGCCGGTAGATGTCGTATTACATTCGAGGAAGCGCGAACTCAAAGAATTAAATCTGAGAAACTTGTGCTTGAATATAGAGTTGAAGCGAGAGCAAGAAAAATATTAGCAGCGTTGTAAATTAATCATAATCATGTCAATAGCCACAATCGGAGTAATCTGGTTGTGGCTATTTTTATACCCAAAAATTTATGAAAACAGTAACATATAAAGCGTGGGGAATATCTCACAAAGCAGTAAAAGTTGCCACTTGCACAAGCAATGGTGTGTATAAAAACTATGCTTATCCTCAGAAGAAAAGAAAATGAAAACGCGATATAAATCAATAAAATCAGGCAAAAACATTGACGATATGAAAAATAATCAAAAATCAACATCTTACATATCCAAACTTACGCATGATATTTTGATTGCAATCTTGCGTATCATAATTAAGAGCTTGTTGTGGATTGCAAAACACTTCTGGAAGCGCTACTTTGGGATTGAAACCCCAGTGTACAAACTATGGTGGTCATCACACGCCAGAATGATGCAAAAGAAATTAGATTCAATTCACCCAAATTATTAAGCGCATGTTCACTGAAGACATTATAATTCAAGACCGTGCAAAATTAAAGCAGGTCAATGAAGCGATTGCGTCATTATTGGCTGACAAACGCCCCAAAGCGCAGTATTTGCTGAGAAAATTTCAAGAATTGCGTGACAATCTTAAAATAAGCATTGAAAGCAATGAAATAGCTTTGCAGCTTGAGAAACAATTAAACATGGTAAACATGTAATATAAAATTGGTAGGTTATGATAGTAGAAACTTGTAAATACGGTCGTGTCGAAATTGAGAACGGCTGGATATATGTCGGAGTGACAGAAGGCTCTTTCTTGGATAAAGTAATGTATGACGGTACGCTATCTTTAGAAGAAAACATACAACACGCTGTTGAACTTATAGATGAATATTTTGAATATGAGAACAACGATTGAACAACGTGCAAGACAAGCGTCTGGGCGCGAAAGGCATTGCAGTAAATGTAAATTTCGTGGAAATGTGTGTCCCTATGTTGAAATCTGCCATGAGGCATTTGTGCGTGGGTACATTAAGGGTTACAAAGATAAAAATTTGAATACACCAATCGTGGCAAAAGCACCGTATAAAGATGGTAAAACCCTGTGTGTGCAGGTAGACAAAACACATTGTACCGTTTCATGGTTCTTGACAACCACAGGCAAGTCGCGGAAAAGAGAAATACTGAACAGCGGTGAGATGGATATTGAGCTTTATATGGATAGTACATGGCTTCCGTATGAGGAAACGCACCGTCCTTGCTCATTTATTCCAGATAATTTGCATGATAGAATCTATCAATTATTTCATAAAATTGGAATGAGAAAGGAGGAATCAAATGGAAACGAAATTTGAAACGCAGAAGCCGATAGATTTTTGCGGTACAAAGATATTTGCACATAATACTATTCTTGACCTTGGTGTGGGATATATAAGTTATGCAACAGACCTTCACGAAACCGCCGTAGTGCTCAAAGGAGCAGATGGAATAGGAGTCATGTATTTGATAGTCAATGGGGACAAGAGAAAAGAGGTCGAGAAAGTTATAGAAGAATATTCTAATGAGAAATGGCTCAAAGATGGCTTGTTTGGTGAAATAGTTGCTTGGGCGTGTCAACATCCTGACCTTAATCCTGAACGAAGCACTATGGGTAGATGGAGTTCAAGATGTGCTCTTAAAGCCATAAAGCCCTTAATTACAATAGAAGATAAGTAATATATGGAACAGACAAAAGTATGTGGAGTGTGTGGTAAAACACTACCAATATCTGAATTTGCTAAAAATGCAAAAGCTGCTGACGGTTTTTCATACCGGTGCAATACATGTAAAAAACATGGATTTACAAAGACTACGACATCAAGAAGCAATTCTGTAGATATGTCAGAATTATCGGATGAAGCTTTGTGTGGTGAGTTGCGTAGACGCGGGTTCACTGGAGAGCTGTCATATCGTAAAACAATAAGCATTTGAATAATATGGTAACAGATATATTAAATAAAATGGCTGAGATTGTGGATAACACCATGACCTCGTTTCAGTCGGATTTTGAGAAGTACGATCGTCTATATATTGAGAGTGATGAAGTCAAATTTCCTATGATATGGATAGTTGGTAAATCGCACACTTATTTATTGAAACTCGGTGAATATAAGCGATGGTTCTTTGAGAATGAAAGCGTGAGATTTGATTATGTTGCTGGCAACAATCCGTTTAAGTCGTATGCTGACAGCACGTTTTATAACTCAGATCATCTATATTTCATCACAGAAAATGATGTCCGTCGTACATTTACATTAAACGCATTGGTTGAAATAGAAAAATGTGTTGAATCGGCAGCTTGCGCTTGGCAAGAAGAATATGGGAAGTTGCTAAAGTTGAGGAAAGTTCCGGTCAAAATTGAGAATATCTCGTTGACACGGTTGAAAGCGTTGATTGAAGAGTGTGGTGAGCATAACAATAACTCATTGATGAGCTGTCTGAAACGCTTCCAACAATATCGTCGTGTCGCCACAGATCAATTTATCACCGTTTCATATAACCCCGGATATAATGAGTTTACGTTTTGGGAAACAATCAATGGTAGGGTCGGACTTGTCGGTGGAATTGTCTTCCACGGATGGCCCGAAAGCGGGTATCAAACTAATAATTCCGTCCAGCTTACTCCTCAGTATGGCTGGGCGACACACACTTAAATGAAAGTATATGACAGAATCAACAAAAACGGCTATCAAAGCTATAAATAAGTGGGTATTCTTTGGATGGAATTACTCATGTGTTCAATATGAATGGATAAGCGTTAATGGAGAGAAGAGATGTGAGGTAGTTCCTCAGTTCCTTGCAGAAGTCAAATGGACTTGTAATTTTGACCACATGTTATCCAAATGGCATCTCGCTACTCGTGATGGCAATGCAGATTCTTACCTCGTCAAATTTTATGCCGAACTCGGTGCTGAGAATCGCCTGCTGCTATTAGAGTGGGTAATGCAGAATTATGACGATGAGCAAAAAATTTGGAATAAGGATGATATAGATGAATGCCCTGAAGCGAAAACATTAGCCAAAATTCGCGAGTGGGCAGAAGATATTCCGTATTGGTTAAGCAATCGTGAGGGTTATCCACGTGGTTATCGCGAAGGAATGATTCGTGCTCATCGGATAGCAATGTCAATTATTACTGGTGAGCCTTTAAATGATTAGAAATTGTGTGTGTTTGAGAGTTTTGATTGGTGCCGCAGTTCGCTTGGTTGGGCTGCGGCATTTTTATATCCTCTCACCAACGAGTAAAACGACATGATTATGACTGACGATTTATTGATAGATACGAGAGAAATTAACAATTATCGTATCAAGATATACTATGATACCGATGCAATGTGTCCCTGTACTGACTGGGATATGGCAGCGTGCTTCTTATGGGAATATGACAGGCTATCCAGATTGTCTGATGCGTGCAATTGGAGAGAAGTTTTTGGCAAATACGGAGATAGCCGACACTCGCTTGCAGATGCACTTCACCAGCTTATTAGCGACCATGTTAAATGGAAAGACTTGCTGGATTATTTCAAGCAAGGCAAGGTCGATGGCTATCGGATGAGGTATGACCGGCATGAGAAAATGTGGTATTTGGAATGGTACAATAATTCCAAATATTCTGAACATAAAGATTATCAGGAGATTTTTAGCGTGTCTCCTTCAGACCTTTATACATACGATTATACGGATGAATTTGTGGAAAGTCTGGAGTGTGACGAAATGGTTGAAATCCTCAATGATTTGGGAAAAGACATATTCGTCAAAGAATGGTCAAGTATCGGCTATAGTCAAGGAGACTATGTTGAAGGCATAGCTTTCTGTACAAAAGAACGGTATGCAAAAATGGTTAGCACCGACACTACAGACTGGAAAACAAAAATAGATGCGATAATTGATGGTGGGATTGAGTGCATTGGTATGTGGATGTGGGGTGATGTTAAAGGGTATGTGCTGGAAGAAAAAGTATCATACACTAAGCAATATCACGACTGTAACCGTGAAGATGAAGAAGATTTTGACTGGGAAGAGATTGACTCTTGTTGGGGGTACTTTATGGAAACAGAAGCGCTGATAGATGAAGTTATTTCAGAACATAAATTAAAAGAAGTAGCATGAATCAGCCCAGATTTATTCCCGAAAAACGCATAGCCATTGATGGAAAGCAATGGTGGTGTGTATATGATACTCTGCGTCATTGCTGGAGTACATATTTGTGTCATGGAAAGTACCGTACTAAGCGAGTATGTCAGGCTGCCATTGATGTGGCATATAAATATTTTAATGATTGATTGGCTATGATACGAACAATTAAAGACTTGAGAGAAGCAATAAAAGACCTTGATGATAACGACTTTGTGTACGCTACTGATTGTCAAGGTCATGCCTTGGATATATGGTGCGTTGATGATACCACCAGCTTTGGTTTTTGGACATTGCAACTTTCTGATACATGTGAGTTCTTTCCACACCAAAGAATAGTTAAAGACAAGGTTGAAAAATAAAAAAGCATAAATATGAAATACTATGTTGAAGACAGCCTCAGTAACTTCCAATTTTGGAGCGGAGGCAAAGATCGTGCTGACCTGTTGACCAGTGAGCAATTTGATACGGTAGAGCAAATGATGGAGGAAATAGAATCTGCTGACGGTTGGTCTGATACGGCTATCAATGATTTCTTCTGGTTTGACTTTGATACCATCTGTCGATGGCTGGGTTATGCCGATGAAGAACACCTGGAAGCAGGTATTACAGAAACAGAGGTTGCTGAAGCGCAAGAATGGGCAGAAGAAACCTCAACTGATTACAATTCATTATTCGCCATTGCAGGGTTAAAAATCGAAGATTACGAAAGTGCTGATGAGGATGGCGAAACCGAATGCGATTGGGACCTTGCAACTGAAGATTTCATGGAATGGTGGAACAGCATG
>ENA-UEQS01002135-UEQS01002135.1-human-gut-metagenome-genome-assembly--contig:-NODE-2135-length-11276-cov-7.199214_pt1 | contig 11276 bp, 7 predicted proteins | sample MGYA00242953_ERZ507953 | MGnify/ENA primary metagenome ERZ507953 (study PRJEB26167, sample SAMN06115474) | human gut metagenome | host: Homo sapiens | place: China:Jiangsu | collected 2016-07-06...
CGTATCGTCGGCGACGTGCTGGGTAAGTTCCACCCGCACGGCGACAGGTCGGTCTATGAAGCGATGGTGCGTATGGCTCAGCCGTTCTCCATGCGGGTGCCGCTGGTGGACGGACAGGGCAACTTCGGTTCCATGGACGGTGACTCTGCCGCCGCCATGCGTTATACCGAAGCCCGCCTGGCCAAGGTTGCCCATTCGCTGATTGACGATATTGATAAAGATACCGTCGATTTTATGCCCAACTATGATGAAACCCTGCAGGAACCGACCGTTTTGCCGGCATCTTATCCGAACCTGCTGGTTAACGGCGCCAACGGTATCGCCGTCGGTATGGCCACAAACATTCCTCCGCATAACCTCGGCGAAGTTTTGGACGCCTGCTGCGCTTATATTGATAATCCGGAAATCAGCATCGATGATTTGATTAATATTGTTCCCGGCCCTGATTTTCCGACCGGAGGCCTGATTCTGGGTTACGGCGGGGCCAAGTCCGCTTATTACACCGGCCGCGGTTCGGTGATGATGCGCGCCAAGGCTACTATTGAGGAGTTATATAAAGACCGCGAAGCGATTATCGTTCATGAAATTCCCTATCAGGTAAACAAGGCGGCGCTGATTACCCGCATTGCCGAACTGGTTAAAGAAAAGAAAATCGAGGGAATTTCCGAAATCCGCGATGAATCCGACCGCCAGGGTGTCCGCGTGGTTATCGAAATCAAACGCGATTTCCAGGCTGATGTTGTCTTGAACCAGCTCTACAAATTCACGCCGCTGCAAACCAGCTTCGGTATGAATATGCTGGCGATTAACAACGGCCGCCCGATGATGATGAATTTGAAAGACATCATTCAGGCCTTTGTCGAATTCCGCGAAGAAATTATCCGCCGCCGCACGATTTTTGAGCTTAACAAAGCCCGCGACCGTGCGCATGTCTTGGTCGGCTTGGCCATTGCCGTTGAAAACATCGACCCGGTCATTGAATTAATCCGCAATGCGCCCAATCCGCAGGAAGCTAAGGACGCCTTGCTGCGCAAAGCCTGGCCGGCGGGAGAGGTTGAAACGCTGGTTAAGCTGATTGACGAACCCGACCGTAAGGTTGAAAACGGAACTTACCGCCTTTCTGAAGCTCAGGCCAAAGCTATTCTTGATTTGAAATTGCAGCGCCTGACCGGTTTGGAACGCGACAAAATCCATGAGGAATTAATCACTATCGGCGAAGAAATCAAAGAATGCCTGTCGATTTTGGCCAGCCGTGAAAAACTTTACGGCATTATGCGTGACGAATTTGTTGCCATTCGCGATGAATATGGCACGCCGCGACGCACCAAAATTGAAGACATTGAATATGATACCGACATTGAATCGCTGATTCAGCGTGAAGAAATGGTGGTTACCGTTACCGAAGCCGGCTATATCAAACGCGTGCCGCTGAATGCCTATAAAGCGCAGAAACGCGGCGGCAAAGGCAAGTCGGGCATGGCGACCAAAGACGAAGATTTCGTTACCCGTCTGTTTGTGGCTTCCACCCACACGCCGGTATTGTTCTTCTCCTCCAAGGGACTGGTTTACAAAATGAAGGTTTACAAGCTGCCGCTCGGTTCGCCGACCTCCAAAGGCAAGCCCTTTATTAACCTCCTGCCGCTGGATGAAGGCGAAACCATCACCACGGTTATGAAACTGCCGGAGTGTGAGGATGACTGCAAAGATATGTCGATTATGTTTGCCACCTCACAGGGCAATGTCCGCCGCAACTCGCTGATGGACTTTGTCAACGTCCAGAGCAACGGTAAAATTGCGATGAAACTTGATGAAGGCGACAAACTGATCAACGTCCGCATCTGTCATGAAGACAATGATATTATGCTGGCAGCCCGCAGCGGTAAATGCATCCGCTTCCCGGTTACCGACGTCCGCGTCTTTGTCGGCCGTAATTCAACCGGTGTCCGCGGCATCAAGCTGGCGGAAGGCGATGAAGTCATCTCCATGTCTATCTTGCTTCACAGCGACGCCACTTCGGAAGAACGTGATGAATATGCCCGCATTGCCTCTGCAATTAAGCGTATTTCCGCCGAACGCGGCGATGACAGCTGCGTCAGCCCGGAAGATACCGGCCTGCTTAATGTTCTCACCACGGAAAAATACAAGGAAATGGCCGAACGCGAGCAGTTTATCCTCTCCGTTACTTCCACCGGCTACGGCAAACGCACGTCTTCTTATGAATATCGTGTAACCGGCCGCGGCGGTCAGGGTATCGCCAATATGGAAATGTCTGCCCGCAACAAGGAAATTGTCAGCTCTTTCCCGATTGAGGACGATAACCAGATTATGATGGTTACCGACGGCGGCAAATTAATCCGTATGCCGGTCAAAGACATTCGTATCGCCGGCCGCAAGACGCAGGGCGTTATCCTCTTCCGCACGGCCGAAAATGAACGAGTTGTTTCCGTAACCTGGCTTGATGCCGATGACGGTGATGACGACGAGCTGGAAGAAGAAACCGGCAGCGAAGTTTTGGGTGACAGCGTTGCCGAACCCGAAGATAACTTCGATGAAGTCAGCGAACCGGAAACCGGTGCCGACAATAACGACGAATAAACCCGTTCGTTGCTCTCACAAAACCCCGCCTGAAAAGACGGGGTTTTTACGTATTTTGATGGCGGCAAACAAGTATTGACAAAATTTTTCCGAAATGTTAATCTGAACTTCAAAATTTTATTACTTAAAAATTATTAACCGTTAAATATTTTAACAATGAAGAATTTCAGTGAACAAGAAGTTCGCAGCGATATGCTGGCGAACTATGGTTGCAGCGTGCCTGTGTATTTCAAAATTTTGAAATGCCGGAAAGATTTTGACCGCTTTCCTTATTTTTACATCAGCGGTAAAGAGTATATTTTATGGATTTATGCCAATCCGCGCCACCCGGAAGATACGACCAATGTCGCCATTCCCGGGGTGGAAGGGTTTAAGGAAATTCCGAAAGAGATTTTCGGCGATTTTACCAAAGCAAAAGATGCCGTGATCTATGCCCTTTACAAAGAAGATGTCATTCCGCAGGATTATTCCGGTTTCAAACGCGTTTTCTGCCGAAACAAGGCCGATTACCGCGTTGTTCGAGATTTTGGCCGCGGTGTGACGCTGATACCGGCCGAGCGGCTCTCCAAGAAGTATATCTTTGCCCGGGCTCGTGAAAGCTTTGGTAAAGAAAATCTTTTTACCGTGGTTCCCCGCATTTTCGGAATCCCGGAACAAAAGAAAGCCTTTTGGGAAGTTATCTGGACGGTTCGGGAAAAGAACGGCCGAAAGAAAACTAACCGCCGCTATTATGATATCGTCGGCGGCGAATTTCAGGAGACGCCGTTCGGAATTCAGATTACCGACCGTATTCCGCTGGATCCCCACGGGCCGATAGTCTTTGTTGAAAATATTTGTTTCAAAAACGACGGCGAAAACCTGGGCTGGAGCCGTTAGGAAAGGGAGGGCGCAAGCCCTCTCTCTCTGCATGGAAATTATGTGTATTATTTAAAACTTAAAAGAGATGAAAAAAGAAATTTATGAAGCTGTTGAGCAGTTTTTCAATCAGCTTCCGCTTCCTCAGGAAGTGTCAGATTGTTGGCAGAATGTTACGAAAGAGATTCCTCTCCCCGCAGATATTGTGGTCTTGATGGATGATATGTACGACACGGTCGGCATGGCTTCCAGATTGCTGTATCGTATGCGGGAAAACAACATCCGCGTGCCTCTGTTTTATATCTTGGGCGGCAATAACCGCCTTTTGAATCAAAACGACGCGCTCGTGTTGCAGGCAACCGCCCTGAAACTGGGAATCAAATATCAAAATATCCGTATGTATCAGTACGCTTCGGACTGGAATGCCAAATTGGAAATTCTCAATGCGGAGGCTGCGGGAAAGAAGGTTGTTTTTGTAACCAGCCGTCTGGGCTACCTTCCTCTGCGCAAATCGCTGGAGCGTTCGGAATGTCTGTTTAGTTACGGTTTCAACGTTGCCTATGAAAAACTGGAAGATGCTTTAACCTGGGTGAATGCCAATGCGGCTGCCGGCGGTTTGGCTCTGCTTCGCAAAATTTGCCGGCTTTATCAGGAAGAAGACATTCCTGAATTGCTTCGCGGTTGCGGGCATTATACCTTTGTCGGCCGTTTGCGGGTTAAGTTCTCGGTGTGGCAGCATCGCCGCTCAATAAAACGGGAAAGGGAAATTATGATTCGCAGCTATCAGCGGCAGTTTCGCCGCCGGAACTGGGCTTATTGATTTCTTTTTCTCAGGTGAAACTAAAAAAAACAGGCGCTTGGCGGCGCCTGTTTTTTTATTTTAAAGATCAGATTTTGACAATGCCGTGCGTGAAGGCATAAATCGCCCACAGCGATAAAATGATGAATGCGAGAGCCAAAGCGCATTCTCTGGGCGTAAACGGTTTCTGGTTCGGGGCGGATTCCCGTCTGCCCCAGATATAAACCGGAATACCCAGCGTAACGATGACAACCGCCATCAGCAGGTAGTTCAAACCGGCAGCATAAATCAGCCACAGGGCATAGAACGAACCGAGAATACTGGTTATCAGCGCCGTTGAACGTCTGACGACGATTGAGGACGGATACTCGCCGTCTTCGCAAATCTTCCACAAATAAGCACAGGAGGCGAAGTAAGCGGGCAGAACCATCACGCCGGTGATGCTCAGCATAGTGTTCCAGGCATTGTTGGAAAAATAGACCAGCAAAATAAACAGCTGCATAGCCGAAGAAGTAACCCACAGCGAAACGCTAGGAGAACCGTTTTCGTTTTCCTTGGTGAAAACTTTTGGAAAGGTTCCGTTTTCGGCCGCAGCCTGCGGAATTTGTGCCGTTACCATTGTCCAGGCCAGCCAGCTGGTCAGAACCGAAACCAACAGACCGATATTCATCAGCCAGGCGCCCCAGCGGCCGACAACTTTTTCCAGAATTCCGGCGGTGGAGGGGTTGGGAACGGCGGCCAGTTGTTCCTGACTCATAAAGCCGTAGGGAATTAACGACAACAGAACATATACGACCAGACAGCCGATAAAGCCGAGCAGGGTTGCCTTGCCGACGTCACTGGCTCGTTTGGCCCGGTTAGACATGACCACGGCACCCTCAATACCGATGAAAGCCCACAACGTCACCAACATGGTCGATTTAATCTGCGTGCTCAAATCGCCGAGCTTGGCTTTGGTCGCAATGGCTTCGCCCCAAAAATCAAAATCGAATTTTGAAAAGTGAAAAGCAAAAAGCATAATCAATATAAACAAAACCAGCGGAACGATTTTGACGATAGTGCCGATTGTGTTGACGATAGTCGCCTGCCTGATGCCTTTCAAAACCAGAAAGTTAAAGCCCCAGATAATCAGGGAGCCGCCGATGATTGACAATAAATTATTTCCGCCGGCAAAATAAGGCGGGAAGAAATAATTCAGCGCGTCCATGGTAATCACGGCATAGCCGACGTTTCCGCAAACCTGGCACAGCCAGTAAGACCAGCCGATCGTAAAACCGACATAAGGGCCGAACCCCTGTCGGCTGTACATATAAATGCCGGTTGTCAAATCCGGCTTGGCCATTGAAAGAATACTGAAAGTGTTGGCAATGAAATAAATGCCGATGCCGGTAATAATCCAGGCCAGCAGAACCGCGCCGGCCGAAGCTCCGGCGGCCATGTTCTGCGGAAGAGAATAAATACCGCCGCCGATCATCGAGCTGACGACAATCGCTGCCAACGCCATAACTCCCAAACCGTTCGGATTGGTTTTTTCCGCGGCCGGGGAGGGAGCTGTTGTTTTGATATCAGCCATTTTTTCCTTCCTTATCATTTGATGATATTAAAAACAAGGCCCCGGCTTTTTCCCTTCCGGGAAAAGTCGGGACCGGCAGTTAAATTAAAGCTTCTGCGGCGGAACCGGCGTAAATTTGGCCGGATCGGCATGTTCAAAATTAAGAAATCCCAAAGCGGTCAGGCTGTAGCCGAACTGCTGGGTGATATTGACGTAGTTATGCCACATCTGGAATTCGGAATGCTTTTCCACGCCGCGGATTGACAATTCATGATTCAGCGATTTGGTCAGCCACATTTCGGCATGGCCTCTGGCAATGTCGTCATCAATCTGGGTGTCGAAAAATTCAACATATTCGGCAGCCCAGCCGCCGATGAGTTCGCCGTTTTTGTCTTTGCCCCAGCAGACGCCCAGGCCGGTGGCAATGGCTTTGTGCTGGTCGCGGCTGGCGCCGTGTCCGGCCATAATAACTTCCAGAACCGCGCCGTGTTTGAACTGTTTGACAATGTCGTCGTTAATCGGAACAATATTGCCGTACATCTCTTTCGGCAGAACGGAAGTGTAAGGAACAACGTTAAAATTTTCGATTCTTGCTTCCAGCAGGGCGGAATCATAGCAGAAAGTTTCAAACGGCTGCGGCGGAATGCCGTCGTCTGCTTGTCCGGCTCCTCCGGTGATGAATGCCATGGTTGGAAAACGTACGCCTTCAGTCATCTTGATTTCTCCTTAAAAATGTTTAATTTTTGCTGTAATTAATCGCATGGCTAAAGGTAGTAATGATGTTTGGCTTTTCAATGTCATTAAAAAATAAGTAGTAGTTGCAAACATTCTGAAATATCCACAACTCTGTAAAATATCAAAAGATTATTGTATTTTTTGAGCAATTTATAGTAATTTCAAGCCAAGGTTAATTTAAATGACAAGGTGAAATAAATGTTATTCAAAAACAAATTGTTGGCAGCTGCCGCCGCATTTTTGGCATTAACATCCTGCAATGATGAAAATTCAGCTTCTTCGGCTGCACAGCAGATACCGACGGTATCCGCCGTCAGGGTCGAACCGAAAGACATTCCCCTGACTTTTGAATATGCCGCCCGTGCACAGGGCTCCAAGGAAACCGAGGTTCGGGCCCGGGTCGGCGGTATTTTGCTGAAACGCAACTACGTCGAAGGCTCAACCGTTAAAGAAGGCGACGTTTTGTTTGAAATTGATCCCGAGCCTTTCAAAGTGGCGCTGGAACAGGCCAAAGCCTCTCTGGCGCAGAACAAGGCGCAGCTGAAAGCGGCCGAAACCCAGTGGGCGCGTATTTCCAAGCTTTTTGAACAACGCGTTGTCAGTGAAAAATCGCGTGATGATGCGCTTGCCAATCTGGATTCATTGCGGGCGTCAACCCAGCTGGCCAAGGCTCAGGTGGACAAAGCCCAGCTTGATTTAGGCTATACCACGGTCAAAGCGCCGATCAGCGGCGTAACCAGTATGGAAGCCCAGTCTGAAGGCAGTCTGATTGCCACGACGGACAGTTCCAGCCTGCTGACGACAATAACTCAGCTTGACCCGATGTATGTCATTTTTTCGGCCTCCGAAAACGAAATTCTGGCTCTGACCAATCTGGTTGAGCGCGGTCTGGTAACCAATCCGCAGAATACGAAAGACATTAAAGCTAAAGTTAAATTCGGCGATGACACGCTTTATAAATATGACGGTGAAATCAACTTCATTAATCCCAGTATTGACGAAAGCACCGGAACCATCAAGCTGCGCGCCGTTTTTCCCAATCCCCAAGGCCGCCTGCGCCCGGGACAGTTTCTGCGGCTGTTTATGGAAGGGCTGACCCGCGTCAACGCGTTGGTCGTTCCTCAGGAGGCGATTATTCAGGGTTCCGATTCCGCTTATGTTTACCGTGTTAATCCTCAGGGCGTGGTTGAAAGTGTAAACGTTCAAACCGGCTTAACGACCAAAGAGGGCGGTTGGATTATTGATTCGGGCTTAAATCCCGGTGATGTGGTCGTTACCAGCGGCGTTATGAAAATTCGTCCCGGAATGACCGTCAAAACAAACATTTCGGCTGAAGACAAACCCGAGGAAGCCGTAGAAGGATAGGCCGTTAAAACCATATTGAGAGGGATAAAAGCATGTTTTCCAAGTTCTTCATCGAGCGGCCGATTTTTGCGACCGTTATTTCGCTGGTGATTATCTTAGCCGGATTGGTTTCGATAAAGGTTCTGCCGATTGAACAGTATCCGAGCATCGTTCCGACGGAAATTCAGATTTCGGCCACCTATCCGGGAGCCACGGCCGAAGTTTTGGCCGATACCGTTGCCGCGCCGATTGAGCAGGAATTGAACGGCGTCAAAAATATGATTTACATGTATTCGACCGCCACCTCTTAGGGATATCTGACAATTGGTGCCGTGTTTGACATCGGAACCGACCCCGATCAGGCGACAATCGACGTCAACAACAAAGTACAGATGGCAACGCCTAAACTGCCGAGCGAAGTAACCAAACAAGGCGTCACCGTGCAGGAAAAATCGAACTCGATTTTGCAGGTTGTGACCATGCGCTCCACCAGCAAGCGTTATGATACGGTTTTTGTTTCCAACTATGCCTTGCTGAACGTTCTGGATGAATTGAAACGAATCAAGGGTGTCAGCGATGCCTCGCTGTTTGCTTCGCAGGATTATTCGATGCGCATTTGGCTGAGCCCGGATAAATTGGCCGATTACAACCTGACCCCTCAGGACGTGATTGCCGCCATTCAGGAGCAGAACTCCCAGTTCGCCGCCGGACAGTTTGGCCAGGAACCGATGGATGAATATCTGGCCTATACTTATTCGGTCAACACCAAAGGACGTCTGGTTGACGAAAAAGAATTCGGCGACATTATTCTCCGCAGCGATGAAAAGGGCGGTATGCTCCGCCTGAAAGACGTTGCCCGTATCGAACTCGGCGCACAGGATTACAGCGTGTCTTCCAAATTTAACGGCGAAGATGCGGTTGCGTTTGCAATTTATCTGCAGTCAAACGCTAATGCTCTCGATACTGCCGCCGCGGTCAGAGACAAATTGGAAGAACTTTCCAAACGTTTCCCGGAAGGAATTGTTTATGAAATTCCGTATGATACGACTTTATTCGTTAAACAGTCCATCAACGAAGTGGTTCACACTTTTATGGAAGCGGTGGTTCTGGTTATTCTCGTCGTTTATCTCTTTTTGCAGAATATGCGGGCGACGCTGATTCCGATTCTGGCGGTTCCTGTATCGATTATCGGTGCATTCGCAGGTATGTACGCTTTGGGCTTTTCAATTAACCTGCTGACGCTTTTCGGTCTGATTCTGGCTATCGGTATCGTGGTGGATGATGCGATTATCGTGCTGGAAAACGTTGAACGCCTGATGGACGAGGAGGGGCTTTCGCCGAAAGAAGCGGCCATCAAATCAATGGAAGAAGTTTCCGGCCCGGTTGTTGCCGTTGCTCTGGTTTTGGCCTCGGTGTTTATTCCGATTGCCTTTTTAGGCGGCATGACCGGTGTTATGTATAAGCAATTTTCGGTAACCATTGCCGTTTCTGTGTTGATTTCGGCGCTGGTTGCGTTGACTTTGACCCCGTCGCTCTGCGCGCTGATTATCAAACGCAGAACTAAAAAAGAAGAACCGCACGGTTTCTTCAAATGGTTCGACGACTTTTTCCAGAAAATTACCGATATCTATCTGGCGGTGGTTCGTTTCTTCCTCAATAACCGTAAAACCGCGGTTTTGGGATATACGGCGATTATTGCCAGCATTATCTGGATGTTTAAGCTTATTCCGGGCGGTTTGGTACCGATGGAAGATATGGGCTCGCTGTTAATGGCTTATGATATGCCGGCGGCCGCCTCCTTGCAGCGAACCGAAAAAATGACCGACGAGGTCTCCAAACTGTTGTTGGAGAACCCCAATGTCGAGAGTTTAACGACGGTTAACGGCTTTAATATGCTGTCCTCCAGCCAAAACACTTATTCAGGCATCAGCTTTATCACCCTGAAAGACTGGAACCTGCGTAAAGCGGCTACGCAAAGTGCAGATACCCTGAGTCAGGTTTTCACCGGCTATGGAATGAGCCAGCCCGAAGGCATCGGCTATGCGTTCAGTATGCCGCCGATTATGGGTATGAGCACGACCGGCGGTTTTGAAGCCTATATCCAAAACCGTGCCGGCCATACGCCGCAGGAACTGATGGCCGAAACTCAGAAGTTTGTTGAAGCAGCCAATAAAAACCCTGCTTTGAGCAATGTCCGTACTACTTTTTCGGTTTCGACCCCGCAGTACCAAATTGATTTGGACCGGGAAAAAGCCCGAGTAATGAATGTGTCGATTGATGCGATTTATACCGTTATGCAGTCCACTTTCGGCAATGTTTACGTTAATGACTTCACCTATCAGGGGCGCAATTTCCGCGTAACGGTTCAGTCCGAGGCCAAATTCCGCCGCACGCCGGATGATTTGCGTTATGTTTACGTCAAGTCTAATGACGGGCAGCTGGTTCCGTTGTCAACACTGATAAAAGTCAAACGCGTTACCGGCCCTGAACTGATTAACCGTCTGAACATTTTCCCCGCTGCCAAAGTAATGGGCGATCCGGCTCCGGGATATTCTTCCGGTCAGGCGATTGCCGCAATGGATGAAACTGCGGATGCTGTCTTGGATAAGGATTATTCGCTTGCCTGGATCGGTTCAGCTTTTCAGGAAAAACAGACCGGCGGCGCGTCCAGTCAGGCGTTTATCTTCGGTATCATCATGGTCTTCCTGATTCTGTCGGCGCAATATGAAAAGTGGTCACTGCCGATGGTTGTCATCCTGTCCGTTCCTTTTGCCGTCAGCGGTGCGCTTTTGGCAACATTGCTCCGCGGAACTCAGAACGACCTTTATTTCCAGGTCGGTTTGGTTACCTTGATTGGTTTGGCCGCGAAAAACGCCATTCTGATTGTCGAATTTGCCGTTATGCAGGTTCAAGCCGGTCTGAGTTATGCCAATGCGGCAATTGAGGCGGCCAAGCTGCGTTTCCGCCCGATTGTCATGACTTCTCTGGCCTTTACGCTCGGCGTTGTACCTTTGGCAACCAGTACCGGCGCCGGAGCTGCCAGCCGCCATGCGATTGGTACCGGTTTAATCGGTGGTATGTTAATGTCAACTTTCGTTGCGACCTTGTTTGTCCCGATGATGTTTGCCATTATCGGCGAAACCTTTGATGAAGAGAACATTGCCCGCCGCAAAATCAAAAAACGGGCAATCAAAAAAGGCCGCCCATTGCTGAAAGACAAGCGGAACTGAAAAGAGCCCTCCGGGGCTCTTTTTTATGGTAAATTTTTAACTAAAGCATTGTCGTTTTTAGCCGCAAGGAATTGCGGCTTTAATTATTTATTGACATTGTTTCTCTCTTGTGGCATTCTGTAAGTGATATGGTTTCAGTTATAGAGAGGTGTATGATGAAAGTTCT
>ENA-UEQS01002140-UEQS01002140.1-human-gut-metagenome-genome-assembly--contig:-NODE-2140-length-11257-cov-4.421556_pt1 | contig 11257 bp, 6 predicted proteins | sample MGYA00242953_ERZ507953 | MGnify/ENA primary metagenome ERZ507953 (study PRJEB26167, sample SAMN06115474) | human gut metagenome | host: Homo sapiens | place: China:Jiangsu | collected 2016-07-06...
GCCTCACGGCCGACGCCCGCTACCTCGAACAGGCCCGCGGCATCGCCGGATTCCTCATCAACCACAGGAACATGCCCGCCGACGGGATTCCCTACTGGGATTTCGACGCTCCGGCCCTCGCCTCCACGCCGCGCGACGCATCGGCGGCCGCGATCATGGCCTCGGCGCTGGTCGAGCTGAGCGGCTTCGTGCCCGCAGCCGAAGGGGAGCGGTACATGGCTTTCGCCGAAAAGCAGATCCGCACGCTGGCCTCGCCCGAATACACCGCTCCGGCGGGTGAGAACGGAGGCTTCATTCTCCGGCACAGCACGGGAGCCTATCCCTTCTCCTCGGAGGTCGACGTGCCGCTCACCTACGCCGACTACTATTATCTGGAGGCGCTCACGCGCATCAAACGCCGATTGCAGCCATGACCGCCGTGAAAAAATACGCGCTGCTGCCGCTCTGCGGCCTGACCCTGTTCTGCGCCCGGGCGTAGATGCCCGCGACAAACTACGACGAATCGCAGGTTCCGGCCTACACGCTGCCCGACCCGCTGACAACCATCGCCGGAAAAAAGGTGACTGACGCCGAAACGTGGATTTCGGAACGCCGTCCCGAACTGCTGTCGCTGTTCGAAAGCGAGGTCTACGGAAAAGCCCCCGGCCGTCCCGAAGGACTGCATTTCGAGGTCTTGAGCGAGGACCGCTACACGCTGGGCAACATGGCCACCCGCCGGGAGATCGCCGTCTACTTCACCGAGAGCGACGCACATTTCATGACCATCCTGCTCTACATCCCCAACAAACGCACCGACGCCGTTCCGGTCTTTCTGGGGCTGAATTTCAAGGGCAACCACACGATCTGCGACGACCCGCTCGTCACGGAGTCGGTCTCGCGCATGAAGCCGCGCGAAGAGGGCGGCAGCGAAGTCCGCGCAAAAGGGTTCCCGCGCGCCGCGGCGGCATCACGGTGGCCGGTCGAGATGCTGATCGCCAACGGCTACGGCCTCGCCACGATTTACCGCGGCGACATCGACCCCGACTACGACGACGGCTTCCAAAACGGCGTTCACCCGCTCTTTTACCGCGAGGGGCAGACCAAACCGGCCCCCGATGAATGGGGCACGATCGCGGCCTGGGCCTGGGGCTTGAGCCGCGCGATGGACTACCTCGAAACCGACGAGGATGTCGATGCCTCCCGCGTGGCGGTCATCGGGCATTCGCGGCACGGCAAAACGGCCCTTTGGGCCGCAGCCGTCGATCCGCGCTTCGCCATGGCCGTGTCGAACGACTCGGGATGCGGCGGCGCGGCGTTGTCGCGGCGTTGTTACGGCGAAACCGTAGCCAGGATCAACAGCCTTTTCCCGCATTGGTTTTGCGGGAACTTCAACCGGTATTCGGGCAACGAGGCGGCTTTGCCCGTCGACCAGCACGAACTGATTGCGCTGATAGCCCCGCGCCCGGTGTATATCGCCAGCGCTGTCGAGGACCGTTGGGCCGATCCGAAAGGCGAGTTCCTCGCGGGGGTCCACGCCACGCCGGTCTACGAGTTGTTCGGCCTGGTGGGACTTTCGGGAACGGAACTGCCCCAAACCGACGCGCCCGTGCTGTCGGGACACATCGGCCACCACGTCCGTTCGGGCGACCACGACATCACGCTCTACGACTGGCGGCAATTCGTGAAATTCGCGGACAAACACCTGAAACGATAATCTAAAACAACACCATACATGAAAAACCGGTTTATAAAACTGCTTCTCGCGGCCGTGCTGTTGGGCTCCCTCTCCCCGGCGGCCGCCCAGACCCGCGAAATGGACCTCTCGGGAGAGTGGAGGTTCCAGACGGACGTGATGGATTTCCGCAGGGGATCGCTTTCGCCGCGCTACAACCACCAACTCCAGGAGACCATCATGCTCCCCGGCATCACCGACGACTACAAAATCGGCTACAAATCGCCCTACCGCCATGTCGACCGCCTGACGCGCGTCTACGAGTACATGGGTCCGGCGTGGTATCAGCGCGACATCGAGTTCCCGGCCGACTGGAAGGGCAAGTGCATCTTCCTCTATTTCGAGCGCACCCACTGGCTCAGCTCGGTATGGGTCGACACCAAGGAGGTGAGCCGACTGGACTACATCAGCGTCCCCCACAACCACGACCTGACGGATTTCGTCACCCCGGGCAAGACGCACCGCATCACGGTGTGCATCGACAACCGGTTCCAGTACAACACCCACAAATGGAACCACGCCCACACGGAGTTCACGCAGATCAACTGGAACGGCATCCTCGGCGAAATGAAACTCGTGGCCGTAGACCCCGTTTACATCGACGACATGCAGCTGTATCCCGACCTCGCGACGAACAGCGTCAGGGTGGAGATGGCGATTGAAAACCACACCAAAAAGCCGTTCGAAGGCCGGGCGCAGTTCACCGTCACGGGCAGCGGGCTTGAGCTTACCCGCGAATTTCCCGTGAGCGGCGACGGGGAGAAGGTCAGCCTGAAGGAGACCCTCCAGCTGGGAAAGGAGGCGAAACTCTGGGACGAATTCAACCCGAACCTCTACACCGTGGAGTGCACGCTGCTGACCGGCGCCGGAAAAGAGTCCTTCGAACATAAGAAGTCGGCGACGTTCGGCATGCGCGAAGTGGCGCAGGGCCGCAACCACATCCTGCTCAACGGCCGGCCGCTCCACCTGCGCGGAACCGTCGAGAACGCCGTGTTCCCGAAAACGGGCCACGCCCCGGTCTGCGACGCCGAATGGGCGCGTATCATGCGCATCGTCAAGGACTACGGACTGAACCACATCCGTTTCCACTCGTGGTGCCCTCCCGCCGCGGCTTTCCGCATGGCCGACCGCCACGGCGTCTACCTCGAAGTCGAGATGCCCATGTGGGGCAAGGACGCCGAGCCGGACGAAGCGCGCTACGACTTCTTCCGCCGCGAGATGCGCGCCATCCTCAAGGAGTACGGCAACCACCCCTCGTTCGTCCTCTACTGCAACGGCAACGAGATCACCGGCAACTTCGACTTCATCGAGGAGCTGACCGCCGACGGCCGCAAACTCGACACGCGGCATCTGTACAGCGGTTCGACGGCCCGCACGCGCGTCCCGTCCGACCAGTATTACGTCTCGCAGCAGACCAACAAAGGCCCCGTGAAGGTCTACGAGGGACGGCCCTCGACCGACTGGGACCGCAGCAAGGAGTCGGACGTGGACGTTCCGGTAATTTCCCACGAGTCGGGCCAGCGGTGCGTCTATCCCGACTTCCGCGAGATCGGGAAATACACGGGACCGGTCGAGGCCCGAAACTTCGAACTGTGGCGCGAGATGCTCACCGCCAACGGCATGGGCGATCAGGCCCACGATTTCTTCCGGGCCTCGGGCGCGCTGACCGTCGTGGAGTACAAGGCCGTGATCGAGGCGCTGCTCCGCTCGTCCAAATCGGCCGGATTTCAGCTCCTGTCGCTCAACGACTTCCCGGGCCAGGGTTACGCCCCGGTGGGTGTGCTCGATCCGTTCTGGGACTCCAAGGGCCTGGTGACGCCCGAGGATTGGCGGGCCTTCTGCGCGCCGACCGTGGCGCTGCTCCGCTACCCGAAAAGCGCCTGGTTCGAAGACGAAACCTTCACGGCAAAGGCCGAGGTCTACAACTTCGGCGCGGCGGCGCTCAAAAATGCGAAAATCCGCTGGTCGATCACCGACGGCAGCGGGAAAGCCATCGCCAAGGGCAGTCTGAAATCGCAGACCGTAGGCACCGACGGCGTGTTCCCCGTCGGGGAGTTCTCCGCTCCGCTCGGCAAGGTGCGAGGCCCGCAGAAGCTGACCGTGCACCTGAACGTCGGTGAAAAGACAAGCAACAGCTGGGACATCTGGGTCTATCCGTGCAACGCACAGCTGATGCAGTCGGATACGGAGGTGCTCTACACGACGGAGTTCGGCGAGCAGGCCAAACAGTACCTCGCCGCAGGGAAGAAGGTCGTCCTGACCCCCGCGCCGAACAAGGTCAAGGGGCGCAAATCGACCTTCCACAACCATTTCTGGAACCCGATCATGTTCGCCTGGGCGCCGATGACCATCGGCTGTCTGATTCACGCCGAGGAACCCGTGTTCGCCGACTTCCCGACCTCGTACCACACCGACTGGCAGTGGTGGGACATTCTGGAGAACGCCAAGGTGATCGAGATGCAGCAGACCCCGCGCCAGCTGCGGCCCTTCATCCAGGTGATCGACAGCTTCGACAACAACGAAAAACTCGGCATCGGCTTCGAAGCCCGCGTCGGCGGCGGCAAACTGCTCGTTCTGGCGGTCGACACGAAAAAGAAGATGGACCAGCGCCCCGCCACGCGCCAGCTGCTCGAAAGCATCGACCGCTACGTCCGCAGCGACCGTTTCGCTCCCGAGGTCACACTCGACGAGTCGTTCATCACCTCCTTCATGCGCTAAAACCGCACGATTATGAACAAGATCTGTCTACTGCTCTGCTGCCTGCTGCCCGGCCTGTTCCGGGCAGGGGCGCAGGAGCTGAAAATGACCGAATGCGCCCCTCTGACGCAGATTTACGGCGAGGTCAGCGAGTCCGACGAACTGCTTCCTATGGGCGATGTGGGGGTGGAATTCGGATACGTCCTCTACCAGGCCGCAATCACCGTTCCCGCAGGGGAGGCCGCGCTCGAACTGGAGAACGTGCGGGACTATGCCGCGGTTTACCTCGACGGCGTGTTTCAGGGAGCCCTGACCGACAACCGCAAAACGCTGACTCTGAAGGCCGAACCCGGCCGGCACACATTGCAGCTCTACGTCGAAAACATCGGCCGCATCACCTACGGCCCGGAGATTCTCGACAACTCGAAAGGACTCTTCGGCGAAGCCCGCCTCGCCGGCGAAACGATCGCCGGCTGGACAATCACCCCGCTCGAAGTGCGCGACGCCGATCCCGAAACCCTCGAGTTCGAAGCCCTCGGCCCGTGCAACACGCCCTGTTTCCGGCGCGGGCAGTTCGACCGTGCGGCGCACGAAGGAGCCGTTTACCTCGACGTGTCGGGATGGGGCATGGGCGAGGTGTGGATCAACGGCCACTACCTCGGCTCGTTCTGGGACGAGGAGAAACAGCAGTCGATCCTCATTCCGGCCGAAATCCTCGCCGAAAAGGGGAACCGCATCGTGGTTTTCGACCTCAAAAACAACGACCCCGGCGCAACGATGCGCCTCTCGGACAAACCCGTGTTCAAATAACAAGCACAACCTATGAAGAAAATAACCGTTATCGCTCTGCTGCTGGCCGCCGCCCTCGGGGCGCAGGCCCGGAACGGGAGCGGAAAGCCCGCCTACAAGGACGCCTCGCGCCCCGTCGAAGAGCGCGTCAGCGACCTGCTGTCGCGGATGACCCTCGAAGAGAAGGTCATGCAGCTCAACCAATACACGCTCGGCCGCAACGACAACGCCAACAACGTGGCCGATCCGGTGGACAAGATTCCCGCCGAAATCGGCTCGCTCATCTACTTCGACACCTCGCCCGGACTGCGCAACCGGCTTCAGAAAAAAGCCATCGAGCAGTCGCGGCTCGGAATCCCCGTGCTGTTCGGCTACGACGTGATCCACGGTTTCCGCACCACTTACCCCATTTCGCTGGCCCAGGCCTGCTCGTGGAATCCCGCACTGGTGAAGCAGGCCGCCGAAGTGGCCGCACAGGAGGCGCGGATGTCGGGCGTCGAGTGGACCTTCTCGCCGATGATCGACGTGGCGCGCGACGGCCGCTGGGGCCGTGTCTCGGAGGGCTACGGCGAAGATCCCTACGCCAACGCCGTCTACGGAGTGGCGGCGGTCGAAGGCTACCAGGGCGACAACCTCGCCGACTCCCGCCGCGTGGCCGCCTGCCTCAAGCATTTCGTCGGCTACGGCGCCTCGGAGGCCGGCCGCGACTACGTCTACACCGAAATCTCGCGTCAGACGCTCTGGGACACCTACATGCCGCCCTACCAGGCGGGCATCGAGGCCGGAGCCGCTACGGTGATGAGCTGCTTCAACGACATCAGCGGAACGCCCGGCACGGCCAATCCCTACATCCTGACCGAGGTGCTCAAGGAGCGCTGGGCGCACGACGGATTCGTCGTCTCGGACTGGGCCGCCATCGAGCAGCTGCGCTCGCAGGGCGTGGCCGCCGACCGGAAGGAGGCCGCCGAAAAGGCCTTCAACGCGGGTGTCGAAATGGACATGATGAACCGCTGTTACGACGCCCATCTGGCCGCCCTGGTCCGCGAAGGCAAGGTCTCGCAGGAGAAACTCGACGAGGCCGTGCGGCGCGTTCTGCGGCTGAAATTCCGGCTCGGGCTGTTCGAACGCCCCTACACCCCGGAGTCGGAGGAGACGGACCGGTTCCTGCTTCCCGCGAGCCTCGCCGTCGCCGAGCGGCTCGCCGAGGAGTCGATGGTGCTGCTGAAAAACGAGAACAACACGCTGCCGCTGAAAGCCGCCCGCCGCATCGCGGTCATCGGCCCGATGGCGCAGAACCGGCTGCACCTGCTCGGCGCGTGGTCGGCACACGGCCGCGAAGAGGACGCGGTGAGCCTCTTCGCCGGGCTGGAAAACGAATACCGGGGCCGCGCCGAACTGCTCTACGCCCGGGGCTGCGACTTCGACGGCGAGGACCGCTCCGGATTCCGTGAGGCTGTCGCCGCGGCCGCGGCTGCCGACGTGGTGGTCCTCTGCCTCGGGGAGAAAAAGCAGTGGAGCGGCGAGAACGCCTCGCGCTCGACGATCGCGCTTCCCGAAATCCAGGAGCAGCTGGCCGCCGAACTGGCCCAGACCGGAAAACCGCTGGTTTTGGTTCTGTCCAGCGGCCGGCCGCTGGAGCTGTGCCGCCTCGAACCCCTCTGCGGGGCCATGGTGCAGATGTGGCAGCCCGGCATCCGGGGAGGCAACCCCCTGGCGGGAATTCTGTCGGGGAGGATCAACCCCTCGGGACGCCTCGCCATGACGTTCCCCCGCTCGACGGGCCAGATTCCGATCTACTACAACCGCCGCCAGAGCGGCCGCACCCATCAGGGCAAATATCAGTACATCCCCAGCACGCCGCTCTATGAATTCGGGCACGGCCTGAGCTATACGACGTTCGAATACGGCGACCTGCGCCCGTCGGCAACCACGCTGCGCCGCGGGGAAAAGGTGACGGTCGAGGTCTCCGTGACCAACACGGGCGGCATGGACGGCGCCGAGACGGTTCACTGGTTCATATCGGACCCCGTGTGCCGCATCTCACGCCCCGTCAGGGAGTTGAAACACTTCGAGAAACAGCCGATCCGCCGCGGCGAGACCCGCACGTTCCGGTTCGAGATCGACCCCGAAAAGGATTTGAGTTTCACGGACGGCGACGGCAACCGGTTCCTCGAACCGGGCGACTACTTCATCCTCGTAAAGGACAAAAAGGTGAAACTGACGCGGACGGACTGATCCCCGCTCCCATTAAAGGACAGAGCTGTAACCTGAAAAGTTACAGCTCTGTCCGTATCAGGCCGCAGTCACCCAGAGAACGGGACGCCCCGCCGATTCGCAGGAAAGCCGCCCCCTCACAGGCCCTTTGTCCACACGGGTACGGGCTGGGGCGAGGTGGTCGGGCCGAAGACCTTCAGACGACCGTCTTCGGTCACCTCCATCGGGTCGATGAAGACCATGCGCACATCGCCCGTCGGGGCCGTCCGGCCGTGGTAGACGCAGTACATCCCGCCGCCGGGAAGCTTCAACACCATATTGTGCCCCGTTCCCGTGACCTCGCCGCCCTTGTCCGCATTCTTCTCGAGGACCGGATTGTCCGACGATTTCACGAAGGGACCCAGCGGCGAACCGGCCGTAGCATAGCCCACCGCATAATGCTGCCCGCCGTAGAAGTTGGCGGAATACATCATGTAATAGGTCCCGTTTTCCTTGAAGGCGTACGACCCCTCGGTCCAGCGCCGGTTGACCTCTCCGGCGGTGACCGAACGGCTCTCCCACCCGGTTTGCGGGTCGGAGGCAGACTGCGGGGGCGTCAGCAGAGCGACCGGCTCGCCGATGACGCCGCTGAAATCGGGCTTCATCTCCACACCGTACACCCAGCTCTCCTCGATCTCGTCGAAAAGCCCCTTGTCGCGCGCCCACGCCGAAAGCTCGCTTTCGACGGGATGCTTGTAACAGCAGCGCGAATAATAGAGATACACCCGGCCGTCATCGTCCCACAATACGTTGGCGTCGATCACCGGATAGCCGGGATCGAACACCGGACGGTCATACAGGTCGGAAAAGGGACCCGACGGCGAATCGGCAACCGCCACCCCGATGCGGAACGTTTCGAGGTCGCCGTTCGGGTTATGCCGCCAGTTGGCACTGAAAAACAGGTAATAGCGGCCGTTGCGTTCATACACTTCGGGCGCCCAGAAGCAGTCGGTTCCCCATGCCGAGGCATTGCCGTCGTAGACGACATCGCCCTTCTGCCAGGTAACGAGGTCGTCCGAGACGCAGACGCGAAAACCCCGGATGTCGCCGCTCGTTCCGTACATATAGAATTTTCCGTCAGCGGCGTGGAGGATGAACGGGTCGCCGAACGCAACGTCGAGCGGATTACGATATGCAGGCGAGTCGCATCCGAACAGGATCGCCGGCAGGAAGAAGATGAGCAGTTTTTTCATACAGGTTATTTGAATGGTTTGAATCCGTCGTAAAATGCCATTTGGCGCGTACTCCGACAAAATGATTCAGCCATGCCGCCACCCGATGGGCCGCAATTGATCAAAGAGTTATACATTATGGAAATATTTTTCCATTTTGCGCCGGGCCGGACACCTATCTTTGCAGGGTCCGGAGACTCCGAAGCCCGTTCGTCCGCGGCCCTCATCCCCGGTCCCAACCTTAAATCTTACGACCTATGAAACGATTGCTTCCATTAATCGCGACGTTGTTCGCCATCGCCTGCTGTGCGGCGCAAAACCTCCGAAAAGTGCCCCTGGCCGATCCTTTCATCCTGCTTTACGACGGGGTGTATTACGCCTATGGCACAGGCGCCGGAAGCGGCATCGAGGTGTGGACATCCCGCGACCTCTCCACGTGGGAGAGGGCCAAAGGCAACGCCCGCGACGGACTGGCCCTGCACCGCACGGATGTCTGGGGCGAAAAATGGTTCTGGGCGCCCGAGGTCTATCGGCTGAATGACAAATTCTACATGTATTTCACGGCCGAAGAGCACATCTGCGTCGCCACCTCCGACTCGCCGCTGGGTCCTTTCGTACAGGAGAAGCGGCAACCGATGATCGCCGATGAAAAGTGCATCGACAACACGCTGTTCATCGACGACGACGGCCGGGCGTACATGTATTTCGACCGGTTCAACGACGGGCTGAATATCTGGGTCGTCGAGCTGGAAGACGACTGCACGACGCTGAAAAAAGAGACGATGCGCCCCTGCATCCATGTTTCGCAGGAGTGGGAAAAGGTCTGGCCCCGCGTCAACGAAGGCTGCTTCGTGATCCGGCGGAACGGCACTTACTACATGACCCATTCGGCCAACAGCTACGAAAGTCCCTTCTACGGCATCGGCTGCGCCACGGCCGACTCGCCGCTGGGCCCCTGGACCAAATACGACCGCAATCCGCTGTTGCAGAATCCCGGCGAACTGGTCGGCGTCGGGCACAGCGCCCTGTTCCGGGACAAGGCGGGCAACCTGAAGATCGTTTTCCATGCCCACAAAAGCAAAGGCGCGATCCATCCGCGGGAAATGTATATCACCGACGTGCGTTTCCGCCCCGTCGAGGGCGGCTGCCGGATGGAGATCGACCCCGGATACTCGCCGGCCCTGATCGCTGAATGAACGACGCCCGGATGCAGCATGTGCATCCGGGCATCGTTTTTACAGGAGGGCGAAACCGGCCTCGCGATCAATAGAACGTCCCTTTCGGGGCGAAAATCGCATACCCGAAATTGAAGGTCAGGTACATGTGGCGCCAGTTTTTCAGGTCGTATTTCGTCAGCGCGAGGCTCACGGGACCGATCGGCGTGTGGTAGACCAGCGACGCCTCGGCGATATAATGCCAGCGCTCGTCGGGATTCTTCAGGGGGTTGAAGTCCCGTTTTTCACGGAACATGGTGTAGAACCCCGTCCGGAAGAAGCAGTTGGGCAGCAGGTCGAAGGTCGGCATCAGGCCCCACGCCGCAAAGCGTTTGCCCCGGAAATCGGGCATGTAGATCATCCGGGCATGCGGCACGGGCGCATAGTCGGGCATCGACATCAGGGTCGCGGATTCGGTCCGGAACCGCGGGTGGTTGGTCCACACGGCATCGACGTTCAAACCGAACGAGAACCAGCTGACGCCCGGCACATCGAAGAACTTGTCCCACGAAAAACGCCCTCCGAACCACTGTCGGGTTTCGCGCGAAATGAAGTCTTTCGCATCGTAAGGCTGGTATTTGTCGCGTCCGGCGACATAGATGGCCGAGAGATGCAGTTCGGAACCGCGGCGGGGAGGGAGGTCGAGCGTATTGCGGGCGACCCCGGCCCGCAGGCCGAAGAACGAGAAGCGCGAATGGTCGGTGTCGTCGGCGAACAGCACGTCCGAATCGTAGCGGTAGTTGACGTGTCCGGCGTTGGCGCGCAGCGTCAGGAGGCTGCGGTGGGTCAACGGCATCCCCACGCCCGTCGAAAAGAAGCTCTCGCTGTTCTTGACCTGCTGGGCGTTGCGGACCTTGGTGACGTTGCCGAAATAGCCGTGGCGGAAATTCCGGACCGCGAAATTGTAGGAATAGTCGAGGAAAATCGGCTTCCACGCATAGAAATCCGTCCGGCCCCCGATCGCTCCCCAGGTGTAGATCGGCCCCAGGTAGAGGTCTGCGCCCAACTGCTGCGCGACGCGGCCGATGTTCTTGTAATTGATGCCGATATAGGCCTGGTTGAAGGCCGTCGAGGAGATGTTTCCCCCAAGGATGATCTTGAAATTGGGCCGCGTGCCGAACTTGGCCTCGAACGAATAACGTTCCCGGACGGAGTCGTAGCGCACGGTGGGGAAGTCCATCGTGAAATCGCCGCCGGCGAGCACCGCATACAAGTTGTCGCGCAGCTCTTCGAATCCCATCGGACGCTGGCGTCCGGGCGTGCGCCGGTCCACCTTCACGAAGTCGCGAATGTAAGACTCCGGCGCTTCGGCCAGTCCCTCCAGCTTATAGTCGCTGAACCACAGCGGCGGCCATTTGGCACGGAACTCCTCGCGTCGCTCGGCGGGGCGTTTCCCGCGGTGCAGATACTGCCCACGATCA